>Ga0326728_10013096_pt1 | contig 18144 bp, 13 predicted proteins | sample MB3enrmetagenome_FD_207602 | JGI IMG/M metagenome (GOLD analysis project Ga0326728, IMG submission 207602) | Lab enriched peat soil microbial communities from McLean, Ithaca, NY, United States - MB31MN | ecosystem: Environmental > Terrestrial > Soil > Wetlands > Peat | place: USA: New York... | reverse complement strand
TCGCCTAAATTTAATTACAGCGACAGACTTGGTGTTTTATAACACTGTCCGCCGTCGATTAGGTAGACACCATAAGATAAACCGAAGTTGTGCCAGGATGCAAAAAAAGTTTCAACAGCCCTTGAATACCAGCCCTTGCGGAGTTACTACGGTAACTTTGACCGTTCCGCAACAACTTAGTCGATTTTTCTGAGCCATAAATTGCGGAAAGATACTTTACACGGCGTGCCTTCGATTTGCAGGCCGAAGAGCCCGGATACGTTATTGGTCGAGCTAGGATCGTCGTCTATGAGCACGGCCATTAACCTGCCATTCAAGATATGCATAATAACCCCGCCCCGGGCTATGATCGTGTATTGGTTCCATTCGCCGTCCTTCACATATGTCCCCAGTTGCGCGCGGTCGCCGATCGTTCCTACGAGCTGTGGCGGCTTGAGTGGCTCCGATTCAACGACTTGGCCGCGCCATGCAACGATACCGAGCGAGGTGTTCTGTGAATAGAGCTGCCCGCTGTATTGCTTCGCATTCTCGCTGACGGGATACCAGAAGTCGGCCTGCGGCCCAATCATCACCCAGCGCGGATCGAGCGGCGGTTCGCCCTTGCCGGCGACGCGGCCCGGCGGGATGCCCGTGCTACTGCGGTACTGCACGCCGCTGCCGCCGCCCCACTCCACCTTGATCTCGAGCTTCAGGTCGAAATCCTTAGCGGCAAGGCCGTGGTAAACCAGGAACGAGTTACCCGCGTTCCTCTCCCTGGTCGAAACCCCGATAATGGCGCCGTTTTCCACACTCCACACACCGGGTCGGCCATCCCATCCGTTCAATGAACTACCGTCGAAAAGCGAAATGTAACCGGTGTGATCGGCGAAATCCACCGCCAGCGGCTCCGCGAAAACGCCATTCCGCTTCCCCGAGATATCCGGCTTCAATTTCCACAGGTTGGTCTGGTCCGGTGTCGCAGGTTGCGCGGCGTTGGTCGGCGGTGACGCGCCATTCGGCGTGGACTGGGGGATCGCCGGCAGCGCGCCCGTAAGCACCAATGCCAGCAGAGACATCATGCTGAACACGGTTGCCTGCCTGAACTGCGAACTTCTCCGCATGGTTTCCTTCAGAACACTTCCGAACGCACGCCCTCGGGAATTGGCGCATGCTTCAGCAAACCCAGTTCTCCCGCAAGGCGTTCCAGCTTAGCGCGCGTGGCCGCGGTGGGAGGCACCAGCGGCAACCGCAGTTGATCGCCGCATTTCCCCATCAGGCTCAACACAGTCTTTACCGGCGCCGGATTCGACTCCCAGAAGTTGGCCTCGAAAAGACGTGAAAAACGGCGTTCCTGCTCGCGCGCTTCGTCCCAGTTGTTGTTGAGCGCGGCGCGGATCATGCGTACGACTTCGGCCGGCGCCTCGTTCGATGCCACACTGATGAGGCCGTGGGCCCCGACGGCGATCGCCGCCAGCGCAAGATTGTCGTCACCAGAAAAAATCTTGAATCCCCTGGGCATGATGTGCGCGAGCTCGGAAAACTGCGTCAACTTTCCGCTAGCTTCCTTGATTGCCTCAATGTTCCTCGCCGCCGCGGCCAGCCTCGCTACAGTCTCCGGCTCCAGGTTCGACGCCGTACGTCCAGGGACGTTGTACACGCAAACTGGGAGCGGATCGACCTCGCGCGCCAATGCCAGAAAGTGCTGAAACTGCCCCTCCTGCGTGGGCTTGTTGTAATAGGGATTCGCCGAGAGCACTGCCGCGACGCCCGGGATGCGCTTCAGATGCGCCGCGAGTCGAACCAGCACGCGCGTGGAGTTGTGCGTGCAGCCGGCCCATACAGGAACCCGGCCTGCTGCTGCGTCGATCACCAGGCGCACTGCGCGCAGCCATTCTTCCTCGTCGAGCGTCGCCGCTTCTCCGGTCGATCCGCATGCCACGATGAAGTCGATTCCCGATTCAATTTGCCAGTTCACCAGCGACCACAGCGCCGGCTCGTCTACCGACCCATCCGCCCTGAACGGCGTCACAATTGCGGTACCACAGCCTATCGTTTCCATGACAGGTCAAGTTTATAACGGCGGGTTGCAACGAAAATGAACAGGCGCGCGGAATCCGCTGCACCGAATGGCCGCACCGAATGCAGAATCCCGGAGCCAGCCGCTCCGTGCAATCAGTGAAAAACGGTGAAGGATTTGCGTTTGAGGGTCGCAATGACCCAGTTCTTATAGTTGGCCGAAGATTTCGCGGAACTCCCAGGCGCCCGACTTGCCGCAGAGCCATTCCGCTCCACGCACTGCGCCCAGTGCAAATCCGCGACGGGAGTGCGCATCATGACGCAGCTCCAGCGTGTCGCAATCGCTGACGGCGCGCACAATGTGCTCGCCCTTGGCATCGCCCACGCGGTGCGACTCAATGATGGGGGCATCGATCCCGGGGCGCGCTTCCACAATAATTTCCTTCAGTGTCAAAGCTGTGCCTGAGGGCGCGTCGAGCTTGGTAACGTGGTGCGTCTCATCGATGGAAAACTTGTATCCCTCGAGCTTCGCCAACTCCGCCGTCAATTGAAAGAGCTTCTGCACGCCGATCGAGAAATTCGTGCCGTAAAGCAGCCCACCGCCGCGTTCCGCGGCAAGCGTCTTCATCTCGTTCACTTTCGCGTACCAACCGGTTGTGCCCACTACGATGCGGCCGCCAAGGGCGAGAACCGCGCGCATGTTCTCCACGGCAGCCTCAGGCGCTGTAAAGTCCACAACCACGTCTACGCCGGCCAGATTCGGTGCGGTCAAAGCTGACGCACCGGCATTCTCGTCGATGTCGAGCGCTCTCACGCCGTGGCCACGCTCCCGCGCCACCTCAGCCACAAGCGTGCCGGTTTTTCCCTTGCCAAGAACAAGAATCAGCATAGGTTCCTTCGGAGCAGTTCGCAGTTCTTACTTCGTAGTTCTCAGTTGAACTACAAATCCGGGCAGGCCCCTGCGAACTGTGAACTACGAACTGTGAACTGCATTTCTTGCTTCGACGTCGAAGATCGCCGGGTCGGGCTCTTTGAAGAACGCCGCGTGCAGCGACCGCACCGCTTCGTCGGCATCGTCTTCTTCGATCATGAAGCTCATGTTGATTTCGCTCGCTCCCTGCGAGATCATGCGCACGTTTACGTGCCGAATAGCATTAAACACCTGCGCGGCAATGCCGTTCTGGCCACGAATATCCTCGCCCACCATGCACACCAACGCCTTCCTGCCCTCGTACTTCACATCGGCCATCTTGCTCAGGTCGGCGGCAATCTGCGGCAGGCTCGCATTCGAATCCACGGTAAGCGAAATGCTGACCTCGCTGGTTGAAACCATGTCTACCGGGCACTTGTGCTTATCAAACACTGCAAACATCTTGCTCAGGTAGCCGTGCGTCATCAGCATGCGGCTGGCCACAATGTCGATGATGCTCAGCTTCCTCTTCACCGCAATTGATTTGAACGGGCTGTTGCAGTGCGGAGCCACCGAAATGATGCGCGTGCCTTCGCAGCCCGGGTTGCGGCTGTTCAGCACCAGAACGGGAATGTTTTTCTTCACCGCTGGCAAGATCGTTGCCGGATGCAGAACTTTGGCGCCAAAGTAGGCAAGCTCGGCTGCTTCCTCAAAGCTGATGACCCGCACGCGCAGCGCGTCAGAGCATACGCGCGGATCGGCGGTCATGATTCCATCCACGTCGGTCCAGATCTCAATGGTCTCGGCGTTCAGCGCGCCACCCACAAGTGCTCCTGTATAGTCAGAGCCGCCGCGGCCCAGTGTCGTCGTCAACCCCGCCTCGTTTGAAGCAATGAACCCGCCCATCACCGGGACTTTGCCCTGGGCGATGAGAGGAAGCAGTTTTTCCGGGGCACGCTTTTCGATGATGTCGTCGAGCGGCGCAGCCTTCTGGAACTCCGAGTCGGTAACGATGATCTCGCGTGCATCCACGTACTCGGCGTTGACGCCGCGCTCGCTGAACGCCGCGGTCACGATGCGGCTGGAAAGCCGCTCACCGTGGCTCACAATCAAGTCGGAGATGCGCGGAGTGAGTTCGAGAATTGCGGAAACGCCGCGCAACACCTCGTCCAGCGCGTCAAACTTTTGGTCGATTGCCTGAATCAACCCAGGGATTGTTGCCGCGTCCTTCACCAGTGCGCATGCCGTGTCGCGATGACGCGCCCTGAGCCGCGAGCTGATGGCGAGCGCGCCGGTGCGGTCGCCTTCCGCCGCTGCCGCGGCCGCGCGCAGCAACTGGTCGGTGACTTTGGCCATGGCGCTCACCACCACCACCGGGCTCTTGCCGCTAGCGACACGGCCGGCCACGATTGCAGCGGTACGCCCAATGGCCGCCGGATCCTCCACCGACGTGCCGCCAAACTTCATGACGACCAGATTCATTTCCTGCTTCCCATCGTTCGCCGGTGCCACGGCCCTCGTTTCCTACGCGCGCGCCGCTGCCACAGGCACAGGCTCAAGCTTGCCAAGGCTGGCCAGCATCTCGGCGTTCAAGATCGTCGCTCCTGCAGCGCCGCGCACGGTGTTATGCGAGAGCAGCACAAATTTCCAATCCAGAACATTGCACGGGCGCAGGCGTCCGACCGTTACCGTCATGCCCTTGCCACGGCCGCGATCGAGGCGAGGTTGCGGGCGATCGTTCTGCTCCGTCCACTCGATCGGCTGCTCCGGGGCGGAGGGAAGCCCCAGCCCAGCAAGCGGCCGGAACTGCTCCCATGCCGCGAGAATATCTTCGCGCCTCGCATCGCGTCCCAGTTTCGTCCCGAGCTTGATTGACACGCATTCCGTGTGCCCATCGACCACCGCAACGCGGTTGCAGTGCGCCGTCATCTTCGCGTTGAGCGGCGTCACCGAGTGGCCATGGAGCCTACCCAGCAACTTGAGCGTCTCCGTCTCCATCTTCTCTTCTTCGCTGCCGATGAACGGAATCACATTGTCCAGAATGTCCATCGACGCCACGCCGGGATAACCCGCGCCGGAGATCGCCTGCATTGTGGTCACGAAGATCTGCTCGATGCCGAAGCGCTCCTCGATCGGTTTGAGAGCCAGCACCAGCCCCATCGCCGAGCAATTGGAATTGGTGACAATGTAGCCGCCCGACTCCTTGCGAGATGGCTGCTCTTCAATCATCTGCAAATGGCCGGCATTCACCTCGGGCAGCACCAGCGGCACATTTGGCGCCATGCGAAAGGCGCTGGAATTTGAAATGACGGCGCAACCGGCCGCGGCAAACTTCGGTTCCATCTCGCGCGCAATGGCCGTGTCCACGCTGGCAAAGATAATCTTCGGCGCGTCGTCGGGTTCGGCTGCCGAAACAGTCATCTTCGCGATGCGTTCCGGCAGAGCGGTATCCAGCCGCCATTTTGCGGCTTCTCCGTAGGGTTTGCCGCTCGAGCGGTCGCTGGCCGCAAGCCACACGATCTCGAACCAGGGGTGATCAGCGAGCAGCTGAATATAGCGTTGGCCGACCATGCCGGTCGCGCCCAGAATGCCGATTGGGTACTTGTTTTTCATGACCTTGACTCTATTCAGTGTACTAGAGCCTGTTATTCACTTTGGCCCGCGCAGGCGTCGCGGCCGATGGTCACGCCAGTGCCGCCAGTACGGCGTCGGTAAACTGCGTCGTGCCTGCCGTGCCGCCGACATCGCGCGTCAACGATTTGCGCTCGGCATACACGGATTCGAGCGCCTTCTGCACCTTATCCGCCGCGGCCGTCTCATCGAGATGGCGCAGCATCAAAATCGCCGACTGCAAAAGCGCTGTCGGGTTGGCCACGTCCTTACCGGCGATATCGGGCGCCGAACCGTGGACCGCTTCGAAGATCGCGCACTCCACGCCCAGGTTCGCGCCGGGCGCCAGGCCGAGCCCGCCTACCAGGCCGGCGCACAGGTCGCTCACAATGTCGCCGTAGAGATTCTCGAGCAGCAGCGTGTCGTACTGAAATGGATTCATGACCAACTGCATGCAGGTGTTGTCGATCAGGTGCTCGCCATAGGTGATGTCAGGGAATCCTTCGGCAACCTGCCGCGCGCAGCGCAGAAAAAGCCCGTCCGACAGCTTCATGATGTTCGCTTTGTGGATCGAATGAACTTTCTTTCGTCCATGCTTGCGCGCGTATTCGAAGGCAAAGAGCGCAATCCGCGTCGATCCCTTCTCGGTGATCACCTTGATGCTTTCGACAACGCCCGGAACCACCTCGTGCTCGAGGCCCACGTATTCGCCCTCGGTGTTCTCGCGCACGATCACCAGATCGACACCGGGGTATTTCGTATCCAGACCGGGCAGATTGCGAATTGGGCGCAGGTTGGCGAAGAGATCGAACTTCTTGCGCAGCGTGACATTGATACTCTTGAAGCCGCCACCGATCGGCGTCGTGACCGGCCCTTTCAGAGCCACACGGTTGCGCTCGATTGACTCATAGAGCGCCGCGGGAATGTATTCGCCATGAATCTCGAAGGCCTCGGCGCCCGCTGCGAACCGCTCCCACTCGAATTTCACGCCGGTGGCCTCAAGGATGCGAACAACTGCTTGAGTGACTTCGGGCCCAATGCCGTCACCGGGGATCAGTGTGACTTTGTGTGCCTTCTTCTCTGCCATAGCTTTACCGTTCGCCTTTAGCTGCAAACTAGGCTTTCTTCTTCCCGTGGCTCGCCAGCAGTCCCTCCAGCTCTTCCTTGAACTCGCGCACGTCCTTGAAGTCGCGATAGACCGAGGCGAAGCGAATGTATGCGACCGTATCCAGGCCCTTGAGGTGCTGCATGATGAGCTCGCCGACCTCGGAGGTGGTGCGTTCGCGCTCGGGAGCATCGATAAGGAAACTCTCCGCGGCATCCACAACTGTTTCGAGTTGGCTCGATGAGATGGGCCGTTTTTCGCACGCGCGCAGCAGCCCGCTGAGTATTTTTTGCCGGTCGAAGCGCTCGCGCCGGCCGTCTTTCTTCACCACCATGTAGGGAATCTCGTCGATACGCTCATACGTGGTGAAACGCCGGTTGCACTTCTCGCACTCTCGCCGCCGCCGGATCGAGTCGGCCTCTTTGCTCTCGCGCGAGTCCACCACCCGATCCTGCCCGAAGCCACAATATGGACACTTCATGCTATGTGCGATTCTACGGCATGAGCGCGCGCTCTAAGCGCCGGTGCTGTGACCCGTGCATTGCATCACTCCCAAGAATCGCACCCATGGCCCCACCGCCTCGCGATACTGAAACGCCATGATTCGTGAAATCTGGTGCAGATGTGTCAGGTCGTGCGCCGCCCATGTGGCGATAAGTTGCGATAACGTCACAATGCCAAACGACGGGTGACGGCCTCGCCGCTCGAGATCCTGCGGGGTCAAATTCAAATCGCGCAAATCACGGAGCCCCCTGGCTCGCGCTGATGCAAAGTCGTCCAGCAAATGACCCAATGTCTTGCCCTGGATATAGCGCTCGTGCCGCTCCCGATCGAACGGCGGAAGAGGTTGCCTCGCTCCGGATTCCAGAATCGCGCGCGCCCGCGGAATCCAGTTTTCGTCCTCAGCGTGGATCAGATGAGCCACCACTTCACGCACGCTCCATGTGTTCTCGCCCTCGTTGGTTTCCGTCCACATCTCCGGCAAACCGCGCAGCAGAGCTTCGAGCGTGGCCGGTGTGCGCTTAAGCAGCGCGATCGAGTTTTCGAGATGCTGCTCCATCCAAATACCCCCTGCCCTCCATTCTCTTCGTCCGGCCCGCTTACGCTCTGTTCTCTCGCCCCTTGTTCCCTCGCTCCCTGCTTTCAAACAACAACGGCCCGAGAACTCTTCGTTCCCAGGCCGCTGCCGGTGGACTGTTGGGATTGGACTAAGGCCATCGCGCTTCCGCGAGTGCCAGAGCCATGACGGAGAACCCTCCGCCTGGACTTACCTGTGGTCATGGGCGCGATGCCCTAGGCCTCAGTCACCTCACGTAATCTACAACTCGAACAATCTTTGCTCATAGGCTGGATCAACCTCCTTTCCCGTGTAAGGACAAACTACGGCTTGGGCCGCCGCGGCGTCAAGGGCGGTTTCTTCAAAGCACGCTGGGCGAGAGTTGCAAAGTTCTTGCTCGCTTCGCGTACCGTCAGCCCCGAAAGGCCGGCGCGCGACGATTTCAGGAACTTCTGGACGGCCCGCCAGTTGTGCCAGGCGTAATCGCGCAGCGCCCATCCGATTGCCTTGCGGATGAAGAACTCCTTTTCCGCCGCCAGCAGCTCGGCGTAACGAAAGAGCCGTTCTGTGTCGACTTCGTCACGCAAACCGAGTTGGTGCAACATCGCGATGCGCCGCACCCAGAAGTTTTCGTGTTTCACCGCCGCGTCCATTGCGCGTTTGCCCTTCGCACGTGCGCGCCGCACAACCGGGCCTATAACCTTCACCAGCGAGTCAACCGTATCCCACCATGACTTCTGCTGCACCAGCCCGAGCAGCCAAGGCAAATCGTCGAGCGTAAGGATGCCCTGGTGCCGCCCAAGCAGCCCACTCGCGACATATTGGTATTCCCGCTCACGCATTTGCCACAATCCTTCCGCGGCTATGCGCAATTCCTTCCGGTCTGCCGGAGAAAAGCGCTTGAGAAGCGGCGCGACGGCAGCGCGATGGTCCGGCATCGAGAGGCCCAAATACTCAAACTGATTTCGCATGTAGGCGCGCATCCCCGCGGCTCGCTCAGCATTCTTCAGCGGCTCCAGTGCTGCCCGCACCGCGCGATGAAAACTCGCAACGTTTCTGTTCGCTTGTGGCATCGCAATCCTCCCCTTCTCGATTGCGTTGAAGCGCTATGGATTGCAAAGCCTCCCCGCCCATTCGCGCACGGCTGCAGGCGAAACCAGTTCGCCCTCGGCCTCGCTCGCCGCCAATTGCACGGCCAGGTTGCCCACGGTCGAGCTTTCCGTCTCGCCGATCTCGACCGGCAGCCCGGTTCGCTGCTCGGTCAAGGCGATCAGCAATTTGTTGCGCGTGGCGCCGCCGATCATATGGATACAGTCCAGCTTGCGCTCCAGCATTTTTTCCAGGTTCGCCGTCGCCGATGCGTACCTGAGCGCCAGGCTCTCAAAGATCGTCCGCGCAAACAGCGGCTCGTTGCCGGCGACGTCGGGAATAGCATCGAAGCCGAGCCGCGCAAGCTCCTTGTTGATGCGCCGGGGCATATCGGTGTCGAGCATCAATGTTTCGGCGTCCATGTCGAGAACTCCCGTCGCAGCACTGCGTGCAGCGGCCCCCTGAATGAGACTCTCGATCGACCAGGGGCGCCCCTGCGCCGCCCACGCATCCATACACTGCTTCAGCACCCACATGCTATTTATGAGCGAATGAAAAAGGAGTCCACCGGCCGCAGCGCCGATGTTGGTATAGCCGGCGTCGAAGGCGTGTTTCGTCGTAACCGGACTTTGCGTGATTGTGCCCACCAGAGACCACGTGCCGGAACTGATGTACACGGCTGAGCTTAGATCAGTGGGAATGCCCGCAATGGCGCTGGCGGTGTCGTGCGTGGCCGGCGCAATAATCTGCGTCGTGCGGAAGGCATCGAGTTGTGCGAGCTCTCCCGTTAGCGGGCCCAGCACAGTCCCCGTTGGAACGATAGGCGGAGCGGCTTCGAGCGGCAGCCCCAACAGCTTGAAGAGTTCCGTGTCCCAGTCGCCTGTTTTCAGATTCACCAGCCCGGTGTGGGTAGCATTTGTGTACTCGGCAACGCGACGGCCACTCAGCCAGTAGAGAACAAACTCCGGCAGCATGACCCATGGAGCACGGCTGTCAATTCCCTGGTTTTTCCCTTCGGGGCCAACAGCGGAATCGGCGAGAAGCTGGTACACCGTGTTGATTTTCAGCGGATAGGTACCCGTACGCTGGTACAGGTCAACGGGCGAGATGATCTGGTCCGCTTTTTCCTTGGTCGCCGTTGTGCGCTCGTCGCGATAGCAGAACGGCTCGCGCAACAGATCGCCGCCGGGCGCGAGGCGCACGTAGTCCACTGACCAACTGTCCACGCCAATGGATGCAATGCCTTCGGGAGCCGCCACGGCGGCTTTGCGCAAACCATCTTCAATTCCGGCGAGTATCCGAGCAAGAGGCCAGCACAAAGAATCGCCGCGGCGCACAGGCCCATTCGGAATGCGATGAATGACTTCAATGCTGGGGTGGCCACTCAGCCAGCGAAGCAGAGAAACGCGGCAGCTTTCTGCGCCCAGATCGATGGCGACACGCGCAGCTTCTTGCATGGCGAGAGCGAACTCCGGTTTTATCAGCGCACGAAAGCTTCGGTCAGACCACCATCGACAGGAATGACGTGGCCCGTAGTGCAACGCGCCCGGGGACTGGCCAGGAACAGAATGGCCTCCGCGCAATCTGACCCGCCGATCGCCTTGTGCGTCAACGTGCGCTCGGCATAGAACGCGGCCAGGCGGCTGCGAAGCTCGTCGTCGCTGAACGATTCCTGGAACGGAATATTGTATTTGCGCAGCGATGCGCGCACGCGGTCGCGCGGGAACATTGTGGAACCCTTGACCACAGTGGCGGGGCTGATGCCATTCACGCGCACATTGGGCGCCATGCTCACCGCCAGCTCGCGAATTAGGTGCGAGAGTGCGGCCTTGCTCACGTCGTAAGCTTCACTGCCGCGTTTGGCGACCACCGCGTTGGCGGAACTCGTGAAGACAATATTTCCGTGCAGTCCCTGCTCTTCAAACATCTGGGCGGCTTCGTCGGCCAGCAGGTAGTTCGCGGTCACGTTCACTGCAAGAGTATCCGACCACATTTCGTCGGCGATCTCGCCGTCCGCCGTGGACGGGAACAACGCCGCGGTGTTGATGAGAATGTCGATGCCGCCGAATGCCAGCGCCGCCTCACCCAATACCCTGCGAATCGATTCGCGGCTGCGAATGTCGACGCCGGAATAGCCAGTAAACTCGGGCGACGAGATCGCGGCAATTTCGCCGGCCACCCGCGCCGAGCCTTCTTCGTTGCGGTCGGCCACAAACACATGCGCGCCGCGCGAGGCGGCCAATCGCGCCACTTCGCGGCCAATTCCGCTGGCACCGCCAACTACCAATGCCACGCGCCGACTCAACTCTTTCTCCGGAGGACGCCGGCGAATCTTCGCCTCTTCCAGCGCCCAATACTCGATGCGGAACGCCTCCGCGGCCGGCAATGCCACATAATTGTCGAAAACCTTAAAGCTCGCCTGATCCATTCCCGGCGGGCACTGAGGTACGGTCCCGCTCACCGCGCCATCGCCCAGCAAGCTCGCGCCTTCCATCACGTGGATGGCATTTACATAAAACTCGCCGGTGATGCGCGCCTCGGTCTTGTCTTTGCCGAAACTGAACATCCCCAGCCCGGGGATCAGCACCACAGCGGGGCTGGCGTCACGGATCGCAGGTGAATCGGGCTTGGCAAACGTGCGATAGTAGTGGCGATACTGGTCGAGATACTCGGCCAGTGCGCAATCGATCTGGGTCTTGAGCGCTTCAATGCCTTCGTGCGCGCCCCAAGTCACAAACATCGGCCGGATTTTGGTGCGGATGAAATGATCGGGACAACTGGTCCCCAGAAAAGCCAGGGCTTTGCCGTGCGCGGAGTCGACGAATTGCAAAACGTCGGGGGCATCGGAATAACTACTGATAAACCGCTGCCTGGCGCTGATTCGACCACGGAGGAACGGCGCGATCTGGATCGCAAGCTCGCGACGGTCCGCCCGTGCCGGCACAGCCTCGCCGCCGAATCGCACCTTGCCCTTCGTGCGTCCGTGACGCTCGATGAATTGGCCAATGCTGTCGATCATATGCAGCGTGTTCAAGTAGCACTCGCGCTGCGTTTGCCCCCAGGTAAAGAGCCCATGTCCGCCCAGTACGATTCCGTCGCATCCCGGATTCTCCTGGACAATCCGCTTCATCATCATTGCGAGTTCAAAGCCGGGCCGCTGCCACGGCAGCCACACCAGCGAGTGACCGAATTCGCGATTGAACTCTTCCATTTTCGATTTGCCGTTGGCGCTCGCCGCTAACGCAATCGCCCAATCGGGGTGCAAATGATCGACGTGCCTAAAAGGCAGAAATCCGTGCAGAGGAGTGTCGATGGACGCGGCGATTGGATTGTTGCGGAAAGCGCACAGCGGATACATCTCCGCCATCTGATCCTCAAATTCGGCGCCTTTGTAAATGCGCTCCAACGCCAGCAGCTTTTCCTGGTAGAGCGTGGCGAAGCCGGAGCGCTTGATGCTGCCCAGGTCGCCGCCCGATCCCTTCACCCACAGCACTTCCACCGGATTACCGGTCAGCGGATCCAGTTCGACAACTTTTGAGCTCGTGTTTCCGCCGGCAAAGTTGGTGATGCGCAGATCCGAACCGAGCAGGTTAGAGCGGTAGCGCAGAAGTTCAGGCTCATCGAGACCAGCCGCCACAGCGGGATCCCAGCGGTCCTCGAGAAAATGCAATACAGAAGAAGCGGTCGTAGCCATTGTCATAAGGGGCACTCAAAAGGGGGAAGAACCGATCTAAGTTCCATGATACAGCCACCAGCAGGAGAAATCGTTTTACATCAGGATTCCAGATCAGTGGAATCTAGCCGACTGCCACCGCATGAGTTGCCTCCTCAGCTACCCTTTTCGCCTTCGCGAGCTCACCCAGAGAATCCACCGTTACGGCACGGTGGTGCATGTAGTTATAAGGAGGCACAGTGTATCCGCGCAGAATCGAAATACCAAGCTGAATCAGACGCGGTCCGTAGCTCTCCGCCTCATGCGAAATGGAGCCGACAATCGCGCTCGATCTCGTGCGCATCTCATCCAATACTTCGGGAATGCAATCCTGGCCTACGATGGCAAAGTTCGCCTCCTGGCCTGCTTCGCGCACCGCATCCAGAACGCCCAGCGCGCTGCTGTCGTTTGATGCGGCCACCAGCGTCAGCTCGCCACTCTTCTGTTCGGAAAGATACACGCTCATCGCCCTGTGGCTCGCTTCGCGCATTCCTCTTCCTTCGATCTGCACGAATCGATCTGGTGTCAGCTCCTTGAACCGCTCGCGGATTCCGTCGAAGGCACCGGTTATGCGATGCTGCACAAAACTACCGGCTTCTCTGAAGCCTACACCCACAACCCTGTCCACCTTGCCCTTCCATTGTCGCTGCGCGTATTGCGCCAGGATCGCCGCGGCCTCGTATCCAACCTCGAAGTTATCCACTCCGAAGTACGTTGCATTGGGGTGGGGCACGTCGATAGCCACCATGGGAATCTCGGCCTTCTTGAAGATGTGCGCCACACGCGGCGCCGCCGCCTCTTCTACCTGGAATTCGAGCACCAGGTCCACTCGCTTGGCCACAAAATCCTCAGCGTTGCGCACGGCCACATCAGGATCGTAGCGATTGTCCAGAACGATCAGTTCAACGCCGGATGCAGCAGCTGCAGCGGCTACGCTCCGCGCCACCGCGTTGCTGAAAGGCATCTCCGCGCTCTGCACGGCAAAACCGAAGCGCAAGCGCCGCGGCCGCGACACCAGCCGGTACCGTCCGCTCGGCGTCTGTGCCAGATAGCCGCGATGCACCAGCGTCTTCAAAATGCGGTAGACGCTGGTCTTGGAAATGTTGGTCCGCTGGTAGATGTCTTCGAGCGTCAGGGTCGTATGATCCTGTTCCAGTAACTCGATCACATCGAGTGCCTTGGAGAGAATCGGGATCAGGTACAACCTTTTGATTTTCGTCTTGGCCAACCGCTCCCCCTTTTTTGATACCCCTATTGAAACATACCGAGGCCGGGAGATCGGACGCCGGCGACCTCATGCATAACTGCCAACAGCCGAGCTGTGGCATGCCCGTTCGCGCGCGACGCGCTCAACGTATCCGCTTGAGCACAGCGCTTCCAGCGGGTCCGCCGGCAGGCCGCGTGCCTCGCGCCACGCGCGCGTCAACGGGCGCACGTCGTACCAGAACGCGCCGCGATAAAGTTCTTCTGCGGCGACCAGCTCGCAGCCCTGCTGCAATTCCGCCAGCTTTTCACGATCGACCAGCGCGGCCTTCAGATAAAGTTCCTGCGCCGTCACGACGGTCTGAATCATCGCTTCGATCTTGCCCTTCAGATTGTGGCTCTGGTCAATCATGTACGCCACTGCGTGGGCAAGCCCTTCGGACTGGGCGACGTGGATTTCATGGAAGATGCGGAAAATCTGGTAAGGATCGATCGAGCCCAGCGTGAGGTCGTCGTCGGCATAGCGCCGGTCGTTGAAGTGGAACCCGCCCAGCATCCCTGTGTGCAGCAGCCACGCCACAATCTGCTCGATATTCTGCGCGTTGTAATGGTGGCCGGTATCGACCAGCACACGCGCCTGCGGGCCCGCCTGACCAGCCAGATGGCTTGCCATGCCCCAATCGGCAATATCGGTGTGATAAAACGCCGGCTCGAAAGGTTTGTATTCCACCAGCAATCGCTGCCTCGGCGCCAGGCGGCTGTGCGCAATCCGCAGCGCCTCCTCGAGCCAGCCGATGCGCTTGCGCATGGATTGCGTGCCGGGATAATTCGATCCATCTGCTATCCACAGCGAGATGTCGCGTGAATCAAGCGCCTTCGCGATCTCGATCGAGAGCAGCAGGTGCTCCAGCGCCTGCTCGCGAATGGCGGCCGAAGGATTGCAAAGCGAACCAAATTTGTATTCCTGGTCCTGGAACAGGTTGGGATTGATCGATCCCGAGCGAATGCCGAATCGCTTCTCCAGCTGCTTCACTTCGGGCACATCCTTCAGGCCGTTGGGCAGATCCCAAAGCACATGCAGCGCCAACGTCGGTGTTGCGCCTGTCAGGCGGTTGACCTCGGCCGCGTCTGCAAACTTCTCTTCAATAGTGCTTGCGGCGGCAGCCTGAACAAACTTGCCGAACCGCGTGCCGGTGTTGGAGAATCCCCAGGACGGGATCTCGATGCGGAAGTTGTCCAGCACCCTGAAAGCAATCTCTCGTATGTTCGACTCCGATGGCTTCATCCCTTCCCCTTGCCCAAACCTTCCGGTTATCAGCCATCCGCTGCCTGCCGTTTGCTAAAGGCCTCTAAGAACGAATGGATTTGACCGAAAAGTCGAATAATATATCATAGGAAATCAATTGTCTATTGCAACTTCCTATCTCTTCATACCCGCGATCCAGTCGATTCCGTGGCTCTTTTCACCTATCCCATGGTCGTAGCTCTCAAAACGGCGTGGCTCTCCAGCTTTCTCTCTCCAGAGCACAAATCCTTGCCGGTATGCCGCACCTAAATCGCCTGCGCCTCGTTTCTTCCGCCCAAAGCGCTTCAACCTTCCTACTCCGGCCCCGTCTAACTGAACGAGTTTTCCGGTTTTATTCCTTAAGGGCGGAGTTTTACGGCTCCTGACTTGGTGTGAATTATCCGTTCTGCAATGAGGTCCGGATGCGGGGTCAGCTTTCAAAGGCGAAGTCCTGCATTTCCACAAGCGATGCGCCAGGCAACAATTGCAAACCGCACCTGCGCATTCTCAAATTCGTGGGCCATGTGTCCGATTATGATGAAGTCTTCGACCATCCCGGTCGGCTTGTTCCAGCGAATCCCTTGGTTCCCTGTTTTTCTCGCCGCCCACTACAACTCTTTTTCCAAAAGTCGCGAAAACTCTTCGGCAATTCAAGGGTTCTTTCAAGAAAGGTTCCAGGATCTCCCCCTATGATCAATAGGATCAATCCACGCTCACTCCCCTTGTGCGTCCTGGCCAGTGTCTTCCTTTGTTCCGCCGCCTCCATGGCGCAGAACGTCGCACCGGCGGTCCGCATCGTCAATCCGATCGATGAAAACCAATTGGTGACGCTCGCTGGCAATACCCACCCAGCGGCCAACGCTAAGAACGACCGAGGTCCCGTCAGCCCCGGCCTCGCGATGACCGACTTAATCCTCGTCCTCAGTCGGAGCACGGAGCAACAGGCAGCCTTCGACACCTTTGTGGCCAGCCTCAACGATACGAATTCGCCGAACTACCACCAGTGGCTCACACCCGAGCAGGTAGGCGAGTTGTACGGGCCATCTACGGCTGACATTGCCACCATCACCAGTTGGCTCAGTGGCCACGGCTTCACTGTCACGCAGGTCACCAAGGACCGGATGTCGATCCGCTTCAGCGGAACTGCGAGCATGGTCAATCGGGCCTTCCACACCGAAATCCACAATCTTGTCGTCAACGGCGTGCCTCATATCGGCAACATGAGCGATCCGCAGATTCCCGCCGCGATCGCGCCTGTTGTAGTGGGCATCAAGTCGCTGCACAACTTCTTCCCGCGGCCCGCGCACCACATGGGCCAGTTGGTGCAGCACAATCTGCAGACCGGCAAATGGGTCCGAGAGGCCAGCACCGCCGCGATGACGGTGCGCACTCTCGGAACGGCAAGCGCCGCTGCGTTTGCGGAACCTGCGCTCACCGCAAAACCGGAATTTGGAATAAGCGTTGGCGGCACGAGCCCCTATTTAGTCGAAGACGTCGGCCCATGGGATTTCGCCACCATCTATAACGTGGCGCCGCTGTGGACTTCCGGAACCGACGGCACCGGACAGACCATCGCCATTGCCGGCACCAGCGCCATCGATATTGGAGAGTCAAGTACAGCCGTGGTCGGCGCCAACGGCAGCAACGACGTAGCCACCTTCAGGACTTTTTTCAATTTGCCAACGAATAACACCTGGAATCAACCCGTTCAGATCGCAGGCAACAGCCAGCCCTTGACGGTTTGCACAAGTACGCTTTCCACCGCACTCTGCGGTCTCAGCGATCTTGAGGAGAATTCTCTCGACGTGGAGTGGAGCGGCGCTGTGGCCAAGAACGCGCAGATCGTCCTTGTCGCCTCCTACCCCGCTTCGCCCTCCGACGATAACCTCTACGACTCCGAAAGCTACATCGTCGACCATCTCACTGCACATATCATGAACGTGAGCTACGGCGCGTGCGAGCTCGGTCTCGGCACCGCGGGCAACGTGCAGTATTACAACCTTTGGGAAACGGCCGCGGCCGAGGGGATCGCTGTGTTTGTCGCCACGGGCGACTCCGGCTCGGCCAGTTGCGACCAGGGAGGCGACGCCAATGGCGTTCCTGCCCCCGCCGAGAACGGCCTCTCCGTCAGCGGCCTCGCCACAACCCCCTTCAATACCGCAGTGGGCGGAACCGACTTCGCCTGGTGCCCGCTTACATCAAACGACGGCTGCGCCTCCGAAGCCTCAACGTACTGGAACACCACCAACAGCTCTACGACCGAAGCGAATGCCAAGGGTTACATCCCCGAGCTGCCCTGGAACGATACCTGCACCAGCCCCCTCGCGCTTCCCTTCATGAAGAGCTTCTTCAGTGGCACTACCTATTCCGCAAGTAACAATGACACCTACTCCGTGACGGACGCTGAAACCGGTTGCAACGCACTTGGCTATTACGCCACCCAACTGCAAGAGGATGGCGATGGTGTCCTCTTGTACCTCGTGGACACGGTGGGTGGGAGCGGCGGAGCAAGCTCCTGCGTCGTCAACACAACAAATCCCACCGGAACCACGCTGGGAACTTGCACTTCCGGATCCACAACCACCGGCTCCTCCAACGGAAACATCACCCTTGTCAACAATGGCTGGCCCAAGCCCTCATGGCAGACAGGAGTCGCGGGGATTCCAAGCGATGGCGTGCGCGACATTCCTGACGTCAGCTTCTTCGCCTCCGACGGCTTTCTGTCGAGCAGCGCCTATCTGATATGCGTCTCAGCCGCATCTCAGGACCCGGAGTGCACGTACAACACCTCGTCCGAGCCCTTCGCAGAGGAAGTCGGCGGAACATCGGTGGCGACGCCGGCGATGGCCGGCGTGATGGCGCTCATCAATCAAAAAACTGGCGCCGCTCAGGGCAGCCCGAATGCGGAGTTGTACGCGCTCGCGGCAAAGCAGAACTACGGCGGTTGCAGCTCTGAGAGCGTCACCACAAGCAGCAATTGCTACTTTAATGACATCGATCAGGGCACCAACGCGATGTCATGCGATTATGCCGGTTACGTGACAACACCTTCGCCGAACTGTTCCGTAATCCACACCGGCGATTACCTTGGCATCCTTCCCGGCTACAGTGCCGAAACCGGCTATGACGAAGCCTCCGGTCTTGGTTCGCTCAACATCGCCAACGTCGTGAACGGCTG
>Ga0326728_10013095_pt1 | contig 18145 bp, 14 predicted proteins | sample MB3enrmetagenome_FD_207602 | JGI IMG/M metagenome (GOLD analysis project Ga0326728, IMG submission 207602) | Lab enriched peat soil microbial communities from McLean, Ithaca, NY, United States - MB31MN | ecosystem: Environmental > Terrestrial > Soil > Wetlands > Peat | place: USA: New York... | reverse complement strand
CGTCCCGGCGGCTGTCCGGCGGGCGTCCTCGCCCGCCGCGCCGAGGGCGAGACGCCCTCGGGACAGCCGGCAAGATGCCGGCGCTACCCGTTTTGCACGCCGTAATTATCATGCGGTCACGGTACTAATCCCGGTGCTTCTCACTGAGAACTTAGAATTGATAGCTGAGAGCCAAGTCCTGAGACCTGAGACCTTAGACCTGCCACCTGCCTCTTTCGTGCCGTTGACTCCGCCCCCGCTTTTTTGTACTCTGCCCTTACACCGGAAAGGAGGTGGTCGGATGACAAGTTCTGATAGTCACAGTAGAAGTACCAGACCAGGTGAGGTGGCTGAGTCTTAGGGCGGTTGCTCTAAGCGGAGTTCTCGACGAACCTTTGGTCGGGGGAATCGGGAACATTCTCTCGCACACAATCCGTGAGTATGGGCTGATTGATAAAGATAAAGTCTGATCCGCCGGCCACAAGCTGTGTCCGGCACCGGAGCGACCGAGTCCCCGGCACGCGCGGTTTTAGCGTGACGGGGCGGTCGAGCGAGGGGCCACGAGAGTGACCACCTCAGTCAATCCCAAACAGTCCACCGGACAGCCCGCAGGCCGAATCGCTTGCGGGTTGTTCTTTTTTAGTTCTCAGTTCCCGGTTCTCAGTTCTCAGAAAAGGCTGCGTGAGTACTGTGATCGCAGTGGGAGGCAAATCGAGCGCATCTGTAGGCAACCTTTGGGACCAACCGAATATCGCACTTTCTGAGAACTGAGAACTGAGAACTGAGAACTGAGAACTGAGAACTGAGAACTGAGAACTGAGAACTGAGAACTGAGAACTGAGAACTGAGAACTGAGAACTGAGAACTGAGAACTGAGAACTTCCTATCCCACCGCGCCGCAAAAGAAAATCTCCGTGTACTGCTGCACAATCGCATCTCCGGTCAGCGGGCCCTCGGGCTTGTACCACTGATAGATCCAGTTGATCATGCCCACCAGTGCAAACGCGGCGGCCTGCGGCGTGACCGGTGTCGCCGAATTGCGCTGGCGCTGCGCGTCGGCAATAAGATGCTCGACGAAGTGCACGTAGTCTTTTTTGCGCCCGTTGATCTTGCGCCGCAGCGCCGGCGGCAGCGGATGGTTTTCGTGCAGCATCACCGTAATCTCGCGGTCTTCGGGACTGAGCACAACCTCGATGTGCAGCCGGATCAGCGTCCGCAGCCGCTCTTCGGCCCCGGTACCAGGGGCTCTGTCGATCCGCCGCACCACGTTGATGACCCGCTCCTCGGTGATGTCCATGGCGTGCGACATGATGTGGAACAGGATTTCGTCCTTCGACTGGAAATGATGATAGAGGCCGCCCTTGGAAAGCTTCAGCGCGGCCGCGACATCGTTCATCGAAGTCGCATCGTATCCCCGCTGCTGAAACAACCGGGCGGCGGTGCGCAGAATTTCCTGGCGGGGTTCCAGGCGAGGTTCCGGGCGATGTTCGACGCTGGCTTCACGGTTCATCACCACAGATAGTATCGCGGAATGGGCACTGCCGTCAGGTATTCATGGCCAAAGACGCGCCGCTTGCCATCCGCGCGCAACACCCTCACGCAAACCACCGCCGGTCTGGAGAAAATCGTCTGGAATCGACGCCACGGAAATTCGCCACGGAAATCTTGGGTTGACACCGGCAGGCCCGCTAGGTAGCATCTTGAAAACCGACCACTCGGTCGGTTTGTTGCCTTCACACATGATTTAGCATTTCACCAACGGATTCACCCAACATATTGGCAACCCAGATCGTCGGAATTCAGCATAAGGAGTTTTCAGTGGCCACAGTGTTTTACCAGAAAGACGCCAAGCCCGAAGCCCTCCAGGGCAAATCCATCGCCGTTTTCGGCTACGGCTCGCAAGGACACGCGCAAGCCCAGAACCTGCGCGACAGCGGATACAACGTCATCGTCGGCCTCGATCCCGCCCGTGCCTCGGCCCAGCAGGCGCGCGCCGATGGCATGACCGTCGTCGATCCCGCCGAAGCCGCCCAGCGCGCCGATTGGCTCCAGATTCTCACTCCCGACGAGACCCAGGACGCCTTCTACGCCTCGGCCATTAAACCGCATCTCCGCAAAGGAAAGATCCTCGGCTTCTCCCACGGCTTCGCCATCCACTTCAATACCATCAAGCCGCCGAAAGAAGTGGACGTGGTAATGATCGCTCCCAAAAGCCCCGGACATTTGCTGCGCCGCGTCTATGCGCAAGGCGGCGGCGTGCCCGCGTTGCTCGCCATCCATCAAAACGCGAGCGGCCGCGCCCATGAGTTCGCGCTCTGCTACGCCCACGGCATCGGCTCGACCCGCGCCGGCGTTTTGCAGACCACTTTCAAAGAAGAAACCGAGAGCGACCTCTTCGGCGAGCAAGCCGTCCTCTGCGGCGGCCTGACTTCGCTCATGCAGAAAGGTTTCGAGACCCTGGTTGCCGCCGGTTACGCGCCTGAGATCGCCTACTTCGAGTGCGTCCACGAAATGAAGCTCATCGTCGATCTCATCTACGAAGGCGGCCTCAGCCGCATGCGCTATTCCATTTCCAACACCGCCGAGTACGGCGACCTCACCCGCGGTGAAGTGGTTGTCGGAGACGACACGCGCAAGGCGATGAAGAAAGTGCTCAAGCAAATCCAGAGCGGCAAGTTCGCCAAAGAATGGATCGCAGAGAACAAGAGTGGCGGCAAAAAGTTCGCCAAACTGCGCGATCGCGCCAAGCAGCATCCAATAGAAAAAGTCGGCGAGCAGCTCCGCAAAATGATGTCGTGGCTGCCCTCGGAAAAAAAGAAAAGCGCGTAAGAACAAGTTCTCGGTTCTCAGTTCCCAGTTCTCAGTTGCCGCCACGAAGTCTTTCTGAGAACTGAGAACTGAGAACCGGGAACTGAGAACTGCTCCAATGGACCTCAAACATCGCAGCCGCAATATCACCGACGGGCGCGACCGAGCCCCGGCCCGCGCCATGTACAAATCCATCGGCTTCACCGACGAAGACCTCGCCAAGCCGCTGATCGCCGTCGCCAACACCTGGATCGAGACCATGCCCTGCAACTTCCACCTGCGCCGCCTTTCGGCCAAGGTGAAAGAAGGCATTCGCGCCGCTGGCGGCACGCCCATGGAGTTCAACACCATCGCCATTTCCGACGGCGAGACCATGGGCACCGAAGGCATGAAGGCCTCGCTCGTCAGCCGCGAAGTCATCGCCGACTCCATCGAACTCGTCTGCCGTGGCCAGCTCTTCGACGCCGCCGTTTGCATCGTCGGATGCGACAAGACCATCCCCGCCGCTGCCATGGCCCTCGCCCGCATGAATCTCCCCGGCCTCGTCTTCTACGGCGGCACCATCATGGCCGGCAAGTTTCGCGGCAAAGACGTTACCGTGCAAGATGTCTTCGAGGCCGTAGGCGCGAACGCCGCCGGCAAGATGTCCGACGCCGATCTCCTTGCGCTCGAAAACGTAGCTTGTCCCGGAGCCGGAGCCTGCGGCGGTCAGTACACCGCCAATACCATGTCCACCGTCATGGAACTCATCGGCCTTTCGCCCATGGGCTTCAACGGCATTCCCGCCATGGATCCGCGCAAAGACGAAGTCGCCTTCCGCTGCGGCGAAGTTGTCATGAATCTTCTGCGTCTGGGCATTCGTCCCAGCGCCATTCTCACTCACGCCGCGTTTGAAAACGCCATCGCGGGTGTCGCCACCACCGGCGGCTCGACCAATGCCGTTCTTCATCTCCTCGCCATTGCGCGCGAAATCGGCATCCCGCTCGATATCGACGATTTTCAGCGCGTCAGCGAACGCACTCCCTTGCTCGCCGATCTCAAGCCCGCGGGCAAATACGTTGCCGCCGATGTCGACGCCGCCGGAGGCATCCCTGTGATCGCCAAGCGCCTCCTCAACGGCAAATTCGCCGACGGTTCCACCATGACCGTCACCGGAAAAACTTTCGCCGAAGAAGCCAACGCCGCCCACGAAACCGCTGGACAAACCGTCATCGCTCCCTTGAGTAAGCCGCTGAAAACCACCGGCGGTCTCGTGATCTTGAAAGGCAATCTAGCTCCCGAAGGTGGAGTTGTAAAAATGACCGGCCACGAACGCCAATCCCAGGCCGGCCCCGCCCGCGTCTTCGATTCCGAAGAAGCCGCCATGCACGCCGTCACCGGCAAGCAAATCAAGCCCGGAGATGTGGTCGTGATCCGCTACGAAGGCCCCAAAGGCGGTCCCGGCATGAGAGAAATGTTGAGCGTCACCGCCGCCATCGTCGGCGAAGGCCTGGGCGAAAGCGTCGCCCTCATCACCGACGGACGCTTCAGCGGCGCCACTCGCGGCCTCATGGTCGGCCACGTCGCTCCAGAAGCGGCAATGGGCGGCCCGATTGCCGCCATTCGCGAAGGCGACCGCATCGCCATCGACACCAAGGTCCAAAAACTGGAGCTGGGCATTTCCGACGCCGAAATCGCCCGCCGCCTCGCGGAATGGAAAGCCCCAACGCCCCACTACAAAACCGGCGTCTTTGCCAAGTACGCCGCCCTGGTGAGATCGGCGGCCGAGGGAGCCATCACCACCCCTAGAATCGCGTAAGGACGAACGCCCTCGGAGCCTGCCCTTAGCGCAGTCGAAGGGTTCGCGCCCGGTGTCGGTGCCCCAGGTTCGCGCCCGTCCTTTGGGCGCTAACCTGGGTTCATGCAAAGCCGTATCAGCCTTCCCCCGTGTTCCTCTGTGCCCCCCGTGGTTAACGCTTTCGACTTCCTCCTAATAAACTCGAATCGGCTCTGCTTTCCACGCCCCCGAAAATGCTGGAAAAGCGGGTGCCCCACCCTTGTCGCGTTTTTTCCGACAGGGTGGGGGATTTTGACCTCCCTTGAACTGAGAGTTTGTGACTTTTTTGAATTTTTGAACATTTTGTCGTCGTAACTATTTTGTTTTCAGCATCAATTTTTGACGACATTCAAAAAAGTCACAGCCTCTGAGCGAAAGACCGAGACAGCCCCCCAGCTTCGAAATCTGCATTTCTCAAATTCCTGTCAACCCCCCATTTTCCCGCTTTTCCCCGTAACCCATTGCACAGCCACGGAAAATAATTCCCCCAAATCTGTCGGTGTACCCCCCTCCAATTGATACAATAAATTTAGAGATCAAAAAGGGTGCGGATTCTCTCCCGCACCCTTTTTCCGTTACCGTGTAGGGCGGACACTCCTGTCCGCCAGCCGAGCGCAGCTCGGCCAAGTTTTCCTGACGGCTGACGGCTGGCGGCTAAATTTTTTTCCACTTTTCACTGCCCATTTCCGCTAACTCCTTATTCCGGAATACTTTAATATAAGTCCTTTAGTTTCAAAGACCAAAGTAAAAATCCCCCTCCAACCCCATGATTCCATTAGATAGGGGGGGAGGGGGTAGGGGGTACTAACCAGTAAACAAATCGTCCCAATCTCCCACTTCTTCAAGCTGCAACGTGCGACGCGCCCTGGGAAATTCGCAGCTTGTACGCCCGTGAGCCGACGGGGCTCCCCCCGTCTCTACCTTTCTGGTTTATTCCTATCCCTGCGGCGGGACAAACATGGTCTTCCCCGTCGTCTTCAGCGTAAAGACTCCCTCGGGAAGCTTTTGGTGGAGCTTGATCTCGGAATAATTTGCCAAACGGTAATCGCCGCCCGGCTCAAACAACTTTTGCTGTACCGAAATTCCCAGCGCCGGGTCGATCCAGAGCCAAATGCGCGCGATGTTATTGCGAAAACGGTCGGACTTCGGAATCAACTCTAGTTTTTCGGCTTTGATGCCGTTGACGGTCTCCGGTCCCAGAGACTTTACCTGGTAAGACTTGAGCAGATCGTGCCCGCCGCCGCCGAAACCGAGCACCAAAAAGCTATCGACTTCGCTTCGGTTTTTGCCCGGACTGTACACGTTCACCTGATCGATTTTTGGCTGGTAGACCTGCACTTTCCCGCCGCTGTAGATGACGTACTTTTTGTCGGGTTCGGCGAAGTCGGCAGCCATCTGTATTTCGCCGCCTTCACGCCGGAAATAAACCTTGCCCTTTTCCGTCTCGGTTTCGTCGATGACCTTCTGATATTCGTCCCAGACGACACTCGCTTCGATGGTATTGAAGTTTCGGGCTGCTTCGTCCATCCGGTCGAGGACCTTCTCAAGCCGAGCGGAATCGCCCTGCGCCCAAGCGGCCGCCGTCAGCAGCCAGCCGATGATGACAAACCCGAGAAAGAACGTTCTAACCACAACTCTCATGTGAGGAACTATGAAACCCAGAAACTCTGAAACCTTGAAATCTCGCCCCATTACTTTTCCACCCAGACCTTATAACTCGCCTTGTGTCCCGAGGTGTCGTTGACCGTCTCGTACCTGGTAATGCTGACCGCCCCGGAGATCGGTTCGATGATCTTCTCGAGCTGCCGGCGCACGTCCGCGCCCGGCGCGTCATTCACCGCCGAGGCCTGAATTTGATAAACGAACCCGCCATTCTCGCCCGGCATCACCACCACGCCGGTGAGATGCGGAATGCGCTCCACCGGTTTGTCGTTGTAGCTGATGAAGTGTGGCGAAACAAATACAAACAGCAGAATCAGCGTGACCATGATGTCGTAGTGCAGGCTCCCCCGCTCGTACGACCAAAGTATGTACCCGCGAATTGTGCGCCACATCGCGCCCATAGGAGAGACGGCCTTGCCCAGCGCCGTCGAGGCAATTTCAGCTTGTTGCAAGTGTATTTCGGAATTCATAGGATGGCAAATTGTGTTTTGTATCGGGACATCTCTTGGAGACTCCTAAACTACAGGCGATTTCCCCTGTGAACCTCTGTGTCCCCTGTGGTTCAAGCTTTTCCTGGCGCCGGAATACGATCCGTCCCCATATACGATTGCAGCGCTTCCGGAATGCGCACGCTGCCGTCGGCCTGCTGATAATTCTCGACGATCGCGACCCACGTTCGTCCCACCGCCAAGCCGCTGCCGTTCAGCGTGTGCAGAAATTCCGTCTTGCCCTTGCCCTCGGGACGGTAACGAATGTTCGCCCGCCGCGCCTGAAACGTTTCGAAATTCGAACACGAAGAAATCTCGCGAAACAGGTTCTGTCCAGGCAGCCAAACTTCAATGTCGTAAGTCTTGGCCGCGGAGAATCCCATGTCCGCCGTGCACAGCGTGACCACGCGGTAGTGCAGGCCAAGCTTCTGCAACACGGTCTCGGCGTTGTTGGTCAGCTTCTCCAGTTCGTCGTATGAAGTCTCGGGACGCGAAAACTTCACCAATTCCACTTTTTGAAACTGGTGCTGGCGGATAATTCCGCGCACATCCTTCCCATACGATCCGGCTTCGCTGCGAAAACAGGGAGTGTATGCGGTCAAGCAAACCGGCAAGCGCGCCCCGTCCAGCACTTCGTCGCGATAGAGATTGGTGACGGGAACCTCGGCGGTAGGGATGAGCCACAGAACACGTTGAAATAGAAGCTTATTCCATGCCACATTATCTTCTTTGCACTGTTTGGTCATTGACCTGATGTCTGCGGTGCGACCTGCGAAATTGACCGCTTCCACTTCGAAAAGGTCGTTTACACCCTCAAGCTGTACGGACTCGCCACGACTTGGAACGTGGTACGGATCCTTTTCGAATCTGCCCGTTAGAACATCAAAAAGATCGTTGGCAAATTTCGGCAACTGGCCGGTCCCATACATCGAATCGGAGTTCACCATGTACGGCGGAAGCACCTCGGTGTATCCGTGTTCGCGCGTGTGCAGATCGAGCATAAAGTTGGCGAGAGCCCGCTCCAAACGTGCGCCCAGCGCCCAGTACACGGCGAAGCGAGCGCCCGACAGTTTGGTGGCGCGCTCCAAGTCGAGAATACCCAGATGTTCGCCCAGCTCCCAGTGCGGCTTGGGCTTGAAATCAAATTTCGGAGGTGTGCCCCAGCGCCGCGCCTCGACGTTATCTTCGGCGCTCGTCCCCACAGGCACGCTCGCGTGCGGAAGATTCGGAATCGCAGTCAGAATTTCGCGCAGGCGCGCTTCCTGTTCCGCCGCCTTTTTTTCGGACTCCGCAATCTGCTCGCGCAGCTCTTTCGTCTCTTGGATCTGCGCCGCCGCGTCCTGCCCGCTCTTCTTGAGCTTGGCAATTTCCTCGGAAGCCCGGTTGCGCCGCGCTTGCAGAGTTTCCGCCGCCGTAATCGCCTGCCGCCGCTCGCCGTCGATGACGCGAAAGTCCTTCAAAACTTCCGCCGGATTCATGCCGCGCCGCCGCAGGTTTTCTTCCACCACCGCAAGATTGTCGCGAACAAAATTAAGATCGAGCATTGTGCTTTAACTTTAGCTGAAAAAAGCGATTTGGTGCACGCGGACAATCAAAATCCTGAACCGCAGAGGACGCCGAGATCGCCGAGAAAAAAGGGCAAGAAGACTCCGCGATCTCTGCGTTGCGCTTCGCGTTCTCCGCGTTCAAGGTCCTTCTGCTGTAAACTAACTCGCGATGAGACTCCCCCGTTCCTTGTACGTGCCGCTGGCAGCGATAGTCTTGCTCTGCTCGCTCTCCGCCGCCTTCGCGTCCGCCTATAACGCCCGTCCCAAGCTCGTGGTCGTCATCGTGATCGACCAGTTCCGCGGCGATTACCTGGAACGCTATCGCGACCAATTCGGCGACGGCGGTTTCCGCGTCTTTCTCGATCGCGGAGCTTATTTCACCGACTGTAACTACGATTACGCCAATACCCGCACCGCTCCCGGACACGCCACCCTCTTCACCGGCAGCTACACCAGCGGCCACGGCATCGTCGCCAACGAATGGTGGGACCCGCAGAAAAAGAAGCGCGTGACCTCGGTCGAAGACGACGCCACAAAACTTGTCGGCGCGAGTGTCGATCGCGTTGGCCCCGGCGCGTCGCCGCACTACCTCATGAGCGATACGCTCGGCGACGAGCTGAAACTGGCCACAGGCGGCAAGTCCCGCGTCTTCGCCATCTCGCTGAAAGATCGCGCCGCCGTCCTGCCCGCCGGTTTTTCCGGAGACGCCGCCTACTGGATCGACCCCAAAACCGGCGACTGGATCACTTCCACGTACTACCGCCCCGATCTTCCCGAGTGGGTGCGCAATTTCAACGGCATGAGTTCTTCGGAAAGACGCGCGGAAAAATACTGGAACCGCGAATGGAAAGACAGCGACGGCACGACGCTCGGCTCGACCGCTCCGCGAAACGGTAAAGACGGCGCCCCCGCCAGCTTCTACGAAGTCGTCGGCTCCACTCCCTTCGCCAACGAATACCAACTCGAATTCGCCAAGGAGCTGATTTTGTACGAGAGGCTGGGCGCGGGCCCAGCGACCGACCTGCTCGTCATCAGCCTTTCGGCCAACGATATTCTCGGCCACCAGGTCGGCCCCGACTCGCCGCAGATGCGCAGCATGGCGCTCGAACTCGACCGCCAGCTCGCCGGCTTCTTCGCTTTCCTCGGTCATCAGATCGGAATGGCCGACGTGTGGATGGCGCTTTCCGCCGATCACGGCGTCGCGCCCCTGCCCGACTTCGCGAAGACTCTGCGCCTGCCCGCCGCCAATCTCGACACGAAAGCGTTGCGTGCAGAGATCAATTCTCTGCTCTCGAAAAAATTCCACCAGAGCGCCGACTACGTGCGCGATCTCGATTACCCGCTCGCCTGGCTGAACGAAGGCGCGTTCTCTGGGACCTCCGCGGCAAATAAGGAGGCCGACGCCGAGGCCGACGCCGGCGAAGCCATGATGCAAGCGGGATTCGCCGGATACTTCACCAAGTCGCAATTGGCGCGCGGTGAAACTCCGCCCACCGAAATCGGCCGCCGTTACGCCCACAGCTACTCGCCCGAGGGCGGATGGTATGTGATCGGAATGCCTGTTCCATTCAACGTCGGAATCGCAAAAGGCACCGATCACGCGACGCCTTTCTCGTACGATACTCATGTGCCGCTCGCTTTTTATGGCCTCGCCTTTCAACCTGGGACCTACCGCACGCACGCCGAGCCGGTCGATCTCGCCGTGACGCTGGCCTCCTTGCTCGGCATCAACGCGCCCGCCAAAGCGACCGGAAGAGTGCTGACCGAGGCGTTGCAGCCGCCTCATCATGCCATCGCGCCGCCCGTCGCCGCGCCCGCCACGCCGCCCACCGGAGGAACTCAATGACCCCTATCGGCAAACTGGACTTGAGCGTCAGCTTCGCCGGCATCGGCCTGAAGAACCCGATCATCGCCGCTTCCGGCACGTTCGCCTATGGCATCGAATTCGAAGACATCGTGCACCTCGACCGCCTCGGCGGCCTGGTCGTCAAAGGTCTCTCCAAGGAACCGATGACCGGCAATCCGCCGCCGCGCCTCTATGAGACCGCTGCCGGAATGCTGAATGCCATCGGGCTGCAGAACATTGGGGCCCAGGCGTTCCTCGATGAAAAACTCCCAGCGTTGCGCGCGAAGAAAAATGTCGTCGTGTTCGCCAACGTCTTCGGCTACACCCGCGCCGATTACGAGCGCACGATTGAAATCCTCAATCGGGGCGAGGGCATTGCGGCGTACGAAATCAACGTATCCTGCCCAAACACGGCGCACGGCGGCATTCAATTCGGCAGCGATCCGCACCTGCTCGACGAAGTGGTGCGGACGGCGAAGCGCGTGTCGTCGCGGCCCATCATTGTTAAACTGTCGCCCAACGTCACCTCGATCGCGCAGATGGCGCGCGTGGCCGAGGAAGCGGGCGCCGACGCCATCTCGCTGGTGAACACGTTTTTAGCCATGGCCATTGACGCGGAAACGCGCCGCCCCAGAATCGCCAACGTCACCGCCGGCCTCTCCGGCCCAGCCATCAAGCCCATCGCGCTGCGCATGGTTTACGACGCAGCCCACGCCGTAAAAATTCCGGTGATCGGCATGGGCGGCATCGCCACCGCGGTGGATATCGTGGAATTCATGCTCGCCGGCGCGACCGCAGTGCAGGTGGGGACCGCAAGTTACTTCGATCCGGTGGCGACTGAAAAACTAGTCGAAGAACTAACCACTTACTGCCGCGATCGTCGCATTGATCGCCTAGCCGATCTTACTGGTGGGCTGATAACAGACTGACGCTCTATTTCCAATCGCCCTAAACCATGCGGAGTTGGCCGCAGGATACTCGGCATAATTTCACTTACCTTCGCTCAACGGTGGTTTGCAATTGCGCCACTTTTGCGTGTGGGGAGGAGGCCTGCCGATAGCGGGCAATGCCACGGTAAAGCGCCTCCGCGATTTGCTGGCGGTAAGTCGCGCTCTGCAAGTTACGCTCGTCCGCGGGACTGCTTACAAAAGAAATCTCGGTAAGAATTGCGGGCATCGTCGTGCCCGTCAGCACGGCAAACGCGGAGTCCTTGATTCCCCGGTCGCGAATGTCCGGGCTGCTGGCGGCCAGCGTGGCGTATAGCGCCCGCTGCACGCTCACCGCCAGGCGGCGCGACTCCTCGATTTTTTCGTGCAACCCTCCAGCCGATAACGATACCGGCGTCAGCTTAGCGGAAGTTCCATCGCCGCGCTTTTCCACTTCTCGCGACCCCGGAGCCGAAAACAGGTTCGTGTAATAAGTCTCGACTCCTCGCGCCGCCGCCGAACTGCTGTAATTCGCATGCACGGAGACGAACAAATCGGCTTGCGCTTGATTGGCAATATCGGCGCGCTGTTCCAGCGGCAAGTAAGTGTCGTCGCTGCGCGTGAACATGACTTCCGACCCCAACCGCGCTTCGAGCAACTTACCCAACCGCTGAGTCACGTCGAGCACCAGGTCTTTTTCCATCAAACCCTGGCGTCCAACCGTGCCTAAGTCCCAACCGCCATGCCCCGCGTCGAGCACAATGCGAAACTTGCCGGTTTTTGCCGGCACAGACTGCGCGTAGGTCTTCGCCGCCAATGCCGCCACAGGCGCCGCGTTCACGAAAGCCGCCGTCAATTTCGGGGTTGCGCTCTTATTTGCGCTCGGGGGCGCAAATGAATTCGCCGCCAAATTTTTTCCACTGTTGCGCAGTTCCACCACCAAGCGATAAGGGCTCGACTCCATGCTGACGGAGAAGTTCGATCCATCTTTCGTGTCGAGCACAACTCGCGTTACGCCGGCGACGGGCTGCGCGATCCGCACCCGTGTCAGCGAAACATCGCCCACGTCCATTGTCTTGCCCTCTAACTCAGGCAATAAGGCTGTGTCGTGCAGATCGAAATAGATCCGCTCCGGCGACATCAACCGGTGCACTTCGTATGGGACCTGGTCTTCCATGTCGATGACCACCGTGCTTCCCATGGACGAAGACCAGTGGCGCACGCCCGTGATTTTCGGCAGCGCCGCCAACTTATCTTCCGCCACGGCGGTGAGCGGCGCCGCATCGGAACCAAGCTTATCCAGATTCGTCAGATTGCCGGAGACCGCAGGAGAGAGAACATCCGGCGGCGCGGGCGATGTCGCCGCCGATGGTGGCGCGATCGCGGAATTCGTGGCCGCCGTCTCGATCGCTGCAATCTTCACAGCGACGATCTTTGCGACCGCCGTCTTCTCGTGGGCCTGCATGCCCCACCACGCTCCCACTGAAAATAGCGCGGCCACTGCCACCAGGCCCATCACCACACTCAATCCCGGACGCGAACTCGCGGGGAGAGAAAGGTTGTGCGGAAATGCCCATGAATATGGCGCTTCGGAGGCAGCCGCCGGCTCGTCGAACTCCAATCGCTCGCCGGCCGGTTCGTCCGCAACGCCTGCTTCAGCCAACTCGGCCACTGGCTCCGGCAACTCAACCAGTGCCGCGGGAATGACAACCGGCCGCATCAGCGATGCCATGTCTGGAACAGATTCGGCGGAAACCACTCCTGGAACTGGAAGCGGTGCCGATGGAGCTTGCTCCGTCGCGGAAAAGGTCGCGGAAATGGGCGGCGAAGCAAGCCCCGTCTTTACGGCGGATTTAGCGGGGTCGATTTCAGCAATCTCGATCGCCGCCGCTTCGTCGACAACCGGCGTTGCCGCAGGTGGGTTCGCGCGCAGAACTTCGTTCGCCACACCCGACAGCCAGTCGATGCGCCGGTTTTCATCCTCGGGCTTGAGCGCGCAAAGGACCAGCTCCGCGAACAGATCGAAACAGCGAACGTCATGATCGGTGAAAGCGCGGGCCGTGGTGGAAAACGCCTGCAGCACGCCCAATTGCTCGCGACGGCCGCGCAGCGGGACCAACACTGTAGAGCGCGCTCCGATCTGGCGCGCGATGTCCACATCGAGACGGCCGTCGCTTTCCGAATCGTCCGCACGAAGAATGCGCCCCGATTCCAGGCATTCCCGCAGAAATTCGGATTCGCCGATCAGTCGAATGCCGCGCGCGATGTCGAGCGGTCCGGCAGCCGCGCGGCACACCATCTTCGGGCCTTCCGCATTCGCCCCTTCCGCTCTCGATCTTTCCCCCGCCGCTTCCGCGAGCGCGATCGCGATACCGTCGGCCTGCGTGATGGCCTGAGCGCGATCGCAAATCAATTGCAGCACTTCGTCCAGAATGAAGCGTTCCGTCTCAAACAAGTCGCGATCGGAGGCGCATCCCGTAGCCACGCGCCGGTTCCGTATCTGCTCGTGGAGTTCCGAAAAAGCAAGCAGTGCGCGCAGAGCTTCCTGCCGCGCCAGCGACTCGATGACGCGGTTGCCCTCCCGCAGCGGAGAGCCGGGATCGGCCATCGCCGGCGCTTCCCAGTCGACTCGGTTTGGATTGGCACTCATGCGAATGCGGTCACGACCAGAAAAAGCCTGTATTCATCGTGTCTTTCATCGTAAATCTGGCTCACCGGATGACTCATTGCCGCTCTTGGTTCAAGCCAGTGTTCGGTGGGCAGTGATCGGTGGCCAGTAAATGCCGGCCAGTCACCGGCCACTGCCCACTGACCATTGCGCGAACGACTCCAATTTCGAGCGTAATGGTCGTTTGGGGGGTACGGCAATGTCCGTTGGTACACGTCCCATTGCGCCGTTGCGATGCGCAACCCCCGCGGCCGAAATCGACGAATGCCCACCCTACGACCCTTCGGATTTTGCCCTCCGCCTCGATTCGTCCTATGGTTAAAAGCAGACACGGAGATGTGATGACCGACGCCGTCGATCGCTATAAATCGGAAAAACTCAAGAAATCCAACTGGTGGTGGCCCGGTGTCATGGCCACCAGCCTGGCGGGAGCGGCCGCGATGGCCTTCCGTGGCTGCTGGCACGGCAAGACGAGTTGGCCGGTTGCGGAGCGGGGATATTCCTACCGGGTTTGCTTGAACTGCGGCGCCATGCGCTTGTTCGATGAGACAACCTTCAGCTCGTATGGCCCGTTCCGCTATGACTTGGACGAACTCATCGCATGGAAACAGTCCAGAAAACCGAAACCGCAGATAGCAGCGGATGCGCACCGTCCGGCGTCATAAATCCTACGTCGTCTTTCCACGCCCACTATCAACGCCCACTACGGCTTTCCGCCAAGTCGCGTTTTCACTGACGGCTGAGCGCCGGCAGCTTTCACCTCAAGCGAACGACGAGCGACTAACAACTAGTACCGTGACCGCGTGATGATTACGGAGTGCAAAACGGGTAGCGCCGGCATCTTGCCGGCTGTCCCGAGGGCGTCTCGCCCTCGGCGCGGCGGGCGAGGACGCCCGCCGGACAGCCGCCGGGACGGCGGCGCTACTCTCGGCGTTCAAGCGGTTCAAATCATGCGGTCACAGTACCAGCAACTAACGCCTACCCTGGCTCTTATACCACTCCACCGTACGCCGCAGGCCGTCTTCAAAATTCACCAGAACTTTGTATCCCAAATGTTTTTGCGCCTGCGCGATGTCCGCCAGCGAATGCTTGATGTCCCCGCCGCGCTCCGGCCCGTACTTGACGCTGCCCTTGTATCCCGTCAGTTTCTTCAAAGCTTCGAACGTTTCATTCAGCGTGGTGCGCGCGCCGGTGGCGCAGTTGAACACGCGCCCCGCGCACTCCGCCGCCGGGGCCGAGCACGCCAGCAGATTGGCCGACACCGCGTTGTCGATGTAGGTGAAATCGCGGCTGGTCTCGCCATCGCCAAAAATCGTGGGCTGTTCCCCAGCGAGCATCTGCATGCTAAATTTCGCCAGCACTCCAGAGTAGGGCGAAGAAGGGTCCTGCCGCGGCCCGAAAATATTGAAGTAACGCAAACAAACCGTTTCCAGGCCATAGCAGCGGTAGAACGAAACCATGTAAAGTTCGCTCGCCAGCTTGGCCACGGCATACGGCGAGATCGGGTTGGGCTTCATCGCTTCCCGCTTCGGAAGCGTCGGCGTGTCGCCATACACCGACGATGACGCGGCGTACACCACCCGCTTCACTTTCGCGTCGCGCGCCGCCACCAGCACATTCACCGTGCCGTCGATATTGGCGCGGTTGCTGGCAATGGGATCGAGCACCGATTTCGGCACCGACGGAATGGCCGCCTCGTGCAGCACGTAATCGACGCCCGCGCACGCCTTGCGCATGGCGTCCAGGTCCAGAATGTCGGCTTCGCGGAAGTCCATCCGCGCCAGCACCTCGATAAGGTTTTCGCGTCTGCCGGTCTCGAAGTTGTCAATGCCGCGAACTTCGTCGCCGCGCTGCAACAGCGCGCGCACCAATGAGGATCCGATGAAACCCGCCGCTCCAGTCACTAGGTATTTGGCCATAGGTTTTCATGATAATGGATGGATTGCCGCCATGCTCACGACACTCCGTCACCTCAGTAACTTCGGTTCCGGAGCCCGCCAAACAGGCCGCCGCCCAATCCCTGGAGGAAGGATTCAGGACCGGCGGACCCGCTTGGCGATCTGGTAAAACTCTTCGCGGCTGAGCAGTTGGTTTTTCTGGAAGAACTTCGTAATCTCTTCGAGAAAAATCCGCTGATCGACGAACGCCAGGATGTCCTTGGCAAAGGTCTGTTGGTCGGCGGACGCCAGCGCATCCCGTTTGCCGTACTCCTCCATCACTGTGCTGTTGGATACAGTGATGCGTCCACTGAGTGCGTCGATCAGTTGCTTCAGATTCGCCAATTGGTCGGGCTCGAGGGTATCGAAGCCTATGCCCATGCCTATAAAGGGGTAGGTGGCGCGGACCGTGCCCGGTGCGCGCACCGTGCCCGGAGCCTCAATCCTTATGCCGAAGGATTTGAGCACAACATTCGCTTTGGTGCCGACGGGGAACGTCGTGTTCATTTCCACATAGCAGCCGTGCAAGCTGATGTTGATGAGAGTCCCCCACAAGCGCGTTTCGCTGCCCTCCGCTTGAAACTCCACGTTGCCCGAACAGCGAAGCCGCGGGCTCTTCCGCTTTTCCGCCCAATCGATACCAGGCGTGTCTGATGGAGTTCGGTCGATGGCCCTGGCCGTCGCAGCGGCGGCCGCGCCTTCCGTTGTTTCTCCTCGGATACGGCGCAGACGGGTCTCGATATCTTCCTTGGCACTTGAGTCTGCTGTCCAGCCAGGTTGTCCGGGATGAAGATTGGAATCCACAAGCGCCTCCGCCAGTATGCCGCTCTTGTTGGAATCGGCAAATTGCCGGAAAAACTTTATTAGTGCTGTGATCGAGTGATAAGTCATACGGTGGAGCGACGGGCGTCTCGCCCGTCCCGCCGGACGGGGACGCCTGGCGCTCCACCAACAAAAATGGATCGACCGTAGTAATCATCACGCGGTCACGGTACTAGCCCGTGGTGCAGGGACGATTCGCCTCGAGGTATGCCTTCAGGTATGCCGTTAGCACCGTGTTACGAAAGCGCCATTACAGGCTGCGGAAAAAACTCCAATTCACGCAGGGTTTCGGGAAGGGCACGAGTTTACTCGTGCCGTAGGTCATTGAAAGTGTTTTCGCGCTTCAGCGCCTGAGGTGGGCTTCTTGCGTTGTTGATGAGTTTTTCCGCAGCCTTTTAGAAGCCGCCGATTCTGGGCTCTGGAGTCCCACCGCAGACTATTATGCGGGCGGAAATTGCGCCAGGGCGGCGCGAATCTGCTGCCACAGTTCCTCTTTGCCGGTTCCCGTTTTGGCTGAAAATGCCACGATGGGAACTCCGCCATACGCCTGCCCCAGCCCACGCATTGCCTGCTGCAATTGATTGCCCGACAACCGGTCGCACTTGGTCGCCACAATCGCGTGCGGCCGTCCTCTCGACGCCAAAAATTCCAGCAACTGCCCGTCGCTTTCCTGTGGAGGAATGTTCGAATCGACCAACGCCAGGCACAGCGCTAGGCTCGCGCGCTGGTGCAGATACGGGTCCACAAACCGCGCCCAGTCGTCGGAGATTTCGCGCGCCACCTTGGTGTATCCGTAGCCCGGCAGGTCGGCGAAAAGTAACTCGGGCTTGGGCTGTCCCGCTCGGCGCACTTCAAAAAAGTTGATGCTGCGCGTCCGCCCGGGAGTATTGCTGGTTCGCGCCAACTTCTTGCCCACCAGCGCATTGATCAAGCTCGATTTCCCCACGTTCGACCGTCCCAGAAAAGCGATCTCCGGCACGGTGGGCGTAGGAAAGTGCGTCAAGTCGCTCGCCGACAACATGAATCGCGCCAGAATCCGCATACCTACAGTTTCCAGTGTTTGGGTTGGATATGGCAAGCGCCGTGGAAAAATAAATTCCCTAAAGCCCGAGCGGACGTTTCGGTTCCACGTCCTCTTCTTCAATCGGGCGCAGCTTGTGCCACAACCCAAGCCCGCCCGCGATGACCAGTCCGATAAGAAGGCTGATCAGAAAAAACCAGCGATAAGCCGGCAACATAATCAGCAGCACCGCTACCACAACCACCGCGACGATAAGTCCCGCCGATCCCTTCAGGCTGAATCCAGACCGGCTGCCAGGTTCCGGCTCCATGACGGTATTCTAACGCCGTTTTGTAGAGACGGTGCTTGCCCCGTCACCCCCCTTCGACAAGCTCAGGGCAGGCCTGGGGCACCGTGTTCATTTTCTCCTCTTCTCCTTACACTCGATGATGAGATCCGGCTGACTCCCACCCAAGCCAAAAACCGGCTTGAGCGGGCCAACCCCCCGGCGGCCGGGATACAAAACGTCGAAGTGTTTCACGTGAAACACTATACAGGTGATAATATACGTATATATATGTGCATACATTGGCCACATATCCAACAAACAAAACGGGTTACGGCGCACTGGGCCAGCGTCGCGAAA
>Ga0326728_10013094_pt1 | contig 18145 bp, 17 predicted proteins | sample MB3enrmetagenome_FD_207602 | JGI IMG/M metagenome (GOLD analysis project Ga0326728, IMG submission 207602) | Lab enriched peat soil microbial communities from McLean, Ithaca, NY, United States - MB31MN | ecosystem: Environmental > Terrestrial > Soil > Wetlands > Peat | place: USA: New York... | reverse complement strand
ATCACCACCAGCACCGCCACGCTGACGCTCAGAAGGATCCAGTTGCCGGCGTTACTGCTGCGGTGGTCATCGACATAGGCTGTCAGAACTTTCGACATGGCTCATCTCCCCAAACAAAGCTCTGGCGCTCTCCCCTGGGGAGAGGGTGTCCCGCTGCCGGCGTATTCGTCAGCCGGAGCGGGACGGGTGAGGGGTCGTGACGCGGAGAACTCAGCTCCGAGCATGAAACACGAGAAGGAACCCCTCACCTGGCTCGCTAATCTCGCCACCCTCTCCCCTGGGGAGAGGGCTGCTCTTCCGACCTCGCGGGGCGCATACCGGCTCAGGCAGAAATGGCTTCGGTAACCTCAGCCTGGGCCGCGCTAAGGGTGATTTCCAACTTTCCTGCCAATTCGTTAAAACGCCTTTCAAAGCTCTCGCGATACTTGCTGGGCTGTCCGCCCAGCAAAAGGGCAGGCTGCCCCTTTCGATCGCGTCCTACGACGCCCCAGAGGCGCACGTGCGACATATAGAGGGCCATCATCAGGCCTGCGGTCAGCAACAGGCACCCGCCCCAGATCAGGTTCTGGCCAGGCTCGCGCGCGACTTGCAGCCCGGTCATGTACTCCATCTCCAGATCCCGAAGCTGGAAGTTGATCCCTGATTGATTAGGCGGAGCCATTTGCGGAGCTTTGGGAAAGATCCACACTTCCGCCTGCTTCCCGCCTGGTGACGTCACCGACAACTCGATCGCGGGGTTGCGAGGCTCGTCGGATCGAGAAGATATCTGATTCCCCTCCAAGACGAAATCGGGGACGAACTCCGTCAACTCCACGGTCGCGCCGGAATCACCCAGGCGAGCCGGTCTGCCGGGTTGCAGGCTGATCCGCTGCGCAGGGTGCTGGCTTCCATCCTGCCCGGCCCAACTGGCGTCGAAGACTAGCTTGCCAGGCGTACCGGTTGGAGCATAGCTCGCCTGGAAGAACCGCACGCCCTTAAAGGTGAGCGGATCATTGACATAGATTGTCTTCCGGACGACCTCGCGGCCGCTTTCTTCCACAGCCAATTGGCTCCAGTACTGCTTGGGCGAGCCGTCGGTATACCGTTCCATGCCCACGCCGTCACACCGCAGAGTGAATCCCAGGTTATGTGGTGCGCCTGGGGTGGTCAGGGCTTCAACGGACTGGGCGCGCGCCCCGGGAGTCAAGTTCACGAACCCTTTAAACCCCCATAAGCCATCAATGATAGCGCCCGCGAAAATAATCAGCAGGCTGGCATGGACGATATAGGGCGCCAAACGGGCTGCACGGTGCTTCTCCACATAGAGCGTGCCTTTTTCCAGGCTTTTCGGCTTTGGCGGGTAGCCCAGATCGCTGAGTGTTGACTTGGCGAGGGCAAGGGCCTCGGCAGGCGTATGGAAGCCCAGCGGTATTTCCTTCCGAAAAGGCAGTTGGCGCACATACCATTCGTCCGCCAGGATGTGTGGCCGGACGAACAATCTCCAGACTTGGGGGAAACGCTCCAGAGATGCAAGCGTGATATTGGCCCCCAGTAAGCCCAAGAGCAAAATGAACCACCAGGTATGGAACACGTCGAACAAGCCCAGGGCATTTAAAAGCCGGACGGTCTGGGGAGCATAAACCTGCTCGATTTGCCCTTCTTGAGTCATGGGTCGCTGCAGGATCATGGTTCCGATGATGACTGCCGTTCCCAGTGACCCCAGTAAGACCAAACCGCATTCCAAAGAACTGAGGAACCTCAGAAGCTCGTCGAGTATTGTCTGTTGCTTTGCCACTATTTACTCCTGCTGGAAGCCCATTCAATTCGCGGATAGCCTGCCGCTGAGAACGAAGAGAGGGGCATTTGGGGTGCCAGTGAGGAAGAAAATGTCCTAATTCCCTAATCGATTGAAAATACGTATGGACTTCACTCGCAATTGCGAGGTTGCGGACTCCTCCGTCGGCTATCCCTATGGAAACTTGGGGCAAAAGTCGCACGAGAATGCGTGAACAAACTCAATTTGTCACTTTTTTCGAAATCAGAAGACAACGACGCCCAAATTCGTCAACAACTTCGGAAATCTCCCCGAGGGCATCAAAAATGCAGACAAAAAGGACAGCCACCGTTTTGGTGCTTATATTCGAGGAGGCGTTAATGAAGACCATTCCGATGAATCGCAGTGCAAACGAAATTGTTGTTAAAGAAATAACCTCAGCGTCCAGGTCCGTCGCTGCCGCCGAGGCTATGCCCGTGGAAGTTCAGCCGACCTTTACCATCGCGTTCACTCTCGGCACTCGCATGAAGGATCTGCATGACACCATCATCCGCACTGTCCTTCAGCAGACAAGGGGCAATCGGCTGCGCGCAGCTCAATTGCTGCACATTAACCCCCGCACGATCCGTCGTAGACTGGGCAAGAAAGAGACAATCGGTTCCGCCATTCGCGCCGCGTAATACGGTTCCAGGGAATGGCCGTGGCAGCTTTCCACGACGTGGAACACAAATTCCCCGGCCCACGTGGCGAAGATCTTCGTGAGTGTTGCAGCTTGTGGAATTGGAAGCAAGGTTTGCGGCTTTGGCCGCGTTGTCTCGCATTTAGTCAGCCTCTTCTCGCCCCGTGAAGAGGAACCCTGCCAACTCATCGTGTCTCCCGTGCGGAGCACGAATAACCCGCTGCCTGCGGGTGCAGCGTCGTCCGACCCGTTACACGGGTTACCGGCATCGCTGGCTGCCTCCATGCGATTCGCATAGCTAGGGCAGTCGTCCCTCCGGCGCGGGCGGCCAAAGAGGCCGCACTCGCCCTCTCGCCGCATGCCTAGACATGAGGCCTATTTCCAGGCAATAAAGCCGGAAATGGGGTGACAGACTGTCGTTCAAGTACTTCGTTTTCACCACGCTGCAAACTGAGCTGAGATTGGCGCGCTACGTGCTCGCATCGAGGATGAGTCGTAAGACTCGTCCATCTCGCAGTTTTCGAGATTCGGTGGAGTCCAAGCTTACATGTTGAAACAGGCCAATGACCAAGATTGGATTCAGATTGCACGAGATGGCCAGAATTCTCCCAGTGTGGAACTCACGGCGCGAATACTCGTCGTCGATGACGACCCGCACTTTTTGAGGGTGCTGGCACGCATCCTGTCGGGTGAAAATTTCCTTGTCACCTCAGCGGCAGGGGCATGCGACGCATTGGAGCTACTGAAAAGCGCGCAGTTTGACTTAGTCATCTCCGATCTCCGGATGCCGGAATGCGACGGCCTGAATTTCCTTGAATCGCTCCGCCGGAGCGGAAGCACCATCCCCGTCATCATCCTCACAGCCTATGGGGAAGTTGATACGTACCTGGAGGCCATGAACGCCGGGGCTACCGAATATCTGAATAAGCCGATCCAATCGGATGAGCTGCTGAAAACTGTGCGCGCCTGCCTGCGCTCGAGGAAGAACCGGCGAAACACGGGGCTAGGAGCTGGGGACTAGGGGCTGGCAAAATCTCGCATTTCAGCTTGTCTCATTTGTTCCGCGGTCCACCCGTAACCGTCAGCCGCACGTCCCTGTTACCCAGTCCTCAGTTTCCAGTCTCCAGACCCTAGTCCCCAGCCCCCAGTCCCTAGCTTTTCAGTTCCACGATCGTGGCGCCTGCGCCGCCTTCATGAGGGGGAGCGAGGTAGAACTTCTCGACGTGCGGGTGCGAAGCGAACATTTCGTGCAGGGTCTTGCGGAGGATGCCTTTGCCGAACCCGTGGATCACGCGCAGCCGGAAGCGTGCCGCCATGTAGGCTTCGTCAAGGAACTTGTCGACACGTTCGCGGGCCACATCAGCCGTGTCGCCGATAACGTTGAGTTCCGCTGGGGCCTCGTCGCCACGCCGGGCGACCATGGCCGGTATCGCCGCGCCGGTTCCGCCGTGGACGATCCGCCGCACCTCGCTGCGCTGGAGGCGCATGTGCAAGTGCCCGACGGCAATGTCGACCTGTTCGTCATCGGGAAAGGCCATGACCGTGCCGGGAGAGGATAGGTTGGCCACTTGCACCTGGTCGCCCACGGCCAGGGGCCTGTCCGCGGCGGGCTCTACGGTCGCCGGGGCGCCGCTGCCGATTGCTTCCAGGACCTGCGTGTTCCACTCTTCCCGGACATCGCGCTTGAGCGCAGCCATCTTGCGTTCCAGGCCCTTCGAGGGCTTGGGGCCTTTGGCGGCTTCGAGTTGGGCCCGAAGCTGGTCCACCACGCCCTCCCAACGCTTCTCGTTGGCGCGCAGAGTCTGCTCGAGCCGCGCGTCCAGGTCTTTCAATTTCTGGCGGTGTTCCGCTTCCAGGCGGTTCTCCAGTTCGCGTTGCCGCACCTCTTGATCGCTCCGTTGCCGGTCCAACTCCCCGCTTTGCCTTTCGAGCTCCTCTCTCTGCTGGTGCAGACCCGCGATCAGGGCTGCCGCTTCCGCATCCGCCGGGTGCAGCAAGGTCCGCGCCTTTTCCACGATGCTGGTTTCGAGGCCCAGGCGTTGCGCAATGTCCAGCGCGCTGGATTTGCCCGGCAGCCCGCTCAACAGCCGATAAGTGGGCTGGAGAGTCAGCTCGTCGAACTCCATGGCCGCGTTGAGCGCTTCCGGCGTTTCCGCGGCGTAGGCTTTGAGCCGCGAGTGGTGCGTGGTCACCAGCGTCATGGCGCCGCGCCCGCGAAAGTGCTCGAGAATGGCCACGGCCAGCGCCGCGCCTTCGTTCGGCTCCGTGCTGGTCCCCAGCTCATCCATCAGCACCATGTCCTTTTCGCCCGCCACCTCCGCCATCCTCTGAATGTTCTGGACGTGCGCCGAGAACGTGCTCAGGTTGGCTTCGATAGACTGCTGGTCCCCGATATCCGCCAGCACGCGCCGGAAAACCGGCAGCTTGAACTCGGCCGCCGGCACGGGGATGCCCGCCTGCGCCATGAGCACTGCGCTTCCCAGTGTTTTCAGGGCTACGGTCTTTCCCCCGGTGTTCGGCCCGCTGACGATCATCATGATCTTGGGCGGCTTGAGTTCGATGCTCAGCGGCACGGGACTTTTTCCCTGCGCCCGCAGCGTCTTTTCGAGCAGCGGATGCCGGGCGTCTTCGAGCGCAAGCGCGCGCTCGGAGCCGAACTCGGGGATGCAAGCGTCGTACTGGCGGGCAAATTCCGCCTTGGCAAAGGCAAGGTCCAGTTCGCTCAAAATCTCAGTCGCCCGCACAAGGTCGTCGCGCCGTTCCCGAAGCTTGCGGCTGAATTCGCCCAGAATGCGTTGGATTTCGGCGAACTCCCGGTCCTGGAGTTCCACCAGTTCGTTGTTCAGGGGCAAAGTCTCCATGGGCTCGAGAAACACCGTTGCCCCGGATGAACTCGCTCCATGGACCACGCCCTGCACGCGGCGCTTCTCCTCCACCCGGACGGGAATGACGAAGCGGTCGTTGCGCAGCGTCACCACGGCATCCTGAAGCACGCCTTCGCGGCTGAGGTGGCGCAGCAGGCGCTCCAGCACGGCCTGCACCTCGACGCGCAGCCGCTCAATCGCGCGGCGAATCCGCGCCAGTTCCGGACTGGCGGAGGAATCCACCGAGCCGTCAGGATGGATCTTGCCTTCAAGCTCCGTGACCAGATTGCGGAAGTCCGCCAGGCTGCGCGCCCCCTCGTCGAGGCGCGCCAATGGGCACTTCACGAATAGCCGCTGCATCTCGAGCGCCGCGCGCGCCAACTCCGTCAGCGCCAAGATTTCGAGCGCCGCCAAGGCGGCGCCTTCGATGCGCAGCTTCTCGAGCAACGGCCGCGGGTCGCGCAAGCTGCCCAGGCTCGGACGGGGACTCTCCCGCAGGTATTCGCGCGCTTCCTTCGCCTGCTCCAGCAGGCGGCGGATTGCGTCCAGGCGCGTCTGAGGCTCGATCGCATCGAGAATCGGCGCGCTGAGCGGCCCGGAAAGATACCCGCCCAGTAATTCCAGCACGGCGGGGAATTCCAGGACTTCCTGAGAGAAACGATCGTCAGTCTTGCGTTGGTCAGGCATGACGTCCATAGAACAGAATTAGAAACTGGAAACTGGAAAATGGAAACTGGAAAATCGAAACTCGAAATTCGAAAACCGAAATTTGAAAATCGAGCCCGTGCTTGCCGCCTTTCTCTCGCAAAAAGTCAGCCCTCTCCCTTGGGGAGAGGGTGGCCCGCGACGGCGCCTTCACCCGCCGTCGAGGGTCGGGTGAGGGGTTGCTTCAGTTGCGCACAAAACCGAAAAATGGAGACGGGAAAACCGAAAACCGGTGCAGCCGATTGCTTGTCGCTCTGCTAGCCTCACCTAGCCACCCGGAAGTTCCGCTTCGTTTTTGCCCGAAACGAGCGTTTTTTGCCGGTTTTGCGCTACGATTTGCACGTTTCTGCGCACAAGAACTGCCAAATCTGCAACCTTCAACAGCACCATGTCATTTGTTTTCAAATACTTAGCTGATTCCTACCCGATGTTTTTGAATAACTCCTTTGTTTTCAGATGCTTCTTAGCTTCGTTTCAACAGGCCTCTTGTGTTTTCAATAACATACTGGCTTCGTTCGTAGTTTTTTTTGTTAATTGTCGACCCCGTTTCCCGCGCGCGCCGGGACCGAACCGCTTTCCAATGGGCGGCGTCGTGCCCGGCGCCCTGCTACGACAAAATGTCTTCAACGCGACCATCACAATAGGCTATCACAGCTTCATCGCCTTGTCAAGTGGAAAATGCGTGGTGTCTCAATTTGGCGTAGCGATCTGCTATTATTACGGTCGAGAGGCACCGATCTTCGTGCTGTGAAATTGCCTGTCATTCCGAGCGGAGCGAGGAATCTCGCCCTGGTCTTTGTTTAGTGAACCACTCGACGCAGAGCGAGATTCCTCGCTCCGCTCGGAATGACATTTCATGGTTTCTGGGCGTTCGTCGGCTGACGAACATGAGCGACTGTTTTGAAAATGGTGGTGCGGGCGTCTCGCCCGCGGTCGCGGGAGCGTCCCGCTCCCGCGCACGGGCAGGATGCCCGTGCCACAGCGGGCGGGACGCCCGCACCACATCCGTCCACCGTCGGGTGATTTTCATGGGTTCCGGGTGCCGCGAGCGGCGGAGCGAAACGCGCTTGCCAAGGTTGCGGCGGAGATCAAGCACCAGGTTCAGGGGGCGAAGTCATGAGCAAACAAGCATTTGAGGGTATTATGCAGGGCCTCCAGGAAGCGCTTGCCTATACCCGTGGCGAGAAGTCGGCCGTTGCACGTGTCGTCAACATTGCTGTCAAACCGGCTGACATCAAGACTGCCCGCAAGAAAACGGGCATGAGCCGGGAGACCGTTGCGCGTGCGTTTGGCTTGAGCCCCGCAACCCTGCGCAAATGGGAAAACGGTGAACGACAGCCCACCGGCGCGGCCCGAGTATTGTTGACGATCATCAGCCGTGAGCCCGAAGCCGCCCTTCGCGCTATTCGACTTGGCCGGAAAGGTTACCTGACACCGTTTCTCCTCACACCGTTTCTCCCTCGTTTAGCCAACACAACCGCTCGTTAGCGCTCTTGTCTTCGACGTGGTGCATTGTCTTGTATCTCTGCGTCCGAAGATTTATCCTTGGCGTTCAGGCGGCAGTGCAGTCTGGGAGGGGCTTGAAGGGGAAATAGCATGTCAGGAAAGGAAGTTCAATGAGTGCGGGTGAATCGACTTGCGAATTGTGCGGCTGGCAGGAGGCAATCCGTCGCGGAAAGCCAGACGATTGTCCACGCTGCTTGCGGATTAAAGAGATGTTCCTTTCTGGCAAGCCCGTACGCGAGATTGGGAAACGGCTCGGCATGCCTATTGAACATCTGCCCTATGTCATCAGGCGGTTGGAACTGAGGGGGCCGTGCCCTTTTGCGACTTGCCGTGTGTGTGGATGGCAGGGCCTGATCGCGCACCATAGGCCAAGCGCCTGCGCACGCAACTTGCTGGCCAGGAGTTTGTCCACGACTGGCATGCCGGCGCCCGCGATGGCGCGAAAGCTGGGCATCACCAGGGCCCTGCTCTCCCGCACGACCTGGCGCCTGGGAATCAAATTTCCCCCTCCTAAAGTTGTGGTTTGTTCGGTGTGTGGGTGGCGGGGAATGAGCTCTCACCACAACCCGGAACGTTGCGCATACTACTTACCGATCAGGAAGAGGCGCGAAGCTGGGTTACCCCGGAGCGTGATTGTCCGTGAGCTTGGTATCTCGCATGCCATGTACCATGACGCCCTCCGCCGGTTGGGGTTATCCTCCAAAACTCCTAAATGAACCAGCGAGACGCAGCCGTTCCAGCGTCGCGGGCCCTTCACACGCCCTGAAAGGCCACGAAGCGCGGGCGGCGCAGACATTGTCTTGTATGTCTGTACCGACGGGCAGGGATGCGGAACCGTGTGTCGAGGATGGCATTCTGGGGTCGGCGACTAGAACGTAATGTCGCCGCCGCCCGCCATTGGCCGCGGGGGCGCGGTTGGAGAGGCGTTAAGGAGAACAACAGATTTAAAGAGCAGGTCTGCGCCCCACGCATGATACAATTGGCTCGTAGAACGAGCGGAGAGTGAGTGGACATGGCGCAGGAATATGTAGAAAAGCGGAACGGGGGTTACTACGTGATGGGCTCCCGAGTGTCGCTGGAATCGGTAGTCTACCTGTTTTTGGACGGGGCCTCACCGGAAACCATCGTGGAGGAGTTCCCGACCCTGTCGTTGGAACAGGTGTACGGGACTATCACCTTCTACCTGGCACATCGAGCGAAGATCGAAGCATATCTGAGTGAAACTGAAAAGTTGTGGGAGAATGCCCGGAAGGATCAATCCCCGATCCCCCCTGCTCTGCGCGACAGGTTGGAACGCGCACGCCGTGAGCCTGCCACCGCATGAGAACCCAATTTCCGGCAGATGAGAATCTGCGCCGCGCAATTGTGCTCGGAGTTCGACGCCGCGAGCCCGGCGTGTCTTTCGTCGAGGCAGTCCAGGCGGGTACTGTTGGGAAGCAGGACCCGGCCGTGCTCCGTATAGCCGCTCGCGAGAACCGCATACTCGTCTCAAAGGAGGTCGTCGCGTGGCAACTCGGCCAAGCCATGAAGAAGAAGAGAGTATCGAAGTCGCGGATGGCAGCGCTGCTTAAGACCAGCCGGACACAGGTTGACCGTCTGCTTGATCCGAAAAACGACATTACCCTCTCAAGCCTGCTGCGGGCAGCAGCCTTGTTGGGGCGCCGAGTAATAGTGGAGTTGGTGTAGGAGGTCGAGGCGGAAGTGCAGATGGGGAGGGGCTTGAAAAGGAATAGCGGGTAGGGGAAGGAATTTCAATGAGTGCGGGTGTATTGACTTGCGAGATGTGCGGCTGGAAGAATGCAAGCCGTCGCCGGAAGCCAGAGCATTGTCCACGCTGCTTGCGGATTAAGGAGATGTTCCTTGCCGGCGAGCGCTTTGGCAAGATTGGAAGACGGCTCGGCATGACTGCTCTCGAGGTGCATGATCTCGTCAGGCGATTGGAACTGAAGCGGCCGCTCGCGACTTGCCCTGTGTGTGGATGGCAGGGCAGGATGGAGAGGCACACGCCAAGCATCTGCGCACGCAAGTTGCTGCTCAGGAGTTTGAGTAAGGCTGGCCTGCCGGCGAGCGAGATCGCGCGTAGGCTCGGCGTCTCCAGGAATCTGATCTTCTTGACGACCCAACGCTTGGGGATCAAATGTTCTCGCGCTAGAGTTGAGATTTGTTCGGTATGTGGGTGGCGGGGAGTGATGTCTTACCACGACCATCAACGTTGCGCATATTTCTTACGGCTCAGGGGGATGCGCGAAGCTGGGTTACGCCACCGCGTGATTCTCCGTGAGTTGGGTATCTCGCATGCCGCGTTCTTCCAGGGCCTCCACCGATTGGGGTTATCTCCCAAAACTCCTAAATGAACCAGCCAGGCGCAGTCGCGGGTGGCGCCGTTTTTGGCATGTCTGCGCCGCTGCCCGTCGATTCAGAGGGGCGGAGACCGCAGGGCTGCGCCCTGCGCCAGCCTCGACCGTAAGGATGTATGAGGTCAGGAAAGCTTACAGCGCCGGCGTTGCTCTCAAAGCTCTTCCGCAATGCCGCTATTCGTGACAAACGGCTTGCATTCCTCGTCTTAATCCTTCGGATCAGTTCGTCCGGCGCTCGTCATGGCGGACTCCAGTGCGTCGATGCGTTCCTGATATTTCCGCGCCATCCTGCTATTTCTCACCGGTACCCAGACTGCGCAGAGCCCCAGCACGAATACGCCAAAGGAGAAGCCGACCCCCGCGAGGAATGCTGAAATCTTGAGCAGCTCCTGGGTGACACCAAGGTCGACAACGAAAGCAGCCACGCAAACCATAGGCAGACGCCACGCAATCCCGCGGATCCAGTCACGCTTGCGTTCCAACTCCGTCCGATAGAAGCGAAGTCCGTCGGTTTCGCCCAAATGAGCCAAAGCGCGGGACCGCTTTAGCAAAGCGTCGATCACCAAGTACCCAAAGCCGACAACCGACAAGCTTGACCCGACAAGCATTAACGCATTGCGGATGTGGAAATAGTGAAAGGTGAAAATGATGAAGGCGTAGCTTGCTACCGCACTCGAGAAACCAAAGCTGACTACGAGGTAGAGTCTGCGCATCTTGGCCTTTATTTTCTCTGCCTCCGCGCGAAGCTGATCGGGCGAAAACACCAGTCCATTCATCCCGGCCTCCTTCCAGGGGATCTTCAGATCATCGGGCAACTCGTCGGGTAACTCGTCACACGGCATTTCGGTCTCCTCGATGAAATCGGCGGACCAGCATGGTCTTGATGCGGTGAATCTTGCTCCAGACATTCGCCGCCGAGAGGCCTGTGATCTCCGCAATCGACTCTGCATCCAGACCTTCCAGATACGCCATCATCACTTGGCGGTCGAGCAGATCGAGTTGCTGGATGAGCGCGAATAATCGACTGAGCGCCTGGGCACGGTCGGCGGAATGTTCAACGTCTTCGATACCCGCTTGAGACTCGGCCTCTTCCAGAGTCAGAAAGGTTCCCAAGCTCTTGCCCCTGGCCTGGCGGACGATGTGCGACGTCGCCACGTTGTGCGCAACCCGGTAGATCCAGGTTCGAAGCGAGCACCGCCCATTGAACTTTTCCAAGCTGCGCCACAAAGCCAGATGGATTTCCTGTGAGAGGTCCCGACGCAGATCCGGATCAGCTTCGTAGGCCCAAACCATCCGGGCGAGAGCTTCTGCATACTCCTGCGCGACCTTCTGGTAGAGTTCGTCCTGACTTTCTGTCCGGTCCACCTCTACTCCTAGTTAGTTCCTCATTCAGGTAGTCAGCGCCGAGCGGAATTCCTTGCAGATTTCCACCAGGGTTTCGAACAAATGTCGCTACACGCACAACTCACGAGGGCGCGGCGGGTGTGCGTAGATCAGCAGCAGTGAGCTGGGGCGGCCCAGCAATGCAAGTGGGCGATGGCTTTGGAGGTCGATTCACATACTTCGACTCCGGCCGGTGGCCCGCGACAGTCCATCGAGTGAGCCAGCCAATAGCGCGCATGGAACTGGGGTCCCCAATCCGTCGATAACGTACGGGTAAACTACGAGGACGTAGCGGAGAGGCGGCGCCTCGCCCCTACAGGCCCCACCCGCCGCGTTGTCAAATCTGGCCCGTTCCGCCAGACTTAGAATGGAGGACGTTCGGCTTTGGCGCGGCTTTTCCGTGCCGGCTTGGGGGCAGGTTTACGACGCTTCACTCCCAACGCTTGTTCCAGCATTGCCTCGAGGACTTTCTTCTCTGCGTCGGTAACCGTCCGGGTGAATTTCTCCGGCCGCTCGCTGATGACAGACTGCAACCGGGCCAGCCATTCCAGAGAGGGAGCGGCGGGATGGTCCGGCAAGCGCCGGACGATTTGGAGGGCGGCGGCAAAGTCCGGGACAGCCCGGAAGCACCGCAAAGCGTTCTTCAAGTCCCCGGCCTCGATGAAGCTCTTGGCGGCCCCGCGCAGGTTACCCAAGCCTTCGTAGCAGACGGCTTCCAGTTTAGGATCGCGCCGGGTCACCTTAGCGAGCACTCTCAATGCCTCGTCGAAATACTTGTCTTTGAGAAGCGCTTGGATCGCCCGTTGGCGCAATCCCTCCAAGCGTTCCGCGGCGTCAGGGACTCCCAACGCCTCGTAGAATGCCGGGAAAAGCTGGAGAAACGCTTCGGTTTTCGATCGGTCTACCGGGGAGGCGGTTTCCAGGGTCTCGATCCAACCCTGGCGCTCGGCGGCAATCTCCACCAGAACCCAGCTTTCGAGTTCGGATTTGTGCCGGGGCAGAACCTGCGCGAGTTCGGCCAAAGCCTGGAGACGGTCGGCGGAGGGGGCGCGGTGGACGCGTCCGATGGCGCGAATCACTGCGGCCAATCCCACCCGCCGCGCTTGCAGGGCAGCCTGCGCCGCTTCCGTGAAAAGGTCCGGATTTCCTAACTCGGCGGGCAGGCGCGTATGGCGGACGCCGAGCAAAAAGCATATCTCCGCCAAGGTGAGGTGGGCGGCATCTCGCACCGCCTGGTCCGTGACGGCGGCGGGAGCGTCCAGCCTTCCGAGGAGCGTCGCCGCCTGCTGGGCACGCGACCAGGCCATTTCCGGCTTGACCTCGAGATACTGCCGGGCGTCTGCCTGGCAGCGCTGCACGCGCTCCTCCGCATCCAACTCTTCTTCCTGGAGCGTCTTGGTGATGGCTGCGGGGACGGATGAGGAAACCCCGGCCCCCAGCGCGCCTCCGTTGAGAAAGGTAAGACTCGCCGCCACCACCTCGTCCGAAGGGCTAATGTCCAGCCACACGAGCCGCTCCCAAGGACGGCTCACCGCAACCCGCAACTGATCGATGGCCAGGCGCTTGCGTAACTCGAGAAGGCCGGAGTCAACGCGCGTCGGCGGCCTCTCCCCCAGAATCTGTCCGATCTGGCGGCCAGGGTCGATCACACACACGGTGTGGAAGTCCAGGCCCTTCGCCTCGGCGACCGTCAGTACTGCCGCCCGCGCCGACTCTGGAATGAACGCGGGCACGGCCTCCCCGAGCGTGATGATCGCCGCTCCCTCGCGGGCGGCCAGCAATTTGAGCAACTCCTCGAGTTCCGGGCCCGGGGCGGCGGTGCAATAGAGGATTTGATCCGTAGCATCGTCTTCAATTTCCGCCTGGCCGGCGCCGCGCGGCCGATCCTCCTTGAGGATAAAGGAGTATAGGTCCCAGATGCGGTTGACCAGTTCCGCAATCCGGCGCGGGCTGCGCAGGTTGGCGGAGAGTTTGTGCTCCGCGGGAGTCGCCAGCCGGTGGTGAAGAAGATCGCTCAGCCAGGCCCATTCGAAATCGGTCGGGCGCACCGTCTGGGCCTCGTCACCCGCCAGGAGTAGTGAGGCGACCGTCTTCCGCCGCTGGAAGGCGAGCGTGCACAGCTCAATCAGCACCAGGGCCTCGATGGGGGTCAGATCCTGCACTTCATCCACCGCCATGCAGTCGAAATCGAGCGGAACGCCATCCCCTCCGCCCTTACTCAATCGCTCCACCGCTCGCCATGCCAGCGCCAACTCGGGAAAATAACGGTCCGCCAGCGTCTCCGAGCCGCGCTCCAAACGAGAGGCTGCTTCGAGCGCCCCCGTGACGGCCTGGGGGCCGATGAATCGCGTCCGGCGCTCGCGATAGGCCTTATCCGGCACACGCGGCTGCCGCGCCTCCCCAAAGCGCCCCACGCTTTTAGGAAGCGCCTCCCCCACCAAGTGTGCATAAATTTCTGCGAAGAGCGCCGCCAGGTTGTTTGCCCACGGCCCCAGGCCGCGCGCGTAGGGCCCGAGGTCCTGGGAAAAGCGCCGCAGCATGTCACTCTCCGGATTCACCGGTGCGCCCGACCCCAAAATCTGTCGCACCAACTGTGGGAACACCACCACCTCGAAACGCTTGTGCGACGAACAGTAACGGTCAAAGTAGTCCCGCGCCAAGGCCGCCAGATCGCGCGAGTAAGTGACGTAGAGGATTCGTTCCGCCCCGCTCGAATCGGCCGCGTGCCAGAGCGCAGTGGTCTTTCCCGAGCCGGGATGACCCTTGAGCAACCGCACGCGTTGCCGCGCTTGCGCAAAGCGCGTTTGCGTCTGCGTCCACGGGGCAGGCCCGTACTCCTCGCAGCGCATTTCGGCAACACTCACCGGCAGGTAATGCTCAGCCAACGATTGAGGGGGGAGAAGGGAATGATCGTCATGATGACGAATCGCTCGGATGAATACCGCGCCTTCTGGACTTTCGGCAAATCCGTCACTTTCCCGAAGAGGAGCGGCGTTTTTCGGCGCCCACCAGAGATAGAAATGGCTGCCCTGGCTGCCCCCCAAGCGCGAGCGGCGCCAGCCCCGGTTCTCGCCATACGTGGGTTTGTAATGAAGCCGCCGCGGGTCCACGGTCAGCCTCTGCATCACGTAGGAGGCACGCCGCCCGATCGCCGTGTTGCGCTCCAGCGCGAGCCTCTCCAGGAATTCCTGGTGGCAGAAGATCGGATGAGGGGACCTCCCCGTTTCAAACATCACGCCCAAATCGAGTGGTCGTTGGGTATCCATCAGTCGCAATCACCGGCCAATTATTCTAACACCCCATCCAGGTTTAATGGTTCAAATGTCAGGGCTGAAGCGCCCCAGACGCCGGCGGGTCGAGGATAGCATCGAATGGAGGCGAGGAAGGAAAAGGGCGCCGGACAGCATTTCTCCCTCGAATGACGCGAAGGCTGCGCCAACCCGCGCGCGGCTGTATAATACCTGCGGCCCCACTCCGGGGGCGTGTTGAGGTGTTCGAACTGATGTTGCTTCTCGAGTTGTTAAGGACGTGTCCAGATGAGCTTTTGAGCAAGCGGCTTTCCCAGATCATCACGTTTGCCGGGACAGGGAAATTGGTGGATGCCGGTAACACCTCGGCCCAGCTTCGCGAAGTCCTGTCGCATGTGCCGCTGGAAGTTTTGTCCCGGTGGGGGCAAGAAGCAGTTCAAGGTGGGTTCGAGGGAAGTGGTTTCGCCTTGCAAGACGTCGTGAACGAAATCGGCCGGCGTCTTGGTTTCACCGTTCGCCCTGGCTCGTACCGAGGCGGCCGAGACGAGCCCTATGACGGACTTTGGGAGTCCGGAGAAGGCCACTGTATGGTCGTCGAAACCAAGACTAGTGACAACTTTACAATCGACCTCAACAAGCTCGCGGACTACCGACGCCAAGTCCTCACCTCCAAGAAGTTGCGCGAGCAAGACTCATCGATCCTGCTTGTGATAGGAAGGCAGGACACAGGCGATTACGAAGATCGCATTAAGGGTTCGCGTTACGCTTTTGTTATGCGATTCATTACGGTGGACGCGCTACTGCGATTGCTAGCCCTCAAACGGGCCACGACTGACGAGTACGAGGCGGCCAGCCTGTCTGCGAAGGTATTCGAGCTCTTCACGTCGCCCAAGTTCACTGGCCTAGATGCCGTTGTGGACTTGGTGGCCGCGGCGCCGGTATTACCAATCCTTACTGAGCGCCGCGGAGGCCACCCTTGGGGTGACGACGACCAGAAGAGCGCCGCTGACAGGAGGGCGGCTGAAGCGCTCTTCAACAAAGTTCGATCGGCAGGGGTTTCCGGCGTGGCACGAGGGCACCTGTATCGGGGGTTCGCGCGAATGGGGACAAAACGGTTCGGGGAATTGCTGGACCGATTGATAAACGGCCACCTGCTCCGAACCAGAAAAATAGGAAAGAAGACAATCGTCATGATGGGGGAGGGAACATTTAAGGACGAACTCCTGTTGGCCCTTGCGAAGTGCTATGAGGATGGCGACCCAAGAGGGCTAGCCCCAAGCGATATCGCGGTAGCCAAGCGTTTTCCTTCCGAAGTTCCAGCCAGGGTGGCGGCAGAGCTCAGGGCGGAGGGCAGCATCGAGCCTAAGGGGGTCTTTGCGGACATCGTTCGCTTCACGGACGTGGGCTACCAAAAATATCTGCCTCGGATCCGAGCCCTGCGTGAAATGCGCAGGGGCACAGAGTAGCAGCAGCAAGAGCAAAAAGGGTTGCAGGTGCCGTTTCTTCGAGCGTATCGATGGCGCTCGCCAACTTGATTTGAGAATTCCTGCATTCTGGATTATCCTTAAGCCGGAGACGCTTCGTGATGCAGGAGGAAATTTCAGATCCCACTGGCTTCGAGGCGGTCTTAACAGAGGCGTGCTGGTTCCACATCACCGAACGCCACCCAGAAATGTCGGAGTTCAAGCGTCTAGTGGTGGAAGCTGTTCGGAACCCGGACGGGATTTACTTGGGGAGGAGGGACCCGACGAGGAGAATCTATCGGAAGAAATATGCGTCGGTCCCCGGAATAGGAAACTGGCTAGACGTGTTGGTCTTTGTAGACAAGGAGAGCGGATACGTGGCGACTTCATATTTCGCAGCATACTCGTTACGCACATTGGGGCAACAAATATGGCCTTCCAGCTAGTCCAAAAGTTCCACTTCGAAGGAGTGGACTACAGCTACGATCGCAAGGGTGACGTTTTGGACGTGTCGTTCGGGCCACCGAGCCCCGCAATCGCTTTGCAGGTGGAGGATTGGTTGGCGATCCGGGTGGGGCTTCAACCGCCACCTTTTCTACAGGGCATTACGATCGCTGGCTTCAAGCGGATTTTCGAAAAGCTTAATCGCTATATTGCAAGGGAAATCCCCCAGCGAATGAAGAGGCTTTCGACGGCTTCCGTCGAAATATCGTACGATGACAGTACAGACACACTGATAATGCGGGTGCGGGAACAGGCACCCGGTCGGCGTAGGCGCGTAAAAGAGCGGCATCCCTGCGACACCCACAGCGCGTCGGTCTTCGAACAATTGTCGCAAGCGGCTGTTGAGGGCTCCCCAATTGCGGGGGACCGGTCCTTGCGAAACGTATACGTCGAAAAAAGCCTTCCATCCAAGGACTTGGTGGGGATAAAGATCCTTGAGTACACCAAGTGCGGCCCTGCGGCACTAGAAGCGATCTTCGGAGCGATTATTGACACCGTTTTTGAGTCAAACGCGGAGCACAATGAAAACGCGCACCTTCTCACTAAAGCCTTGATTGAACGCTTTGACTGGCGGAAGCTCGCGACGTCTACAGCCTAAGGGAGTGAAACCGTGTCAGGAAACCCTTGCCGTGGTGCTGCCCTTCATGTACTCTTTAGTCAATGAGCGAAGGGCATACGGAAAAAAAGGGGTTGGCCCTGCTGAGGGGGTTGCTGCAACACTACCCGTTTGTCCTGAAGAATTTCAAACACTATTTCCAGAACCTTTACCGGCGTGAGATTCGGCGGACGAACGTGGTGGCGCCCTACGCGGCGATTCTTTACGTTACGCACAAATGCAACCTGGCCTGCACTTACTGCACGCAGAAGGAGCCGGACGTGTTCAGCCAGGAACTGCCCACGGCTGAGACCATCAAGTTGCTCCGGATTGCCCGCAAGGAAACCGATTCGATCCTTTTCACGGGCGGTGAGCCGACTCTGCGCAACGACATCGAGGAACTGGCGCGCGCCGCGCGGCACGACTTGAAATTCCGCTCGGTGCTGCTCATTACCAACGGCACGCTGCTGCATAAGCGCCAGGGCTTGTTCGACTCCCTGCACAGCCTGGTCGTCAGCCTGGACTCCCTGGAAGCGGACTCGAGCAAGCCCATGTCCAAGCCGGCAGTCCTCGCCAGGGTGCTGGAGAATCTGCAACTGGCCAAGTCGCGCTTTCCGAAGGCTTCGGACATCACCATCAGCACCGTCATCGAAGAATGGAATATCTCTGACATCGAGCGCATCATGGACTTTTGCGGGGAGCAGGGGTTTGTCTTCGCCACGCAGACGGCGCTGAACGAGAAACTGCCCAACCTGCGGTTGCGACAGAACCCGCGCTACCAGGCCCTGGTGGATAAGATTGTGCAGCGCCGGCGAGAGCGGGCTCAACCCATCAACGGCACGCCCAAGCTGATTCGCACCCTGCTCGAGTTCGGCGATTTCCAGTGCTTCCCGACTATGTTTCCGCGCATCTACCCCAACGGCGATGTCTTCTATCCCTGCGAGCCGCTCAAGAAAATTGGCGGCAACCTACTGCGCGAAGGATCGTTCAAGAAGGTCTTTGCTCGCGGCCGAAAACTCTACGGCGACATCCCTGATTGCCACGGCATCTGCCACCTGTTCGGAAACGTGCTTTCTTCCTACTACGCG
>Ga0326728_10013093_pt1 | contig 18145 bp, 19 predicted proteins | sample MB3enrmetagenome_FD_207602 | JGI IMG/M metagenome (GOLD analysis project Ga0326728, IMG submission 207602) | Lab enriched peat soil microbial communities from McLean, Ithaca, NY, United States - MB31MN | ecosystem: Environmental > Terrestrial > Soil > Wetlands > Peat | place: USA: New York... | reverse complement strand
AAACAGAGGTCGCTTGATGAAATTCGCATGTCATTCCCCGAGGAGCTTGAGGCCCGATTAAGCTTTGAGGATAAGGGCGATTACATGATAATTAAACCGAAGCAGTTTTTGGGTTCAGAAAACTTTGCAAAAATTGCTTCCGCAGTAAGAGGTATGGGCGGAGAATACATCAGCGCTGGGAAAGATTCACATTTTCGGGTGCCGAAGAAAAAAGCGTAAATTGCTATCGTGTCTCAAAGCCGCTAAATTCTCCACGATAAGGTTCCCATAAAACTTCAACGTTTGTTACCATCGCATAAGAAGGACCATGATGACACCAATCCACAAGCGCTTTAACCGCTTGTTCTTCACCTTCAAAAACTGCTTCAACTCTGCCATCTGGTAAATTTCTTACCCAACCGTTAACGCCTAAGCTTTCTGCTTGCCGTTTAGTTTTTTGCCTAAAGAAAACACCTTGAACTATGCCGCTTACAAGCACGTGGACTCTAACTTTAGTCATTGGCTTCCTCAGGTAAAACTAACGGGTTCAAATTTAAAAATCTAATTTTTACAGCGCACGCCGAATGGCGTTGGTGCTTGTGGAGAGGAGGAAAACATATTCGGCTCGTTAGGTTGAGTCATTCATTACGGTACAAAGTTGAGGGAATGACTATAATACACAGCGTAGTAGATGATTTCAACTGGCACAGCAGTCCATGAGATGCGGAGAGAGATGAATGGGAGAAACAGACCTTCCGGAAAGTGATTCGCGTCCGCTCTGGAAAATTATTCTCGGAGTCGGAGGAGACAAAACCGGGAAGCCGAGCAAATACGGGCTCTATCTCTTCGTAGTTGCATTACTTATAATGGTAATTAGCATTCTGGTCTTGCTGAACGCGTATTTTCATTTAGTCAACGTATCGTCCTATAACATCAATAAGGGGGGTGTGTCGTCGCCATATTTGTTAATGGGTTACCTCGGCATGTTCATCAGCATCGCCTTTCTCCCGCTTCCCGATTACTTTCTCGTTCCAGCGTACGGTTACTTATCATCGATCGGGTTCTTCAACCCATATTACACGTTTCTAGTGTGCCTCGTGGGCGCCGTGTTTCCAGTAGAGTACGTTTGCGGCAGATTTGCAGCCAGACCAGTACTGTTGAAAGTCATGTCTCTCTTTCATATATCTGAGAAGAACGTCGAAACGGCAGATAAATGGTTGGTGGAACACGGCTTCTTCTCCATTTTCATCTCCTCCTTCATACCGTTCTTCTACGGCGCCATTTCCCTGGCTGCCGGAACACTGAAAATGAATTCGGTCGCGTTCCTTCTAGCCAGTGCCGTAGGATTCGGAGTGAGATTCATATTCCTTGAAGCCGTGGGCTACTACAGCGTCTACATCTTCACGCCTTCATTTGACTATTCGCAAAGAACTCTCTTCTTTTTGATCCTGATTTTATCTTCTGTTTACGCGGCTTATTATCTTGTGAGAACTTTAGCGCGGCACGCTAAAAAAAGAAAAAAAGTTTTTTCAGTCAGTCCCACAGACTGATTTTTTCTCCAACTGTATATAAGAAAAGGTTTGCTGAAGATGGACCTAACCATTTGAACTTGCTGATTAAATCTTTGACGGCGTTTGCGTAATTGTTTGATTTATCCAGGCTGTCTATGTATTCTTGGAATAAGCCGAAATGCTTCTGTATTGCTTGAATCTTATGGCGTTTTGGATTGTTGCTTGAATTTTCCCTTTGTTTCTCACTACACCGGGGTCTTTCATGAGGCGTTCGACGTCAGCGTTGGTGAAGGATGCGACTTTGTTGACGTTAAAATTTGCAAACGCTTTCTTAATAGTTGACCATTTATTATCAATTACGCGCCAGTTTAAGCCGGCTTGAAAAATAACCCTGCGCATGTTCTCAAAATACGCATTATCGTTTGGTGGACGTTTTTCTCGGTACCACTATTCCGGCATCTGCCAACCGTGCTCTTGCATAACTACCTTTTTGCCTCATCAAGAAATTTTTTTTGCTTAATATTAAGCGTTGTGATTGTCATGTACTGCAACAGATTCGTTTTCACTTTCAGTCACCCCTCCACTGCTTAAAACAGTCGTTTCATGGCTTGTTTTAAAAGGTTTTTTCGCAGATTGGGCTTTGGTGAGTTTGTCATGTTCAAAAGGAACAGTGGGAAACTGATGGTTTACGCGTCCACTGGCGTTCCACGTAGGAAACGGTTGGAATCGGTTAGGACTGCCACACAGGAAACTGCTAAACGATTGAATTTAGGTTTTGAAGTGGTGAAGTTAGACAGGGCTGGTTCGCCGATTTACGTTTACTATGAAGAAACGGGCGGCGATGAGCCTATTCCGCTATACTGCGATGAAGGCAAAATGTCTGATTTAGAGGGAATATGTTCAGCGTTGAGGAGTATGATGTTTGTTTTGTCTTTCCATCCTAAGCATGCCGCGCTAAGGCAGATGAGAAATGAAATCCTTAAACTTTCCTGAAACGGATCGTCTGGTTTTCCAATATTACCTCGTAAATCTGGTTTACATCAAAGCTAATGCCTAAACTGTCGTATTCCTGCTCGGTTAAAAACAGGATTATTTTTGGTGTGGCAAGCTGGGTTCTTTGCGGCAAGAAGGGCATTTGCTGTTGGAGTGCTTGCATGATGTCTTGTGCCATTTTGGCTTCATCTGACTGTGGTCTCAGCACATAGGGGTTGACTTCTTGCTCTTCAAGCAGCTCGATTCTTTTTCCAAGGTTGCCGTCTAAATCGCGGGTGGACTCAATTTTGTTTACTCTCACGCGGAACATTCGGGATTCACTTCTAATTTAGCAAATATTCAGTCATAGATTTAATTCTTTACACTAACTGCATGGCTGTTTCCTTATCAAAATAATTTCCTGCTCCGAAGCCCCGCAGAGACCCAAGAACCTTGGACACTTCCTCTTTAGATTTGGGATTATCGATTTCCCTAAAATTGCTGAACCTTATGAAAGTCATCATTTCTCTGCCACCAGCGAAGCTTTTGTATTCTTCAAAAGATTCAAAACAGCTTTCACTGCCAAGTTTTTTCCACAAATCCTCATAATTACCGGTTAAACGCTCAAGAAAATCTGCAGCCCCCAAAACCTGCTTTTTTCTTGTAACATAAAACAGTAGCTGGTCAACTTCTTTGGGTGCAACCTGGTTTTTTCGGATAAAAACGTGCGTTCCAGCCTGAGCGTCGTTGTGTCGCCGTAATCGGTTCCAGTATTTTTCGTCAACCATTAATACGTAAGCATAGTGTTCATTTGTCATGGCTTTGCTTCCTTGAATGCTATTAGAAGCGGTTGCCAAATAACATTTTCGCATATTCCCTATGATGGTGCTGGGGAAGAATCAGCGTGCGTTTTTTTCTTGATTTCTCGAATTCTCTTGTCAATCTGTTTTAGTTTTTCCTGCATCATTTTGACTGATTCATAAGCGTGTTTTCGCTCATGTTCCAGATATTTGAGGTTTTCTTCGCTGTCTGGGTTTTCTTCGAGGAAAGGTGTGAAAAGGAAAGGCATGTTCGGCATAGACGTGCTAGTTTCGATATTGAGGACATCTCTGGCGAATTCTCGGAAAAGGTTGCCGATGTTATTGGAGATTTCGGCTTGTTTTACGATGGCTCGTCTGAGGATAAGTTCTCCTGATTCAGTGATCTTGTAAACTTTGAGCCTACGATTTTTCTGGATTTGCCATTCCCCCTCAATGTACCCTGAATTTTCAAGGTCACGCAGGATTGGGTATACACCGCCTGCTGTGGGTTGCCAGAAGCCTTTAGTCCGAATGTTGATTTCTTTCATAATTTCGTAGCCATGCGAGGGCTTCTTGTTGAGAAGAATGAGGATTCCCATACGTATGTAGCCTTTTTGCGCTTCTTTTAGCCAGTTTGCGGTTGTTTTTTCTTCTTTTTCTGTCTCCATCGCGTTTCAAATCTATATTTATATTGGGGTAATACTTATATTTTACCGCAATATATTGCATTAAATAATATTATAAGTGTGGTTTTTGCAAAGTTAAGGGAAAAGTCGTACGTCTCGCTCAGAGAAACATTTGGATAAAGATGGGCTCTGATGAAATTGCTGTTATCAGTAATTCCTTGTTTACTGGGGGCCCCGCTCATCAATTACTCTGCTACAGAACACTTATCAAGAAAATATGCAATCGATTAAACGCAACGCTGCGAGAAAAATCTGTCCTATTTACTATCTTCTAACCGTGCTGGCTTGAAAATTGGGCTTACGTTGGTTAGCACGGTTTTCCTTTTTCCCAGTAGTGAAGGAAAAGGTCCCTTGCCCAGTTTACGAACATTTGGTCTTTGCTGTAGAAGCCAGCGTAGTCCATTCTTCCTTCGGTTGAAGGTAAACATATTCCGGCTTCTTTTTCGGTGCAAAGTATTATTCCAGGGATTTCGGTGAGAGTTCTCTTTTCAATTTGTGTGGCTTCTCCGGGAACATGATTATAGTTAGGAAGCGAAGATTCGTAAAACATGAACCTGAATCTGACCCCTTTAGGGACTTGTTCTGCCATCGTTGGACCGAGTGATTCTAAGGCCTTCTCACCCATTATCCACACATATTTCTCAGCTTCGTTAATGATTTGTCCTGATCTGTTTATGTTCTCAATCGTGTCCATACATAGTGTACTCTTGGAAAGCTCGCCTATCCTGTTAAAAAACTGATATGGAAGTCGCCAAACGTCATGATTTAAGAAGTACGCTTTATGCTTGAAGGTAAATTCGAGTGATTGAAGAAGCTGCTGAGTCAGTTTACCGTAGTTTGTAATTGCGTATGTTCCATCAGGAAGCTTCTGAACTATGAGCGCTTCGGTTAGGCGTTGTAATTGTCTGAAAGCCTCGGTGGCCGTCAGGTCCAATTTTTGAGCTAACTCGTTCATTTTGAGATTCTGTTCTTTTAGCTCGCGTATTATGCCGAGCCTGCTTTCGCTTGCAAGATCAAAAAACAGTTTTTCTATTCCTTCGCCTTTTTCCATGTTCCATCACCGATGTTACTTTACACATTGTTGTGTATCAATACACATGCGCATCAAATAAAATTAATGGGTTTTGCGACCTCTTTGCATTCTGAAGGAAATAAAAATGGTGAAAGAAAACAAATCGATGGAAAAAGAGCGTTCTTTCTCCATTGAACTAAAATCAAAGGACGATCTCAAGAACATAACCTTAAACAATGGCTTCCAAGAAAACGCGCTTATCGAAGGAACAATAGGCGAACTGGAACACGCAGAATTCGTTGAGGGCATGGTTTTGGAAGTCCTGGGCAAAAAAGGCGTTCTGAGAATTGACATCAGTGAAAACGAAGTCAAAAGAAAAGGAGCGAATGATCCAGCTAATGTGATAAAAAAGGAGATGAGCTAAACAATGGAGCGCGCACTACTGTTTTTTGAAAACGAGTCAAAAACACATGACGGATCTGGAGCGTCAGCGGCACTTGATTCCGAAGGGAGCGCGAGCGCGAATGAGTCGATAATCGAAGTTAAGCACCTTACGAAAATGTTCAACACCTTCACAGCTGTGGATGACATCTCGTTTGATGTTAAAAAAGGCGAAGTCTTCGGTTTACTGGGGCCTAACGGAGCGGGCAAAAGTACAACCCTGCGTATGCTCTCCACGTTAGCTAGGCCTACAAGTGGAACAGCGACAATAGGTGGTTACGATATTGTTAAAGATGACACTAAAGTTCGCCAGCTTATCGGTATTGTCTCCGAAAAAATGATAATGTACAACCGCCTGACCGCCAAAGAGAACCTTTGGTTCTTCGGTTGTCTCTTTGACATACCTAAAGAAGTCTTGAATAAGCGTATCGATGAACTTTTAGAAATGGTGCAACTGACCCGCTGGAAGAATAGTCAAGTGGGAACGTTTTCAACTGGTATGCGTCAAAGGATGAATGTTATTCGAGCTTTACTTAACACGCCTCAGGTGCTTTATTTGGATGAGCCCACATTAGGTTTGGATCCTCAATCTTCAGTTGAAATTAGAGAATTCATAAAGAAGCTGAACCGGGAAAACGGCACAACTGTAGTTTTAACTACTCACATGATGGTGGATGCTGATTTAATGTGTGACCGTATAGCCATTGTCGACCACGGAAAAGTCGTAGCATTGGATACGTCGGCCAACTTGAAAAAAATGGTTTCAGGAGCGGATACACATATTATAAAACTTACTATACCTAACCTCTCTTCAACTCTTGTAGAAAAGCTTCAGGCGCTCAAATGTGCGGATGCTGTAACCCAAGAAAGTGGTACTGAACTTAGGATTTTGGTTCATGGAGACGATGCGCTTGATGACCTCATTGATGCGACACGAGCAAACGGTGGGAAAATAAGTTCCATGGAAAATCTTCAGCCAACCCTTGAGGATGTGTTTCTGCATATTACCGGTCATCAGGTACGCGATAGTGCAGACCAGAAAATGCCCATGGGTCATAGGCGTTTTCAGCAAGAGAGAGGAAGGTGAGCAGTATGACCGCAAAAGATCTTCTTACGCACTCTTTCAGAATTGCCTGGAAAGACCTGAAGGACCTGTTCAGAAACCACTTAGGTATGGTTCTGCTCGTATTGATGCCTCTGTTCATGATGCTTCTGGTTGGATTGATCTATCCATCCAGCGGTACAGTGACTAACCTGCAAGTTGGACTGGTTAATGCTGATTCAGGCTTTCACAATTCAACCATTGTCAGCCAAACTTTCATCACGGAGCTACAGCAGATTAACAACCAAACTCACATCATGAAACTTTCTAACGTTACCAGCATAACAGACATCAAAGATATGATTAAAAAGGGAGAACTTGAAGGCGGAATCATTATTCCCAGCAATTTCTCTACAAGCATAATGACTGGGCAGCAAGGTACCCTTATAATTATCAGCGATGAATCTAACCCTCAGATATCAGCAGCGCTTCAGCTTGAAGTGAAAACAGTGATCGATAACATGGGTACTGCTTTGGCACAGCAAAGAGTAAAACCTCTTAATGCACCAAACAGTTTAGCAGTTGTTCAACCTTATAACGTAGAAACTCAAGGTGTTGTTCCAGGTAGTCCCAACTATTTTAGCTTTGTTGCTCCAGGAGTAATGGCTATGACTGTTACGATGAGTGTCATGACGGGACTGCCAGGTGCTATCTCCCAAGAAAGAGAGGTTGGCACAATGGACGGCATGATGGTTGCGCCAATCAACAGGTTCTCCATAATCTTTGGTAAGTCTCTTGCGCAAACTGCAAGGGGAATGATTCAAGGAACCATTGTACTCCTGTTGGCTGTGCTCTTGTTTGGAGTAACAATTCAAGGAAGCATACTCCTCGTATATCTGCTGCTCATACTGGGAGTGTTCGCCTTCGTCGGCTTGGGTATATTGATAACCTCAGTTGCAAAAGACCAACAAACCGCACAGATGCTACTGATGACAATAAGTTTTCCAATGCTGTTCCTCAGCGGCGTCTTCTTCCCCATCCAGCAAATGCCATGGTACATGCAAGACGTCTCAAAGGTACTCCCACTTACCTACGAGGCACAAGCCCTCAGGGAAGTCATGGTGCTAGGCGCAGGAATATCTGACATAACCACTGAACTAATAGTGCTAATAGTATTCGGAGCAGTGTTGTTGGCCATTGCAGTGCCGATGTTCGGAAGATTGATGACTCGATAGGAGCAGCTGGCGAGGAAAACTTGAGTACACTCTGCTCTAAATGCCCGTTCTTTCAACTTGCCCCACTAATAAAGCGCAAGAACGCCGCAAGAGGTGCCGCATCGAACTCCAAAGGCAACTGCGAATCTACGAATGCAAAGACTTCCCCAAAAAGGGGCACTTCGGGAGACTGAAGTGAACATTTTTCTTCTTTTTCTTTGTTCTTAGTTTTTAAATTGAAGATTGAAGGCTAAAACCGTTTTTTCTTGCTTTATCGACGGCTGTTTTCAGCAACTATTCCCGTTACGGTTTTATATGCTGCAAGCATAGAGATGAAAAGAAGAGAAATAGTCTATGTCTGATACTGGAGTTACCGTAAAGAAAAATGTTGATTTCTCCGAGTGGTACGTGGAAGTTGTTTTGAAAGCTGGACTTGCAGATTACGCGCCAGTTAAAGGCTGCATGATAATCCGTGAAGACGCTTACGCCGTCTGGGAGAAAATCCAAGAAATTCTGAACAGAAAAATCAAAGCCACAGGGCATCGAAACGTGTATTTTCCCATGTTTATCCCTGAAAGCTTCCTTAAGAAAGAAGCGGAGCATTTCGCTGGATTCACGCCTGAAGTGGCATGGATTACCATGGGCGGAGACACTCCGCTGGAAGAGAAGCTTGCCATTAGACCGACCAGCGAAACCATAATATACGCTACCTTTAGCAAGTGGATTCGCAGTTGGCGAGACTTACCCCTCAAGATTAATCAGTGGTGCAACATTGTGCGGTGGGAAACAAAAGCTACAAGGCTCTTTTTGCGCACAAGAGAGTTTCTTTGGCAAGAAGGCCACACTGCGCATGCTACATGTGAAGAGGCAGAAGCAGAAGTCATGTACGCGCTAAACGAGTACAAAGACATAATGGAAAGTTACCTTGCAATTCCAGTGCTTGCGGGCACAAAAAGTGATAGCGAAAAATTTGCTGGGGCCCTCTATACTACGGCGTTAGAGGCGATGATGCCTGATGGAAAAGCGTTGCAGATGGGAACCAGCCACAACCTCGGCCAGAACTTCGGCAAAGTCTTCGATGTTAAATTCATCGGTGAAGACAAAATGGACCATTATGTTTGGCAAACCAGCTGGGGCATCAGCACTCGGCTTATCGGCGCTATGGTTATGGTTCACGGCGACGACAAAGGCTTAATTATTCCTCCCAAAGTGGCGCCCGTACAAGTTGTCATTGTTCCTATTCCCTACAAGGGCGCAGAACCAGCCGCAGTAGCCGCTAAAGCAAAAGAAATCGCTGAAATGCTGAATGTTAAAGATGTAAGCGTCGTTTTAGATGACCGGGCAGAGTACACACCAGGATGGAAGTTTAACCAGTGGGAACTCAAAGGAGTCCCCATCAGAATAGAAATTGGTCCGCGCGACCTCAAACAAGAGCAAGTGGTAATGGTAAGACGAGACACCGGCCAAAAAACAGCAGTTAAAGAAAAAGACATTCCGGCCACCGTTGAGAAGCTTCTGCAGGAAATTCAGGATAACCTGTTTGCAAAAGCCAAAGCCCTACTTGAGGAAAAAACCAGCACTGTGCAGAGCTATAAAGAATTCAAAAAAGTCATCTGTGACAAAGGCGGCTTTGTCAGGGCAGCATGGTGCGGCAGCGCTGACTGTGAAGCAAAGATTAAGGATGAAACCGGCGCAACCATCAGAGTTCGGCCCTTCCAGAAAGAAGAGTCTACGACGAACTGCGTTTACTGTGGGCAGGAAGCTAAGGAATTGGTGTATTTTGCAAGGTCGTATTGAGAGTAGACTGAGGCTGGTTTTCTTCTAATTTAACGTATGTATCCAGCTGTTTAGCCTCTTCAGTTAAACCTAGCTGTTCCAGAGTCGAATGCTTCGGTATTCCCCGTGCGTCCCAGCCTCGCATCTCATAATAAGCGCTCAGCATATCATTGTATTTTTCGTAATCAAGCGTGGAGCCCTTTAATGCGCCTTCAGTTAAGGGTTCTTTAAACCACCTCATAGGCGGAACATCCAAGTCTCTGCTCCATTTTTCCTTGTACTCTCGCACCCAGAAAGCGCGAATTAAATTGAGTATTCTATCGCTTATTCGGTTTAGCTGCGCTAAAGAAAATTCTACTCCAGTGGCTGCACGCAAGTATTTTTGGTACCATTCAAGCTCAAAGCCAAGTTGGTTATAGGGGAAACGGCAGACGGTTAATGCTTCAAAGAGCCCACCACGGATAAGCTGGGTTTCAATGAGGTGCTCAACCTTTCCTGAATCGTAGTTTCCTCTGCCCGCTTTTACTTCCCATGTTATTAGCCAAGCATCTTTATGGTGAGCACCAATGGAGCTGGTACCATAGGCTAAAGCCATACCGGGCGCAGCATGGCAATCATAAGCGGAAACTTCCAAGCCCTTGACATGCATTGCCCACTCGCTCGACCCATTGCCAACCGTTGAAGAAGCAGCTCGAACTCCTTCAGCTAAGACTGCGCCAAAACCACGCCTGTAAGCAACATCCTCAATCAACGCTTTGATCTCTTCAAACTGTCCCCACTGAATCTTCTCCGCTATCAGTCCTTTCTCAGAGGCTTCCATGGCAAAACCAAGCACGTTCCCAAGAGCGATAGCGTCAAACCCAAGCTCGTCTGCGATGCGGTTCAAGGTGGCGACTTGCGCCAGATTGCCTAAACCAATGTTGGAGCCAAGCATAGCTATGTTTTCATAATCTAACTCTGAATCTTTTCCTTCGCTGTTTTTAACAACGTTGCCGCAGGTCATATTGCACTGTGGGCACCCGCGATTCGAGACCTTGATTTTTTCCATGGAAAATCCGCCGATTTCTTCAGCTTTATCGAAAACGCCCTGTTTGTAATTGAAGGTGGGAAGTGCACTATTCTCTTGTGACCATTCTACTGTTGACATGGTTCCTTGCCGCTTCCAAAAAGCGTAGAGCGGTTTAGCTAGGACTTCTCGGTAACCATCGACAGCTAACTTCTTCATTTCTTCTGGGTCTGCAAGCGGTATTTGGGAAGTGCCTTCAATTACTATGGCCTTCAAATTTTTGGAGCCCATGACAGCGCCCATTCCAGGTCGCCCACCAGAGCGTCCCTCTTGCGAAACAACAGTTGCAAACTTAACTTGGTTCTCACCAGCTGGACCGATAGAAACGATGCCTGCCGTGCGCGAATATTTCTTTACCAGCTGCTCATGGGTTTCAAAGGCGTTCAAGCCCCAAAAATCCTTAGCATCCACAAACTCACAGTTTTTATCTTTGATTTGGAGGATGAGTGGCGTTTGCGCTTTGCCCTCGATGATTAACGCATCGTAACCAGCCCTCCGCATGTTCACAGCCGCTAATGTTCCCATGTTCCCGTCGCCGTAACCGCCGGTTAAGGGGCTTTTTGAGGCAACAACAAGTTTGCCGCTGTTTGGTAAACCAAGGGCTGTCAGCGGTCCAGCAGCAAAAATTAGTTTGTTCTCGGGTGATAGCGGGTCGGTTCCCTGTTTAAGGGTGTCCCAGAGGATTTTGACGGCGAAGCCTCTGCCGCCCAGAAAATTCAACGCCAACGTTTCATCATATCTTTCTGGAATAGCCTTACGTTTGGTTAAATCTACATTTAGGAAAGTACCAGTCCAGCCGAACATCATTGTTCACCAAAACTCATTGTATTGAAAGGGGAATCGAAAATAAAAATATGCTGAGAAGCAACGCTTGCAATATTCATTCGCAGTATAAGCCTAGCTTATCCATGCTGTTTAATCTTAGGGTTCTGTTAACTTCATAGGTGATAAATCTATCTGTTAATTTTCGGGTGATAAAATAGGGGTTCTAAATGTCCATGTTAACTATCGGGTGATGTTGTTCATTGTGTTATGGAAGCACCCCAAATATTTTAATATTTTTTGGAAAAGAAGCCTTCATTTAAAAGGTCATTTCTAGTGTTATGACTCCCATTATAACTGACTTACATTGTAGTTGTTTTTGGCATAATCATCTCTAGTGTCACTATTTCATATCTTTAAAGAGTAAGTTTATATTATACTATGCTGTAGTTGTACCTAGAGTGTAGTGATAAAATGTTGAAAAGCAAAAATGATGACGTAGGTTCAAAAGTGGTCGTAATAGGCGGAAAAAAACTTACTGTATCTGATGTCAGAAAGTCCTTTGCTGAGTTAGAGTTTTCAACCACTATCGGTTCAAAAAAAGTGACTGATGTTCTAATTAGCGCAAAAGAACCACTTACAAGAGAACAAATATCAGAGAAAGCAAAAATGTCCACTGGATATGCTGTTCAAGTATTACTGAAGTTAGAACAGTTTGATTACGTAGTTCAATTTCACATCGGCAAAAGAAAAACAATATACTATGCAATAACTGAGCAAGGATATAACGCATTAGCTACTAAAGAAGAAAAAGCTCCTTCAGTATTTAAATAGTAAAACATGTTATGAAAAAAGTGGGGGTAAAAATATCACAAATTTCATAGAAAAAATCCAAGTAATGATAATCCGTGAGAAGAACGGATGGGTACCCATAACAATCACACCACATCTGTACAATGTGGTTCTTCTCAGGGTTGTCCTTACACCAAATCTGAACAATGCGGCTGTAGCATAGTCAGGCAGTGTATCAGGCTCACCCAACCTGACAGCGCGGGTTCAAATCTCGCCAGCCGCACCATCCTTATTATCTTAGTGACAAAAGTTCTATTTAAGTCTATACGTTGGTGTAAACCAAAGTACATCATTAAGTTTATAATAAGAAATATACTATGGTGTGAACAATTATTTGCAACGTTCAATTATCAAAGTATTTCCTTCAATTCTAACCGTAAGGTCTTCCCCTACCTTAAATGGGAAACCGCTATCATCAATCAGGTCTTTTTTAAGATAAAGTGTATGTCTAGGCCCAACCTTACTTATTTTTGTTTTCGCTTGATGCACCACCTTAAACACCGCCGTATACACCTAAGTATGGAAAGTCATCTATTTAAGCCTTTACATACTTTGGTGTATACTGTAGTGTGCAAACACTTATATACGTGTGTATACTATGGTATATACTAAGGTGTGTAACAATGAACCAAATAATGAACCTTGAAAAGCTTGAAAAAGTTCGAGAAGAAAGAGGATTAACAATAGCTCAAACAAAAGAGAGCCAAGTTAACCAAATAGAAGAAAACTTTTACACCGTTAAGTCTCAGTCGGGAAAAGGTGAGTATGCGGTTTATCAGGTTGATGGTGAATGGCACTGTGAATGTCCCGACCACACTTATCGACATATAAAATGTAAACACCTTTTTGCGGTTGAAATCAGCCTAAAAATGAAAGAGCAAGTTAAACATAACGTAGTCATTCAACCACTGAGCACATCTAACTGTGTTTTCTGTGGCTCAAGTCACATAGTTAAAAATGAAGTACGACACAACAAGAAATATGATATTCAGCGTTATCTCTGCAAAGAATGTGGCAAACGCTTTTCAGTGAATATCGGTTTTGAGGGAATGAAGGCTTCGCCTCAAATAATCACTTCTGCCATGCAACTTTACTTTACAGGAGAATCATTAAGAAATGTTGAGAAATTCCTTAAGCTACAAGGAATCTCAGTTAGCCATGTCTCAATCCTAAAATGGATAAAGAAATATACGGCAATAATGAGCCAGTACCTTGAGAAGATGAAGCCCAATGTTAGCGATACATGGAGAGCAGACGAGTTATACGTTAAAATCAACGGTGACATGAAATATCTTTTCGCTATGATGGATGATGAAACACGCTTTTGGATAGCTCAAGAAGTAGCAGAGTCAAAAGACAAACACGACACACGAAATTTGCTTAGAATGTCTAAAGAAGTTACTGGAAAGAAACCTATGACTTTCATAACTGATGGGTTAGAATCTTATCATGATGCGTACAAAAAAGAGTTCTGGACGTTGAAAGGGCCTAGAACCGAGCATATCCGACACATCAAATTAAGCGGTGACATGCACAACAATAAGATGGAAAGAATGAACGGAGAGGTCAGAGACAGAGAAAAGACTATGAGAGGCTTAAAGCAAGATGCAACGGCAGTTTTAAAAGGCTACCAACTTTACCATAATTATGTCCGTCCTCATGAAGCATTGAATGGTAAGACTCCCGCTGAGGCTTGCGGAATAACCATTGAAGGACAGGATAAGTGGAAAACCATAATCCAAAACGCTAGTAACACCAAGTCTAAGCTTCCTTCTTAAATATCATTAACATCCAATCTTGTGAGAGTTTTTCGTGTTTTTCAATGTAGCTATTATGCTCAAGATAGCCAAAAAATTCGGCTTTTTCAATTGAATCAAGTTTACCCAAGAATAAGAACAAGTCAGGTCTAGGATTCTTAGACATGTGTATTTCTATATGGCTTTTAGGTATGTATGATTTCCCAAAATGTGTAACTGCTTCAATCTCAAGTCTTATACAATCACCTTTATCCAGAATTAATATGTCACAGTTGTTTCTTTTTTTGTCAATCGTAGTTACACCTATGTGATTGTCAATCATCGCAACTATTAGCTCAGTTTGAACCCAATTTTCAATTCCAGTATGCCACCATTCTGGTTTCCCCAAAACATCTAATACATGTAGCCGAGGAAGAAAAGTTTCGTAAGCTACTTGAAAGATTTTGTTCTCAGTTTCGTTAAACATTAATACCACTTTGAAACTTGTTTAGAATAACTTAACAAAAAGCTTTTCTATGATTTCAGCAACTCTTATCACCCGACTTTTAACACCCTTTTCTGCAAACAATGAATCATCACCCGATTCTTAACAGTCTTTTCCATCACCCATGAAGTTACCAGAACCAATCTTAGGAAGATTTATTTTTTTGGTTAGCAAGTGTTTGGTTACAGGTAGCACAACTTGGGCATCAAAGTAACCCGCAGGGCATCAAACATTGAGTATGCCATACGAGACGTCATAGTGCACACTAAACAGTTAATCAAGGACGGCAAAAAAATTTATTACCTAAACATCGGCGATCCTCCAGCTTTTGATTTTAAAACACCGCAAAACGTTAAAGATGCCCTATGTAAAGCAGTGCAAAAGGATGACAATTACTATTCACCTTCAGAAGGCAGACTAGACCTCAGAGAAGCAATCGTTAGAAAAGAGAAAAAAGTCAACAACATAGACATCACAGCAGATAACGTGGTGATAACTGAGGGTATTTCTGAAGGAATACAGATGATTCTTGGCGCCTTAGTTGAGAAAGGCGATGAAATTCTCTTTCCAGGCCCAACTTACCCGCCGTACATTTCCTACACCAGGTTTTTTGATGGCACACCAGTTTCCTATGAAACGATTGAAGAGGAAGGTTGGCATCCAAACATCGATGACCTGCGAAGCAAAATAACCAAAAAAACACGCGCCATCGTAATCATTAACCCTAACAACCCGACAGGTTCAGTTTACGATGGAAAAACGGTTAAAGAGATTCTTGACATCGCAGGAGAACATGACCTGCCGGTGTTGACTGATGAAATTTACGACCAATTAACTTACGAGAAAGAATTCGTCAGTGCAGCATGCCTCTCTAAGGATGTGCCGGTTGTTGGGTTAAACGGTTTCTCCAAAGTTTATCAAATGACCGGCTTACGCCTCGGCTACATGTACTTTAAAGGCGAAGGCAAACAACTCGACGCGCTCAAGGAGGGTGTTGAGAGGGAATGCCGCATACGTATATGCGCCAACACGCCCGTGCAGATAGCGGCAACAGAAGCGCTAAATGGGCCTCAGGAAATGGTGAAGGACATCGTTGACCGCCTCAGGCAGCGCCGAGACTTCTCGTGGAAACGGCTAAACGAAATCGAAGGAATAAGCACCACCAAACCTGAAGGCGCATTCTACATATTTCCAAAAATCCAAGGCATCGGCACACGATGGAAAACCGACATGGGCTTCGTCGTGCAACTGCTCAAAGAAACCGGCGTGCTCATCGTTAACGGCTCAGGCTTCGACCCTGTCTACGGCAAAGGGCACGCGAGAATAGTTTTCCTGCCGCCGATTGAAGAGTTGGATGCCGCTTACAACGCCCTAGAAGTTTTCATGAAGAAAAGCAAAAGCAAAAAACCATAACATCATGCCTGCGCTTGCTTTTTTAACCTACATTTAACCTCTAAAAAGTAGACCCCCTCCCTCCTGCCCAATTTGCTAGAGAAATCCACCAGCTAAATTGGTACCCTATCCCGTTACTCACCACACCGAGCCTAAAGGAGTATACTATTAGCTAGTAAGAGGCAATAGCTAAAAGTAATTCCCTATCTCTTGCCTGTTCAAGAAAGTATTAAGTTAGATTTTTGTGCCTTGTGTTGGGTCTTCGATTGCTTTTTGGAATTCAGCCATGAGCTTCTTTGTTATGGGTCCGGGTTTGCCTGTGCCGATTGTGCGTTTGTTGACTTCGCGTATGGGCACCATTTCCATGGCGGTTCCAGTGAAGAATGCTTCGTCAGCGGTGAACACCATGAACGGCGTTAGATTGGTCACTGTTAGTTTTATTCCAAGTTTAGCGGCAAGTTTCTCCGTGACTTCAGCAGTGATGCCAGCAAGGGCACCTGTTGAAGTGGGCGGAGTTAATAATTCGCCGTTTTTCACGATGAAAACGTTTTCGCCTACGCCTTCAGCTACATAACCGTTGCCTTCAAGGCAGATAGCTTCGTCCACGCCGTTTGCGTTTGCTTCAATTTTTGCAAGGACGCTGTTGAGGTAGTTGAGTGATTTTATCTCCTGCGTGGTTGCGTCCACGGCGTTTCGTCTAACCCAAGAGAACATCGTGGTAACTCCGTTCTCTTTCGCTCCCTCTGCATGCAGCACGATTTTGTCAGTTATGATTATTACTGAGGGTTTGGAGCATTTGCGTGGGTCTAATCCAAGGTCGCCTACTCCTCGTGTAACTACTAAGCGAATGTATGAGTCCTTCAACTTGTTTCTTCGCAGAGTTTCAACGACGGCTCGGGTCATTTCTTCCTTGGTAAAGGGAATCTTAAGCGTTAGCACGTGTGCTGAATGGTACAGACGGTCAATGTGCTCTTTAAGTTTAAAGACAACGCCATTGTACTCTCGGATTCCCTCGAAGACGCCGTCGCCGTAGAGGAGTCCATGGTCAAAGACGGATATTTTAGCCTGCGATTTAGGATAATATGCACCATCAACATAAACTACAAATTCACTGCTCATACCGTTTTCACTTCGTCACTAACTGTTTCATATTATTCGATTATTTGATATAGTTTACGCCAATGATACCTATAATTCGTTTATCAACCGTGGAACTGCGGCCTCTTGGAAAGATAAATTGGCAACGGCAAAGGCTTGAAGGGTTTGCAAGCGATTTTCTCACAAACCTTCGCTATTAACTGGTCAGTTGTCATTTTTTGCTGTTGACCCTTAAGCTCCCGGTCTCGGACAGAGAGGATTTCTGACTCAACCTCTTTCTCGCCCACAACGACGATGTACGGTACCCATTCCTGCTCGGCTTCACGGATTTTCTTCTGCAATGTCGATGCACTATCATCGATGTCCACGCGTATGCAATGCGAAGCGATTTGCGCTGCAAGCTCCTCCACCTGTTCCATATACTTGTCAGATATTGGAATGAGCCGCACCTGAGTTGGCGAAAGCCAAAGTGGAAGCATCGGTGCTTTACCAGCCATCTGTTCACGGTAAGCCTTCTCAAGTAACGCGTAGATGTCTCGTTCGATGGCGCCGCTTGGGGAACAATGCAGAATTAGCGGGTACTGTTTTTCGCCTTTCTCGTCAACATAGGTTATTTCATAGCGTTTAGCGTTTTCCACGTCGATTTGGTCTGTGCTGAGTGCTGCAGCTTTGTCTTGGTTGTCAACGAAGTTGATGTCCCATTTGAGGATGAAGTAGAAGAACCGCTCGTTCCACAATTCAGCCAGCATAGGCTTGTCAAATTTTTTCGCTAATTCAGCAATGAACTCCTTATGCTCATCATAGAAGCCCTTTGTGAAGCGCATCGCTACTTCATAGTCGTCTTTTGTTAAACCTATATTGCTTAACACTTCCATGCTCATATCAAACCGCGTCAAGAACTCCTTCTTCGCCTGCTCAAGATCAGTACAGAAAGCATGGCAATCAGGCATCGTAAAAGCTCGCAGACGTTTTAAGCCGACGACTTCACCGCTTTTTTCACGCCTAAAACTGTAACGCGTTAATTCGTATAGTTTGATAGGCATCTGCTTGTAGCTAAACTGGGCATCATGAGCCATAAGGAACTGCCCAAAGCACGCGGCAAACCGCAAGAAAAGCTCCTTGTCCTCGGACTTCAATACGTACTGGCGTGCTGGGAAACGGTTTAAGTAACTTTTGAGGCTTGGATGGTTAAAGTCATACATGATTGGGGTTTCAACTTCCATTGCGCCGTACTGGTTCATGCGAAGACTGACATACTGTTCAAGCAACGATTTTATCAAGCGACCCTTCGGGTACCAGCG
>Ga0326728_10013087_pt1 | contig 18148 bp, 17 predicted proteins | sample MB3enrmetagenome_FD_207602 | JGI IMG/M metagenome (GOLD analysis project Ga0326728, IMG submission 207602) | Lab enriched peat soil microbial communities from McLean, Ithaca, NY, United States - MB31MN | ecosystem: Environmental > Terrestrial > Soil > Wetlands > Peat | place: USA: New York... | reverse complement strand
TCACCCCAGTTGTGGCGATACTCCACCAGTTCAAACTCGCTTTGGAAGAGGGGATGAAAAGGGTGGGTTATTCGAAAACGTCGTGCCTCACCGTTTCCATGCGGTGTAGTTGACGACTTAATCCAATCCGTTTGCGGAAAGGCTGGTGGGTTCCATCCGGCGCGAATGTTTGGATCACGTGATCGTGTTGGGACAGCGCCATCTGCGAAAGATCCTCCAGAGCTACGCTGATTACTACTTACAGTCCCGAACTCACTTGTCGCTGGCCAAGGATGCTCCTGCTTCCCGAAGAGTCGAGCCGCCAGAACTCGGAACGGTTGTTGAGCTTCCCCAAGTGGGAGGCCTCCATCACCGGTATGAACGGCGCGCCGCATAGTCAACGGAGCTCGCCAGTATGCGCGCTCCCCAACCACTCGACTCCCTCTCTCAAAACGACGCCGACAAGCCGGGCGATCACGCACTCCAATGAAGATATCCCTCGATTCGGTTAGTTACCTACTGAAAGTGCTCGTCGCAAGAGGGGACGCACGCCCCGAAGTCGTCCTGGATCCCCGCAAATTTCCACCTATGAGGTTCTGACGAAGGGGTTTAAGATCGTCTGCTTAGGCCGGTTGGCTGAGGTCTGCGGCGAATACCTGAGTACCGGCAGGCACGTTTACCTGGAAGGCCGGTTGCAAACACGGAAGTGGAAAGGGCCCGAAGGCGATAAGCGCACGGCTATCGAAGTCGTGGCCAACCAGATGCAGATTCTGGATCGAATTCCCCAGAGTGGCAACGGCGCGAAGGCTGCCGAATCCTCGAAGCTTGCGGAGGCCGTCGATGATGGCGACAATCCCTTTAACGAGCCGGGAAGCGAGACGACGGATCAAGAAATCCCGTATTGACTGGCTGCCTCCGACAGTGCCCACGTTTAACTCCTTGCGGGATGTGTCCATCCTCGGTATGGACCGACTAGGATTTACCGCCAACTCTCCCAAGCCCCTTCGGGAAATCGCAGGCCCCAAGCGGGGGCCTGCGCCAGCCGACGCGATCTTGCTGATCAAGGTGTTTGTCTTGTGTGACTCGCGATCTCTCTGATCAAGGTGTTGTATTCTGCCTCGGTGATTTGACCCTGGACTTTGCAGGCGAGAAGCCATCGCTTTGTTTGTGACCACGCCACTGCCGTCGATCTCACATCTTTGTCTATCAGCTCCTTGACGCTTTGTACGAGAGCAGCGCAGTTGGGCGTCCCTGAAATCTCCACCTGAATCGGGTCCGAAGCAATCCCATTTGCGATCACCACGAGCTCCGCTGGGCCCGGGCGCAATATTGTCAGGGCTTTTTTTAGAGGAACGTTCACCTGTGCCGTGACGCCTTGCTGGCCAGTCGCAACACCAAGCGTGGAAAATGTAGACGTCATGCAATACATGACATTATTGCCTTGTTGAATTTGGACAATCGGGTAGTTGGTGGCGGCGGTATAGTCATCTCCATAACTTACCGCTTGCGACAACCCATTTAGCTGTTGGCCGCTGAGGGTGAATTGGTCCCCGGGATGAATGAGAGAAGGACATGAAGTGATAATCGGCGCCCACGCGGGTGACGGGGCTCCTTGCGGTGTGTACATACCCAGGTACAGTCCAGTCGTAACCAGAACCTGTCCGGTGGGGAGTAGTAGCATCACCAAGCCGTTTGTATCACTCCACCCAATATTGGTAGTGTCTGGTGGCGGGGAGGTAGAGAGGATTTGTCCCGTTATATAGTCAAATTCAAAGATCGTAGCTGGACCAGAAGCTGGTGGGGTAGAACTTGCGATGGTTGGGCCGGCTGTGCACAACACATTGCCGGATGGCAGCAGGGCGGCCGGCCCATCAATGCACGTCAACTGGTTGCCATTTGGGTCCAGAAAGGGTGGTCCCGCCACCCACGTTCCCGTTTGCGTCGGGTCACTTGGATTTGCTGGCAGAGAGTAGAGGGCTGTGGAGCCTGTGGCCCCAATTGCGAAGACACTGCCGTTCGGGAGAAGAATCGCGGGCCCTATTTCGTAACCCATCTGCATTTCAGAGGGCGTATTTCCTGCGGAGATCCAGGCGTCCAACGATGGCAAATATCTCAGCGCTGCCCGTTTGTCAGCGGCATCGTGAGTGCAGACCGTAAGCACAGAGCCATCGGGCAATAGTGTCCACGTTTCCTCATCGCAAATTTGGGTTCGGGTCGATAGTTTCGTCCCAAATTCGGTACCTGCCTCTGTCCATGAAGTTGTTGTCGGGTCATAGATGGCGGTCTGACTGGTAGCGTAGGCTCCGAAAATAATTCTTCCATCCGCGAGAACGCAGCAGGGCGCGTCGCCGGCGATGTAATTGAAGGCGGGCGGCTTGGGTAGGGGTGACCAGGTATTTGAACCGGGGTCGAAGATCTCGCCTGTTGGCGAATATCTGTCAGGTGGCACTTCCATGTTGGGATCGTTGGTGTACTCGCCACCCACAACAAATACGCGACCGTCCGTCATAAGACCGGATGCGAAAAATTGGCGTTGGTATTGCATGTTGAAAGCTCCCGACCACGTACCATTGCTGTAATCGCCCAGCTCGGAAGGAGTCAGACGCCACCACGAGCTTGTTCCGGCTAATGAACTACCAACATCGTGCACCAAGACCGAGCCGTCCGACAAAAGAATCATGGCATCTGGGTCGTGGGCCTCCGTACCATTAAACGGCCAGGAATTTTGAAGTGTGCTCCATGTTCCAGACATACAGCCTCCTTCTAGCCGAGATTGCCAGCACACAGATACAAGTTGTGTCCATTGTCCATCGGTGGTCAATTGAATCTTATTGTCCAGGCGCCACGCGATATTTTGCATAATCGCATTTTAAAAACCGGCTTGGCGCGGTGCAACCAGCCACGAAATCATCAGCTTTGTGTCCGCGTCGATTGCGGTCCAAGTCAACACGTCGCCATACCCGAATGCCCCTTCTTGCCGCGGCTATTACAATACCGTCCTTAAGCCAATCAATGCGAGGTCTTCGCAGTGCGTCCTCTGCGTCCCGATCAACCGAAAAGGCTTCAACCTGAGCTATGTTTACCTGCTGCTGGCCGCGTGAGGGTGGAAGCGCACCCATGTCGTCGACGTCTTCATCATGCAACGACCGGTGCAAGCGACGGTCAGGGCCGTTCTGACGCATGGGATTCTCTCATGCCCGATACCCCAGCGGCAAGCGCACACCATCAGCCTGAAGGGGTACTCCGCTACCGTCGGCCTACTGGAAAAGTGACACAGTCCCTGATTTCGTGCGAGCGACACGGAAGCGTCCAGTCCAGCACTCCGATTCTTGGCCCGAATCGAGCCTTCCTGACACGGGTTCCCTCCGCGACACTTAGTCCATCAACCACACCCAATATATTTCGCCCTTATCCAGGAACGACGCCTCGCAAGGCTATACTAACCAGGCATGAGCGATGTTTAGCTTTCCCCAGCTTCAGGGCCGGATGCGGGTAGCTTCCGGCCTCCCCTCTACCCGAGGGCAGAGAAACAGGGGAATCGGGAATGCTGAATGTGTACCGTAAATCAACCTTATCAACAACTTAACGCATTTGGACTATTCCTGGAATGGTTTCATTACCAAACTACTCATAAAGGCAAAAGAGGGCAATTTGGGTTGGCCACGTGATATAATGTAGTTGAGATATAAACAGTAGAGTTTATTGCCTAAGAAATCAAAACCTCTACCCCATAAAGCGTTAAATTTACGGTAGGAGTTCATTGCCTAGCGGCTCACGGGCTCCTGAACGACGATTACCACACCCCGTATCCCTTGCCGGTCGCATCAGAATAGACCAATGGCAAGCCCCCTGCGGGGTCTGGTATTGGTAATACCGTGGTGGCGGACAATCCACCATCGGAGCAATAGCTCCGCACAAGCAGCTCATAAGACTCGCCACACTGTGAAGTGACGCAGGACAAGGCAACGGGTTCAGGAGTGGCTATCTGACCGACATACGGCTTATAGCCAGCACAGCAGCCAAACAAAGGCAATCATCATCAATAGCTGTGTAGGGGTTCTAAGGGCAGGTCTCCACCTCTCCAACCAGCGAGCAGGGTCGAACATACACGGGGAAGACGGACTGGGAAGTCCAAAAGACCCCCGTGTATCCAAGAGGAGAGCAAGTAGTAAGAGTTCTTCACTTGGGAAGTTTGGTAGCATAACCTATGCGGCACAGGCAACATTCCGATACATCGAAGATGGTCGCTTCGTAACCCTAATGACCTGAACTTATACGGCATACGTAGAGAGTTGAGTGGTAGGTTATATTACGCTTAATAAGGGAGTTCGGACGATGCCGGCAAGGGTAAAGAGGTCGGACCGGTTGGGTTGGGAAGGAGTGTATTATGCAACCGATAGCACTACGGAGCAAATACCAAAGCAAATGCAAGAACTGCCACAAGACTATCCCTGCTGGCTTCCGATGCTTCTGGAGGGCCGGAGAAGGCACCTGGCACTTTGATTGCAAGAGACCGAAGCTTGGCAACAAGAAGAGCAGGCTTCCATGGTTACCCCTGCCTCTGATGCCAAGGGACCGTAACTATGGGACCGCAACCCGTCATGACCCATTGATGAGGCCTTCACGCACAGACAAATACTCCACACCAAGGTATTCACTCTGACTGGCGCCATCGTAGTTGTCGCCCGCCAGGGCGAGTGACCATCCATGGAGATTTCAAGCTGGTAGTGAACCAACTCAATGGCAAATGGCGTGTCCGCAAAGGACTGTACCTCTCGACAGCCATTGAAGCCAAAGAGCTGCTTGGTTACCTGCATGGTCTCGGATGGCAGATAAACCTATGCTGGATTCCTCGTGCACAAAATGAGGAATGCGACGCGTTATCGAAGAAAGCCTGCCACACAGATAAGCCACGTTCAACGCAACGGAAAGCGCCCAAGCGGCAGGATGCACGCGATGCATTGATGTTGGGAAGGACAATCAAGTCCACAAGAATAACCGTGCTACGTGGCGAGCCATCGAAGGATGGAGATTGGTGGGTATGCAAATGCCCGTGCGGTGGAGAGTTTATTGCCCACGGATGGGGTGTATGGCATGGACGTACTCGGAATTGTGGAAGTGACGAACATATAGATCAGCCAAGAGAACATCAAGCCCTGGCATTCGCGGTGTGATCAGGTTGACCTTTACGACTGGAAAACTCCCCCGTTAACTCATTGCAATACCTTCATTGCAAGCTCCCCCAGGATTGACATCCCATCTGAGCCTGGCCGCAAGGCCATGGCGCGTTAGTCAAGTCAACGGCTGAGCGGTCACTCCAAACCACGGCCGATCCCTAACGGCCCTGAATGCCGAGTCTTCCAAGAGGGCCCTCGTTTCTGGTGGAGCCGATTCCCGCCGCCAAACCTTAAGCCAGTTGCGGCATTCTTCTTCTTGGCCGCAGAGCGCGAATAGGCGAGCCAACTCGTACGCGCTACAACCCGACTTGAGAGATTCGGCGGCTTCGAGCTTTCGTCTAGCTTCGTCAAACAGACGTGCTGCCCTCTCTCCCCTCGCGCGGGCCGCCTGCAACATCAACGACCTTCCCCAATGATGGAGCGTCCAACAATCTTTGTCGTTGATTTCAAGTGCAGCCTGGAACTTCTCCTCCGCAAGAGCGAAGAGACGTGCCGATTCCGCTTCGTCCTTGAACGTCGCCTCATGACTGAGCACATTTCCCCAGTTGTGCAACGACCAATAGTCATAAGGATTGATGGAGAGCGCGGCGCAGAATTTCTCTCCGGCCCGCGCGAAGTGCTGCTGTGCTTCCGTCCCCTCCTCCAGGAGCGCTCTCTCATATAAGGAGAAACCCCAACTGTTAAGTGCCCAGAAATAGTCAGGCTTTGCCTCCAGCGCAGCACGAAAGGTCATCTCGGCTAGTTCAAACGCACGCGTCGCTTCCTTTCCCTTCTTCCGCTTGGCTTGGGCTACCAGCGCATTTCCCCAGTCATTAAGTGCACGGTGCCTGTCCATGGTGAGGTGCGCAGCCATTTCGTAGGTACTGAGCGCGCGAGCGAACAGTTCTTCGGACCTCGCACCGTCTGTTCGCTCTGCCATCTCCAAAAGCACATTCGCCAAACGATTTGTGGTCCAATGATCATCGGGCTTGATTTGCAAGGAGGCCTGATATTTCTCCGCAGCCATCTCCAAGCACTGCATCGCTTCATCACCTCTCTTGTGGGCAGAACGCTGCACTAGCGCACCCGCCCAACTGTTAAGAACTTCGTGCTTGTAAGGCGCAACTTGAAGGGCGTGCCGGTACTGGTCGATGGCCTGCTCGAACAGCTTGACCGTCTCGTCGCCTGCCAAGGTGTCCGCCAGCGAAGCAAGCGCGTTGCCCAAATTGTTCAAGGTCCACGGGTCATCAGGATTGATCTCTAGAGCCTTACGGTGCTTCTCCACCGCACATTCGAGCAACGGGCGCGCCTCCTCCGGAGTGCGACCATCCGCCTGCTCGCGATATGCCGCACCCCAACTATTGAGAACCTCGTAGCGCAAAGGGGCGAGAGAAGCCGCCTTGACAAAACTCTGGTTCGCCACGGCGTAGCACTTATCGACCTCGGACCCGACCTTCTTCTTGGCATCTTCCACAAGTCGATTTCCATACATGACGTATGCCCAACACACTACCTCAGCCCCATCGTTGGACAACATCTTCCCGGACCGCTCATACATGTCGATCACGCGCCAGTAATCGCCTGCCATCAGAGCCTTCTGCAATGCAACAACGTCGACGGTTGCAGCCGTGGGAAGCTGCGGACGATACTCGTACTCACTGATCGCGGCGCGTATCCATTCACGCGTTTCTGTGGTGACATCGATATCGGTTGGCTGACCGGGTATGCTGTAAGGGACTAATTCAGCCAAGAGCCCGCTCATATGGCTGAATGGCTTGCTCACGAAGTGAGGTGGAAAACAATTGAGTGCCTGGGCGAGTTGCACGAAGAAACCGTCAGCCTCGTATCCAGGAACAAAGAAAGCAAACTTACCGTCGACTAGCAGTCGCTTACGAACGTGCCCAGGGGGCGGGGCGTCGCAATGACCTATCCAATACAAATTGTTATCGAAGCGCTCTATTCGGGCGAGCTGGTCAAAGACAGGATCATTTTCGCCGCTGTATCCTACTACTAGCCAGACGCGGCCGCGGTCGGCGTCGGTGAATACATGGCGCAGAAGTTCGCGGTGCTTACCGACCTCCGCTGGAGTGTTCAGGAGGACAAACCCAGCCCGCTGACCGTGGAGGTAGAAGACAGCCTGCTCGGGTATGTCCGCAGGTGAGAAAAGCTGCGAGGCAGCAAAATCGTAGACAGCAGGGAAGAGACCCACCAGTGCACAGGCACGTGCCACCAACATGTCGAAATTGGTGGTGAGCACGCGATCGATAAAACCACTTTTCATCAGTTGTGCGATGCAGATGTGAGCCCAATTGATCTTCGCACGGTCAACGTAGTGCGCGATGAGATCGCGGCGTTCGGCGACAGCCAGTTCTGCCATACAATGAGGATATGTCTTCGCCTCGGCTCGGTTGTACGCCTGAGGATACTGCCGACGAATGATTTCTACAAAGCCATTCGCCGTGGGAATTCCCGCTTTCACAGAACAGCCCGAACCTATCAGAACAGCGCACTTCCGACCTCTCGCACCAGCACCTTTGATAGTTTCAATGACGTCATCGATGGCGCGTTCCATGGTCCAATGGACTCCCGGCGAGAGTAGTTTATTAGAGCGATATTATAAGTCTGGCGCCGCATATGTAAAGGTGAATAGATTTGAATGGTTTTCAACAGAGGCCGGTTGGTGACCTGGCACTCGCTGAGATTGGTCGCGAGTGACGCCGTAGGACAGAACGAAGTCGCCCGTCTCCTGTAGCGCGAGCTCGGAAAACTACCTGCCGTAACCCCATCAGCTCTTGCGAATAGCCAAATGGGCCAACCGTCGCTTCTCGCAAACTATCCTACTGCCCAATCCACTTTCCAATTAGCAACACGCGTGGCGACTGCGCCACCTAAAGGAGGTCCTATGTTTGTTAAAATCATGCCGCTTCTCGCCGGCCGTACTGTGCTCATCACGGTGGCCAGAGTGGATGTCAAAACACTTCGTGTAAACGTAATCCCCCATGGAAAGGCCGACGACAACCCGGCTCTCAGTACACCGCTTACCTATGCCGACCCGCCCGAGGAACTCGATGCTGAACTCGGGAAGCATTTGGCCGGTTACGTCCAAACCCACCAGCAAACCGCCAGCACGCTGGCCGAAGCCAAAGCCACCATGGAAGCTGCCGCCAAGGCTGCGCAGGAGGACGCCAAGCGAAAGAAGGCAACCGTGAAGCCGCCCACAACTGCCGCGGTTGAACCTGCCTCAGTGTCTTCCACCGCATCCCCAACTTCTGCTGATATTGCCCCCTCTTCAGCACCGATGGAAACACTCGGGCTGTTCCCACCTACTACGCCTGAACCCGCTCCAACTCAATCGAAGGGAGGTCTCGCACTCTAATGGAGAGCCACGTACTTTCTCGTACCTTTGAATTCAATGGTGTGAGGCTTCCGGACCCGGACCCCAAGCTTTCGGTAGAGGATGTCCGGGCCCTGTACGCCCACCAATACCCCGATATCGCCACGGCCTCAATCACCGGACCGGAGCCTGTCGGAGACAAGCTGCGCTATCAGTTCACGCGCGCGATCGGTTCAAAGGGGTGACCCAATGAGCCGAAATACCAAAAAGAAGGAGGTGACGAAGCGTCCGGTCCTGGCGGAGCTTGAATTACTTCGCCAGGGCAGTCACGCCCGTTACCAGACCCTTGTGGGGAGGTTTGCGCGATGCCCCGAACAGAAAAGCGTGTCAGCCTTGCTTGCCGCCGCAGTCGATGCAAGCGCTCGAACTTACAACCGCACTCCACTCGATGCTCCGCCCGGCTGGCTGCCTCCAGTCAGTTGATGGGTCAGGGATGTGGACTCGTACTGCCGCGTTTTGGCAACGTCCCGGTAGTCCATCGGTTGGTAGCAGACGATCGCCTTGCAGTGATGTTGGCCAAGACTCTCCTGGAGCTGGATACAGCCGTTCCCGGAGATTGGAACAAGGCAGAACGCGACCCAACATCCTTTACCAGGATTACGCTTGAGCGTTATATCCAGGCTCATGGCGGCCCCGCCATCCGTCGCCGCTTCTTGCTTTCCGCCGTGATTAGCAACAGTCCCTGTGATTGGGCAGAGCGTGATGAAACCAAGCCCAATCAATTATTCCTAATTGTCGAACCTTCTGAGGCAACCTGCGGCTGCGCGGCCTTTGGGCCAACGCTGCAATTACTGGAGGGCGTCCACCCGCAATTGCCAGCGACCTTCTTCCACCTCTTTGTCGGAGCCCTTAATCGTTGGACCAGGATCTACGACTTTCGTGATGCCGAGGACCGGGCGGAGACGCTGCGGGAATGGGCCGCACAGGAACCGGACGCTGACCAGTACGAAATCCCTGATGTTGAGGGGTCAATTCCCCCTTGTATGCGGCGAGAGGCGCTGAATGAGGGTGAACTTGCTCACCTCAAGGATAAGATAAATGACCCACTGGCAAAGGACCTAGTTAAGACCGTACTCGCCCTCGATCACCTGTCCACACAAGTTAAGCGACCTGAGCTTGACGACCACATTGGCGAACTGCTCTCGGACTGTAACCCACCCCTGCCTTGTCTGCTGGCCGTGTTTGCTGAAGGCGATTCTATCGCCGGGTGCTTCGATGAAGAAGCCCAGGGAATGATGGAAGTTGAGCCGGAGCCTAATATCATCATCCCCTTTGACCCCACGGATATGGCGGGCGTTCAGCGTACATTTCACATGTTCGGAGTGGCCTGCCAGACCATTGCCGCGGCAAGCCATGTGATCGACCTGATGCCAGGCAACGTGTCCCTTGAAACATAAAGTGGCGAGACTTTGAAGCATAAAATGGCAGCGTCTTGCCCCTAACTCTTTTCAGATCAGCCCGGCCTTTTCGGGGCGCCACGCACTGTTTGAAGCCTGGAGTGGCAGTAAGTGCGAAATGAAGGGAAAGATTGGCAGTAAGTTCCGTTTCCTCCTTCCGTTACGGGGACGGGACGAAGCCCTCTTCCGTGTAGTCTTTCCACCTTCGAGAAAATGAGCTTGCCCTTGCTTGGCAAAAATATTCCAAAAAGAGCTTGCGGGACATTTGCATGTGTGTTATATAACGCCTGTACGACCATGAAACAGCAGCCGCCGGAAGAACTTAAACAATGGTTCGCGCAGGCCACACAACGGCTGTGGCCCGTTGCGTTGGGCTCCCTCTCCCTGCGTAAGAGCCCATGCATTCGAAAAAACTGCTCAGCGTGTGCCTCGGGCCAAGGGCACCTGAGTTACGCCCTGTCCGGCTACCAGGGCAAACGCAGGTTTTCAATCTATGTGCCGGATGAGTTGGCGCCGGAGGTCGAGAAAGCCATTGAGAATGGCCGGCAGTTGCAGGATTTGATGAAGGAAGCTGGGTTGCGCTACGTCAAGGCCCGTAAGCGAGAGAGACAGTCAAAAGGGAAAAAGTAGTGGGGTCCTGGATCGGCATCGTGAATTCCAAAGTCTCCGGCAAGAGTCAGCCGGAGTTTACCGGCGATGAGGAGAGAGTTCGGTGCTTGGGAATGATGACCTGGAGTTGTGGCTCCAGCGGAACAACATCCCACCGGAAACACGTTCCGTGATTAACACGATTCGCTCCTCCGGCCCTTCACGCCGCGTCGGAGGAGGCTCCTCAAACGTCTGCGGCCGTTATCCCAGCAAAAAAATGGGCGTCACCATTCAGTTCGAAAGCCATCGTGTCGAACTCGCGGGTATCTACGAGATGGAGCACGACCCTTCGACCCTGGAGTATTTCGATCAACCTCCGCCAATCAAGCTTGATTATGCAAGTCCCACGGGAAAACGCATGGGAGTCTGGCACACTCCCGACTTCTTTGTCATTCGTGACCACGAAGCCGGCTGGGAGGAGTGGAAAACAGAAAGAGAACTTCAGCACCTGAAAAACCGGAATGCCAACCGCTATTCTCCCAACGGGCAAGGCGGCTGGGATTGTCCTCCTGGGCGAGCCTACGCCGCGTCACTGAAGTTGTATTACCGCGTTCGATCTTCGGCAGAAATCAATTGGACGTACCAGCGGAATGTTCAGTTTCTGGACGACTACCTGAGGTCTGATTTATCAACCATCCCCAAAGCGAGCTGCGACACGGCATGCGCCCTTGTTTCCGCTGTCCCAGGCCTTCATCTCGATAAGCTCTTGCAGTTGACCCAGGCGAGCATGTCGGCGGACGAAATTTTCGGTATGGTTGGCGCGAACATCCTCTATGTAAATCTTCACGCAGCGCCTCTGGCCGAACCGTCACGGGTCCTGGTCTACGCGTCGCCAGAAGCCGCTGGGAGGAGCAAGCCTTCGGGCGCCCCAAGCCCTGTGCCTTCTTCTCCTGCCAACCTTCATTGTGGGAACACGCTCCTTTGGGATGGCCGTCCCTGGAAAGTTGTCAACGTCGGAAACACTTCAGTCGGCCTACTCTCGGAAGATCGAAAGTTGACCGAGCTCCCGATGACCGCGCTCGAAGCCTCGCTTCATCAAGGGAGCATTGAACTGGCGCCAGATGATCTCAGAAGCTGCTCTGAATCGAGGATTCTTGAAGGATTATCCAAAGCGAGCGAAAACGACTACCGCATCGCGAATGCTCGCGCCGACTTTATCACCCGCTACCTGCGTGACGGATCCCTCCCGGCGTCGGCCGCTGTGCCTCTCCGGACGTTTTACCGCTGGGTTGGCCGATACAGGCGGGCGGAAGCGAGTTATGGAAGTGGCTATTTGGGGTTGTTGCCGAAGCACGGCACGAGCGGCAACTGTACGCCGAGGCTCCCGGAGCCAACCCGGCAGGCAATTGAGGAGGTGATCGAACAGGATTACGAGAAGAAGAAGCAGAAGACCATGTATGCGTCCTGGATCAAGCTGAGGCTTTCCTGCGAGGAAAAGGGAATCCCGATACCGAGTTATAAGACCTTCACAGTTGCGGTGCGCCGCCGGGACCCTTACCGCCAGAAGCTGAAACGGCAAGGGCGAAGGAGCGCATACGCGCTCGAGCCGTTTTATTTTGAACTTGAGTTGACGACGCCTCGGCACGGAGACCGACCCTTTGAAATCGGCCATATTGACCACACCGAGTTGGACGTGGAAGTTGTTTGCTCGCGCACGGGACGCGTGCTGGGCCGGCCCTGGATGACGCTTCTGATTGATGCTTATAGCCGCCGGATTCTGGCGGTTTATCTCACCTTCGACCCGCCGAGTTACCGGTCCTGCATGATGGTCCTGCGTGAGGGTGTGCGGCGTTATAACCGCATGCCGCAAATCGTGGTGGTTGACGGCGGGCCGGAATTTGAAGGCACCTACTTTGAAACGCTGCTGGCGCACTACCAATCAACGGAGAAGGAGAGGCCCAAGGCGAAGGCGCGGTTCGGAGCCGTCTTAGAACGTCTCTTCGGGGTCAGCAACACCCGGTTCATACACAACTTGCAGGGAAACACCCAAATCATGAGGAACGTCCGGCAGGTCACCAAGTCCGTGAATCCCAAGGGGCTCGCGATCTGGCCGCTTGCCGAACTCCATGAGCGCCTGTGCGAATATTTGTACGAAGTTTATGACACCGCCGACCATCCTGCGCTCGGGCAAAGCCCTCGTGAAGCTTTTCTGATGCGGTTAGCGGAAACAGGCGAGCGCAGGTACCGGGTGATTCCTTACGATGAAGAATTTGTGATTTTCACTTTGCCCACGACAACCAAGGGGACAGCTCAGGTCGTGGCGGGTAAGGGTGTAAAGATTCACCATCTATACTACTGGGCTGAAGCCTTCCGCGATCCACGAATCCAGGGGGAGCAGGTTGCAGTTCGCTACGATCCATTTGATGCTGGGGCCGCCTATGCCTTCGTACATAAGCGGTGGGTGCAGTGCCACTCCGAGTACTACACGGTTTTCAAGGGCCGCTCCCGGCGGGAGGTCATGCTAGCCACCCAGGAGCTGCGCCAGCGCTACCACAACCATTCCGCTGCTTTTGCGGTGACCGCCCGGCACCTCGCTGAGTTCCTCCAATCAGTGGAGGCCGAAGAGATTCTGCTAAATCAGAGGCTGAGCGACCTGGAAGGTGGTCGGATTCGGCTGGGGCTTACAAACGGAGTGGGCAGCAAAAACTGCGGCACGCTCGCCCTCTGTTTCGAAAGACCGGTGGCAGACGGCGAGCCTCAAGTCGAGTTGGTGGTGGACGAGGTGTACGGAGAATTTTGATGGAGATGCCTCCGACTGGATATCCCCGTGGGCTTCTGAATCAACCTTGGAATGAAAGGCTGCGATACTTTAGAAGTTACACCATAGCCCACCCATGGCTTGTGCAGGCCCACGCCGCGCTCCTTCATGCCATTCACGAAATGCCGCGGAACTCATTGATTCTACTCCTTGGACCTACAGGTGTGGGCAAGACGACCCTGCGGGCGAAGATCGAGCAGTTGCTGGTGACTGAGACTTTGCCGGACTTGAAAGCCGACTCTGGGCGACTCCCCGTTGTCAGCGTAGAGTGCGCCGCGCCGGAATCAGGGACTTTCAGTTGGCGTGATCAATTTCGGAGGCTACTGCTTCAAATGGACGAACCCCTGATCGATTATAAGATCAATCCTGAGGCACCGGTTCGGATCGGGGGGAAAGTCATGGGATTCATGCCGAGCGCGAAAGCGGCCGGTTCGGAATATCGTTACGCCGTTGAGAAGGCCCTTCGCTTTCGGCGGCCCGTGGCCGTGCTGATTGACGAGGCCCAGCACTTGGCGAGAGTGGGTTCGGGCCGGAGGCTGGCGGATCAGTTGGACGTCATTAAATCGATTGCCAACCTGACTGGAACAGTCCACGTGCTGCTGGGCACATACGAGCTTCTAGCGTTCCGGAATCTGAGCGCGCAACTGAGCCGGCGTAGTGTTGATCTCCACTTCCCGCGTTATCGGGCTGATCATCCGGATGAGCGGCGGATGTTCCTTACCGTGCTGCGGTCCTTCGAGCAGCAACTTCCCCTCTCGGAACCGCCGGACCTTGTGCAGGAATGGGAATATCTGTACGAGCGAAGTATTGGATGTGTAGGGGTGGTGAAGGACTGGCTGGTTAGAACGCTCACCGGAGTTTTCACACGAGGTGCGATGACCTTGACGCTCGCTGACTTGCGGGCGCATGCGCCAAGCGTAGCACAATCTGAAAAGATGCTTTCGGAAGCACTGGAGGGAGAAGGCAGACTCTCGGAAAGCCTGGAGCAGCGCAATCGTCTGCGGGCCCGCCTCGGCCTAAGCTCCATGGGCGGCAAAGAGGCAGATTCTTCAATGGACGGAGAGCCACGTGCGGGCGAACCTGCATCTCCGCGAGAACGAAGAAAAAGGCCGGGCCAACGGCGGCCCACGCGTGACCCCATTGGCCCTCCAGCATGCGACTATGCCACCGCCGCGGGTTTTTGACACATGGGACCTTAAGCAGCCGAATTTGCCGCCACGAAGCCGGCTTTTTGCGCTGGAACCGATCGGGGTCGGCACATCCTTCGTGGAGAGCCTTACCGGTTATGTGAGCCGGCTCGCGGAGGCTCATTCGGTCTCAGTGGGTAACCTGGTGGGCAGAGCGCTTTCGGCTGCTACATCGAAGCTGTCAGGCGTGTCCTTGAATCGTCAGGTGGCGGGTCTCCATGGCTTTTACGCGCAGGGCCATGCGGTCAACGGCTTTGGAAACCTTCCTAAGACTTGGGTCGATGCCCTCGAAAAAGTAACCCTTCAACGTAACCTACGGCTCCTGACACTATTGCCGTTCGAAGGTGTGTTTTCTCTTGATGGCGTGTTTCGTCGTAGCCGTGCTTGGTGCCCGGCATGCTACGAGGAGTGGAAGAGTGCCGGCAAAATCGTGTACGAACCTCTCCTCTGGGCCATGAAGCTGGTCACCATCTGCCCGAAACACCGGCGGCTGCTGGAGGATAATTGTCCATATTGCCATCGGGCGTTGCCAGCACTTGCGGTTTTCTCCCGCCCGGGGTATTGCTCGGCATGTGCGAACTGGCTAGGTAGGAGCGATGGTCACCCCTCTTCGGGGGAAGGGATTGCAGGATTTTCAACGGCTGAGGCAGCGTTCTGGCCCACCAAGGCTATGGGCGATCTCCTCGGTGTAGCAGCTCATTCCGGCCCCCAGTGTTTGAGGGCATCATTCACGGCGAACTTCCGAAATTGCGTCGAGGTGGTCGGTGATGGCAGTCAGCGAGCTTTTGCCAAGGCTTCTCGAATATCGTACAGCACCGTCGTGTCCCAGATGATGGGGCAGAGGCTGCTACAGATCCGTACGCTGTTGCGGATCTGCTACCACCCGGATATCTCGCCTACTGCCTTTTTGGTGAACGATCAGGTGAGTCCGGTTGCCGATTGGGAGAGGGCAAAGCGCACGGTTCAAAGGCACTCAAAGTGTCTTTCCCGGCAGGCTGCTCAAGTGCGCCTGCGTCTTGAAAGGGCGGTCCCCAAGTGCGAGCGAGGTGACGTTGATCGGAACTTACTGGAATCGTGCCGTGCCATCGGGTGGAAAACGGCGCCGTACACGAGATCGCAACTGGCAGCCATGAAGGCTGCCCTATCGAACGCCTTGCGCGAAAGCCCTATCCCGAGCTTGGATGAACTGGGCAAACGATTGGGTCATGCCACTTCTGAACCCTTGCGGGACCATTTTCCGAACCTTTGTGATCAGATTCTTGAAAGGCGGCGGGCGATTAGGAACCAACGAATTGCTGTTCTGCGGAAAACACTCCGGGCTATGCTGGCGGAGTCACCAACTCCCTCGCTTTCGACTATCTGTATTCGCGTTGGCCTGTCTTCCTCAACTCTCTGGAAGCACTGGCCCGAAGAAATGACGGCGATTCATTCGAAACGAAGGCATGAACGTAGGAAAACCTCGGAACGGCGTAAGGAACGGATGATACAAGAGGTCCGCGGGATAGTGCAGGAGCTTCATCGTGAGGGGAAATGCCCTACGCAACGGCGCGTGAGAGCCCTCCTAAGCAAAACAACACTCAAGGACTGGAAGGCTCTTGAGGCCACCGTCAGGGCCGCCCGAGGTGAACTGCGCCCACAACAGTAACTCGCGAACCGCCCTTCGACGAGTCCAAAAGAGGGCCCCAAAGTCTCCATTTCGAGGCCGACCGCTGAAAAACGGCGCTGACCGGCTTGTTCATGGCCCCTCTCTTGAAGCATAAAGTGGCAGTCACTGCCACTTTTTGGTTCAAGTTACACAACGAACAATGGATCATTTCAAGGTGAAAACCATGAAAGCTTACGTCAACATCGGAGCCAATAGCGAATTCACGCTTGCCGAAGCAGTCCTTGTTTATCGGGGTGGAGGCGATGGTGCTTTCGCAAGCCTGCACAAGGTCAAGCAAGCTGAGAACGGGATTTCTTACCTCACGCCCGGTGAAGCTTTAACCACGGCCTTCCTCCGTACTCTCGCCCAGAGGCTCGGTGCCCAAGTCAAGCCGGAAGTCCTTCCCGTTAACGTCCTGGCGCGCACTCCCGACATGCTGGTCTGGTGGTCACGGCCACGACGGCGCGTGATGTTCTTCGGAGGGGTAGATAAAGAGGCGCGGAAACTCAACGGCCTTACCTTCCCGCATCCGGCATTGATCTTCAAAGTTGCAGGCAGGGACCTCTTCGTTCGGGCCGTCGCTACGAGTTCGCGGCCAACCCCTGACACGCCCCTCCAGACCGCTCCTTATTGGAATACTGACGTTCGCGTCTGCCCCGGCAGTATGCGTGTGCCGGAATCTTCTGACGTCGCGTCAATACCACAGTGGCAAGACGCATTCTTTCAATCGGAATTCACGCACGCAGCCGGAGCGGTGCGGCTTACCAGCCACCCGGGAGGCTTCACGGGGTTGTGGAGAAATCTCGCTGGCAAGAAGAGGTTCCCCGTTCGGTACCTGATCGATGCCGGCGAAACCGTGCAAGAATTCCTCGTTCGTGGAAGCGAGCGTTGAGGAGTAGGCCATGGAAATTCACCGCATCCACCCGGAGTTGCTCGAACGGCAGGTGCGTGTGCTGGTGGTCGGGTGCGGAGGCACCGGCAGTGCCGTAGTCGCGGGATTGCCTTACCTGCATCAATCGCTTGTAGCCCATGGCCATCCCGGAGGCTTGCACGTCACGGTTGTGGACGGCGATACGATTTCACCCGCCAACTGCGTGCGCCAGCCTTTTGCGAGGTCCGAACTAGGTCTCAACAAGGCGAAAGTTTTGGTCAACCGGCTCAACCTGTTCTGGGGACTCAAGTGGGAAGCGGTCCCTGTTTACTTGAAGCCCGGCACCTTTATCTCACGCAATTACTCTGGCGATGACCTCCGCGCCCATATTGTAATTGGATGCGTGGATACACGGGCAGCACGGGCTGCGATCTGTGATGCGGTTGGGAAATGGAGCACGGTTTCCTACGTGGTCGACGCGGGTAATAACGCAGATAGCGGCCAATTCATTATGGGTGAACCCCTGAACGAGCGCAATCGAAGGTCAAGACTGCGACTCCGAACGGCGGCGGAGTTATTTCCTGAGATCGTGGACCCGACTCTCGACAATGACGGCGAGCCAAGCTGTAGCGCCGCGGCTGCCTTGGAACGACAATCAATATTTGTCAACTCGACCCTCGCTCAGCACGCGCTGGCCTTGCTGGCCCGGCTGTTTCGTTACGGGGAAATCAGTTATCATGGTGGTTTCATCAACTTGGCGACGGGTCTGACCTCCGTGCTGAGGATCGACCCACTATGCTGGAAACGCACTCAGAGAGCGAACAAGCCCACTACGCCGCTACGTCGGCGACAGGAGGAAGGTTCCAATGGCCGAGCCAACTAAGTGCCTAGTTTCATAAATATACTAACGTATATTGGAGCTTGATATTACCTCCTTGGTGGGGCATTGTGTGGGTGAGGTGCTTAGCCATGCCAAGGTCGAGCCCGTTTACGATCACGCTCTCGTCTGCCGAGGAAGCCGAGCTGCGCCGACGCGCAGGAAAATATACGTTGCCGTATTTTCAGGTTCAGCGTGCCAAAATGATTCTCCATGCTGCCGAAGGCATGCCCAAC
>Ga0326728_10013086_pt1 | contig 18149 bp, 17 predicted proteins | sample MB3enrmetagenome_FD_207602 | JGI IMG/M metagenome (GOLD analysis project Ga0326728, IMG submission 207602) | Lab enriched peat soil microbial communities from McLean, Ithaca, NY, United States - MB31MN | ecosystem: Environmental > Terrestrial > Soil > Wetlands > Peat | place: USA: New York... | reverse complement strand
CGCGAGCATCCGAACCCGGAATCCGCCGAGTATTACCTGTGCGGGCCGCCGCAAATGATCAGGGCCTGCACCCGAATGCTGGAGTCGGTTGGGGTTTCGGCGCGGCAGATCGCGTACGATGAGTTCTGACCATGACGTCACCCGGCACAAGTAATGCTGATGAGTTACGCGATCCGCGCCTGCGGGTTTTCATGAACCTGCAGGCTTTTGGCGACATGCCGCAACAGGCGAACGGTTTGAAGGCGATTCGCGACGCCGGCTACGACGGTGTGCAATTCGGCTGGCAGATCGACCGCGCGCAATTGGCCGAAGCGCGCCAGCTCGGCCTCGGCGTTTGCGGCAGCGGTCGCGTGAACACGCCGACAGAGGCCGCGCCGCTGGCTAGAGAAGCGCGCGAAGCCGGCCTGGAGTGCCTGACGCTCCACGTTGGATGGGGCACGGAGAACGATGATGAAGCGGCCGCGCTGATCGCTGCGATTCTTGACGCCTCCGCACAGCTTTCGCTTCCGCTGTATCCGGAGACACACCGCGCCACGATCTTTCAGGACCCCTGGCGCACGATCGGGTTCCTTCAGCGGTTTCCTGAGCTCGAATTCAATGGCGATTTTTCGCATTGGTACACGGGAGCCGAGATGGTCTACGGCGGATTTGAGAACAAGATGGAGTTCTTCCGGCCGGTCCTGGGCAGGATCGGCTTTCTGCACGGGCGCATTGGCAATCCCGGGTGCATGCAAGTGGATGTAGGCGACGGTTCGGCGGACGGACGCCCGTACGTCGCGCACTTTCGCGCGCTGTGGACGGAATCGTTTCTTGGCTATTTGCGCAGAAAGCCGCTGTCTGAGCGGTTCTGCTTTACGCCGGAGCTGCTGGGGCCGGAGTTCTACTACGCGCGACTGTTTGGCGGGCGCGAAGAAACGGACCGCTGGGACCAGTCGCTGGTGCTGGTGCGCATGGCGCAGGAGTGCTTTGCGGAGGCCCGGCGGCGCTGGGAGGCTCCGAACCACCTGGCGTAATATCCGGATCAGGTCTCTGGTCGCTAGAATTCTCACTTTTGTATTCCGGTATCCCGCATCTCAAAAACGAGATGTGGGGCACCCGCTTTTCGTGCGGGGTTGAAAAGGCGTGGGTTGAGGTTCGTTGTCTCCCAGGTTTCAATTAATGCTCCGTTGACATGCTCGGCCGCTCCCGCGCGTGCAAATGCGGGCGATTTCGACGAAAATAGAACTGGATGAATTTTTCTGGAAGCATTGAGGAACGATTGACAGGTACGCATATAGAAATTCAGAGATGGACAACTGAAGAGTTTGAGCGCCGGGTTTTTGAGTGCAAGCCAAAGGCCGCCGTGTTCGATTGCGATGGAACGCTCTGGGGCGGCGACGCAGGTTACGGATTCATGGCCTGGACGCTGGAACAGGGACTGGTGTCGCGCTCGACCCACGATTGGATCGATTCGCGCTACCGCGATTATCGGGCGGGCAACGTGAGCGAAGTGGCAATGTGCGGCGAGATGGTGCAGATGTACGCTGGCCTGCGCGAGGCGGAACTGCGCGCCGCCGCGGCCAGATATGTCGACGAGTTCGTGCGCAAGCACATTTTTGAGGAGTTGATTGCGCTGGTAGTCAAGTTGAAGCAGGCCGGAATCGAGCTCTGGGCAGTCAGCTCCACGAATCGCTGGGTGATCGCCGAGGGCTTGCGCGATTTCGGGATTCCTGCGGAGCGCATTCTGGCGGCTGAGGTGCGCGTCAAAGGCGGCGTCATCACCAGCGAGATCGTCGATGTGCCGACCGACGAAGCCAAGGCCGACGCGCTCAAGCGCGTGGGCCTTCCTCGCCCCGATGCGGTCTTCGGCAACTCTATCCACGACCTGGCGATGCTGGAACTGGCACGTTGCCCCTTCCCGGTCAATCCGTCTCCGGCGCTCATGGAAGCGGCGGCAAAGAAGGGTTGGGGCTACTACAGGCCCAAGGCTGCCGAGGGGATCGATGCGGCAGTAAATGGCGAATCGGCCAGCAAGAGCTCGTTGCGTACGTGAACTCGGCGCCCGAGCGATCCAATCTGCGGATCGCATTCGTTTTGCGGGGTTTACACTAGACGCGTGGATGAAGTCGAGACAGGTTCCGGCCGCCGGCCCGCGGCTCCCGCTCTCCGCTTTGTGGCGGCCGCGCTCATCGTGCGCAATCGAGAGGTGTTGATCGGCCAGCGCAGGGCAGATCAGCCCATGGGCTCGTTGTGGGAGTTTCCCGGGGGAAAAATCGAGCCCGGCGAGAGCGCAAAGGAAGCGCTGGCCCGCGAACTTTCTGAGGAACTGGGCATCCGCGCCGAGGTGGGGCCCGCAGTGACGCGCATTCGCCACCACTACCGCCGCGGAGGCGCCGTGGATCTGCAGTTTTTCGCGGTGCGCGAGTTCACCGGCGAGATCGACAACCAGATCTACCAGCAGATCCGCTGGGTGAAGCTCGAAGACCTGACCGGCTACGAGTTCCTGGCGGCGGATCGCGGGCTGATCAAAGATCTGGCGGCGGGAAAACTGCTTTAGAAGCAGCTTCTAGCTGCCCGCCCCTGGCGACTCGCCGCTCCATTCGGGTGACCCCTAACTTTCACATCAACTCGCCGCCCGGTAGTGCTCACGGCACGCGCGCCAGCGTGATCGACCCGTGTATCACCTGGTCGGTCAGGATGAGGGTGTTCGCGCCATTGAAGACGTAGGTGTCCGTCGCGCCGGGTGGCTTTGTCGTGGGCTGTTGCGTATAGTAGCCGCCCGTGGTTCCGGTCGCGTGATAGACCGGCATGGTCTTCGGCTGCCAATTCGTCACTGAAAAGATGATGGTATTGGGAGCAACCAGCCGGTAAGGACCGGACTGCAGCGTCATGACCGTGCCCGATTGCGCGGTCTGCGTGTATTGCCCGTTGGGCTGGATCACGATGGTGATCGTGATTCGCTGGTAGACGCCGCGCCATTGGCCGACGAGGCTGTTCTGGGACTGGCCACTGTTCTGAGGCTGGCCAATGGTGCCGCTCACCTGCGCCGCAGCCAATGTTGGTCCCAGCACCAGAACGGCTGGAAGTATGAGCTTGCATATGCGGAGAAATCTGTCCGCAGCGCCTGATGTGAGAAGCGACTTTTTCATCGCAAACTCCTGGAATCTCCGGGGGATTGCAGGGATCATAGCAGCGGGTCAGCAGGGCAGCAAGTCAGCGAGTCCGCGAATTGACGTTTGCGGTTCTATTTTGGGCCGATTCCAATGGCTCGTAGCCGTTTAGGTCCCCTCCGGACCAGCAGGTCACAAGTCAGGGCGTTGGCGATTGCGGTTCCCACCCTTTTCCGCAGAAACACTCGGAAAAGGATGGGGCGCGGGGCTTCCTCTCAGGGCTGACTCGCCGCCTCAATGTCCCGTCATCAAGCCCCACAGCATAGCGAACGTCATGCCGATGACGATGATGCTGGTGCCCCAGGCAACCCAGTTCCAGAGGCGCGAGTTCTTGTATTCGCCCATGAGGTCGGTGCGATTGATGAGCATCAACATGAGGATGATGACCACCGGCAGCAGCACGCCGTTGAGTACCTGCGAGAGAATGGCCACGTTGATCAGTTGCGCGTCGGGCAGCAGCAGCACGGTGAGCGCTCCGCCGACGATGAGCAGCGAGTAGAGCCAGTAGAAGAAGGGCGCCTCGCGGAAGCTTTTGTCGACCCCCGACTCCACGCCCAGGCCTTCGCACACGGTGTAGGCCGTGGAGAGCGGAAGGATGGATGCCGCAAAGAGCGACGCGTTGAAGAGCCCGAAGGCGAAGAGGATGAAGGCGTAGTCACCGGCCAGCGGGCGCATGGCTTCGGCAGCGTCGGCGGCAACCTGGATGGCGCCCATGCCGTGCACGAAAAGCGTGGCCGCGCAGGCCACGATGATGAACCAGGCAATAATGTCGGTGAAGAGGCAGCCCACGATCACGTCGAGACGTGAGGCCGCGTAATCTTTCACGCGAATCCCCTTCTCCACGATCGACGACTGCAGGTAGAACTGCATCCACGGGGCAATGGTTGTTCCCACCACGCCAATCGCCATGTAGATGTAGCTCTCGTTCCACACCGAGCGCTTAGGCAGCGTGACTGTGGCGAGCAGGGACTCGTGCCAATCGGGTTGGGCAAGGACACCGGCAAAGATATAGGCAATGTAGACGAGCGAGGCGGTAAGGAAGATTTTCTCGGTGCTTTTGTAGTCGCCGCGCAGCACCAGCGCCCACACGAGAAAGGCGCAGATGGGAACGGAGATGAACTTGGCGACATGGAACAGGTGCAGCGAGCCGGCGATGCCGATGAACTCGGTGACCACGTTGGTGTAATTGACCACCACCAGCAGCACCATGAGGACGAAGGTGATGCGCAGGCCAAACTCCTCGCGGATGAGGTCGCTGAGGCCCTTGCCCGTGACCACCCCCATGCGGCTGCACATCTCCTGCACCACGATGAGCGCGATGGTGATGGGAATCATGGTCCACAGGAGGGTGTAGCCGTACTGGGCGCCGGCCTGAGAGTAAGTAAAGATACCGCCGGAATCGTTATCGACATTGGCGGTAATGAACCCGGGACCGAGAACGGCCAGAAAGAGAAGGATCCGGATTCGCCAGCGCTTCCACATACCGATGCGAGTTCCTAAGGTGGGTTCATTGCACTCTTTTTTGATTTGCGGAAAACTTTTCCTTCCTGACCATAACAGGCCGGACGGTGGGGACACGAGCCGCCATGCAATTTTTCAGCGGGCGCGGCGCGGCGAGGTACGGAATTTTGCCGGCAATGCTTGTGCTAGAATTCGCTGTCGTATTGCCGGGGCAGACGAAGGTCTCCGAAAAGTGCTCCGCGAGAAAGCAGAATGAAGAATCCTCCGAGCGCTTGCAATCATGAATGGAACCGCCGCGAGTTTCTTCGCCTTGCAGTGCTGGCTTCGGCTGCGCTGGCAAATGGAAGACTCTCGTTTGCAGCCGAGGAGACGCATCCTGGGGTAACGTACTACGGCGCACTGCAGCCGTTGGCTCCCGGAGCCGTGCGTCCCGAGGGTTGGCTCCGCGGCTATCTCGAAAAGCAGGCCGCGCAACTGGGTTCGAAACTGCCGCAAGTCTCCTGGCCGTTCAGCGATGCCTACTGGGCGGGTGAGGAGACGGCCGAATCCTGGTGGCCGTGGGAACAGAAGGCCTATTGGCTCGACGGGGCGACGCGGCTGGCCCTGGTGCTCGAGGACAAAGAACTGATGGCGCAGGTGAGCGCCACGCTCGACTACACGCTGACGCATGCCGATGAGAATGGCTATCTCGGCCCGAAGTTCTTTGAAGATCCCGTGGGCGATTTTCACCGCTGGCCGCAAAACGTGCTGTTCCGCAGCCTGGCGGCCCTCTCCGATGCAACGGCCGGGCCGGGCGGTCCTGAGAGCATCGACATCCCCGCGGCATTGCGCAAGCACTTCCTCGGGGACCGTGCGGACTACGGAAAGCCGGTGAGGAACATCACCAATGTGGAGGGAATGCTGTGGACCTACGCGCGCACCGGCGATGCGGCGCTACTGGCGTTGGCCGAGAATGCCTGGCGCGAGTTCATGGAAAATCCGGGATACGCCGACCTGTCGGAGTTGCGCGTCTTCGCCGCCACTCCGATTGAATGTCACGGGGTGACCTACGCTGAGATCATGAAGCTGCCCGCCATTCTCTATCTCTACACGGGAAACCCAGAGTATCTTCGTTTTGCCGCAGCGGCGGAACGGCGCATCTTCGATCATCACATGCTCATCGACGGCATTCCTTCCACCACGGAGTACTATCGCACGATCACGTCGCTCGACTCTCACGAGACCTGCGACATTGCCGATCACACATGGTCGTGGGGCACCATGCTGATGACCAGAGGTCATGCGGTGTGGGCCGACCGCGTGGAGCGCGCCTGCTTCAATGCCGCGCCCGGAGCCATCAGGAACGATTGGAAGGCGCTGCAGTATTTTTCCTGCCCTAACCAGTTTCTGGCGACGCTCGACTCCGATCATAACGTGATGGAGCACGGCGGGCGGAAGATGGCTTACCAGCCCAATCCCGGGCAGAAGACCGCCTGTTGCGGCGGCAATGTTCATCGCATCTTCCCCAACTACGTGATCCGGACGTGGATGAAGACTGCAAACGGCGGTTTGGCGGCCGTTTTGTACGGCCCGTCGACGGTGACCGCTCGCGTGGGCGACCGCAGCAGCTTGGTACGCATTTTCGAAACCACCGATTATCCATTCCGCGAGCGCATTGAATTCCGCATCGAGGCCGATGGTCCGGTTGCGTTTCCGCTGGCTCTGCGCGTGCCCGGCTGGTGTTCTGCGCCGCGCCTTGAGGTCAATGGGAAGCCGGTTCCGGCCGTGCGCGATGAGAAGGGCTTCATCATCCTGCGCCGCACGTTCAAGCCCGGCGAGCGGATCGCGCTGACTCTGCCGATGAAGCTGGCCGTCACGCACTGGCCGCAGAATGGCATGGGGATCGAGCGCGGGCCCATCGTTTACTCCCTGCCCATCAAGGAGCAGTGGACGCCGCGCGTGGAGCCGAAATACACCACCGAGGAGTTTCCCAGCTGGGAAGCTACGCCGGCCAGCGACTGGAACTACGGTCTGGCCCTCGATCCTGAGAAGCCGGAGATCGAGGTGCTCATCAAAAACAGTCCCGGTCCTGTGCCCGGAACGGCCCCGGGGCCGATCCTCGACCCGTGGGAAAATCCTTCGACCACGCTGAGTGTGCCGGTGAGAAAGATCGAGGGGTGGGAGTTGCAGGCGAATCCGGACCAGCCGGAGCAGAAGTTCACTCCGCCGCTGCCGGACTTGAGCCTGAACCGGCCTGCCGGGGAAGTGGAGCGCGTTTCGCTCGTTCCCTATGGCTCAACGCATTTGCGGCTGACGGTGTTTCCGGCAGTACCGCACTGAGGGAGCATGGCGCACGCTCTGCCGGGACCGGCAGGCACGATAATTCTGTGCAGGAGGAAAGCAAAATGCCTTCGAATGACCTGAGAGCGGCCGGCACAACCCGCCGCAAAATGTTGGGAGCGATGGCTTCGAGTCTTCCGGCAGCGGCGCTGCTGGGGGTGCATACACCAAGTGCGTCCGCTGAAGCCGGGCCCGTGGCGCCCGAGAATCTTTTCGCGCTGTCGCGACTGCGAAGCTACAAGAACCTCCGCTCCTCGAGCTGGGATCGCACCGGCGGCAACGCCGATTGGGTTGTCGTAGATCCGGGCAAGACGGCCACTCTGCTCGATGTACAGGGCGCGGGCGTCGTCACCCACATCTGGTTCACCATCAACTCGCCGGATCCAATGCACCTGAAGAACCTGGTGCTGCGGGCCTGGTGGGACGGTGAGTCGTCGCCCTCCATCGAGGTCCCCATCGGCGATTTCTTCGGGCTTGGCCTGGGCGAGTACTTCGTTTACCAATCGGCCCTGCTCGCCGTGGCGCCCATCAAAGCCCTGAACGCGTATTTCCAAATGCCGTTTGCAACCGCGGCCCGCATCACACTCACCAACGAGGGGCCGTCGGCCACAAGGAGTCTCTATTTCGCCATGGACTACCTGGCGCTGCCGGCACTGCCGGAGGGTTTGGGACGCTTTCACGCCCAATTCCGCCAGGCCACGCCCTGCAAAGGCATCGTAAGCGACGGAAAAAACCTGAGCGGCAAGGAGAATTACGTTTTTCTGGAAGCTACGGGCCGAGGCCATTTCGTTGGCGTGACGCAAGCCGTGCTGCAGAACCAAAACGGCTGGTTTGGCGAGGGCGACGACATGATTTTTGTCGACGGCGACCCGCTGCCCACCATCAACGGTACCGGCACGGAGGATTATTACAACGGCGCGTGGGATTTTGGCGGCCAGGCCTTTGCCAACCTGCACCAGGGCGCGCCGTACATCGTGGATCCGGAGCGCATCGGCGGCCGCTATTGCCTCTATCGCTGGCATACCGAGAGCCCGATTGCGTTTGAAAAGTCAATCAAGGTGACCATCGAACACGGAACGGCGAACGACCGTTCCGATAACTTCTATTCGACCGCCTACTGGTACCAGACCGAGCCGCATGCGCCGTTCCCGGAGCTGCCGGCGGTGGCCGATCGCGTTCCCAAGGTGTTCAGCGTGGGCGGCACGAAGGGGGCGGCGACGCCGATGGGCTAGCCGCGCTTTGTAACTGTGCGGGTCTGGAGTCCCGCACGACAGCCGGTCTGGAGACCGGCGCTACTTCTCAGGCAATTACGCTCTACGCAGTCGCCTCAAGCAGGGAATCTGCCTGCTGCGGCACATCCGCGATCAGGCTCAAGAGGCTCTCCACCACATCCGCAGCGCTATAGCTCTGGCGACCCGGCGCCAGGTATTGCGCCACGGTATTCAGATCGTCGCCTATCGTGACCAGCGCAGGTTCAAGGGTCGTGCCATTGCGCAGCTGCGCGTAGCCGACGTTGGCCAACAAAGAATTGCACAAGCACTTGCGGCCCACTGTATCTTCGATCTTGCCGCCCTTGGCCACATAGTTTGCGACTGGCTCGGCGGCACAGCGATAACCGATGCCGCCCTCAGGCGTAAAGTAGGGCTCTCGCAAATAGCCAAGATCGCAAACGCGCGTGCGCTGCTGATAGACATTGAGGGATGACGAAGTGCCTTCAAGCTGAGCCACCTTGAAAGGAAAGCCGGTGGGCGAGGCAAGCGGATCGGTAAAGACCTGGCCGGAACCAGAGGCCGCCTGCTCTAAAAGCCGCTGCTTCAGATCGGAGCGCAGGCCGGACTCCCGGCTGAATGCGAAGGCGGTGCCAGTCTGCACGCCCGCGGCGCCCTGGTCCAACGCCTCGCGTACCTTAGCGGCATGTCCGTATCCGCCGGCCAACCAGAAGGGCACGCCGAGCGCACGCAGTTCAGGAATGTTTACCCGGTCGCGTTCGCCATAAACCGGCTCACCGGCCGCATTCAATTGCAGTTTGCCGCGCGGAGGGGCATTGTGCCCGCCGGCCGTCGGGCTCTCGATCACAAGCCCGTCGACGGTGCCACTTGCCCGGCGCAGCATGGTGGCTGCCAGGGTGTTGGAAGAGACGATGGCGAGAAATCTGGGACGATGCAGCACGGGAAGCGGGCCCTCGGCGAATTCTGTGGGATCGAGCCGCATGGGCGTGTCCGAAGCCGCGAACTGAGCGTGCGCCGCGCCACTGATCATCAACTTGTACTCTGCCGGATGCTGCGCCGCGAACGCGTCGAGCACGCCGGGAATGTGCAAGGGGATCCCCGCGCCCATGAGTACGTAGCCAACGCCCGCCAGCATGGCGCCATAGATCGAGGGCAAATGGGGGATCTGCACCTTTTCGAGAAAGTTGATGCCCACGGGATTGTTGTGGCCTTCCCTGGCCAGGAAAACCTCAACGAAGTTCGAAACCATGCACAGCTCGATGAGCTTGCGCACATCGCGTTTCTGGTGCACCGGCAGATTGGGGTAAGAGGCGCCGGCGGGCTTTCCGCCGGGAACGAAGTACTCCTGCCAGATGCGCCTTGCCATCTCAGGAAACGGGAAAGCATCCAGCCCCCGGCGCATGTGTCCGCCCTGATCGCCGTCGGCGAGGCGACGCACAAAGAGCGTATCGAGCGCCGTGCCCGACACGACGCCCAACTGGCCGAGTCTTGAGACGGCCCGGGCAAGGCGCCAATTGGACACACCCACACCCATGCCGCCCTGGATGATCTTTGGAAATTGGAGCATATTAGGATTCTTTCACAGATCCGGATAATTCCGGGTATTTTCTCCGAGGATAGCCGGATTACGGGATCGGAAGTGAGCAATTTTGCTCACAAACGCCGAATTGAGGCGTGTACCCCCGGCCCGCGTTCAAGGTTTCACAGTTTCTCACGAAGGAAACTGATCACCTGCTCCGACTGCACCACGCCGACCATGCGGCCCTGCGGATCGACGACGGGAAGGGCGTGGAGGTTGTACTTGTCGAACATTTCGGCCAGTTCGTTCTGGTGCAGGTCGGCCGGGCAAGAGAGGACGCGAGGCTCGGCCAGGACGCTTAAGTGGGTTTCGGGATGCGCCATCACCAGTCGCGCCAGCGATACGGCGCCGCGCAGAACGCGCCTTTCGTCGAGCAGATAGACCTCGGTCACGGTTTCCGGGTCGCCGTCGAAGCTGCGCAGCGCCTCAACGGCCTGCGCCACGGTGGCATCCATGCCCAGGTAAATGAACTCCGTGGTCATGCAGCCGGCCGCGGAGTCCTCGTCGAACTCAAGGAGCTCTTCGACCTCCTGCCGCTCCTCAGGTTCCATTTCTTCGAGGATGGCGTCGGACTGATCTTCGGGCAGTTCGGAGAGCAAGTCGGCGGCAGCGCCAGGATCCATCTCTTCCACGATGTCGGCAATGCGTTCGTCGTCGAGCTTTTCAAGCAGCGCCTTTTGCAGCTTGGGTTCGACCTCTTCGAGGGTCTCGGCCGCGACCTCCTCGTCAAGCGAGGTAAAGACGGCCTCGCGTTCGGCGGGAGCAAGATCTTCCAGAATGTCGGCCAGTTCGGAGGGGTGAATATCGGCCAGGCGCTCGTGCTCGATGCGCAGCCGGACGCGGCGCGCGGGATCGGGCTCGATAACATCCACAAACTGCCAGGGAATGGCGCGCGCCGTGAACTTGCGCGACATAGCCTCCAGCCGGGCGCGCGGGAGCACTCCTTTAAAGACGCGGCGGAAGGCGCCCCTCAAGCCGACTTCGACTTCGGCCACACGCAGCAGGTGCGCCGCACCCTGGCCCATCCACTCCAGGTCCACGTCGTTTACGCGCACCACTTTGCGGCCGTTGATGTCGATAATCTGACGGTCGACCAGGTCCTGCTGCAGGAAAAGATAGTTGCCCTCTTCTCTGAGCGGGCCAATGGCCTCTGTGGAGCGCACTTCGAGCGTGCCGGCCGGGGTCTCCATCACTTCCTGGGAAGGAACCAGCGCGAGGCCGGTGCGGGTCTTGAGCACCAGTCCGGCCACCTTGCCGCCTTCGGGCCCGGTGGTCACGGCAACGTCCTTGAGCTTGCCGCACAGATGCCCCTGCGGATCGGTCACAGGCATGCCGAGGATCGCCGTCAGGCTGACACGGGTTGCGATGCGCGGCTCGGTGCGCGTGTCCATGGGATGAGTGTAGACCCTTGGTGCCGGTTTGTGCCCGGCCTGCAATTCGTGACGCAGATGTATGACAAACACCGACTTGATGTCAAAGCTTGACATCCATTCCGGGCGCCTCTATTCTTGGGCCAGATTCGGGCCTGCCCGTCATTTTCGGAGGTAATCCATGGACCAGATGAATGTCTCGATCACCGATCACCTGGCAGAGTACGTGAAGGCCCGGGTCAAAAGCGGCCGTTTCAACAATGCCAGCGAGGTGGTGCGCGAAGCTCTTCGCCGCATGGAGCAGGACGACGAGCGTGCTTTGCGCCTCGCAACACCCACCGTCGAGGATGTGGTGACAAACCTGACCGCCATCCAGGCAGAGACTGTCCGCAAACGGGTGCTTGAGGGAATCGGCCAGATGGAGCGGGGGGAGTTTATCGAAGTGGAAGGAAGACCGGGGCTCACCGAGCTTACTGCGGGAATCAAGGCCAGGGGCCGCCGGCTGCTCCAGGAAGCCGGGAGCAGGTGATTCGATTTCGCCTCTCCAAGGACGCGCTTCGGGAATTGGATGAAATCTTCGTTTATTGGGCCAGGCGAGCCGGTCTCAAGGTCGCCGACCGGCTTGTGGAGACTCTCGAAGAGCACTTCGCGCTCCTGGCCGAGTTTCCCGGAATAGGCCGGTTTTGCGCTGAGATTGCGGCCGGAGTGCGCTGCTTCCCGGCGGGGAAATATCTAATCTATTACCGCAAGGCGCGGGGATTTGTGCAGATCCTGCATGTTTTCCACGGCGCCCGCGATCAAACGGATATGATCGGGCGGGAATGATTGCAGAAAGAATCGCCGCGCCTCCCTCCTCTCTGGTAGTGTCTCAGTTTTGAAATCCATAGCCATTGCGCAGGGGAAGAGATTGCAGCTTTCGCTGAGTAATGGAGTGACGAGATGAGTGATACAGTTTGGCTGCTTTGGTTTGAACATGAGAGGGACGACGAGGACGACACTGAACTCCTCATCGGTGTCTATCGGACAGAGCAGGCAGCAAAAGCGCAATTGATCGACTGAAGTCTCAACCGGGGTTTAGAGACTATCCCGAAGGCTTCCATGTTTACGAGAACACTTTGGACAAAGACGGTTGGGAGGAAGGTTTCACGAGAGTCTGAATTTCAAACTGAGACACTCCCCGCTCTCGTGCAGCTTGACACAATCGCATCCAGACTTGAAACTGCCAGAAGATTCACGGAGCAGGGACAGCATGACCCCACCCGCTCCGGCGGAGGCGGAAGACAACCCGGTGAGCGCACCCAACAGAGGACGGCGGAGTTTCAGGCTGAGCTCCACCATGGATAGTGTCGGAGAGGTGGAGACGGCTGCCGATCAGTTGGCCGTTGAGGCAGGTCTCGACGAGGACCAGCGCTTTCATATCGCCATGGCGGTGCGCGAAGCCGCCATTAACGCCGTGCTGCACGGCAACGAGTACGATCCCGCCCGCCAGATTGAGGTTTCGCTGGAGAATACCGGCAACGACCTGAGGATTACCATCGCCGACGAGGGCCGGGGCTTCGATCCCAGCAAAGTGCCCGATCCGCTGAAGCAGGAAAACCTTCTCCGCGGCACTGGCCGCGGTATCTTTCTCATCCGGTCGCTGATGGATGAGGTACACTTTCGACAACTGCACCCCGGGACCGAGCTGACGCTGGTGAAACATCTGGCGCCCGCCGCCGGAAAGACGTAGCATTAGGGCCGACGTGGGGGAGTAACCTTTCTCTCCCCGCGACCGGACCGGCCAAGGAATTTTCCTTAAGGCCGGCGGCCGTAAAGATGCTATAACCGAAGTACCAACAAGGAGGAATTTTCCGTGGCACTTGCAATAGCTTCCCGTGAAGTGGATGGCGTCACCGTTTTGGGTCTCAGCGGGCGGATCACCCTCGGCGAGGGCAGCGTGCAGCTGCGCGACGCCATTCGCGACCTGATCAGCAAAGGACAGCGGCGCATCCTGCTCGATCTGGGCGATGTGAACTATATCGATAGCTCAGGCCTGGGTGAACTGGTGAGCGCCTACACCACAGCCAGGAACCAGGGCGCGACCCTTAAACTGCTCAAACTGACCAAGAAGGTCCACGACCTGCTGCAGCTGACCAAGCTCTACACCGTCTTCGACATTTACGACGACGAGGCCAGCGCCATCGCATCCTTCAAGTAAGCCGTCCAGCCAGAGCTCTCAGCCCGAGAGGCCATTCCGTGCAGGCGGAATGGCCTTTTCGCGCTAGTTCTTGAGCAGACCCTAGAACTTGACCGCGGGCGCGGTTTGCGCTGCCGGGCTGGCCTCAAAGTAGGCATTGTTCTGGTGGTACCCGGCAATCCCCGCCCAGATATTGTTGGGGAACTGTAGGATGTAGGTGTTGTAGTCGCGGACCGCGTCGTTATAGCGCATGCGCGAGACCTTGATGCGGTTTTCGGTTCCGGCGAGCTCGTCCTGCAGGCGCATAAACTGGTCGCTGGAGCGCAACTGCGGGTAGTTCTCGGTGAGCACGAGAACCTTGGCGAGAGCACCGTCGAGCTGATTGTTGGCGGCCATCTTGGCCTCCGGGGTCTGGGCATTCATCAGTCCATCCCGGGCCTGCGCGATGTCGGCGTACACGCCGCTCTCTTCCTTGGTGAATCCCTTCACGGTCTCCACCAGGTTGGGAATGAGATCGGCGCGGCGCTCCAGGTCCGCGTCCACGTTCGACCACGCTTCCTTGACAACCTGATCTTTGGCCACCATCTGATTCCTGGCGGTCACATAGCTGCCAAAAACCATGAAAACCGCCAGCAATAGAACGGCCACAACGGCCAGGGTAATTCCAAGTCCTTTGCTCATACAGTTTGTTTCTCCTCCGCTTCAAAAAAGCTACCAGCTTCCTCCGGCGCCACCGCCGCCAAATCCTCCACCACCGCCACCGAAGCCGCCGAAACCACCGCCGCCTCCACCACCACCGAATCCGCCGCCGCCAAAACCGCCGCCAAAACCGCCACGGCCGCGGCCCCCGCCTGAGAAGAGGCTTAGACCCCAGAGGCCAAACAGTCCAAGGCCACCCAGAAGGCGGAATACAAAAATGAGCACGAAGATCGTGACGATGATGCCCCCGAAGACATTGCCTCCAGACGGCTGCTGTTGCGGCACTGGCCGGTCAGCCGGCGCGGGTGCATTGTCCAGCGTGATATGGGCGTCGTCGGCGATGACCTGGGCCATCTCTCCCACAGCCGTCGTGACCGCGCCGTCATAGTCGCCGGCCTTCAGGTCGGGAACCATGTCGCGGCCGATGTCGCCGACCTTGCCGTCGGGCAGGATGCCTTCCAGTCCGTAGCCGACTTCAATGCGGTATTTGTGATCGGCAACGGCCAAAAGCACCATGGCGTAACGGTTCTGGCCACTTGCCTTATCCTTGTCCCCCATCTTCCAGTGGTCTTCAAGCTGGTTGGCGTAGTCGGCCGCATCGTCGCCATCCAGATCGTGCACCGTGACCACGGCAATCTGCGCGTTGGCCTGTGTGTGGTCCAGCTGCGAACAGATGGCGTCGAGCCGCTCGACAGCCTCGGGCGAGAGCACGTGAGCAAAATCGCTTACGTAGTCGGTGGGCTGGGGCAGGTCGGATACCTTCTCGGCATGCGCGGAAAAGGCGAAAAACGCGAAAAGGGCCGCCAGCAAGGGCGGAAACAGGGCGAAACGTGCGCGGCCAGGACCTTTCATTCCTTCTCCATTGTACGTGGGGAAAGCGGCGGAGGTTCCTTGCGCCAGCAGGTTCTACACTGGAGGAGAAATGACTGAATCTTCGATTCCACCGCCCCCGATGGCCCGCAAATGCCACACCGAAACGCAATTGCACGGAGTGCTGCTGGCCGACGAGTACGCCTGGCTGCGCGACAAAGACCATCCCGATGTGACCGCGTACCTCGAGGCCGAGAATGCCCATGCCGAGGCGATGATGGCGCCCCTCGACGGGCTCCGTGAAGAGCTCTACCAGGAAATGCTCAGCCACATCAAGCAAACGGACATCTCCGTTTCTTACCGCGATGGCGATTGGTGGTACTACTCGCGCACCGAGGAGGGCCTGCAGTACGGCATCTTCTGCCGCAAGCGGGGCGGGCCGGCGGGGCTGGATGCCGATGCGGCCGAAGAAATCCTGCTCGACGGAAACGAGCTGGCGAAGGGCCACGCGTTTTTCGCGATCGGCGACACCGACATTACCGACGACGGACGCTGGCTGGCCTACTCGACCGACACCAAAGGCTTTCGCCAGTACACGCTGCGGATCAAGGATCTGGAAACCGGTGAGACGCTTGCGGACGAGGTGGAGCGCGTGGGCTCGGTGGTGTGGGCCGCAGACAACCGCACCCTCTTTTACACCGTGGAGGACGAGCAGCAGAAGCGGCAGTACCAGCTATGGAGACATGCGCTGGACGAGAAATTCGCTCATGACAGGCTGGTGTTTCAGGAAGACGACGAGCGCTTCAACCTGGCCGCCGGACGCACGCGCGACGGCAAATACATCGTGATCGAGTCGGCCAGCCACACCACCAGCGAGGCGCGGGTTCTGGCTGCGGACAATCCCACCGGTGAATTCCGCGTCATTGCCCCGCGCGAGGACGAGCAGGAGTACTCGCTCGACCATCGCAACGGGCTGTGGTTCATTCGCAGTAACGATCGCGGGCGCAACTTCCGGCTGGTGACCGCGCCGGTGGAGACGCCGGGGCGCGAAAGCTGGACGGAGCTGATTGCGCATCGCGAGGCAGTGATGCTCGAGGATGTGGATCTCTTCGCGGGGTTTTTCATTGCCTGCGAGCGCGAGGATGGATTGCCGCGGATGCGAGTGTGGAAGTTTACAGGCGCGGGGCCTGATGCCGTTGCCTCCGGCGAGATCGCCTTCCCCGAGCCCGCTTACAGTGCGCACCCGCATGTGAACCGCATCTTCGAGACGACGACGTTTCGCTACGGCTACCAGTCGCTGGTGACGCCGAGCTCGGTGTACGAGTACGACACGGCATCGGGCGCATCAACGCTGCTCAAGCAGCTGGAGATTCCCGGCGGATTCGACCGCACGCTCTATGCGAGCGAGCGCATTCATGCCACGGCGCCCGATGGCGTCGAAGTCCCCATCTCGATCGTCTACCGCAAAGACAAGCGACCTGTAGCGCCGGACTCCAGTTCGGCTGTAGCGCGGGTCTCCAAACCCGCGCCCAACCCGCTGTACGTCTACGGCTACGGGTCTTATGGGTATTCCTTGCCGCTGGGATTCAGCTCGAACCGGCTGAGCCTGCTCGATCGCGGCGTGGTGATGGCCTATGCGCACATCCGCGGCGGCGGCGATCTGGGCAAGCCCTGGCACGATGCCGGCAAGATGCTCAAGAAGCGCAACACGTTCACCGATTTCATCGCCTGTGTGGAGCACCTGACCGCGGCGGGCTACGGCGACCCCAATCGCGTGGCCATTGAGGGCGGGTCGGCGGGCGGGTTGCTGATGGGCGCAGTGGCGAACATGCGGCCGGAGATCTTTCGCGCGGTGCTTTCGCACGTACCATTCGTCGACGTAATGAATACCATGCTCGACGCTGGGCTGCCCCTCACGGTTCCCGAGTACGAAGAGTGGGGCGACCCCAATCAGGAGGAGTACTTCCGGTACATGCTGAGTTATTCGCCGTACGATAACTTGCGCGCGGCGAGTTATCCGGCGATGTTAGTCAAAACCAGCCTGCACGACAGCCAGGTTATGTACTGGGAGCCGGCTAAGTATGTGGCCAAACTGCGCACGCTCAAAACCGATAACTATCCCTTGCTGCTGGTGACGAATATGCAAGCCGGCCACGGCGGCGCCAGCGGCCGCTACGATTATCTGAAGGAGATTGCGCTGGACTACGCGTTTGTGCTGAGGGAGCTGGGGATTGCGGGCTAGCTCACTGTGGCGTCGATACGCCCAGCTCCGCCAGCGTCTTCTCCAAACTTGCCGCGTCTTCCACATTCAGCGATTTAAGTTCGGGATCGATCTGCTTGAGCAGCCCGCAAAGCACTTTGCCGGGACCCACTTCGACGAAGAGATTCGCGCCCGCGGCCTTCAGCGCCTGCATGCAATCGACCCAGCGCACCGCGCCCGTGACCTGCCTGATGAGCGCGTCGCGTGCGGCATCGGCAGTGGTGACGAGGCTGCCGGTGACATTGGCGGCGACGGGAATGCGAGGATCGTGCATCGCGAGCCCGCCGAGCACGCGCGCCACTTCCTCCTGCGCGGGCCGCATGAGCGCGCAATGGAAGGGAGCGCTGACGGGAAGCATGACGGCGCGGCGCGCGCCCCTGGCTTTGCACAGTGCCATCGCCTTCTCAACGGCCGCCGCCGCGCCGGAGATGACCGTTTGATTGGGTGAGTTGAGGTTCGCAGCCTGCACCACGAGTCCTGTTTCGCGCGCGGCCTCCTCGCAGGCCTCGGCCACCTGCGCGGCGTCGAGCGCGAGCACAGCGGCCATGGCGCCCTCGCCGGGGGGAACGGCTTTTTGCATGGCCGCGCCACGGGCCTTGACCGCGCGCAATGCGTCAGCGAAGGAGAGCGTTCCCGCAATCACGTGCGCCGACCATTCGCCGAGGGAGTGGCCCGCGGCCAGCGCCGGCTCCACGCCGTGGCTGGCGAGCACGCGCGCCGCCGCTACGCTTACCGTCATGATAGCCGGCTGCGTGTTTTCGGTAAGGCGCAGATCTTCTTCAGGCCCCTCGAAACAGAGCTTCGAAAGCGGAAATCCGAGCGCCGCGTCGGCCTCGGCAAAGGTTCCAGTTGCTACGGGAAATCGCTCGGCCAGCTCGCGGCCCATGCCAACGGCCTGCGAACCCTGCCCGGGAAAGAGAAAAGCAATCTTTGTGGACATTGCAATAAAATTTTATCGCGCCGGGCTTTGCTTTTTCTGACCCCTGACACCTGACACCTGTTCCCTGTCTTTCAGTTCCAGCGCTTTTTGTCGTCGGGGTCGTCGTCGAGGCGATGGCCCTGGCCGTCGAACTTGACGGTGCGGCCCTGCTTCTTCA
>Ga0326728_10013085_pt1 | contig 18155 bp, 8 predicted proteins | sample MB3enrmetagenome_FD_207602 | JGI IMG/M metagenome (GOLD analysis project Ga0326728, IMG submission 207602) | Lab enriched peat soil microbial communities from McLean, Ithaca, NY, United States - MB31MN | ecosystem: Environmental > Terrestrial > Soil > Wetlands > Peat | place: USA: New York... | reverse complement strand
AGGACAGCCGCCGTACGGTCCGGACCAACAGCAAGGACAGTACAGTGCAGGCCAAGAGCAGGGACCCGCGCCGGGCGCCGCCCGCGTGGGCATCATCAATGGCCAAGTTTCCTTGATGCGCGGGGATAGCGGGGAATGGGTGGCGGCTATCGTGAACGCGCCGGTGATGCAGGGCGACACGGTGGCGACCGCCGCGCACTCGCGCGCCGAAGTCCAGCTCGACTTCGCGAACGTAATGCGCCTGGACCAAAATGCCCAGGTGAAGATCGCCGCCCTCGTGCAGGGCAGGATTCAAATTCAGGTGGCCAGCGGGACCATCGACTACACGGTGTTCAAGGGCTCGGAAGCCAATGTGGAAATCGACACGCCCAACATGGCGGTGATTCCTCAAGGCCCGGGCGTTTATCGCATTCAGATCGACGGCGATTCGCAGACGGAAGTGAGCGTCCGAAAAGGCAGGGTTCAGGCATCGACCCCGCAGGGCAGCACGAATGTTGAGGCTGGCCAGGTCATTTACGTGCGGGGCACCGACAATCCCGAGTACCAGATCGCCAATGCCCGGCCTTTCGATGAATTTGATCGGTGGAACGAGGAGCGCGACCGCGCCATCGAGCAGGCGCAAAGCTGGCAGTACACCAACCGCTACTATGCTGGCGCGCAAGATCTCGACCAGTACGGCACATGGCAAAATGTCCCTGACTACGGCGACGTGTGGTCGCCGAACGTGGGACCTGACTGGTCTCCATACTACGATGGTAACTGGACTTGGGAACCTTATTGGGGATGGACCTGGGTTTCCTATGAACCATGGGGCTGGGCGCCCTACCACTACGGGCGTTGGTTCTGCCATGGCAGCCGTTGGTGCTGGTGGCCCGGCGTCGGACACTGGGGACGGCGGCCTATATGGGCGCCAGCTTATGTCTCCTTCCTCGGCCTCGGGTTAGCGGCACGGGGCATCGGAATTGGCCTTGGTTTCGGTTTCAATTCGATTGGTTGGCTGGCCTTGGGGCCTTTTGACGCGGGCTTTGGGTGGTGGGGACACCACAACGGCTACACCGCCGTTAATATTACCAACATAACGCGCGTCAACAACTACGGCGGGGTGTCCCCGCGCATGGTGAATGGGCGCTACATGTCCAACCTCCAGGCGGCGCTTACCAACCCGAATGTGCGGAGGGGCATTACGACCCTCCCTTCCAACCAGTTCGGGAGGGGAATGCCCGTGAGCGGGTTTGGCCGGGGCGTGGCCGTCGCCACGCTGCAACACAGCTCGGTGGTGCATGGCACATTGCCGGTTGTCCCTTCGCGCGCCAGCTTGATGCCGGGTAACCGTATGGCCAGCCGTTCCGCCATACCGACACGGTCTATCAATGACACCCACTTCTACTCGCGGAATCCGGCTCCCGCCCGCACGGAGTCATTCAACCAGCGGGCTGCACAGATTCAGCAGATGGTCCGGCAAGGTTCCACGAGCGCCGCGAACTATGGCGCGCGGGGCGGGAACTCGACGCAGAGATTCGGGAACGCGGGCGGCGCCTATGGCAACACCAACCGCTCTGGCTTTGCGAACTCCCGGCCCGCGACCCCTCAGGGCCAGTCGGGCGACTCGGGCTGGCGCCAATTCTCTTCGCGCGCGCCTTATTCCCAGGGAGGGCAGACACGGGGCTACAACAATGGCGGTTACGGCGCGATGCGGTCTCAGCCAGCTCCCAATGACCGGGGCTTCCAGTCCCGGCCCGCCGCTCCGCAGCAGGGTGGTTACCAGGGCGGCTGGCAGAGTTACCCAAGGCCGAACCAAGCCGCGCCACTGAATCGGAACGGAGGATGGAATGCTCCCGCTCCGCGCACCACCTCGCCAAGTTACGGCCAGTGGTCGGGAGCGCGGCCCTATGGCGGCTACAGCGGCCGTCCAACGTTGAACATGAATAGGCCAATTGTGGTCCCACGGTCCAACGCTCCGCGTTCTTACAGTGGCGGCGGTCGTGGCTCGGCGCCGTCCGGCGGCGGGCGGGGGAACTCTGGCGGAGGAGGCGGTGGCCACAGTAGCGGTGGCGGCGGGGGCCATAGTGGTGGCGGTGGCGGTCACAGCGGTGGCGGAGGCGGCCACGGCAGGCGTTAACGACGAGAAGTCAGGAGTCAGTAGAAGAGACGAGGTGGCGCATATGCCTGGATAATAAGGCGTGCACCACCTCTTTTTTCTGGCTCCTGACTGGCGGGCTTTGACCTCCTGACTTCTGACTCCTGCAATCTCCCCGGTTCTCATATACAATAGCTAAGTATGCTTGAACCAACCGACTTGTTAGCCACAACCACCGCGCCTTTGGAGGAGATCGAGTCAATTCTGAACGCGGAACACTCGGACCCTTTCCACATTCTCGGCGCGCACATCGTGGAGTGGGAAGAAAAACCGGCTGTTGCCGTTCGCGCCTACCTGCCGGGAGCCGAACAAGTTTGGGTGTTGCGTGAGGCGGAAGTTCTTCCCGCGAAACTGATCCATGCCGACGGGTTCTTTGAAGCCGTGTTTCCTAACGAAGCGCAAGTTTTCCGATATCGGCTTCGCGCCGATTACGGGGAAGGCAACGAGGTGGAGTTTGAAGACCCCTACCGGTTTCCTCCCACGCTTTCCGAGTTCGACCTCTACCTTCTAAGCGAAGGGACCCACCATAAGTCTTACGAAAAACTAGGCGCCCACCTCACGGAGGTCGAGGGAGTGAAAGGCGTGGAGTTCGCCGTGTGGGCTCCGAACGCGCAACGAGTGAGCGTGGTGGGAAATTTCAATAACTGGAACGGCCGCCGTCATCCCATGCGCGTACGCGGAGGCAGCGGTATCTGGGAACTGTTTATTCCGGGCCTCGTGGAGGGCGAGGTCTACAAGTATGAAGTCAAGGGCCACAACGATTACTTTGGCCTGAAAGCCGATCCCTTCGCCTTCTTTGCCGAACTCCGACCCAAGACCGCTTCTGTGGTGCGTGAGATCAATAATTACACGTGGCACGACCAAGCCTGGATGGAAGCGCGCTCCCAACGTCAGTCCCTGAAGTCGCCCCTTGCCATCTATGAAGTTCACCTCGGCTCCTGGCGCCGCGGTGACGGCAATCGCCTGCTCAGCTACCGCGAACTCGCCGAGCAACTGGTCGACTACGTCTCGGAAATGGGATTCACTCACATTGAGCTGCTTCCCGTCATGGAGCACCCCTTGGACGAATCCTGGGGATATCAGACCGTCGGCTACTTCGCGCCCACCAGCCGCCACGGAACGCCACAGGACTTCATGTATTTTGTTGATTACTGCCACCAGCACGGGATCGGCGTGATCCTCGACTGGGTGCCGGCGCACTTTCCTTCCGATGCCCACGGCCTGGCATACTTCGACGGCACGCACCTTTACGAGCACGACGACCCGCGCCTGCGCGAGCATCCCGATTGGGGCACGCGGATTTTCAATTACGGCCGGGCGGAAGTACGAAACTTCCTGTCGAATAGCGCGCTTTTCTGGCTGGAGAAATACCACGCCGACGGACTGCGAGTGGATGCCGTGGCGTCCATGCTCTACCTGGACTATTCACGCAAGCCCGGACAGTGGATCCCCAACCGCTACGGCGGCAACGAAAACCTCGAGGCCATCGATTTCATTAAACGCTTCAACGAACTCACTCATCAGGAACATCCTGGTGTGCTCACCATCGCGGAGGAGTCCACCGCCTGGCCGGCGGTTTCGCGCCCCACTCACTTGGGCGGCCTGGGGTTCAGCTTGAAGTGGAATATGGGCTGGATGCACGACATCCTGCTTTACTTTTCCAAGGAGCCTATTCATCGCAAGTATCACCACCACAACCTTACGTTCTCGCTTCTCTATGCCTTCAGCGAGAATTTTGTGCTGGTGCTCTCCCATGATGAAGTGGTGCACGGCAAACGCGCGCTGTTGGCGAAAATGCCCGGGGACGTTTGGCAGCAGTTTGCCAACTTGCGCTCGCTTTATGCTTTCCAAATGACTCACCCCGGCAAGAAAATGCTCTTTATGGGCGGCGAGATCGGCCAATGGAACGAGTGGAACTCCAAGCAGTCCCTGGACTGGAATTTGCTGGACTATATCCCGCACCAGCAGATCCGGCGGCTGGTGGCGGATCTGAATCACCTTTACCAGGCGGAGCCTTCACTGTACGAAGTTGACTTTGACTGGCAGGGGTTCGAGTGGATTGATTTTCACGATTCGGATAATTCGGTGGTCATCTTCCAGCGCCGGGCGCGCGACCCGAACAATCACTTGGTGGTGGTTTGCAACTTCACGCCCGTCCCTCGCGAGCGATACCATATCGGCGTGCCCGCGCCGTGTTTCTATCGCGAGGTTCTCAATACGGATGCCGCGCAATACGGCGGCAGCGGAACTACCAACTCGCCAGGGCGACAGGCGGCACCCATGCCTTGGCAGAACCAACCCTGCCATATCGACGTGACCCTGCCGCCACTTGGCATTGCGATTTTCAAAGCGGAACGTTAGGACATTCCGAGCACCAGCCGGTCCACGCGCTTGCCCACATCGCGCAGGTAAGCTTCATCACCGCCTTCGAGCTCGGTGGTGGCGTAGCCCGTGTAGCCAACGTCGGCAAAGGCCTTGCGGACCGCAGGCCAGTCGATGTCGCCTTCTCCCAGATTCACCCAACGGTAGCCATCTTCGAGGCGCTTAAAATCCTTCAGGTGGACCTTGGCAATGCGCTTGCCCAGGTTGTGAATCCAGTCCTGGGGGTAACCGTAAAGCACCACGTTGCCGACGTCGAAATAGGCCTTCACCCAAGGGCTTTGAAACTCATCCACGTACTTTGGCATCTCGAGCGGGCTGAGAAGGAATTTGTTCCAGACTTCTTCGATGGCGATGACGACCTTCAATTCCTCAGCCAGCGGGATCAGTTTCTTGATCTGCTTCTGAGAGCGCGTCCATGCCTCGTGGTAGCTCACCTGCGGGTTGACGACCGCGGGCACCAGCAACACCGCCTCCGCGCCCCAAAGCTTGGCATTGTGGAGCGACGTTCGCATTCCCTCGAGGCTTTTCTCGACTACCGCTGGATCAGGCGAGGAGAGCGGATTCGCCCAATGCGCCATGTTCATCACAGAATGGATTCTGACTTTGGCGTCGTCCGCCGCCTTCTTGATTTCCTCGGCTTCCCGCTGATCGGTCACGGTCTGGCCCTCGATCGCGTCGAAGCCCACATCCTTCACCAGTTTCATCCGGTCGGCGTAGCTCAGGTTTTTGGGCAGCATCTCGATCTGCAGGGCCTTCTTGATGTGCCCCGCCTCAGGTACGGCAGAAGCCACAGCAACCCCCGCTGTGCCGCTCAGCGCCGCTGCGCCAACTGTAAATGATGCTTTTAAGAAATCCCGTCGTGAACTTTGAGTGTCCATTTCAACCCCCTTCTTCTTGATCTCATGTCATCGTCTGGAGCGGAACAAAGGATTAGTGCACATTACCATAAACGCTGCACGTGGTGGTGCAATGAACTGAATACTCCACGGAACTGGAGAGATTTGAACACAGCACGACCGGCGGCAAGCAAAGAAGAGCCACCACAGAGCGCACAGAGTTCGCAGAGGAGAGCCGAACTGTTTTCTCTGTGATCTCCGTGCGCTCTGTGGTGAACTCAGCTCTCCGGCATGTTCGCTTTACGTCGTGGCGAACTTGGAGATATCGATATGGGGATCGAATACCTCGGTAGATTTCAGCAATTCATCCCAGGCAACCAGCTTGCCTGTGTAAGCGGCCGTGCGTCCCAACATGGCGCTGAGCGCGGACTCCGCGCCCTGTGCCGCTTGGTTATGGAACTGGCCACCGGTGATGCTCTCCACAAACGCCTTCTGTTTCTCCGACTCGGCTTCATCCAGAGAGCCTTTGAATGTCCCCGCCGCGGAGAACTGTGTGCTGCCTTGGGCCGGTCCAAGTCCCGCGTCCCAGGGTTCTGCTCCGGCAATGCTGACTCGGTGGTCATAGTGCGCCTGCGAGCTCCCCTTCTCGCCGTAAAACTGGGTTGCGGCGTCGAAAGTCGGGTTGTCAAACTGCGTGGATCCGAAACTGATCTGCACGTGGTTGGGATAAGTGAAGACCAGATTGAAATTGTCCCAGCAGTCTCCTGCGTCCGTGCGCAGCTTGCGTCCGCCACCGCCTACGGCCGTAAGGGGATGCCCCTGGAGAGTCCAATTCACCATGTCGATCACATGGATGTTCTGCTCCACGATGATGTCTCCGGAAAGTGATTTGTACCAGACCCAGTTGCGGAGTTTCGTCTCTTCCGGCGAGGCATCGGGCCATTCGGGGCGGTCGATGTGGCCGCAATAGTAGTAGGCCAAACCGCAGCCGATCTTGCCTAAAGCGCCTTCCTGAATCCGCTTCACCAACTCGACGTGGGGCGGGGCTTTGCGGATTTGAAATCCCACCTCGAGGCTCAATTTGCCGTTGGCCTTTTCACCAATGTGAATCACGTGCTTGGCCCCCGGTACGTCCACAGCCACGGGCTTCTCGCAATAAACGTGTTTTCCTGCCGCCACGACGGTTTCGAGGTGATGAGGATGGAAGTAGGGAGGCGTGGTGATGAGGATGAAATCCACTTCTTTCGATGCCGCGATCTCCTTGTAGGCGTTGGGGCCTTGGAAGAGTTGCGAGGGATCAATTGCCGCGTATCCCTTCGCCTGCTGGTGCTCATCGAAGTGTTTTCGACCCGCTGCAAGTTGATCGGGGAAGAGATCCGCCAGGGCCACCACGCGCGTGTTGGTGTTGTCAATGAACCCCGTCCCAACCGCCGTGCCGCGTCCGCCGCAGCCCAGAATGCCCAGGCGCAAGGCGGAGTTCGCGTCCGAACCTCGCACGGCCCCGGGCTTCAAGATCATGGCGCCCGTCGCCGTTGCAGCGGCCGCGCCCAGAAACGTTCTCCGACTCATTACTCCATCGACCATGGATGTGCCTCCTAAGTGTTTTTTCAGCCGCACCTGCTTCAGCAACTTCTCCGGGACCGACCGGCTGATTAATCCTTGCCGCCCCTCTGAACGCTGGCATGATACTCCCACCGAGGGCCTGAAATCCAGCAAAACATAGGTGGCGCTGACCTTCAGGTCAGCACAATGACGAAGGCTGATGCTGACCTAAAGGTCAGCGCTACGGCCGGATTGCGGTCCCTGACGTTCCTACGCAGCGCGCTTGGTGCGGCTGCCGGGCTTGACAGCAGGAATGCCCGATTTGCAGAGAGGACATTCGGCAGGGTTGAAGTTCTGAATGGTTAGAGTCAGCAAAGCCGACCGGGGGACGCCAAGATCGGTGGCGCCGCCGCTGCGGTCGATCAGCGATCCCGCACCCACGACCTTCCCGTCCGCTTCTTCGACGCATTTCATCGTTTCGCGCGTCGAGAGGCCGGTGGTGAGCACATCCTCCACCACCAGCACCGGCTCTCCGGGGGCTATAGTGAATCCGCGACGCAGCGTCATGAGGCCGTCCTGCCGCTCCGTGAAGAGCGCCCGGATGCCAAGTGCGCGGGCCACTTCGTGCGCCACCAGGATTCCGCCCAGCGCCGGCGCCGCCACCACCGTCGCGCCCAGGTGCCGCAATTTCGCCGCGAGTTCAGAACAGAGTTGTTCTGCTATCTTGGGATGCTGCAACACCTGCGCGCATTGTATGTAGCGATCGCTGTGCAGCCCGGAAGAGAGAACGAAGTGGCCCTCGAGCAGAGCGGAGTTATCACGAAAGATTTGGAGGATTTCGTTGTCGGTCATGAGATATTTCCCTCGAAAGAAGATTCACCACAGGGGGCACAGAGTACACGGAGTAAAAGCTCTGAACAGGCGAAAGAACGGTAAGTGTCATCCTGAGCGAAGCGAAGGATCTCTGCAGTTGTGTGTAAGTCTTAGGGCTAAAGTTTAACTGCAGTGATCCTTCGCTTCGCTCTGGATGACAGCCAGTCGGCTTTACTCCGACTCTCTGCGGCACGCCTCTCTGGCCTCTGCAGCACTAGTTTGTCGAATCTGCTTGCACTGAAAAGATTTTCTCTTGAATCTGGAATCTTGAATTTCGATTTGCGGCTATGCCGCGCCGTGACCTCTGTGGTGAATCTGGTCTGGGATCAACAACTCGTCACCATCTCCATTTCAGCCACAATCGCGTCTGCCGCCGCAACCGGGTCAGGCGCGCTGGTAATCGGCCGTCCCACTACGAGGTAGTTCGCGCCCGCAGCTATGGCGCTGGCGGGGGTCGCAATTCGGGCCTGGTCGTTCGTGGCGGAGGAAGCGGGCCGAATCCCCGGGGTGACAATCAGAAAGTCGGGGCCGCACGCCTGCCGGATCGCCGAGATTTCCCGCGCCGAGGCCACCACGCCGTCGAGTCCCGCAGTTTGCGCCAAGCGCGCCAGCCGGACTACGGCCTCCATCGGCGTTCCCGAAATACCCATCTCCGCAAGGTCCTGGGCCTCGAGGCTGGTCAGGATTGTCACCGCCAGCACCTTCGTGCCCGCCGGTTGGGGCTGGACTGCTGAGCGCACTCCTTCCAGCGCGGCTTCCATCATCTTCCGCCCGCCGGAGGCGTGTACGTTCACCAGACTCACGCCGAGTTCCGCGGCCTCGCGGGCCGCCGCCCTAACCGTGTTGGGGATGTCGTGGAATTTAAGGTCGAGGAAGACTTTGTGGCCCGTAGTGATGAGATAGCGCGCTGTGACAGGCCCTTCCGCCGTGAAAAGCTCCGATCCAACTTTGAATAGCCCAACGTGGCCCTGCAGGCGTTCCGCCATTTGCGTTGCAGCACTGCCGCTGGGCAGATCGAGCGCTACAATCAGTTTGTCTCGTGTAGTCATTCCGACTATTGTAAACCATCGACCCTCCGTTTTCATCGACATTCCCGCAGCGTTAACGCATGTTGCGGCGGCGCTCCCAATCGCGGAGGGGCGCACACATTTCGACTAAAGCCGTCCAGACGTATGCGCCCACGAGATTTTGGGCTTGCATCGCAGGTTGGGTGGGAGTCTAATTGGGCCATCCTGATCGCCAGCCCGAGAATTTCCGGGAGGCCAGGCGTCTTCAACAACTTCCTCGCTTGGCTTAAGGAGGGGGCCAGGGCGTGGTAAACACGCGAATGGTCGATCACCGTTGGAGCTGTTCCCTGGCGCGCAGTCCTGCGCACGCTGGAGGCATGATGCGAATCACAAAAAGGCTGTTGGCTATTCTCCTGGGTACGTCGCTCCTGGCGTACGCCCAGGGCAATACATTCGACAAGGTCCGCTACAACGGCGGCACGGTATCGACGAAGGTTAGTCCGAAGGATTGGGATAATAAGCTGACTATTACCCCTGATCTGATCTCGTTGACGCTAAAAGACGGCCAGAAGGCCGAAATTCCTCCCAAGTCTGTAACTGCGCTCAGCTACGGCCAGGAGGCTCACCGGCGCGTCGGTACGATGATCGCGCTGGCAGTCCTGGTGGCGCCGGTGGCTCTCTTCGGTCTCTTCCACAAGACGCGGCTGCATTTCATCGGTATCCAGTACAAAACCGCCGATGGCAAGAGCGGCGGCTTGCTGCTTCAAGGTGACAAAGACAACTATCGCGCCATCCTCGTTGCCTTGCAGGGCGTCACCGGCGTTCCTGTTTCTGTCGCCGAAAAAGAGCGCGAGTTCGTTCCTGTAGGTGTCACCACCAGCGTCGCGAAGGAACCTGCTGCAAGGCAAACTGGGGAAGAAAAGCCGCCTGCGCCACCAGCGCAAGAGACGGCAACGGGTACGGTTAATGTAACCTCGAATCCTGATGGCGCCGATGTCTACGCCGATGGCCAGTTTGTGGGCAATAGCCCGGCGCTCTTGAAGTTGAAACCGGGGAAGCACACCGTTACCGTCAAGCTCTCTGGTCATAAGGATTGGTCGCGTGAAATCACCGTGGAGTCCGGTTCGGAGGTCCGGTTAGCGGCCACGCTGGAACAGTGAGGTCAACGCCCGGGTGTCGCCGACATGCCCAGATTGAGCGCCCAGCGGGTGGCATCGACATCGCCTTTTACGTCGGCGTCCGTTAACATGCCATGACAGGCCATAGATGGGACGCGATGACACGGACTTTGCGCGTCTTCGTGGTGCGCATCCATAAAGGACGATGTGTGCGCCACCCGCGAAATCTTGCAACATCGAAGCCACAAAGGCTAGTACCGACTTCCGTGACTAGCCGCCAACTGCATCCGAAGGAGGTTCAGCCTCTAAAATGAGCGTACGCAGGATCAGGTGCGAGAACACGATAGCCAACGCACGCTTCACTGCCGTCACATCCGCAAAACTCAACACCCGAAGAGCACTATCCAGCAAGACACACTGATATTGTCGCCAATCGTCATCTGCATTGCCGACAATCACTCCGTACATTTGTCGGATAGTCCTTGCGCAATTAAAAACGAGCTGAACGTGCGGATCCGGACAATTCCAGTTCTTCGGTTCCTTGGCGCTGGCCAATTTCGAGATTAATTTCACCCAGATTGGGAGCCTGGTGAAATCGATCTCCCGTCCGGAATCGTGGTCCATAATGAGAAAGATCAATTCTGTTTCTGCCTTCGCGAAATCAATTGCTGCCGGCCTTAAACCCGCTGTCGCGACATGGGGGAAATCGATCAGTTTTAGGTCCCATCCATCGTCGGGCCTCTTCCGGATCATGATATTGCGACAGTTCAGATCCCCATGCATAAACTGAAACCCTTTGCCGTTGGGACTCTCGCTTTGTATAGGAACTGTTTGAGAGAGGTATCGCTCAACAGCATCGAAGTACTCTTTATAATTGGGCAACACACTGTTTATGGTATCCCGAAACCGTCCCTGATCAGCTAGCGCATCCGCGGCGCGCCTTATTGTCTCGGTGGTAGGAGTATTTAGCGGCGCTGCAAGGGGCTCCGCCCCCCTGTACAACAGGGCCAGGCATTCAGTAAAAACCTCCCGGTAAATCGATGATGGATCGCTTCTGCCAAATGCCTCTATCAGTGGCTCAAATCCCATCTCAAAGGAAAGCACAAAGCCTCCCCACCAGTTGTCGAGGATGCAAGTGATGTTCCTTCCATTGCTGGGGTAGATTTCGGGCCTGTACTTGCCAGGTATACGTTGGATCACGGCATCATATCCACTAATCTCCTCTCTAAGCTTGATGATTTCCTCGGCGTGTTCCGCCAACTTGATAACCCAAGTGTTGTGGAGTGGTCCGTCCTTGTCATAAGGTATCACTCGAATCAAGCTAGTTCCCGAAAATCCCCCTTCCATCTGTCTCAGCTCCAGCTTTTCAAATTGGCCGGGTGTCCGGAAGAAATGGAACGCCAACGCTTCCGCGGCGTGGCGGAGCGAGAAAGGGCCATCTGCGGAGACCTTGCCCTTCCACTCAACTCTGAACCAGTCTGGGACTCTGAACACGCCGCTCAGGGAGTCGGCCATTGTCTTTCTTTGCCAGGTGCAGCAGGAATTGAAAAGGTCCCAGAGGTTATCTGCCTGCTCCTCGATATTGTCCAGGTACAGAAGGCCTTCCACCGGTGCGTTGCTCGCCGAGAAGATCGGACCTCGTTTCCAACCCATGGTTGTATAAATCCATATCGGTACTTGCGGGAACGCATCTCTAAGGTGAGTCGCCAAAATGACGCCAAGTTCACATCCTTGAGATTCCATCAGATGGATCATGCACAGATCAACTAGCACCAACCTAGGATAATCATGGCCGACCCACCTGTTAGCAATCCGCGTAGCCTCATCGCGGGCAAGCGCTGTATTAGTCACAGCATCCGCCGGTAGCCTTGACGTATCATAGCTAAACCGGAAGTGATCCACGAAGCGCCACTTCGTTGGCGTGCCTCCGGAGATTTCACTTAGACTTTCAACTAACGTCTTGGCCCTCTTTTCATTGTGATCTACCACCAAGACTAGCGGCAACAGATTTTCAGAGCTGTTCATAGTCGGACTCCTTTTGGGACCACCGAGGTCCAAGAGACGCCTTCGGAACGCGTATCACGACCTTTTTGGGAGCTTCACCCTCCCCTGGAAGCTGTACCTCCACTTGGAGTTGATGCAGTAAGCACTTAATCCTCCCAAGCTGCCTCTTGGAAATATCTGAAGCCGGCTCAAAAGGTTTGCCCTCATCCAGAATGGAAACGAAAATATGGCTGGCCTGAACCTCGACACAAACTGTCACCTTCCTCCGACGGGCGTGCGGGCCGTATGCCGCGTGTGCGTTGTCAAGGCAGATCGCAAGGCATTCTCTCAGGAGGGTAACCGGAACAATGCCGTAGCGATCATCCTGTCTCACGGTGCCAGCCGTGAGTGACGCTTCCACATCAGCCTTTCCCCGTAACCATCCGTTCAATAGTTTGTTGGACTCGTCCTGGACATCCACGAGGATGAAGCGGAGGAAATTCTGAACCGCTGGCTTACAATCAACCCAAAGGGACTGTATGGATTCCAAATGCTTCAAGAGGATGCCAGCTGAGGTATCCGACCGTGATGCTTGACCATTTACTGAGGGACTCGTATCCCAACGATACGACCACTCTGTCGCATTAAGGACCCCTGCATAGAGTTGGCAGACCAAGCGCAGTTCTCGGCTGATGGTAGAATTAATGATGAGGGGGTGTCCCCACTCAGTTTCATCGTGCGTGAGCCGCGAAAGTAATTCTGAGCAACGAAACAGCGAGTCCAATTTTCCTTGGAACTCCTCCAGGAAAGTTCTTACTTCCGAGACATTTTCTACTGTGGCCCGCTCGCGGATGCCCTTCGTGAGCTCGGCGACTCTTAACTCCACCTCTTCCGCGGTTGAATGCAGGCCAACAAAAATTACGAGGTGTTCCAGGTGCTGGTGAAGTTCCTGAACCAAATTAATCATCTCCCTTTGCGAAGGGACCGCCAATCGCTCAAGAAACCTGGTTTGTCGGAGTCTGCACGCCGTCAACAGCAACGGATACTCTAGCCAGTGCTCTTGGGCGTATTGGTATAGCCCCCTAAGCCAGTGCGCGGCATTCAGATAGGAAGGCGTTTCTTGGTCGGACAACAGACCGGCAGCAACAAGCACAAGAAGTCGTTCCGATGCGGACTGACTTATTACGTCATTGCGAAGTACCCCAGCAACTCTCATGCTCAGTTCTTTTCGTGCGGGTGCCAGCAATAAACCCGGACTCGCAGATAGGCGATAGATAGCTGCCAACAAAGTGGCTAGTTCGCCATCTTCCAGGCCCTCTTCACCCGCGCGCGCGATCCATCGGTTCAATAAAAGCTCCGAGTTCTTCCTAAACCACTTATGTGTTGTCAAATGAGGTTCTGTGCAGGCAATAAAAGCTAGGGCCAACGCCCCATCCCTCTCCTGGGCACTCTGTTCAAGAAATGAAATCGAATCAAGAGTCCCGCCGTCTCCTGTCGGTTCCTCGTACGGAAAGTATTCCAAGGCCTGCCGGACATTCCACAGTAAGGATGACGACGCCGGCATGACCCAAGGAAACCTATCTGGCACTTCCTTCGCTCCCCCTGACTTAAGGGCTCCGGCGGCCTCTGTTGCCTCTAGACCCTCACGCATTGACCTGGCAGGACCATCAAGGCAAATGAACCTCTCCCTGACCTCTTCGATTTCATTCCTGAGCGTGCAAATGGGGCACGCCTCAGGCGTATACACAGGAATCTGTAGACCCCCCAGAGCTCGGATCTGAACGGTTGCACCAAGTCGCGGGCTTCTTGAGCGAGCCGCCTCGAGCGTTCGGACCCTGGCAAAAAGATCCGACTTTACAAGCGGCATCCGGTCGACCAGGACGTATGCGAAAATTCCTTTCGCTCCCCCCACTGCAGCTGTCTCTATGAGAGCAGCGAGAGTGTCGCCCGTGCATGTCCCATCATCCAGCAGGATCACGTGTTTTCCAGCCAGCGGCACCCCGTGCTCAACGAAGGCCGAAAACTGCCAGCGTCCACCGCGAAGATCTCGATACAGAATATGTCGCCACAGAGACCCCGTTCCTTCGCACACTAGGTTGACCCAGTCCTGCCAATCTTGACCCTCGTGATTCAGGTACATCACGACCATATCCTCTGGGGCCGATTTTCCCAGATCGTCTTTTATTATTTCGACCAGTTTGCTCTGAACGGTCTCGCGAGTGCCAGGAAATATCCGGTCGAGGACGCTCGAAGCCTTCATGTAAAAAACATAGTGGTGATAATCACCCATTCGTAGGTGCCCCGTAGCCAGCCCTTCTCCCGCTGCTGCGAGAGGTATCAACTCTGTCGGCTCAAGGATCCACATCGCACCGCTCCCTTTGCCGGCCCGTCTTCTCTTCCATAGCGTTTCAGGAACGGTGCCGACCGGACAAACCTCGAACTCGTCAATATCAGTCCGGTGGCCTACACATTGATCTGACTTCGGGACGGGCTTCCGAATTAGTGCGGCCAAGCAGCTTGTTAGCGAATCCGCATTATCCCTGACCTTCTCAGACGCTGTCCGTATGTCAGCCAACGCAAACACGCCGACAACGTTATACCCCGCCTCACTTAGCTCGCGGAGCCCGTCCTTTACAAGGCGGCCAGTACTGACCACGTCCGTGAAGAAGAGGATACTCCCTTTCTTTTCTGACTTCTCACAGCCACTTGCCACGACCTCAGACAGGCGCCTGCGCAGCGAACTCATATCGTCGGCAATCGCCACCTTCGCGTCCAACTTCCACCCCCGCAGGAAGCGGCTACTCTCTTCGGCGAAGAGTGCAGTGCTGCGTGTGACTGTCGCGACACACGTCACAATCTTGCCCTGGTCCGCCAATTGAGCGATTCTGTCCGCTAAGAGCCAGCCAATACGCGAGCGCCACATCATTGAAGAGGCAAGCATGCCCAGTTGCCAGAACTCGTTGGCAAACGACCCGCTAGACGGAAGCCAGAACGCGCCCTGGCCGCTTTCTATTCGCCGAACGAAGGCGAACCGTCCTTCCTGCAGGGTAGTGCTGTCCAGGGTCTCTGTTTCGGCAATCTTGCCAAGTTCGGCGGCATAGCAGTCCCTTGCCTTCTGCAACATGATGTCGGACGAGAGCACCAGACGAAAGCGGCGCTCGGTCCCATAGGCGGGAATCTGCCGAACAATGTGGCCGTTCTCTCTCAGGATCCGGGCTACTTCTTGCTCTTCCAAAGTCGCCCCGCGCGCCCTAACTCGGGCGAGTGCATCTTTGTAAATGTCGTCGACAGAGAAATCCCCGCTCGAATTCCCCAAACAGGATAGGACATCGCAAACGGTCTCACTCGGCGAAACGAAGTCTGCTGACTTTCGGTCGTCCCAAAACACCGCCGTCGCGAGTCGAAGATTTGCAAGATGCGGCTGGTGCCTTCTTAGGAGCTCGCAGTGCGTTCGAAACTCGGCTAACAGTACATCCTGTCTATCGACGGGGGCATTAAAGAGAACAGCTGCATGAAGCCCTATGGGCGACAGGTAATTCAGTTCGAGGATGGCCCCCACAACGATGCTAGCATTCTTATGAAACCACTCGCGATGCAAGGATGTTAAATCCAAGACCAAGACGGAATCGTCCTTGGCCGACCGTTCGAATGCCGATCGAATCTGGTCGCACAGATCCTTCATACGTTCAGGAAGGACCCGAGTTTGTAGCTCCTCAACGGGAAGCCTACCGCTCAGGTCTCCCACCCAGAAGAAGTCAAATGTCCGAGAGGGGAGTTCCGCCTTTGCGACATTTCGACCTCGCAACGATACTAGATCCTTACTCTGCTTTGTCAGCGGAAGGCAAATTCCCAATTGCGTCCCGACTAAAGGTGCGGTTGCGACAGACGGCTTGGGCTGGCCATTCGCATCTACATCGGCGAAGTCGTACGCAAGCTCGCAGTTTCCAGACCGGACACGAATAAACCCCTGGTAGGTCCTCATCACATTCCAAACCCAAAACAATCCTGACGCGACGCCGCCTAGACTCGCGCTCAACAAGGGCAGCTCTTGATATGCCTCAGCAAGTAAGTCGACCGCGGACCTCTTGGAGGAGCTCAAACGGTCGAAGGCGTACGCTATTACGTCCTCATCCCGGTCCGGTTTTAAACGCGTACGAAGTTCGGGCCTTCTCATAAGGGTGCGCTTTAGATCTTCACGTAGCGAGTCTGGGATTCCAATACCGTCATCGCAAACAACTAACTCTACGAAACCAGATTCAGCGACTCCGCCGGGCCGAAAGAAACTCGGTGTCTTTTCACCTACGACTTTCCCGACAAAGTGCTTGCGCGAGGCACCATGAACAATCCGGGTCATCAGGAAGCCGCAGCCTGATTTCGCATGATGGAGGATGTTAGCTCCGAGCTCGTGAACTATCACATTGGATAGAGCCCCCCCACGTATGACGTCGACGCTCGCGTATTCCCCAAAAATCCGTTCCAAATCATTGGAGAGCTGCGTCGTTGCCGCTGTGAGGTCCGTGCCCGTGGTGATCGGCCTTAGAGGGATAGTTCCTGTAATCTCAGGGTCGTGAGAGTACGGCCAGGCGAGCGTGCTCCAATTCTCTGGCAACACTTTACATCCAAAACTTTGGATCGCTTCAATTATTCCCATCCGAGACGCAAACCCAACGACGCGCATTTCAGAAATTTCACGGTTGAGGAAGTCGAATAGTGAATCCAATTCACTCACTGAGCGGGGGAACATGGCTCCCAACTCGTTCCGAACCACCAGGACTAGATCGTGCACATAGTTCAACGGCTTCCCCGCGCGAACATCTGCGCGCATCCGATCCTCCACACCCCCTAGTCGGGATCTGATGCGGGATCGAGCAGAGCTCCCGCTCGCGTTCTCGATAAGCTGCATGAGTTCGTCGTATCGGTACGGCCGAGCGTCGCCCGCAAGGTGTAGGAATGTGTGAGGTGAAACCAAGGGATGGCAGGGCGGCAAACTTACCGTTACCGCCTTTTCAGACCGAGCGCATCGCGAAATCCACGCGACTAGCATCGCAGCTTCAAAGAGTTCGAATCCCAATATCGATGTCAGGTCAAATTGAATCTCGCTGGTTTCCGACTCTTCACTCTTCGCCAAAAACTCTCTTGCCGAACGAAAAAAGGTATCATTTGCCAGATGCGGCGATTCGAATTCAACTGTTAGCATTTCTCCTCCTTGTCGATCTCGCATCACGGTAGGGCGTGCGGGCATCGTCGATAATACCACCCGGCTTAGCAAAACCGTACAGCAACATGCCCGCACAGCGTTGACCGGGCGGAGCGGCGCAGACATTGTTCTGGGATGTCTGTGTTATGAGATCCAGGGCATGGGATCCAATGCGAGGAGGGAGTGATCTTGCCGGTAGCGGGACCGGAGGCTCGACCACGGCCACGGGTCAGGAGAGAAAACGAGGTGGCGCTCGAAAGGGCGGGCGCGATGGTTGAGAGCAGTGACAAGTGACGAGTGACGAGCAAGGTGCCGCGAGAGCGGTGCATTGCAGACATCAAATCACGAGCGTCTGCGCCAGCCACTCAACAGCGGCTGTTTCGCATAGGTGGGCTTTGGAGTGCGGCCCGCCGCGGCGGGCCGCACTCCAAAGCGCTCAGGCGGCGGTCACGCGGGGGATTCAACAGGACGCTGAAAAAAGGGGTTCTGTCATGCTGAGGGCAGCGAAGCATCTGCTTGCAGTGCTGCAAAGAAAAGGCTTAGACTCTTCGCTGCGCTCAGAATGACAAGCGCAGACGAGGAGGTCGATTCGCGGCGTTCGCCGCTTGCAGCTCAATCATCCATCTCTAGGAGGAGCCCATGACAACTTTCATTCGCACAGTATTCGTGGCCTGTTTACTGCTAGGCCTATCGGCAATCTTCGCGGCAGGACAAGACCAAGACATGGAGGGAAGCAAGGACCATCCCTTGATTTCGCGATATCCCGGCTCGGTTATCACGCGCTATCTCACCAAAGAGTTCGATGAGTTCACCCTTCCGCTGGGCGAGGTCGTTGAAGAGAATAAATTTACCAAGAGCCAGCCTCTGGAAGGGAAGATCACCCGCATCGTTTACGTGGCGCCCCAGGGACGCTCGGTGCTGGAGGTCTTTCGCAACTATCAAAGCGCGCTCAAGAAGGGCGGGTTCGAGACGCTCTTTACTTGCGGCCCGCAGGGTTGCGGGAGCTCGATTGCAAATGCGTACGCCAACAGCGGCGATAACGCCGATTACTGGGGACCCCAGCACGGGATTCATTACGTT
>Ga0326728_10013084_pt1 | contig 18155 bp, 21 predicted proteins | sample MB3enrmetagenome_FD_207602 | JGI IMG/M metagenome (GOLD analysis project Ga0326728, IMG submission 207602) | Lab enriched peat soil microbial communities from McLean, Ithaca, NY, United States - MB31MN | ecosystem: Environmental > Terrestrial > Soil > Wetlands > Peat | place: USA: New York... | reverse complement strand
CGGAATCGAAGATTTCGCCACACTCCAGGCACTCGACAAACTCGCTGTCTTCGTGCCGGGAAACGATCCGGACTTTGGGATGTCTGCAGGCGGTTGCCATCGTTCTCGGGGTTCGTTGCACCCTCAACATTCCCGCTTGAATGCGCCCGTTCCGGCTTAGGCGTAAACAATCCGGAATGCGAAAGATGCTCTTTCCGCCAGATTGTAGCTTTCTTTTGAGCGATTGCAAACTCATTTTTGATGAAACCTGCGGCCGGAACTCCGGATTTTCCCCCGGCGGGACCGTGCAGCCGTGCGCTTGAAAGATCAACCAAAGCGGACGTATACTAAACACGGACCTTTCCAGTCGCATATTCGATGCTCAAGCTCACCAAGAAAGCGGATTACGGGCTGATGGCGCTCAAGTATTTGGCCGAGCACCCGGAAACCCCTGCGTTGAGCGCCAAGGACGTGGCCGATGCGTATGGGATTCCCGCGCAACTGCTGGCCAAGATCCTGCAGCGGCTGACCAAGACGGGCCTGCTGCGCTCCCACGCGGGCATGAACGGCGGCTACGTGCTGGCCCGTGATCCCCGTCAGATCTCGGCGTTCGAGGTGATTCACGCCATCGACGGACCCCTGTTCATCACCTCCTGCATCAAGGGGGCGAAGTCGTGCGATCTGACCACGAATTGCACCATCAAGGAGCCGCTGGCGCGCGTGAACGAGACCATCATCGGAGTGCTCAAGAGCATCAGCATCCACGATCTTGCGGAGCGGGAGCAGGCCGCTGCCAAGGCGCGCGAAGGACAGCCGCTGGTGACATTGACGGTATGAAGCGGAGTTTGCGCGGTTAGCGGGGCTGGCGGAGTTAGGAAAGGCCCGGCTTTACTAACGCCGCGAATACCACGAACTCCGCTAACACCGCTAGCTCCGCTAGCACCGCTATGAAGGACGGAGACGAAGATGAGCACGGGGTCAAGTCAAGTGGAAGCGCCGGCGGGCGTGCACCTGCCCATCTACATGGATAACCAGGCCACCACGCCCCTGGACCCGAGGGTGCTGGAGGCGATGATGCCTTATCTGACCGCGAAGTTCGGCAACGCGGCCAGCCGCAACCACTCCTTTGGCTGGGAGGCCGAGCAGGCCGTAGACGCGGCCCGTGAGCAGGTAGCCCGGCTGATCGGCGCAACGGCGAAGGAGATTATCTTCACCTCCGGCGCCACCGAGAGCGACAACCTGGCCATCAAGGGCATCGCGGAGATGTACCGCGAGCGCGGCAATCAAATCGTTACCCAGGTCACCGAGCACAAAGCGGTCCTCGATACCTGCAAGCGGCTGGAGAAGCGCGGATATCGCGTCACCTATCTGCCGGTGAAGGCTGACGGCACGATCGATCTCGAAGACTTGCGGCGGGCCATCGACGACCAAACGATTCTTGTCACGATTATGGCGGCCAACAACGAGATTGGAGTCCTGCAACCCATCCGCGAGATCGGCAAGCTCTGCCACGAGCGGGGCGTGCTCTTCCACACCGACGCGGTGCAGGCGGTGGGCAAGGTTCCATTCAACGTGATCGACGATTTCGTGGATGTGGCGTCGATTTCCGCGCACAAGATCTATGGGCCCAAGGGCGTGGGCGCACTCTATGTGCGCCGCCGCAACCCCCGCGTGCAGATCGCCGCCGAGATCGACGGCGGCGGACACGAGCGCGGCATGAGAAGCGGCACGCTGAACGTTCCCGGCATCGTGGGCCTGGGCAAGGCGTGCGAGCTGGCTCAGGAAGAGCTCATCCAAGAGGGTCTCCGCCTGAAAGGTATGCGAGACCGGCTCAAGGCGAAGCTCGAAGCAGAGCTTGATTACGTTCACGTAAACGGGTCAATGGAGCACCGGATCCCCGGCAACCTGAATATGAGTTTTGTCTACGTCGAGGGCGAGTCGCTGCTGATGGGCATCAATGACGTAGCGGTTTCGAGCGGCTCGGCATGCACTTCGGCCACGCTCGAGCCCTCCTATGTACTGAAGGCTTTGGGATTGGGCGACGACGTAGCGCATAGCAGCATTCGTTTTGGCCTGGGACGCTTCAACACCGAAGCCGAGGTGGACTACGTGGCCAACAAAGTGATCCATGTGGTGCGCCACTTGCGCGAACTTTCGCCGCTCTACGAGATGGTGAAAGAAGGCGTGGATTTGACCAAGGTGGAGTGGCAGGCGCATTGAGGAGGACAGAATGGCACGGGAGCCTCTCGTCACAAAGAAGATGATATGGGGTTGGCTGAACGCGCTGGCAGGTTTTCTCGCGGGTGTACTGGCCACATCATGGTGGATGCATGGGACAATGCCCGGCCCTAACGGCTGGCTTTGGCCACCGGTAATTTGGGCGGCAGGCGGCAGCGGGGATCGGGGCGATGATTGCAATCCTGGCTCAAATCCTCTGGAGGCTGTATAGGCGACGGCAGCGCCCGCCTTCAGAGATAGCAACTGGATGCTAAGCAGGATTGAATGGCAAGCGCATTGAGAAAAGCAGCTACTAGCTTCCAGCTCCTGGCCGCTAGCCGGACGGTGGACGAGTAGTTGGGTGAGCTAGAAGCTAGAAGCTAGGAGCTAGGAGCTAACAAAGAACCATGGCATACAGCGACCAGGTAATCGATCACTACAACCACCCGCGGAACGTGGGCACGCTCGACAAGAACGCCGCCGAGGTGGGCACGGGCCTGGTGGGCGCGCCGGAGTGCGGCGACGTGATGCGCCTGCAGATTCGCGTGAACCCCGAGACCCAGGTGATCGAAGAGGCCAAGTTCAAGACCTTCGGCTGCGGCTCGGCCATCGCCAGTTCGTCGCTGGCGACGGAGTGGATCAAAGGCCGCACCGTGGACGACGCGATGAGCATCAAAAACACAGACATTGTGAAAGAACTGTCGCTGCCGCCCGTGAAGATTCACTGTTCGGTGCTGGCCGAGGATGCGATTCGCGCGGCCATCGGCGACTGGAAGAAGAAAAATCCGCCGCGGCGGATCGCGGAGTTGCCTCCGCAGGAGCCGGCGAAGTAATTTCGCCCCAACGGCGGCGAAAGGACAGCAATCATGGCCAACATCGTCACACTCGAATCGAAGTCCTCGCAGGACGCTGCCGGAGCCGAGCCGCAACCGGCCGCTCCCCAGGCGCCTGCTCACGGCGTCAACGTCACTCCCAAGGCCGTCAACCGCATTCGCGCGGCGCTGGCCAAGGAAGGCATCGCGGCGGAGGAAGGCGGCCTGCGTTTGGGGGTGAAGGGCGGCGGATGCTCAGGGCTCTCCTACTCCATTGGCTTTGACACGCATCCCCGCGAGCGCGACCGCATCTTCACGTTCGACGGCGTGCGCGTCTTCATCGATCCCAAGAGCTTCGTCTACCTGAACGGCATGACGCTCGACTACGAAGAGACGCTGATGCGCCAGGGATTCAACTTTATCAACCCCAACTCCACGCGCTCCTGCGGCTGCGGAACGTCGTTCTCCGTTTAAAGCGCCACGCGCGTAAAGGCCGTTCGATGCTGAAAGTCCTAGAGAATGCAGTCCCGGTTGCCTGTTGGTCCTGTTCGGTTGCGCACAACGAATCCACGCTGTTTTGTCCGGATTGCAGCAAGATCCAGCCGCCTACTGTCGGGGATTATTTTTCTGTTTTCGGACTCAAGCCGCGGCTGAACCTCGATCTGGCCGCTCTGGAGCAGGAGTTTCATCGCCTCAGCCGCCGGCTGCATCCCGATCGCTTTGCCCGCGCCAATGAAAACGAAAAACAGTGGAGCCTTGCGGATACGGCGCTGCTGAACGACGCCTATCGCACCCTCAAGGACCCACTGCGCCGCACCGAGTACCTGCTCAAAATTGCGGGCGCGGTCGGCGGCGATACGGTTCTAGTCCAAAACCAGGAAAAAATCCAAGACCAGGATAAAATCCAAAACCAGAAAAAAGTTCCTGCCGATCTCCTAGAAGAGGTCTTCGATCTGAACATGCAGCTTGAAGAGATGCGCAGGTCGAAGATGACGGGTCAGGACGATCCGGAGTTGAAAGAGAGTCTGCGCAAGGCTGGGGAAAGACTTGCAAGCATGTTGGACGCGGTGGACCGCGACCTGCGCGCTCAGTGGGCGATTTGGGATGCGGGCGATGCGGTCGCGCGCCCGCCCGCGCAGCGCGCCATGGTGGCGCTGCTCGACCGCAGGCGCTTTTTGAGCAACCTGGTGCGCGACATGAACGAGATTTTGGGAGACTGAGCAGCAGAGATGGCGGAAGGACACGTAGTCGGCATCGACCTGGGGACCACGAACTCCCTCGTTGCATACATGGAGGGCGACAAGCCGGTGGTGATTCCGGGTGTAGACGGTTCGAATCTTGTGCCGTCGGTGGTCGCGCTCGACCCCATGCCCGCAGGCGGCGGCCGGCCCACGGTCACGGTTGGCAATAGCGCGCGCAAGGCGCTCATCGAAACGCCGGAGCGCGTCATCTACTCCGTCAAGCGCTTGATGGGCCGCGGTCTCGAAGAGGTTCGGACGGAGCTGAAGTTTTTCCCCTTCCGCCTGGCCGGCGACATCGAAGCCGGTGAGGTTCCGCGCATCCAGTTGGGCGAGATGCGTTTTACGCCGCCCGAAATCTCGGCCTACGTTCTGCGCCAGCTCAAGCGCAACGCCGAGCGTTTCTTTGGGAGCCCCGTGACGCAAGCGGTCATTACCGTGCCGGCGTACTTCAACGATGCGCAGCGCCAGGCCACCAAAGACGCGGGCCGCATGGCGGGCCTGGATGTGTTGCGGCTGGTGAACGAACCCACCGCGGCCGCGCTGGCCTACGGACTCGATCGCGCCAAAGCGGGCACCATCGCGGTATACGATCTCGGCGGCGGCACCTTCGACATCTCCATCCTCAAGCTGCGCGACGGCATCTTCGAGGTGCAATCGACGAACGGCGACACGCATCTGGGCGGCGACGACATCGACAATCTGCTGCTCACCATCGCGCTCGACGAGATTCACGCCGAGCACGGCGTGGACTTGCGCGCGCATCCCGGCGCGGTGCAGGCTCTGCGCAAGGCCGCCATCGACGCCAAGATCCGGCTTTCTACTGAGGCCGCCGCGCACTTCGACATCGAACTCCCTAACGGCGACCGCTATCAGCGCGAGATTCCGCGCGCGGTCTTCGAACTGCTGATTGAGCCGGTGCTCAAACGCACCGTCGCACCCTGCAAGCAGGCGATGGCCGACGCGGGCATCGCTCCCGAACAGATCGACGAAGTGGTGCTGGTGGGCGGCTCCACGCGCATTCCTGCCGTGCACGCGCTGGTTGACAAACTTTTCCATCTGAGCGCGCGCGGAAAAAAGCCGCACACCGACCTGAATCCCGATGAAGTGGTCGCGCTGGGCGCGGCGGTGCAGGCAGGGATACTGGCCGGGACCTCGAAGACCACCGACGATATGCTTCTGCTCGACGTGACGCCGCTTTCGCTCGGCATTGAACAACTGGGCGGAACCGTGGCGCGCATTATTCAGCGCAACTCCACGATTCCTGCCTCAGCCACTGAGCACTTCACAACGGGCGTCGACGGGCAGACCAACGTCGCCATCCATGTGCTGCAAGGCGAGCGCGAGCTGGCCGCCGATTGCCGCTCGCTGGCGCGCTTCGATCTGAAAGGCATTCCGCCCATGGCGGCCGGCCTGCCGCGCATCGAGGTGCGTTTCCTCATCGATGCCGACGGCATCCTGCACGTCTCCGCGCGCGAGCAGCGCAGCGGAAAAGCCGCGGAGATTGAAGTGAAACCGACCTACGGCCTGACCGACGAGCAGGTCGAGAACATGATTCTCGATTCCTTCGATCACGCCGAAGAAGATTTCTCCAAGCGCCTTCTCATCGAGGCGCGCAACGAGGCGGATACGATTCTTGCCGCCGTGGCGCGGGCCCCGCAGAATCCCGCGTGGAAGGAGTTGAGCGCGGAGGAACAGGCGGCGATCGCCGCGGCGCGCGACCGGCTCATTCTGGTCAAGCAGACGAGCGATCTCGCGGCGATCGGCCAGGCCGTTGTGGCGCTCGACCAGGCCACGCGCCGCTTTGCCGAGTTGATGATGGATGCGGCGGTCTCGAGCGCCATTCGCGGCAAGACCATGAACGAGGCTGGCGAAGAGTTGAAGGAGGCTGTCACTGCGCCGCATGACTTCGCTCCGGCGGAGTTCAAGTAACAGCGGGTCAGTGAGTCAGCGGGTCAGCGTCGGGAGCATGAGAGCGATGAACGAAGGATCGAAGAAAGAGATTCCGCCCGACAAACTGGTTCGCGTGACGTTCCTGCCGGAGGGCCGCACGGTGGAGTTCGAATTCGGCGCGATGCCCTGGGATCGCCACGGCAAGCCCATGTCGTTTCTCGATGTCGCGGAGAACTTCGGCGTCTTTCTCGATCACGCGTGTGGCGGCTCGTGCGCCTGCACCACGTGCCACCTGTGGATCAGGGAGGGCGCGGAGGGCTTGAGTGAAGCGAAAGACGACGAGCTCGACAAGCTCGACATGGCTGCCGATCAGCAGTTGAACTCGCGCCTCGGCTGCCAGGCCGTCATCACCCGCCCCGGAGATTACATTGTCGAAATCCCCAGTTGGAACCGCAACTACGTTTCCGAAGGCAAGCCTCTGGCTCTAGCGGAGCCAAAGTAAGGAGCGACTCCCATGCCGCGCGAAATCCATTGGACCGACGCCGAAGAGATCGGCATTCAGTTGGCGGAGAAGTTTCCCGGCGTCGATCCGCTCACGGTGCGCTTCACCGATCTGCATCGCTACGTGACGGAGCTCGAAGGCTTCGCCGGCGACCCGGCCAAATCGAACGAGCCGCGCCTGGAAGCGATTCAGATGGCGTGGTACGAAGAGTTCCAAAATGCGCAAGAATGATGCGCAAAAATGACGCACAGAAATAATCTGCCGCAAATGTCCGGTCGCTGGCTCTCCGGATTTCGAGTCGCGCAGGGCAAAAGGCCCTACTCCCTACTTACTATTCCCTGTCTTTAACGCCTGCTCAATTCCCGCTTCCGCCAGCGGCGTCATCGCCGCGAATCCGGCTGGAAGCGGGTGCACGCCGTCCTTGCTCAGCGTTGCGGGCAGCCCTCCGCGGCCGTCCTTCATTGCGGAGTAGTAGTCGACATAGACGTAGCCTTTCTGCGCCGCGAAGTTCTTGAGCCACGCATTCACCTGCGCGATCTTCGGTGCGGGCTGGAGTCCCGGCGCCCAGTGGTAATCAAATGCCGGCAATATCGAGCAAAGCACCACGCGAATTCCATTCGCCGAAGCCAGATCGGCCATCGAGGCCAGGTTGCCTTCCGTTTGCTCCAGTGTCATCGGCCCCGTGTTGCCGGCAATGTCGTTGGTCCCGGCGAGAATCACAACCACCTTCGGCTCGAGATCGATCACGTCCTGGCGGAAGCGGACCAGCATCTGCGGAGTGGTCTGGCCGCTGATGCCGCGGTTCACATAGGGCTTGCCGGAAAATGCCTCGTCCAGCTTCCAGCCCTCGGTAATCGAATCGCCCATGAAGACCACGCGGTCCTCGCCCGGTTTCGGGGCTCCCAGCATCGCATCGGCCTCCTTGAATTGCGCCAGTCCGCCAAAGTCCACCATCAGTTGCCGGTCGTGCTCCACCCAGTACGCATCGTTGGGATGCCCGGAAGGCGACGTTTGCGCAGGCGCAGTCAGAGGAACGGGAGCTGCCGCATTCTGAGCGTGCAACGCGGTTGCGGCGAGCCCCGAGACCAGCACTGAAGTCGTCAAAAGAACTTGAAAAACGTTCCGTCGATTGATCAAGGTTTTGCTCCTGTTCAAACGGATTTTGGAACAGCTCCGCCTGGGTTTGGCCGCGCGTGTGTGTGATACCGATTTTAAGCAATCGGACCTAACACGAGCCATCCGCACTTTAGGAAGAGGCAGAAGATGGACTTCGTCTGCAGAGGAGGCCATAATTAGGCAAGGAGTGCTTATGGGATACGTAGGCAAAATCGGCAGTTCCAAGTATGTGGGCCCCAGCGACGAGGGGAGAGCAGTAAAACCAGCGCCGACAGGGCCGGTGAAGCTGCCCCCCCCGGTGAAGGTTCCGCCACCACCGACGCAATCAAGCGCGCCGAAACCGTAAAGGGAGCGAAAGGAGCCGTTCTCAATGCCAGCTACTCTTCTTGCATTGCAGGTCTTCCTTATACTCCTCCCCGGATTTTCGGCAGCATACGTAGTTCAGGCATTGGCCACGCGCCGCGCACAGTCGGATTTCGAACGGGTAATTGAGGCGGTGGTGTTCAGCTTCATTATCTATGTCTGCTACACTCCTTTGAATCACGGAAACCTGCCGTTTGAAATAATTAAGGACCAGACAGGCAAGACCGAGGATACGGTTTTATGGCATCCGGCCCAACTGCTCTCGCTCGTGGCCGTCACCGTTGTCTTCGCATTGTTTGCCGTGGTCTATATCCGGTTCGATGGCAATCGCTTTTTTCGTGCTGTGGGATTAACCGAACGGACCACTCGCAATTCTATCTGGAACGATATTCTTGAGCACGAAGCGATCGATAGTCAGCCCGTTCAAGTGGAGCTGGCTGACGGCAGGAATATCCTGGGTGTTCTGTTGTATTACTCGGATAATTCTGAGGATGATTCCGTCTATCTCTCCCAGGCTTCGTGGGTGGATAAGGATGGTCAGACCGTTCCGATTCCAGGTCCAGGCATTTTGTTGACCAAGAATAGCGGTATTCGGAGCGTGAGTCTCCTCAATCCGGCAACAGATATCTCCGAGGCGAAGACCCTGTCGGCCAATGCGGATTGAACAGCCGAATTCTTAAATCAGCCCCTGATTCCCCGCGATAAAATTCAATCATGCCTACCGCAGCAATCCCTCCTGACGTTTTGGCGAATTACGAGCCCGTGATTGGCCTGGAAGTGCACGTGCAACTGCTCACGGCGACCAAGGCGTTTTGCAGTTGCGCCAACCGCTTTGGCGCGGACCCGAACACGAATATCTGCCCGGTTTGCCTGGGGCTGCCGGGAGCGCTGCCGGTTACCAATGAAAAGGCCGTCGAGTTTGCCACGCTGGCCTCGCTGGCGCTCAACTGCCAGGTGCGCGAGCGGTCGATCTTTGCGCGCAAGAATTATTTTTATCCCGATCTGCCCAAGGGCTACCAGATTTCGCAGTTCGACAAGCCGCTGGCTGAGCACGGCTGGATCGAGGTTCCCACGGCGGACGGCGGCAAAAAGCGCATCGGCATCACGCGCCTGCACATGGAAGAGGACGCGGGCAAGAGCCTGCACGATGGTTTCTCTGACTCCGCCACGCGCACCTATCTCGACCTGAACCGTTGCGGCACGCCGCTGGCCGAAATCGTCAGCGAGCCCGACATCCGCACGCCCGACGAGGCCTTCGAGTATCTCACGCGGCTCAAAGAGATTCTGCTCTATGCGGGCGTCTCCGATTGCAACATGGAGGAGGGTTCGCTGCGCTGCGACGCCAATGTGAGCGTCCGGCCGAGGGGCCAGGAAGAATTCGGCACCAAGGTCGAAATCAAAAACGTCAACAGCTTCAAGTTCGTCCGCGCGGCGCTCGAGTACGAGATCGAGCGCCAGATCGAAGTCGTCGAATCCGGCGGGCGCATCATGCAGGAGACGCGGCTCTGGAACGCGAACGAGGGATGCACCTACTCCATGCGCTCCAAGGAGCAGGCCCACGATTACCGGTATTTTCCCGAGCCCGATTTGCCGCCGCTGATCGTTTCTGCGGAATTCCTGTCCGAAGCCAGGAAGAAACTCCCGGAGCTGCCGGAGTCGCGGCGCGCGCGCATGATTGCGGAGTACGAGTTATCGGTGCAGGACGCGCACACGCTCACCGCTGCGCGCGAATTTGCCGATCGCTTTGAGGCCGCGGCGAAGACCGCACGCAATCCCCGCCGCGTGGCCAACGTGTTGCTGAGCGAAGTCGGCGGACGGCTCAAGGCGCTCGGCCTGGAGCAGGAGCAGTCGCCGGTGTCGATGGCGGGCATTGTGCTCGCCGCCGATCTGCTCGACGAAGGCAAGATCAGCTCCAAGCAGATGAAGCAGCTCTTCGATGTGTGTTTCGAGAAGGGCGAGGATTTCGGACCCGTCTACGAGCGCGAGAAGCCGCAGCAGATCACCGACGCCGCGGCGATTGAAAAGCTGATCGACGAGGTCATTGCGGCCAATCCCAAGCAGGTGGAGCAGTATCGCGCGGGAAAGAAGACCATGGCGGGATTCTTTGTCGGCCAGGTGATGCGGGCGTCCAAGGGCCAGGCTAATCCGGCGCTCCTGAATGAATTGGTGTCGAAGAAGCTGGAGGGGTAAAGCCGTACCGCCGGTCTCCTGACCGGGGTCCTCAACGAGCGATTTGTGCTCGTTGGGGTGGCTGACCGGCTGTCGCGCGGGCTTCCCCGCCCGCACACTCCTTCCGATTGCCGTCTACTTGATCTTCAGATCCGTCACAAACTCCTTGCGGTCGTCCCAGGTACTGACGGTTTTGGTCGCGCTCTTTTTTCCGTCCTTCTCCACCCACAGGTCGAAGTCAACGTTCATGTCTACCTGGGCGAAGTGGAAATGGCCATCGGCGGTAGAAATATAACTGCGGATCGCCTTGGTCTTTAAGTTCTTGAGGAAGACAGTGGCGCCCACAACCGGCTGCTCGTTCCCGTCCAGAACGGCTCCCGACACCGTGCGTGCGCCGAAGTTCTGCCCCCATGCAGCCGGCGCCAAGAACGCGCACCTCGACCCTGCGGGGAGCGCGCCCAACGCCAAAAGACCGCATGTTATAGCAGCCAGCCAGCTTGCCCGGCTCATTCTCATTCTCATTCCTCCTCGTCCTCTTCGAGGAGATTGTCTTCCTCATCGAGGTCATCGTCCACGCGCGCCAGTTCCAGCGGCTCCACGCCCACCACCTCGTACTCCGCGCCGCACTCTTCGCAGGCGATCACGTCGCCTTCTTCCACTTCGTCGACTTCAATGTCCAGTTCGTTTTCGCATTCTGGGCAGCTGGGCATAGCAGCCTCCTCACTTTCTATAGCTTTTCAGGAAATACTGTGGGGTAGAGCCGACAACGTGGCGCGCGCTCAACACCCCACACAATTTCCTGGAACACCGCAAATCAATCCGCATTACGAGATTAAGCTGTTTCCGCGGCCTTCGCTAGTTTTAGTGAGAGCCCGCCCTCAGGTCAAGAGGCCCGCGGCCGCAGGCATCAAGACACCGGCCCGCTCCACCGTTTAACCTGTTGACTGCGATGCCAAGAATTGGCTCCAGCCCGTTCGCTTTCCCCGCCTTCCGCGGCGCCACGCGCAGGTTGATCCTCATTAACTTGGCGGCCTATTTTCTGCTGTTGATCGCGAGCGTGGCCACCTCGTGGGCCGCACAGTTCGAGGTCTGGGCGGCCTTCAATCCGGTCCTCTTCCTGCACGGATATTTCTGGCAGCCGCTCACCTATAGCTTTGTGCATTCCGGTTTGCTGGGCACGCTCTTTGAACTGCTCTCGCTTTGGTTTCTCGCGGGTTTTCTCGAGAGCTACCACGATGCAAATTGGGTGACGAGCCTCTACGCCGTCTCGGTGCTGGGAGCGGCGCTCGCCGCGCTGGCCCTCTATCTTTGCGGTTCAACTCTCGCGCCTTCGCTGCTCGCCGGCGCGCATCCGCTCTATGGCTGCTTTGGCGGCATCTTCGGCCTGCTCGCCGCCATCGGCCTTCTTTACGGCGACGTGCAATTCATGCTGTTTCCTTTGCCCATCGGCATCAAGGCGCGCTACCTGGTCGTGATCTACGCGCTCATCTCCATCGCCATGCTCTTTGGCGAGCAGCGGATGTACGCCTTTGCGCAACTGGGCGGCGCCCTGGCCGGCCTCGTGTTTGTGCGCATGGCGCCGCGCCGGGGAATCTCCTTCCGGCCCGGTTTCAGACTCAGCGAGAGCTGGTACGGAATCCGCAACCGCTACTACCGCTGGAAGCGCCGCCGCGCGGCCCGCAAGTTCGAGGTCTACATGAAGCGGCAGGGCCGGACGGTGAAGTTCGACGGCCAGGGCCATCTCCTCGACGACGATCCCGACGACAAGAAACGCTGGAACTGAAGGAAAGGGATCAGGTGTCAGGGGTCAGAAAAAGCCGGGTGCCCCACCCTCGCCGCGTTTTTGTTTTTTGCGGCTAGGGTGGGCTGTGCAGCGGGCGGGCGCGATAAAATCTCATTGAAATGTCCATAAAGATTGCCTTTCTGTTTCCAGGGCAGGGTTCGCAGGCCGTCGGTATGGGCCGCGAGTTTGCCGAGCGATTTCCCGTTGCAGCTGAAACCTTTGCCGAGGCTGATGCGGCGCTCGGCTTTTCCCTCTCGCAACTCTGTTTCGAAGGCCCCGAAGCGGAGCTTCGCCTGACCGAGAACACGCAGCCGGCCATCATGACGGTGAGCGTGGCGGCGGCGCGAGTGTTGGCCGAGCACGGCCGATCGCTGGGGGTCGCCCCGGCGCTGGCCGCGGGCCACTCTCTCGGTGAGTGGTCGGCGCACGTGATCGCGGGAACGCTCAGCTTTGCCGATGCGGTGCGCGCGGTGAAGGCGCGCGGCGCGGCCATGCAGAAGGCGGTTCCCGCCGGCGAGGGCGCCATGGCCGCCGTGCTTGCGCTCGATGCCGCGCGGGTGGCCGAGGCGTGCGAAGAGGCGGCGCGCGAGACCGGCCTCGTGGTGCAGGCCGCCAATCTGAACTCGCCCACGCAGACGGTAATCTCCGGCGCAGCGGCAGCCGTCGAAAAGGCTTCGGCGCTGTGCAAAGCGAAAGGCGCGCGGCGGACCGTCCCGCTCCCGGTCAGCGCACCCTTCCATTGCGCGCTCATGCAGCCGGCGCAGGAAGAGGTGGCGCGCGTGCTCGCAGGGCTCACTTTGCACGACCCGCGCATTCCCGTCGCCGCCAACGTCAGCGGAAGCCTCGTCTCGACGGCCGACGCTGCGCGCGATGCGCTCGTCCAGCAGGTGACGAGTGCGGTGCGCTGGATGGACTGCGAGCAGGCGCTGCTTGCCGCAGGGGCGGAGTTATTTATTGAAGTTGGCCCAGGAAAAGTGCTCTGCGGCCTGCTCAAGCAGTTCGATCCGGAACTCAAGTCGCTGAACGTGGAAGACGCGGCGAGTTTGGAGAAGACGCTGGCGGAGCTCCCGTAGGGAGCGATCGAAGATAGCCTAGGATGGAGTCCGCGCCCACAGACGAAATCCTGGGAAAGCGATTCCCACACCCCGCGCCGTCCCGTAGGGCCGGAGCGACCGCATCACACAATCCCCAGCTCTTTCAGCACAAACGCGTAGTCGAGAGCGATCTCTTTCAGGTAGTCGTAGCGGCCGCTGGAGCCGCCGTGGCCGGCCTGCATGTTCGTCACCAGCAGCAGCGGATGCCTGACCGTATTGAGCGTGCGCAGCTTGGCCACGTACTTGGCCGGCTCCCAGTACATCACCTGGCTGTCGTGCAGGCTGGTCTTCACCAGCATCGCCGGATACTCCGCCGCGCTCAGGTTGTCGTACGGCGAATAACTCAGCATGCACCGGAAATATTCTTCCTGGTTCGGGTCGCCCCACTCCTCGTACTCGGGAACCGTGAGGGGCAGGGAAGCATCGAGCATGGTGTTCATCACGTCGACGAAGGGCACGTGCGAGAGCACGGCGCGAAAGAGCTCGGGCCGCATGTTCGCGACCGCGCCCATCAGCAAGCCGCCGGCCGACCCGCCTTCGATGGCCACGCGCGAGGGATCGCCGTAGCCCGCAGCCGTCAAGTGTTCGACGCAGGCAATGAAATCGGTAAAGGTATTGCGCTTCAAGAGCATTTTGCCGGCGTCGTGCCAGGGCTTGCCCAGGTCGCCCCCGCCGCGGATGTGCGCGTAGGCCATCACCACGCCGCGATCGAGCAGGCTCAGCCGGTTGGAGCTGAACCCCAGCGGCAGCGCGTAGCCATACGATCCGTAGCCGTAGACGTAGAGCGGGTTGGGCGCGGGTCTGGAGACCCGCGCTACAGCCGGCCGGGAGGCCGGCGCTACATGCTGGGCCGGGTTGCGCGTTTCGGCCAGACTGGAGTCCGGCGGTACCGGGCGCTTGTCTTTGCGGTAGACGATCGAGATGGGGACTTCGACGCCATCCAGCACCGTCGCATGAATCCGCTCGCTTGCGTAAAGCGTGCGATCGAATCCGCCGGGGATCTCCCGCTGCTTGAGCAGCGTCGATGCGCCCGTCGCAACGTCGTACTCGTAGACGGAATCGGGTGTGACCAGCGACTCGTAGCCGTAGCGGAAGGTTGTCGTATCGAAGATGCGGTTGATGTGCGGGTGGGCGCTGTAAGCGGGCTCGGGAAAGGCAATTTCGCCGGAGGGGGCGGCTTCAGGTCCAGCGCCCGCAAACTTCCATAAACGCAGCCGCGGCAATCCATCTTCGCGCTCGCAGGCGATGAAGAAGCCCGCGAAGAGAGCCACGTCCTCGAGCATGATTGCGCCGCGATGCGCAATCAGTTCCGTCCAGTGCTCGCGATCCGGCGTCTCCACCGGCGCTGTCACCAGCCGGAAGTTGCGCCCGCGATCGTTGGCGCGGATGAACCACAAGCCGTTGCGATGGTCGAGCGAGTACTCGTGCTCATCCTCGCGCGGGGCAATGACGCGGAATGCGCCGGCCGGTTCGGCCGCGGCCAGCACCCGCGCCTCGCTCGTGGTGTGGCTGGCCGCTTCGAGAACAATGTACTTGCCGTCGCGCGTGCGGCCCACGGCGATGTTGAACCGCTCGTCGTCCTCCTGGAAGACCAGCGTGGCCTGAGAAAGCTGCCCGGCGCAGCCACGAAAGAGTTGGTACTGCCGCTTCTGCTGCGCGTCTTCCACGGTGTAGAAGAGCGTGCGGTTGTCGGCCGCCCACACCACCGAGCCCACGCGCTCGACCGCATCCGCAAGTGTCTCGCCGGTCGTGAGGTCCTTGATGCGCAGCGTGTACTGGCGGAAGCCCGTGGTGTCGCTGGTGTACGCCACCCAGCGGCCGTCGTCGCTGATGTCCGTATCGCCGACTGCGAAAAACGCGTGGCCCTTGGCGAGCTCGTTTCCGTCGAGCACAACCTCTTCCGCCGCATTGGCGTCCGGCCCATCCGCCCCGCCGCGCTTGCGGCAGTAGATGCCGTATTGCAGGCCTTCCTCGGTGCGCGAGTAGTACCACCAGGCGCCGTCGCGATAGGAGACCGAGACGTCGGTCTGCTTGATGTGGCTCAGCATCTCCCGGTAAAGCTCCTCGCGCAGCGCGGTGAGCGGCGTCATCACCGCTTCGGCATAGGCATTCTCGGCTTCGAGATACGCGGTCACATCGGGATTCTCTTTGTCGCGCAGCCACGCGTAGTCGTCGGCCAGCAGCACTCCGTGCTTTTGCACTTCGGTGTGGCACTTGCGAGCAATGGGGGGCGTTGGAAGCTGATCGTCGGTCATTTTTTAGCGGCACTCATTGCGGGAGCAGGGTTCGTGCCGTGCTGCGCAATCAAACGAGAAATGTTCATTGCTCTGGCTGAAGGAGCTTACAATCGATGATCTCCTTTGCCCCAACTTCATTAGACATTACAAGAAGTTGAGGCAGGAAATAGGAAGGATGTTCCTCCACAAACAACTTCACGTAGTACACCTTGCCTGGCTCTATCTTTAGCTCCAACGTGGCATGTCTCTTCTCAGTCTCTGGCCCCTCTATGACATAATTCATGCCGCTGCAGCCGTAGCACCACTTTAGATCTGCATTAAGAATCATTGTACCGGGCTCTGCTACGTACGGAAAATAACCTCCGGATTCGATCTTCGTGATTCGCTGGCCATTGGCACTGAGAAAATATTTGCGGGCGTAGCCAGATCTTTCTCCTAGCCGGTAAATGTAGACAAGAGCTTTACCTTGCGGAACATCCTTATATTCCGAAAACGCTGGTCCCTTGGCGGTTGTGTGCGCCATGAGTCGGTAACCTCCCAACCAAGAAGCTGCTAATAGGAGCAGAGCGCCAAATCGACAATACTTCATGAGCACAACATCCCCCCGGAGCATCACATTTGTGGACTCCCAACAATTTCGGCCAGTTTACACCTCGCCGCCATCCTTTGATGCTTGTGTAGAACAAAGATTCGATTCCTTCTCAGTCTAGTGCCGACAGCGAGATCCCATGCCGGGAACCTTTCCTTTCCCCTCCGCGTACAATGGAAAGCGATGATAGGCCTTGGCCGCGCGCATTTCGCCGTGTTTCCGCCCTTGCTGGCGGCGCTCTTTGCATTGCCTGCGTTGCCGGCGCACGCCGAGCGCGTAGCCGACCTGCCCCAACCCACCGATTACGTCAGCGATTTTGCGCACGTGCTCTCGCCCGAGGCCGTCACGCGGCTCGACAACCTCTGTGCGCAACTGGATCACGGCCAGGCCAACGCGCAGATTGCCGTGGTGACGGTGCACGACCTGGACGGAGACGACGCGGCCGACTACGCCACACAGCTTGAAGACCACTGGAAGATGGGGGACAAAGATAAGGCAAAGGGCCAGAACCGGTACGCCATGGTGCTGCTGGCCGTCGCCGATCACAAATACCGCATTGAAATCGGCTACGGACTCGAAGGCATCCTGCCCGATGGCAAAACCGGCGACATCGGCCGCAGCATGGTTCCCGATCTGAAGGCCGGCGACTACGACGGGGCGGTCACGGCGGCTGTGGGCGAAGTTGCCCAGGTGATTGCCGACGACGCCCATGTCACGCTGGAAGATGCGCCCGCGCCCGTTCCGGCTGACGAGCCCGTGCAGCAGCAACCGACCGCGGCCAAAGTCCTGCAGGGCATCGTCGTCGCGGTTTTTGTCCTCCTTTTTCTGTTCCGCATTCTGGGGGGTCTTGGCCTCTTCGGCCTTTGGGGCCTGGGGGGTATGTCGGGCCGCGGCCGTGGTGGTTTTGGCGGCGGCTTCGGCGGCAGCGGCGGCGGATTCGGTGGTGGAGGCGGAGGTTTCGGAGGCTTTGGCGGCGGCGGTGGTGGTTTTGGCGGCGGCGGCGCCGGAGGAAGCTGGTGAAGATGCAGCTCTCAGCTATCAACTTTCCGCTCTCAGCTTATCCTGAGCGGCAGGAAGCGGCAGAGCACAAGCTGAAAGCTGACGGCTGAGGGCTGAAAGCTGTTTTACAGAGGAGAACAAACTGTATGAGCCGTGGACTTGGAATTACGCTGGCCGTTGTGGCCGTTCTGCTGTTGGCGGTCTTGATGGTGTTCGGCAGCTATGTGAGCGCCAGAAACCAGATGGTGGCTAAAGATCAGGCGGTCAAGGAGGCGTGGTCGAACGTGGATGCGGACCTGGAGCGCCGCGCCGATCTGATTCCCAACCTGGTGGAGACCGTGAAGGGTTTCACCAAGGAGGAGAGCACGGTCTTTGGCGACATCGCCAATGCGCGCGCCGGCATGCTGAATGCGCAAGGTCCCGCGGCCAAGATGGCGGCCAACAACCAGCTCGACGGCGCCATCGGCCGGCTGCTGTTGCTCACAGAAAACTACCCGCAACTGCGCTCCAGCGACCAGTTCATGCGCCTGCAGGACGAACTGGCCGGAACCGAGAACCGCATCAAGGTCTCGCGCATGCGCTACAACGACGCGGTGCGCGACTACAACACCTTTATCCTGCAGTTCCCCAACAACATCTGGGCGGGGATGGCCGGCTACCACCAGAACAATGCATACTTCGAGGCCAGCCCGGCCGCGCAGAATGCGCCGGTGGTCAAGTTCTAGGGAAGAGCGGAACTAGCGGGGTTGGCGGAGTTAGCGGAGCTAGCCCCAATACTGTTCACTTAGGGAACCCGCACGCCGGGGAAGCGTCTGCCCATCCCACCCTTTTCGCAGAAGGCGCGAAAAGGATGGGGCACGGAGGCGATGAGTCGCCCCGCGACCAAGCGCAAAAGGCCATTCCGCGTGCGCGGAATGGCCTCTCGGTCCTGAAGCTAAGTCGGGGCGGCCTACTTGAACGAAGCGATGGCGCTGGCCTCGTCGTCGTAGATGTCGAAGACAGTGTAGAGTTTGGTCAGCTGCAGCAGGTCGTGGACCTTCTTGGTCAGCTTGAGCAGCTTGAGAGCCGCGCCCTGATTCTTGACTGTGGTGTAGGCGCTCACCAGTTCGCCCAGTCCCGAGCTATCGATATAGTTCACATCACCCAGGTCGAGCAGGATGCTCC
>Ga0326728_10013083_pt1 | contig 18157 bp, 18 predicted proteins | sample MB3enrmetagenome_FD_207602 | JGI IMG/M metagenome (GOLD analysis project Ga0326728, IMG submission 207602) | Lab enriched peat soil microbial communities from McLean, Ithaca, NY, United States - MB31MN | ecosystem: Environmental > Terrestrial > Soil > Wetlands > Peat | place: USA: New York... | reverse complement strand
GGAACCAATACTTGTAAACGTCGTAGTTCTGCGCCACCCGCGTGCAAAGCTCGTTAGCCGATGCCCCACAGCCGATAAAGATCTTCTTGTAAGCCATGGCAACATCCTGCATGGCAAAGACCGCTTCTGAGCGAAAGCCTCCCACAAAAAAATCGATTTTATCCTTCACAACAGCCCTCTCTACAGCGCCCACGGCATCGGATATGCTCAGCATCTCGTTGGTGTCGATCTTCAACAGCTTGATCCGCTGCCTCTTATTGCCGACGAATACCCCTCCTTTAGCGTTAATCTCGTCGGCGGCCATGAGCGCCCCGTTCCATTGGTCCTGGCCCTGCAAAAATTTCATCGGGCCGACGACGCCAATCTTAATGTCCTGCCCAAAAGCAACTCCCCAGCACGACAAGGCAAATAAGGAACCCACTGCCGAGATGAGAATCCCTTTGCTTAGCCCATTCATTTGTAGCTCCTCCTTTCTCTTTTCTACTCTCTAATAATAAATCCTCCGAGGGATGTCAATATTTCTCGTAAAAGGTGCGTCCGGATTCAGTCATCTCCTTGAGCATAAGCTTTAGATCAGCGAGGAAGTTCCTGAACAGCCGCTCTTCCCCTGTCAAAGGCCTCCATGTTCAGCTGCACCTTGTGGGAAGGGAGCATCTCCTGAATAACGTTTTGGAATTCCTCCCGGTGCAAGGGAAGAAGGTCCAGGGCCGAAAGAGCTCCAAGCATCACGATGTTGGAGAAGATGGGATCGCCAAGCTCCAAACCTATCTCTGTGGCGTTGAGCGTCCAGACTCTGCGACTCAATCTCTGAATCTTTCTTAACACAACAGATAATTCCGGGTAAACGGCATTGCCGGCGATGACATCAATGGGATGAATGGGACGGGTATTGATGAGCATCATCACTCCTGGGTTTCCGTAGTTCGCCAGAACCCTTAGTGCCTCAACTGGCTCCAACCCTATAACAAGGTCGCACTTACCCTCAGGAATTAGGGGAGAAAATTGGCCTCGTCGCGAGACCCGTATATGACTCATTACCGAGCCCCCTCTTTGAGAGGCTCCGTAGGTTTCGCCAATGGTCATGATATAGCCTTGCTGGACAAGCATTTGGCCAAGAATCTGAGAAGCCAGCACATTACCCTGCCCGCCTACTCCAGTGATGATGATGTTCCAGGGATCTTTTTGAAGGGCCACTTAGATGGTCTCCTTTAAGATGGCTGATTGAGGGCAAATATCCGCGCAGACACCACACCCGGTGCAGATGGCCTCATCGATCTGTGCTTTTCCCGTGACAGGATCCCATGCCAATCCCGGGCACTTGAATATCCGTGTGCATCGTCGGTTACACCCGCACGCTTGGCCAATGCATCGCTCTTGATCCACGTGGACCTTGTAAAGGACCTTCAGCCGTTTGACCCGAACCAGCGCGCACTCCTGTTTCAGGATGAGGACTTTTATCCCTTCTCGATCTTGAAGAAGATCGTATAGGGTCTCCGTGGTATCCTGAACATCAAAAGGGTCCTTCACCTGCACCCGGACTCCCAGGGCTTTGCAGAGGGCCTCAATATCTACGACTGGGGCTTCGAGGCCCATCGCTGTTCGGCCTGTCCCCGGATGGGGCTGAAACCCGGTCATCGCTGTGGCACTATTGTCCAGGATGAGCATTAGAAAATTGGACCGATTATACCGGGCGTTCACAAGGGCTGGAATGGCTGCGTGATAAAAGGTGGAGTCCCCGCAGACCGTTAAAACAGGCTGATTGAGACCAAATCTCTCAAGCTGCCCGAACCCGTTGGCCAGCCCGGCGCCAGACCCCATAGCGTGACATGTCTTCACCTGTTCGAAACCCGCGGGCCGAACCCCTATGGTGTAACATCCGATGTCTCCGAGCACGATTCCATCCCGGCCATCCATTATTAGGGCGTTTTTGAGAGACCAATACGTTGCACGGTGGGGGCACCCGGCACAAAAGCCCAATTCCCTTATCGGAGCGAATAGCGAAACTGCCTCCGCAGCTTCTTGGACGTATTGCGAGGACCGGGGCTCATAGGGGACTTCGAAAACCTGCTGGATTGCTCTGGTGACGATATCGGGGTTGATCTCGCCGATGTCCGGTAGATTCCCCGAGGCTTTACCCAAAAAGATCTTTGCTCCTAGCTCGGCAGCCCTTTCGGCACAGAACTCTTTGATATTATTTTCCAGGAAGGGATCTACCTCCTCGATAAAAAGGATTCGGCTTGCCTTCTTCAAGTGCTGGGTGAGAAAAGATTCAGGGAGCGGCCAGGTGGTTCCGAGCTTCAAAATTCCGGCCCGGTTCTCGACGCCCATATCTGCGAGTGCCTCGAGGGTATACATCCATCCTACGCCACACGTGACCACCAGGAGTTCCGGTTTTTCCGTCCCGAGGTAGAAGTTAAACGCGGATTCTTCGAAGCGGTCCTGGCATATCTTGATTTTTTCGTGAAGGCCTTTGTGAGTCACCATGACAGGCTGGGGGACGATTGGGCAGGAGGTATCGAAATAGGGAGTGGGTCGATTCTTCGGAAGGCGACCGAGCTCCGCATTGCCTCTTGCATGGGAAAGACGCGTGACGCTTCGGATCAGGCAGGGAAGCCCCAACTCTTCGGAGAGATCGAAGGCCCATCGGGTCATCTCCTTGGCCTCTTGAACAGTGGAAGGCTCCAGGAGAGGGAGGTCACACATCTTGGCGTAAGGCCGGGAGTCTTCTTCATTGGTAGATGAGAGGGCTGAAGGATCATCGCAGACTACTACCACCAGGCCCCCTTTGCTTCCCGTGAGGTTGAGATTGAAGAGGAAGTCTGAAGCCACATTGAGTCCGTTCTGCTTCATTGCCGTCAGGCCCCTGAGCCCGGCAAAAGAGGCAGCGGCCGCCACCTCCAAAGCCACTTTCTCATTGACGGACCACTCCACATAAAGTCCCAATTCTCCCGCAACTTGAGACAGAGAGCCTATGATCTCAGAAGAAGGATTCCCGGGGTAGGCTGCGCACACCTGAACTCCGGCCTCGATGGCCCCTCTTGCGATGGCTTCGTTCCCCATAAAAAGCGTCTTTTTTCCGGGTGATTCTTGGGAGAGAACGCTCATGACCCAGCCTCTTTAGCCTTTGAAAGGATTCGTCCGATCAATTCATGGGAAAGGATGATATAGCCATCCTCCAACTCTCCACGTTCCTTCAATGTTAAAAGGGCCCTTTGTTTCTTCAACAGGGAGGCCTCTTTTAAGTGCTTCAAATTTTCTTCCGGTAGGGGCTGACTCTCTACTATCCCTGCGGCCTCGGCCCGGCTCAGTATCTCCTCCCCTAAATTGGACCGGGTGATCACAGTGTTCCATCCCTGAATCCCTTCTACCGTTCCCACGGATAAGTCCGACAACTCGGAGGTCATATCGAGGCAGATTCCGCATGTCGTTCGAATAAAGGGCCGAATTTCGTCTAGTGGAACATTCCAGGTATGATCATCGTCTGTGATCACCTTGAGGAGCCTCTCGGGCGGTGGGGTAATATCTAGCTTCCGAATCCGGGCGCCATTCACCCGATTCTTGAGATACTTCATAAACGGTTCGTAGGTCAGGGCCCATGTGCAAAAGAGTCCGACGATCAGCGTGACCCGATCCATGAGGCTGGTTTTTTTGAGAGGTGAAACGCCCATCTTTCGCATGGCCAATACTTGACAAGGAGTTCCTACCACACCGATCCTTTCCGTATCCTCCCACGGGCCTTGATTCAGGGCTTGAAGAGTCGGACCGGCCACATAGCTGGAGCCTGCACAGGAAAGAATCTCATCAGGACGGCGGATCACCCTTCCGCGTGGGAGATGTTCCGCAGTCCGGTGGGTCAGCACCGCCCCATGGATGAATTCCTCTCTCAGGGCAAATTCCATCAGGGCGGAGACAATTCCAGAAGTCTGGCTCTTCTTTCGAATGCCAGGGGATGAAGCACGGGTCATCTTGACTTGCTTGAATAGCCCCAGTTCAATGTTGAGATACCTTTGTCCAAAGACCTCCTGGTAGATGGTCTCCAGGTTCACCTGGGTACGGGGGCAATTGGCGAAGCAGCGTCCCTCGGCGAGGTCACAATTGTCCAATTTCACCAATCTACCTTGCCAGGATTGCAGGTACGGGCACAGGGACAGACAGGCCCCGCAGGAGGTGCAGAGATCTTTCTGGATCACACCAGATTCAAGTGCTTGAAGTCCCCTGTTTTCCAACTTTATCTCGGTTCTTAGCTACCAACGAACGAAGCGATACGCAAATTGATAAGAAAATTATTCAGACGAAAAGCTTGGGGAAAATCCTAAATTCCAAGTAGAACGAGATTCAGAATTCCGATGTTCTGAGCAGGACTTTTTAGATTTAGCATTTTGGGTTTGTTTAGAATTCGGACATTGGAATTTAGAATTTCCAATCGTCCCTTTTTGTTCCGGTTCCGATTTCCGTGCTCTCTATTTCTTGGAATAGTCGTACCAACCCTTGTCAGTTTTTTCCCCGTACCGTCCCTGAACGTATCTCTCCACGACACTCGGAGGCGGAAGGTCGGCAAGATCGCCGGTATTTCTAAACTTCTCCATGGACATGATGTAGCGAAGATCGATTCCCGTAAGATCCATCAGGCGAAAAGGTCCCATAGGATGCCCAGCCCCATGGACACAGGCTTTGTCGATGTCCTCTGCGGTGGCAACTCCCATCTCAAGCATCCAGAGGGCTTCTCTCGAGATCGCCCGGAAAATCCGATTCAGGAGGAATCCTTCCACTTCTTTCTTAATCAGCACGGGCACCTTTTCGAGCTTTTCACTGAATTCCATCGTGATCTGGGCGGCCTCGTCCGAGACATGAGGGCCCTTTACCACTTCCACGAGCCTCATCGCTAATGCCGGATTGAAGAAGTGCATGTTCAGAACCTTCGCCGGCCGTTTGGTAGCGTCGGCAATCAGAGAACTCACAATGGCCGAGCTGTTGGTGGCCAGAATCGCATGGGAGGGGGTGAGCCGATCCAGGTCCGCAAAGACCTTTCTCTTGATATCGAGGACCTCGATGGCTGCCTCGATGACGAAATCCGCGTCTTTCGCGGCTTCCTTCAGGTCGAGGGTGAAAGAGATCTTCTTTCGGGCCGCTTCAGCCTGCTCCTTGGTCATTTTCCCTTTTTCAACTCGTCCGGGCAGATAGGTATCGGCAAATTTCTCAGCCTTCTTTAAGACCTCCGGGATAATGTCCGTGCAGATGGTCTTATATCCATGCATGGCACAGAGCAGAGATATCTGATGCCCCATGTTCCCGGCTCCGACGACGCAGATGTTCTTTATGTCGTTGACGTTCATGGTCTCGTTTCATCCTTTCTTTTTTTCTGTAGTTTAAACTAAATTCCCCTCCCTGCCTGCTGGTAGCCAGGGAGGGGAATTTTACGTTTTTGCAGGTAAGTCAGTTTGGACGGCCAACGCTTAAGATTCTCTCTCGATGATCGTGGCTACACCCTGGCCGCCGCCAACACACGCATTAGCCAGGCCGTAGCGTCCACCCTTCACTTTTAGGATTCGGGCCAGAGTGCCTACCAAACGGACCCCGGTTGCTCCCAAAGGATGCCCGATGGCTGTGCCTCCTCCCATCACATTCACTCGATCTGGATCAAGACCGAGCTCCTTGATGCAGTTCAGGGCAACGATGGCGAAGGCCTCATTGATCTCCCAGTAGTCGATATCCTTCGCCTGCAAACCGATCTTCTCCAAGGCCATACGGCTGGCAGGGACAGGTCCCACCCCCATGATCGTGGGGTCCACTCCGGCGAATCCCATGGAGCGGACGGTCGCCATGGGCTGAATTCCCTTCTTCTTGGCGGTCTCTTTGGACATCAGGATCATGGAGGTTGCCGCAGCGTTTAACGGTGATGAATTCCCGGCCGTGATGACTCCGTCGGGTTTAAAGGCCGGTTTGAGGTCTCTCATACCCTCCAGCGTGGCATCATCCCTGACCGCCTGGTCGCGGTCGACGACCATCATCTTTCCGTCTGCCTGCTCGGCTTCGATAGGGAGGATTTCACCTTTGAAAAATCCCTCTTTCTGAGCTTTGGAGGCTAATTGATGGGCCCGCGTTCCCCATCGATCCATATCTTCTTTGGTAAAATCCCTCAGGGTGAAAAGTTTCTCTGCAGTAAGCCCCATATTCGCGGAGGTCATTATGTCCCAATGCTTGTAGGCCGGCTCGGTAAAAAGACGCGTATTCGGAGAGATGATTCCTTTTTCTATAAGGGGTCCAGCCATGGGAACACGAGTCATATGTTCCATGCCGCCCACCATCACAATATCGGCAAAGCCGGTGGCAATTTCCATGAACCCGATGTGAATGCCAGCCATGGATGAGCCACACTGCTGGTCGACAAACTTGGCGGCAATCGTTTGAGGCAGATTGGCCAGAAGGATGGGATAACGGCCGCCATAAGTCCACTGCTCGCTCACTCCCATGGCCGATCCCACGATGAAATCGTCGATCTCTTCGGCCTTGATCCCCGTCCTCTTAATGAGCTCAGGAAGAAGCTTTGACAAAAGATCATCTGCCCTCAGTTTATGAAACCAATCCCGGCCCGGATCATTCGGTCTGGACCGTGATAGAGCGGTCCTGAGATATCCAGCAATCACCACCTCTCTCATTGTTTTTTCTTTCGCTGTCTTTCCCTTCACTGTTTTTCCCTTCATCGTTTTCTCCCTCCTGGGTTCAATTGGTTTTTTAAGAACAGCTAATAAGCTATCCGCTATCAGCCTGAGTCATGACTTGTGAACTTCTTCTATCTCTTTACTTGGACTTTGCCGGCTCTGGTTTGCGGTCCTGAATCCCGGCCAGCTTCTTCACCATCTTCTTCCTGGCTTCTACATCATACTGCGTCGTAATCGCTATGGCCTCCATAATCGGAGACCCACCGCCGTGGTAGGATCCAAGGAGATGAATTCCACCCGTGGCCGAGCAGATCAGATCCCCCACATACCGCCATAACTGCGCCGCATCCTCCGGGTGAACATCCGGATTGCGACTGATGTACTTATACAGAAGATCCCTGGTCTCGGGATTCACAAAATCCCCTTCGTAAGGGAACGTCGCCGGCATCCCTCCGGAAACATCACAAAGGATCTCAGCCTCTCGGAACACCGCCTCTCCGGTCAAACATCGCCCCACATTCGCATAGATCGAATGAGGAATGTAGCTCCCGGGCCCGTAAGGATAAAAGCCCATCCCGGGAATATAGACCTCAGGCTTGCCTAACTCGGACGCCGTAAATCCTGCCGCATAGCCCAGCTCCGATACCCGAATGATCTCCGCCAGCTTATCCCGGACATGTGACGCCTTGCCAATTCCATTATAATCGGCCGCCAATGCCACTGTCCCAAGCATCAGGTCTCCCAAGGCCGGCTTGCACCCCGAATAGCTGTGGCGATGGAAAAGGGCAAAAAGAAGTGCGCACGTTCCTCCGTGAATTGTCTCTCCACAAAGGAAGACCCTCTCCCACGGAATAAACGCATCATCAAAGATCGTATAGGAATCGGTCGACCCAGGCGCAAATCCCCTCTTGAAGTGCTTCCTTTCCCGCAGGTTGTGCACTGTGACCACCTGCTTGACCCCTTCCCAATCCCCGGGCACCGCAAAGGCCACCGCCCAATCCTTCTCCTCCGGCAAAAGCGCCCGCGTCGGCACCACCAGGATCTCATCGGCCACAGAAGCCTCGGAGTTGTGCACCTTGGAACCCCGTACCACGATCCCATCTTTCTTCCTCTCTACCACACGCACATACAGATCCGGGTCCTTCTGCTGCGAAGGCCGCTTCATCCGATCTCCCTTCACGTCCGTCTGCGCGCAACAACCCACCAGATCCTCTTTCTGAAACCGCTCCAGCCACTTCTTGAAATTCTTGTGGTACTGGGTGGCCCCGTTGTTCTGCTTGTCCGCCTCGTAGGAAACATTATAGATCGCATTGGACCCATCAATCCCCATGCAGCGCTGGATGCACCCACCGGCCGCCTGGCAGAGCAGTCGGGTCATATCTTGCTTCCTGTGAAGGTCTTCCTTGCTGTGGTGGATATGACAGAAACGGCTGATCTTTTCGCCCGTCAGGTGCGACGTGGCTGTGCACAGGTCCTGGTGCTTCGGGTCATTGGCATAGTCAAAGGTCAGCCCGATCGTGTTGATCGTCGCCATCTGAAGCTCATCGTCACGGTCGATCTTTTCCCCATCGACGTAAATATTCCGCCGCATCTTCTTCAATCCGTCGATATACTGCTTTTTCGTCCTCATCTTTCTTTCGTCCTCCTTTTTATTGTAAATTTGGTTCGATCCGCGAACTTCTCATCGGAAAAATCTCCCGACCTTTACAAAAAACCTATGAATATCATTTAACCTGAATCTAATTCGTTTGCAAGCCAAAGTCTCTTCTTCATAGAGCGTATCGTGTTCCTTTACGGGGAATTTGAAATTATTTTCCGTGTTCCGTTTCCTTCGATGAGGAACTCATAATAACTATGTATACGCCGCTAAAGATTTTGTTCAAACCCGTCAAAAGCTGCTGGCCTAAAATGAATTACCGGCAGTCGCCTTATTCCTGATCAGGAAGATCTTCCGAACCGAGTTCCCCTTCGCTCGGCTCCTTCGTCTCCGATTCCAGCAGCGTCAGGATCCTCCGATATTCCTCCCGGGAGAGTTTCCGGTAAAGATGGTAGAAGAAAATGCTCATGATCTCTCTTCCTTGGATAATCCTTTTTGAGAACTCTTCCGGGAAAAGCTTTCCAAGCGCGGCTTCAAGGTAATATTTATGGGACATCGCAACGATCTCCCGGAATTTATCCCGGAAGTGCTTCAATGCCTCGGGGTCGAACCCCTCTTTGCCGCCTAAACCGACGGTATCCATTTCCACGATCAATTTGCCGAGGGCAATATCGTCCTGAGAATAGACCTTCCGGCCGCTACGGATCTCTGGGGTGATAATTTTCCATTCTTCCATCCTGGCCAGCCACTTCATTCCCAGGCCTGTGGTCTTCAGGAAAGATTCTTCCCCCGATATCTCGTTCGGCAGGAATTGATCTATAGGCCTGAAATATTCTTTTCTTAGATTGAGGAGAGACTGCCACTCAGACGATTTCTTCTGTTTCTTCAGAATATTCTTGATCACGGCAAGGGGGAAGAAATGATGATCCTGAAGCTCCTTGATGAAGCGGATGCGTTCCACATAACTGTCGTCATATTCCGCAAGGTTCCTTCCCCTTTTGACTGGCTTGGGAAGGAGTCCCTCCCTGATGTAAAAATGAATGGTCTCCTTGGATACGCTGGTATGCTGAACCAGATCTCGGATCTTCAAAAATCCTCCTCCTGTCCCCTGCGGAGGTTTGACCAGTGGCCTACCGATTAGCCGATCAGGATATGCGCTTTATTGAGGAGTATCACTAAACGCTATACATAAAAGTATTGTAAGATCGACCGCCTACATTTTGTTCTTGACAAAAGACCTAAAATTTATTATCCCTCATTTATTAGAGAAACGCAAGAGCGTGATCTTCGTAGAATGAGGCTTGCGTATCCCCATTGATCCTCAAAACGGAGATCAGCGCTTGGAAACCAAGCGTCGACATCGGGCTTCAGTCAAAATGAGAATCAATAAGAAGCCAGTTCCCTGCAAGATATCCCAGATGGCAGAATCTCAGAAATTCATTCTGGCATTGGCTGTTGGCCAAGTCCTCCACAACGTCGGGCTCGCCAAAGAGGAAGTCAAGAAGAAAAAGGATCGATCAGGAGACACCTATTCCAATGGGAGGTAACGCTATGAAGAAGGACTACAAAACTGTAAAAGTGGAAGAGAAAGACGGTGTGGCCATTCTGGCCTTGAATAACCCTCCGGTAAACCAGCTTTCTGCGCACTTTGTGCGGGAGATGGGAGATGCGCTTTCCCAAGCCGGATCGGATAAGGCGATTAAGGCTGTGATCCTTACCGGCACCGGAAAGAATTTCATCGCCGGGGCGGACATCACTGAAATCCAGACGGTGAAGGACAAGAGTTTTCTGTTGCCCAGGGTGATGGAAAACCACCGTTTTCTCAATTCGATCGAGGATGCGCCTAAACCTGTGATTGCTGCCATCAACGGCAATTGTCTGGGAGGCGGCCTGGAGATCGCGATGGCTTGTCACTACAGGATTGCTGCTCGGGGTGTTCAGATCGGGCAGCCTGAAGTGCAGATCGGCCTCATCCCCGGCGGTGGTGGCACCCAACGGCTTCCTCGGCTGATTGGGTTTGCCGATGCCCTGCAGATGATCACGACTGGTAATCCCATTTCAGCCGAAGAAGGTATGAACAAAGGAGCTCTCGATGAAGTGGTCGAGGCCAATCAACTGCTGGATCAGGCTCTCAAGGTTGCCCGCCGTTTTATCTCGGGAGAGATAGATCACAAAACGCGCCTCGCCAAAAACAAGAAAGATAAGCTGCCGAAGCCGGAAGAGAAGGCTGGGATCATCGCTTTTGCCAAAGGCATGGCTGCCAAACAGGCTAAAGGATATATCGCTCCGTTTAAGGCAATTGAGGCTCTGGAGCGGGGCCTAACGGATGACTTCGAGGCCGGTCTGAAAATCGAAGCGGAACTTTTTGCCGATTGTGTCGTCTCGGACGTCGCCAAAAACCTTATCGGCATCTTCCTGAATACTCGTGCTGCGGGAAGGCTGCCCCGGATCGAAAAGATCGAGCCCAAGAGAATTAAGAAAGTGGGCATGCTCGGCGGCGGCGTGATGGGATCGGGAATCGTCAACCTGCTCTTGAGTAACGGGTTCGATGCCGTTCTCTGGGATATCAACGACGAGGCCATCCGGAAGGGCGTCGAGGCTGTTCGCAAAACCTACGCCTTCCCCATCAAGAAGGGAAAGATGACTCAAGAGGGATTGGACAAACTGATTAAGGAACACCTCGTCACCACCACGTCATTGGAGACTCTGAAGGATGTTGACCTGGTGATCGAAGCCGTCTTGGAGGATTTGAAGATCAAGCAGGATATCTGGAAACGCCTCGAAGGAATCTGCCGGCGGGACGTGGTTTTCGGAACGAACACCTCGGCGCTTCCCATCACGGAGATCGCGTCTGTCCTTTCGGACCCCGGCCGCATGATCGGACTGCACTTTTTCAACCCTGCGGAGCGAATGCAGCTGCTGGAGATCATCTGCGGTAAGAAGACCTCGGATCAAACGCTATCCACCAGCGTGGCCTTTGGCCGGGCCATTCGCAAGGTCCCCATCGTCGTGAATGACGGACCGGGCTTCTATGTCTCGAGGCAGTTGGGCGGTCTCATGGGGGAATCCATCTTCATGGTAGCAGAGGGAGTTGATCCAGCCAAGGTGGAAGAAGCCGTCTTCGATTTCGGACTCCCCATGGGTCCAGCAACCTTGAGCGATTTGACTGGGATCGACATCAATTACCATGTGGGGAAGACGTTTGAGAAAGCATTCGGGGAGCGATTGAAAATGCATCCTCTGTCTGAGCGCATTTACCAAACCGGGTGCTACGGACGAAAAACTGGATCCGGATGGTACGACTACAGCGGCGAGAAACCTGTCCCGAACCCAAAGGTGATGGAAGTTATTCAGAACTATCTCAAGGAGAAAGGGGTTAAGCCCAAATCCATGACACCCAAAGAAATTATGGACCGGATGATGGCTCGAGCCATCAATGAGGCTGCCTTCATGATTCAAGAGGGAATCTGCGATCGGCCTCAGGATATGGACTTGGCGATGATCTACGGGACTGGATTTCCTCCCTACCGGGGTGGGATTCTCCGTTTTGCTGATGCTTGGGGGATTGGAAACGTGTATCAGTACCTGTCAAAACTTGAAAAAGAACAGGGGGTGAGATTGAAGCCGTGCAGCCTTCTCAAGGAAATGGCGGACAAAGGCAAAACATTTTATAAGGTGTAATCAAAAGTTTGAAGGCGCAATGTGACAATTGTCGACAAATGTGTTTTGAGGGGCATTTTTTCAATCGACCAGTCAAGAAAGGAGGAGGAAGATGGCAAAGGTGTTCAGTTCAGTAAAAGAGATTTTCGCGGGGATGGCTGGAACTTTCAACGCTAGTGCTGCTGCCGGACTGAATGCGGTAATCCAGTATAACATCGAGGGTCCGGACGGCGGAGACTGGCATGTGGTCATCAAAGATCAGAAATGCACTGTATCCCAAGGAGTACATGCCAGCCCAACCCTTACGATGAAAATGGCAGCCCAGGACTGGATTGCTATGTGCAACGGCCAACTGAACGGCATGACTGCCTTCATGACGGGCAAGCTCAAGACCACGGGCGACATTATGTTGGCCCAGCGTCTGACAACGCTTTTCCCAACCAGCTAAGCCCTGTGTGGTGCGAAACAAGAAGAGTAAGATGAGGCACCAGGATCTATGTCTCCCGCCGGGTCGGATATCCCTGAAGGGTCGGTCTGTCTGAAATCGTGGTGAGTCCTGACCAGAAAGTGCCCCGTTACGCCAGAACGGGACGGGGGGGAGCTTTACAAATTGGAGCCAGTAAAGATTTAGAATTTCGGGGAGGAAGTTATGGGCAAGAGGATTCTTCGGACAAAACTCTGTGACATGCTGGGAATTGAGTACCCCATCATCGCTGCCGGGATGGGGCCGACCCTGATCGGCGAGACCACAGGAGCTCCTGTAGCACTGGTTGTGGCTGTGTCAGAGGCTGGCGGCCTTGGGGTCTTGGGAGGGAGCGGCTTCAATGTGGAAAGGTTGCGGGAGGCCATCCGGGAGATAAAAGCAAAAACAAAGAAGCCTTTTGGAGTGGATCTCCTCTTACCCCAAAAGCTCGACATGGGTGGAGGATTAGGCCAGAAAGGAGGACCCAAAGAGCTGCCCTTGAGCGCAATGCTGAAATCCCTGCCCAAACCGCATCAGGACTGGATTAAGAAAGTGAAAGATGAGCTTCAACTTCCGGATGTGGAGATCATGGTGAAAATGGATTCGACGACCATGCGCCCCCAGGAATCCATTCAGGTGTGCATCGAAGAAAAGGTCCCGCTCTTTTGTGCGGGGCTGGGTAATCCGGGGTTCATGGTAGCGCAGGCCCACGCGGCGGGAATGAAGGTTCTTGGGATCACGGGCAATGCCAAGAATGCCCGCAGGATGGCCCAATCTGGAATCGATCTTCTGGTCGCGCAGGGACATGAAGGAGGAGGACACACAGGTCGCATCGGAACCATGGCTTTGCTGCCCCAGGCGATCGATGCCGCATACCCCGTTCCCGTTCTGGCAGCAGGCGGCATTGGCGATGGCCGGGGGCTGGCTGCAGCCCTGGCAATGGGTTGCGTAGGCGTATGGGTCGGGACCCGCTTCTTAGCGACGAATGAAGGAGGAGCGCTTCCGGTCAACAAGAAACATATTATCGATTCCACGGATGAAGATACCCGGGTGAGTAAGGCATACACCGGCAAGACGCTACGGGCGAGCCACAACAAGTTTCACGACCTCTGGGATGGTTCAGGATTGGAGCCGCTTCCCTTTCCGACTCAGGTTTTGATCTCTTCGGCGCTCCTGGCCAGCTTCGTCGAGGGGAAGAAAGACGATTACGTCGGCGGCCTCGCCGGCCAGGTCTCTGGGCTCATTAAAGAGATCAAACCCGCCCGCCAAGTGCTCGAGGAAATGGTGGAGGAGGCGGTGGATATCCTGACCCGCAGACTTCCGGAGAATGTCGTGGCTAAATAAGAGCATTCAATTTCAAAGCATAGAACTAATAATGATTCTCTGAATCTGATTGGTGCCTTCATAGATCTGGAGGGCTTTTACATCTCTTAGATACTTCTCTAACGGCCATTTGCGGGTATATCCTTGCCCACCAAGGATCTGAATAGCATTACTGCACACCCTTTCTGCCATCTCTGATGCAAATATCTTGCACATGGATGAAGCCATCGTCGAATCCATCCCCTGATCGATTAACCAACATGCCTTCCAGGTGAGAAGCCTTGCTGCTTCAATCTCCGTAGCCATATCGGCCAGCATCAAGGAAATGGCTTGATTTTCAATAATTGGCCGGCCATACTGTTTGCGCTCGCGGGCATAGGATAGTGCTACCTCAAAGGCTGCCCTGGCCACCCCGACAGCACTGGCCCCAATGCATGGTCTTGACATATCCAACGTCTGCATGGCTATCAGAAATCCAGTATTCTCGACACCGAGCAAGTTTTCCATGGGGACCTCGACGTTGTCAAAGATTAACTCACCGGTTTGGGAAGCCCGCAGTCCCATCATATCCTCTATCGTGCCAAGAGTCAGGCCCTTGGCATTACCATCCACAATGAAGGCATTGAGTCCGCCATCGCGCTTCCGGGGATCGGTGGTGGCAAAGACGACGTAGAAACTGGCCAGACCCGCATTGGTGATGAAGGCTTTTGTTCCATTGAGGATGTAATGATCCCCTTTTTTGGTTGCGAGAGTTCTGATACCGGCCATGTCCGAACCTGCCTCGGGTTCCGTCACCGCCAATCCCGCGAGTGTAGCATTCTCTCCACAAACCAGGGGAAGGTACCGCTTTTTCTGATCTTCATTCCCAACAAGTTTAAGGCAACAGGTCGCCATCCAGGTACCACCGGCCGGCTCGCTCATCCCCAGACACGCCGCGCCAAATTCTTCGGTAACAACAGCCACGGTGAGATGGTCGACTCCGATTCCGCCGTACTCTTTAGGAACACCCAATCCCAGCAGATTAGCCTTGGCGAATCTTCGGACGATTCTCCAGTCGAACGTTGTGTCCCGGCGTCTGTCGAGCTCAGCCGCATAGGGTTTTATCTCTTCTTCAGCAAACTTTTTTGCGAATTTCTGATAACGCAACTGTTCTTCATTAAGGTCGAATCCAATCATCGCAAACGATCCCTCCTCCATTTAATATATTCAAGGAGATATTGCCTCTCCTCCGGCGGCAATTCGGATAGCAACTTGAGGATCTCAGATATTGTTTCATCCGGGGGTTCCCCCTTCTCTGCATTTGCTGGCACGGCGGATTCTTCCAGAAAATAACTTAAGGGTTTATTTAGTTCCCTTGCGATCTGTTCAATGTTTGCGAGATAAAGACGCCTCTTGCCCAATTCATAATTGGAAAGGGCTGCTTGTGTGTAACCCAATCGAGAGGCCAATTCCTCCTGTGATAATCCTGCTTCCTCCCTCGCTTTCTGAATCTTTTTGCCAATATCTCTATAAATCATGCCCGTAATCCATCGAAATCAATAACACTCAGTTATTAATAGCATATTTTTTTGGATTTTACAACATTTTGTATTGACAAATATTACGATATGTTGTATATAACGTCTAAACAACAATTTGTTTTATTATGGCACAAAAGACAGACTTTAGGAATGGCAATTTTGAATATCGACAAGGAGGGAATAACTATGGAAAGCAAGCAGTTAAAGGACAAAGCGAGGGAGGTGCTTGCAAAGATTCCTGTCGAATCGAAAAAGGAAATTGTTGCGAAAAGCCGCTGGACTTGTGAATCGAATTGGATGATGGCTCTGGTGTTTGCGGCGGGATGGGATGTGGCCAACAAAATGAATCTTCAAGTTGGACAAGCCGTCGGTAAAGCTGAAATGCACCGGCTGATGAAGGCATTGAAAATAGAGAGGCCAAAAAACGATGTGGATTTCATGACGCTTGTGACGCTGGGGATGGAGACATTTATTACCAAAGATTATTTTGATTACGAATTTAGGTTCTTAAACCCGGGCAAGATGTTAGGCATCGTGCATCAATGCTACGCCTTTACCAAAATTCGGAGCATTGGTGCGGAGAAGAACTATCAATGCGGTTGCTTCGGTATGCGCGCTGGCTGGTATCAGGCAATGGGATTGGAAGTGAAAGAAAATCTGGTTAAATGCCTGAAAGATGGAGCCGATCAATGCGAGATTGTGGTTGAAAATTTGGTCTATCCGCGGACATAATGAGAGATTGAATATGATCTTTGGACTAAGCTAAGACCATCGGAAAGCGAACATTCTTAGGTCCTACTATTACTACAATACGGAGGGAACGTCATGAATATTGATAAACAATTGCTTGCGCCATGCGGGTTATATTGCGGAGTATGCAACATCCGGATTGCTTATAAGGATAATAATGAAAAGTTCAAGGAAAAAATCAGCGTTGCCTATGGTTTAACTCCCGACAAAATCCACTGTAATGGATGTTTTTCCAATGACGTATTCGAATTGTGCCAGTTGTGCCCGATAAAATCCTGTACGAAACAGAAGAATATCGATGGCTGCCACTTATGCGATGAATTTCCTTGCCAGCATGTTGAAAATTTTCCTGTTCCTGTTGCAAAGAAAGTGATGATGCGGTCCGTGCCTTTAAGGCGAGACCTGGGCGCGGAAAAGTGGGTTGAGGCTGAAGAGAAGCGATATACATGCCCAAGTTGCGGACACAAATTGTTTAGAGGTGTGAGGAAATGCAATTCTTGTAAAACTGAAGTGGACCTAGATTAATTAAAATTGCATTCCATATGTCATATTGACCAAGCCTTGCTGATCAGGAGAAAATTATACACGGTATCCGCATTGGAAAAGTTGATCTCAATAAACCAATTTAAAGGAGGTAAAAAATGAAGATATCAGAGGACGTATGGAAGTTCTACCAAGAGCATTTAGGCTACACCGATGACGAGATCAAGAAATTCAAACAGAATCCGAGAAATGAAGATGTCATTTCCAAGGCACCCGCATTAATGAATAAGACGATTGTGGTAGAAGTCGTAGACTCACAAGGGTGTAACAGTCAGCATAAGGTGGGTGATAAGTTCTACTTTGATGGATCTGGCAATCTTCTGACCAAACTTTGTCCCAAAAGAATCTGTTTCGGGGCACTGAATTCAATGCCGCCATTGATTTCTATGGCACATGAACTCTTCTATGCCGGTGTTGACCCGAACGAGATGCGATTTAAGAGGGCAGGTTGCTCCGATGTGGGATTGCAATGTGGGGGATGGGGGCGTGTCGTTATGGAATTACGGATAGAAGATCGCAAGAAGACGAATGAGTGAAAAATAGGAGTTCCATCGCCCGGCAGATATTCAACGATCAATGATAAATGAATAGCTGAAAAATCTGTGTTTCCTAAGATAGTCGCATTTCGTGAGCTTCTCTGGTCTAAAGACTTAGACTGAACCTAACAGAGGTGAACAGAAAGGAGAAATGGTCATGAAGAAAGAGGCCGAGATACTCATAAAATACGTGCAGGCTGATTTTTCTCAGAGAATGTATATGTTCCTGCAGTTTCCTGATCTGCGGGATGCTTTTCAGGAGATTGATCGCAACAAACTTCGCCCAATGGAGCCTGCGAGATTGTCTTCAAAATCAGATGGTGAATGGAGAAAATCCTCTTCCAAGGGATTCCTATTCACTTAACTTTTTATGAATAGAGGAGAGTAATAAATGTTCCCGAATGAGCTGGATTTTGTGAACCTCGATAATGGGGATCTTTTTGCAGAGACGACCAGCGAGCTTGAGATTAGGTCTAAAAACCCACGAGGAGGGTATTCAATATGAAGTCGCTCGAAAGAGATGAACTCAAGGAGCTTCTGATCAAAGGCTGGATGACCCACGATGCCATGTGGTTTTACCACTGCCTACAGGAATGCGGGATCGAGAAGACGAACAGGGTCAACAAGGCTGCGATCAGGGCCATGTCAGCGATAGAGATCAAACGTATCCAAAGGGCCGTGGGCGCGGGGGATCTGGGTACGTTCGATGCGTTCAAACGGTTTTTTGAGATAACTATGCAGATCGTAAAAGGCGAATTTATGGAATTCACGTATAGCATGCCTGCAAATAATATGATGCATAGTGAATGGGGGGGATCATGCTTTGCGTATGATGGAGTGAAAGCGCTGGGAGTCATCGACCGCTACGAATGCGGGATCATGCTGCGGATCGATACCTGGCTCGAGACTCTGGGTATCAAATATGAAGTCGAGCCAAAAGTAACCGGATGTATGATGCACACCGACGGCAAATGCTTTCGGGATTACAGATTTTTCTTTGACAAATGAAACTCCCTGGCCTGAAGGCCAGGGTTTCTTCCAGGCTCCCCGGCTTCGCCGGATTACTCCGCTTCGCTCCGGGCACCATTCATCCCCAGGCTTGAAAG
>Ga0326728_10013082_pt1 | contig 18158 bp, 16 predicted proteins | sample MB3enrmetagenome_FD_207602 | JGI IMG/M metagenome (GOLD analysis project Ga0326728, IMG submission 207602) | Lab enriched peat soil microbial communities from McLean, Ithaca, NY, United States - MB31MN | ecosystem: Environmental > Terrestrial > Soil > Wetlands > Peat | place: USA: New York... | reverse complement strand
CGACGCCGACGGGGCCGCGCGCGTGCATGCGGCCGGTGGCGATGCCGATTTCCGCGCCGAAGCCGAATTCGCCGCCGTCGGCGAATTGCGTCGAGGCGTTGTGCAGCACGATCGCCGAATCGACCTTGGCGAGGAATTTCTCCGCCGCGGCGCGGTCCTCGGTGACGATGCAGTCGGTATGGTGCGAGCCGTAGGTCTCGATATGCTCGATCGCCGCCTCCAACCCGTCGACGACTTTGACCGAGATGATCGCGTCGAGATATTCGGCGCGCCAATCCTCTTCGCGGGCCGCAGTCACTTTCGGGTCGACTGTCCAGGTCGCCTCGTCGCCGCGCACCGCGCAACCCGCCGCGATCAACGCTTTGACCAGCGGCGCGAGCATCTTCGGCGTCGCGGCGCGATCGACCAGCAGCGTCTCGGCGGCGCCGCAGATGCCGGTGCGGCGCATCTTGGAATTGACGAGGACCTTGATCGCCTTGTCGAGGTCGGCGGCGCGGTCGACATAGACGTGCACGATTCCTTCGAGATGGGCGAACACCGGCACGCGCGCCTCGCGTTGCACGCGCGCAACCAGGCTCTTGCCGCCGCGCGGCACGATCACGTCGAGCGCGCCCCCCAACCCTTCGAGCATTTCCCCGACCGCCTCGCGCGAGGTGAAAGGCGCGCGCGAAATCGCCGCCTCGGGCAGGCCGGCTTCGGCGAGGCCGGCGACGAGACAGGCGTGGATCGCCGCCGAGGAATGGAAACTATCCGAGCCGCCGCGCAGGACCACCGCGTTGCCGCTCTTCAGGCACAGCGCGCCGGCGTCGGCGGTGACGTTCGGCCGGCTTTCGTAAATGACGCCGACGACGCCGAGCGGCGTCGCCACCCGCTCGATTCTGAGGCCGTTCGGCCGCTCGAATGTCGCCAGCACTCGCCCGACCGGATCGGGCAGGGCGGCCACCTCCTCGAGCCCGCGCGCCATGTGCTCGATGCGCTTGGGATCGAGCGCGAGGCGATCGAGCAAGGCGGGCCCGAGGCCCTTGGCGCGCGCCTCGGCGAGATCGCGCGCATTGGCTGCGAGGATTTCGGCGCCGCGCTCGCGCAAGATTCTCGCGGCGGCGAGGATCGCTTCGTTCTTGGCCTCGGGGGACGCGTTGGCGAGCGTGCGCGCCGCCGCGCGCGCCTCGGCGCCAATCGCGCGCATCGCGGCGCGGACCTCGTTGGCGGGGGCGTCTTGGGCGATTTCGCCCGAACTGAGGGTCTTGGTCATGAATTTCGGCGCTGCTCGATGCTGTTGCGTCTTTCAAATAGCACCATGTCGCCTCGGTTCAAACCCGCCGCCGGCGGGGGGGGGCGGCTTCTGGAGGCGCATAAGAAGCGCGCGAGATCACGCGTCATCTCTCCTTGGGCGCCTTCGGCTCCTTGGGCACCCCGGCGGCCGCCGAGCGCAGATATCGCGATACGACGCCGGTCAGCGGCGCGAGCAGGGCGCGCCCCGCCAGATCGAGGGGATTGGCGGCGATCGCGGCGAGTTGCTCGACGGCGTTGTCGCGCAGTTCGAGGGCGAGATCGAGATCGCGCCGCGGCCGCACGAAGGAGGACGCAGCCAACACAATCGCGGCGACCACGAAGTCCACGGCGGCGATCGAAAGCGCCGCCCACAGCGACCCGATGCGCGGCTCGAGCGCGAAATAGCCGGCGGCGTTGAGCATGCCGAAGCCGAGCGTCGCGATCAGCGCCGCCAGCCCGATGAGGCCGCCCCGCTTGGCCGCGACGGTCAGCCAAATCGTGGCGATCAGCGTGTCTGCGCGCGCCAGCGCGCGCAGAATGCGGCTCAGTTTTTCCATGGCGCGGCTGCGCCCCCTTTCGTCACCCGATCTTCGTCAATCGCCCGACCAGCACGCCGGCGGCGAAGGCCGCCGCGACGCCCGCGATCGGGTGGACGGCGACGCCTTTTCCCGTGGCGTCGACCGCGCTTTGCATCGCCGCGACCAATTCCTCGAGATCGTCGGCCAACGCCTTCGGCGCGCCGCTGAGATCGCGCAAAAGCCCATCGGCGCCGGCCGGCGGCGCGCCGGCCGCCTGGCCGATCCGCGCCTCGGCGCGAATCTGCTCAATTTCCTTGCGTAATGCGGCCAGTTCCCTAGCGATCGCCGGATCCATGAAATCCTGCCTTCTCGATCGACCGGGCGGGCCGCCGCGGGCCCTTGCGCGGCGTCGCCGGATTTCGGCGGCTCGGCCCGCCGCGGCGCCGAGAACGAGGGCTACCGCGCCGCGGGCGAGGCGACGTTGATGCGCGTCAACGCGGCGCCGGGAGGCGCGGGGAAGGGGGCGCTCACGCCTTGGCGTCGAGCCCGTAGAGCGTGTGCAGCGTGCGCACCGCCAGTTCGGTGTAGGCCTCGTCGATCAGCATCGAGAACTTGATCTCCGAGGTGGTGATGGCGCGGATGTTGATTCCCTTGTCGGCGAGCGCCTTGAAGGCGCGCGCGGCGACGCCGGGATGGCTGCGCATGCCGATGCCGATCGCGGAAATCTTGACCACGTTGGGCGCGCCGCTCAACGCGGTAAAGCCGATCGCCTGGCGCCGCTCTTCGAGAATGGCCTTGGCGCGGTCGAACTCGGCGCTCGGCACGGTGAAGGTGATGTCGGTCGTGGTGGTGTCGTCGGAGACGACCTGGATGATCATGTCGACGTTGACGCTGGCCTCGGCGAGGGGAAGGAAAATCGCCGCTGCGACGCCGGGCTTGTCGGCCACCTTGCGCAGGGTGATCTGCGCTTCGTCGCGCGAAAAGGCGATGCCGGTGACGACCTGCTGTTCCACGATGTCCTCCTCCTCGCAAACCAGGGTGCCGAGCTTCGGATCGGCCGGATCGTCGAACGACGAGCGCACGTAGAGCTTGACCTTGTGCACCAGCGCCATTTCGACCGAGCGCACCTGCAACACCTTGGCGCCGAGCGAGGCCATCTCCAGCATTTCCTCGAACGACACCCGATCGAGCCGGCGCGCCTTGTGAACGACGCGCGGGTCGCTGGTGTAGACGCCATCGACGTCGGTGTAGATGTCGCAGCGGTCGGCGCCGAGCGCCGCGGCGAGCGCCACCGCCGACGTGTCGGAGCCGCCGCGCCCGAGCGTCGTCACCCGGCCGCTCGGCGCGTGAACGCCCTGGAAGCCAGCGACGACCGCGATCTGCTTCTGCGCGAAGCCGTCGACGATCGCCTTGCCGTCGATGCCCTCGATGCGCGCCGCGCCGTGCGCCTCGTCGGTGGCCAGCGGGATCTGCCAGCCCTGCCACGAGCGCGCGCTCAGCCCCATCGCCTGCAGCACGATCGCCAGCAGGCCGGCCGTCACCAGTTCGCCCGAGGCGACCACCGCGTCGTATTCGGCGGCGTCGTAGATCGGCGCCGCCTCGCGGCACCAGGCGACCAGCTCGTTGGTCTTGCCCGCCATGGCCGAGACCACCACCGCGACCTCATTGCCCGCGTCGACCTCGCGTTTGACGTGACGCGCGACGTTGCGGATGCGCTCGACGTTGGCGACCGAGGTGCCGCCGAACTTCATAACCAGACGCGCCATGAGGATTCCAGGGGCGGAAAGGGTGGGGACGGCTCGCGCCGCCGCTGAGGCGCGCGTATAAAGGCGCTTCCCGGGGCGGTCAACGCCCCTCGCCGTACTGGGACTTTGCATGGCCGCCGATCCAAGCGTGATCCCTGGCGAAGTCGCGCGCTTCGACGCGCTGGGCGACGCGTGGTGGGATCCCGACGGGTCGATGGCGCCGCTGCACCGGCTGGGCGCGGCGCGCATCGCGTGGCTGCGCAACGTGATCGCCGGCCATTTCGGCCGTTCAGGCGCCGGTGCGCCGCCGCTCGCCGGCCTGAAGCTCATCGACATCGGCTGCGGCGGGGGGCTGCTGTCGGAGCCGCTGTCGCGCCTCGGCGCCGAGGTCGTCGGCCTCGATCCGGCGCCGGGGGCGATCGAAGTCGCGCGCGCCCACGCCGCGGCGACGGGCGCGAGGCTAAGCTATCGCGTGGGAACCGTGGAAGACTTGGCGCGCGAGGGCGAGGCGTTCGACGCGGCGTTGGCGATGGAAGTCGTCGAGCACGTCGCCGACGTCCGCGCGTTCGTCGCCATGGCCGCCTCGCTCGTCAGGCCGGGCGGCCTCCTCGCCCTCTCGACCCTCAACCGCACCCTGAAGAGCTTCGCCCTGGCGATCGTCGGCGCCGAATACGCGCTGCGCTGGCTCGTCCCCGGCACCCACCGCTGGGAGCAATTCGTCACCCCCGACGAACTGGCGGCGGCGCTGCGCGCGGCGGGCTCGCGGGAGACGCAGCGGCGCGGCCTGAGCTTCGATCCGCTCAGCGGCCAGTGGCGGCTGTCGCGCGATCTGGGGGTGAATTATCTGATGGCGGCGAGCAAGGGGTAAAGCGAAACGGGGTTTCGACGCTCGCCAAAAGGCGCCCCGGCGCCGTCATTGCGAGGACCCCGAGCATAAGCGAGGGGGACGAAGCAATCTATGCGGCGGCCGAACCATGGACGGCTTCCCCCTCGCTACGCTCGGGGTCGCCATGACGGCCTCGGGATTGCGGCGCGGCAGGTCGGCGGCGGCCCGTTGGCGGCGCGACCAATGGTCGCGCTCGTTCGGTCGCCTCGGCGTCGGCGGAATGAGGCGCTTCGCGTAAGACGAGGTCGGCGCCCGGGTCTACAGTGGCGGCGACGCGGACTGCGATTCGAATCGAGCGATCGGCGGGAAACATGCTTCTTCATCTGCTCCACCAATTGCCGGACGTGGCCATCCTGGCTCTCGCCGTGATCGTGGTCGCGGGAATCACGATGGCGGCTCCGCATGTCCGTCGGCGCGTCTTGCGCTTGGCGAACAACGACGAACGCGACGAAGCCGCCTTCGACGGATTGAAGATGGTCATGTCGATGGCCGCCATCGTGCTGGCGTTTTGCCTAGTGCAGGCGAATGGCAATCTCCGCGAGGTCGACGCGACGGTCGCCAAGGAGGCCGCGGCGATATCGATCACCGATCGCGCGCTGCTGCGATTCGGCAAGCCGGAGGCGACCGAGCTGCGGTCGGTTCTGGCCGACTACGCCGCCGCCGTCGTCGACGAATGGCCGTCGCTGGCGCGCCGCGAAAGAAGCGAGGCCGCCGACGCCGCCTACACCGCGTTGTCGAAGAAGACCCGCGCCATGGCGCCCGACGATGCGCGACAGGAAGCGATGTACCACGAACTGCTCAAGGACCTCGACGACCTCTCCGATTTGCGCGAGGAAACGCTCACCGAAAGCGACTACCGCCTGCCGACCATCTTTTGGGTCACCGCCGGCTGTCTGCTGGCTCTCGGGGGCCGTGCTCGCCGCTTTGACCGCCGACAGCCTCGGCCGCACGGTCGGCGTCGGAGCGCCGGCGGCGGCGGTCGCGCTTCTGCTGGCCTTCGTCATCATCGTCGACGTGCCTTTCGAGGGCGAAACCAGCGTAACCCCCCACGCCATCCAAAACGTCCTGGCGAGGAACGCGCATCGGACGTGAGCGGCTTGCGACTGGGGGGAATCGCCAGCGATGTCATTCCCGCGAAGAAGGAGCGTGTGAAGGAAATAGCCTTTGGCGGCGCGCGGCGATTGCGGGCGATGGTTTGGCGAGGATTGGACGGCCGACGAACATGGGCGGGCTTAGGGATGGGGAGCTGAACGACTCGGGGCGCTATGGGCGACGTCGCTCCTCGCCCGAGCGCCGGCGCTTACTCACGCGGCGCAGCCGACTTTGACGCGCAACCGCTGGATCGTCACGAGTTGTGGGCGAGCGCGTGCCACAGGGCGATGGCTTTGGCCTTGAACAGACCGCGGACCGGCATGAAGCCGAAGCCGTGGTTCTTCAGGTTGCCGTTGATCCGCTCGATGGACTTGCGCAGGCTGAAGACCGCCTGATCTTCCGGCGTCGCCATCCGACGGCGCTACTCCGTAAGCGGGGCGGCGAGCGCCGTCGGCAAAACGCATGACGCGCGCCTCGGGATCGCTCAACGAGGCTTTCGGCTCGGCCTTCTTCTCTTCGTCTTTCTTATGGGTCTTGGCCCGCTCCGCTTTCTCCGCGCGAAGTTTGTCCAGCGCCTTGCGCGCGCGCTCGGCGCTCGCCTTCACTTCCAGCGCCGCCCGCTGCCGCGCCGCCTGCTTGCGGCGCGAAGAGGCCGCCGGATCGGTCTCGATTTCCGCCTTCAACGCCGCCAAGCGCCGTTCAACCGTCGCCTCGATCCGATCGAGCTTGTCCGCCGTCTTGAACGAATCCCGGCTCGCCCGCGCCCGCACTTTGGTTCCGTCAACCGCCGCCTCGGCGAGCGACACCACCCCTTCCGCAATCAGCGCCGTCACGCCGTCCGTCAGCAGTCGGTCGAGAACCGCAACATGCGCGACGCGGAAATCGGCGAGCCTGTGATGGTTCAGCGGGACCCCGCCCGCGACCCAGCGACAGACGAGGTCGCGTTCGCAAAGCCGCGCGAACGCCCGCGCCGACCCCACCCCCTCGATCGTCGCGTAAAGCCACAGCGCCAACAAAACCGCAGGATCGGGCGGCGGCCGGCCCGGCGCGCCCTCACGCGACTTGATCGCCGCGTAAAGCTCGCCCAACTCCAGGCTCTCGACAAAGCTCACAACAATCCGGGCGCGACGATCGCTCGCTAAAAATCCCTCGAGATCGATGAAGTCCCAGCGCGCCTGAACCCGGTCCGCTTCAATAAACCGCCCCTCGCTCGCCATCGAATCACCTCGCGCCGTCGCGAAAGCGAATCACGGCCTCAGCCCCGCGCCAATTGCTTCAGCCGCTCTTTCGCCGCGACGCGCCCTCGCGGGTGAGCGGCGAGGCCGAAAGCAGAGAGAAGCCCGGCGGGTCTCCCCGCCGGGCTTGCCAAACGCCGAGACGCTTACGCTCAGAACTTGTAGTTCAGGCCCGCGCGGACGAGCGAGAGGTTCAGACCGCTCTTTGTCCCGTTGACGTAGCTCTTGTCAGCCAACGGCTCGTAGAGATATTCCGCCTTGGCCGAGATGTTGTTGGTGAAGGCGTATTCGAGGCCGCCGCCGATCACGCCGCCGCTGCGCCAATCGGACTGCGAGCCAAACCCGGCGAGGCCGATCTTGTCCTCCGCGCCCGCGTAACCGCCGGTCACGTAGAGCAGGGCGCGGTCGATGGCGTAGCCGGCGCGGACGCGCGCGGTGAAAAGATCGTCGACCCGCGAGCTATACGACCCAGCCGAGCCGCCGCTCTTGGTCAGATCGGCCCAATCCCAGTCGCTCTCGACGCCGAGCACGAGCTGGCCGATCTGGTAGTTGTACCCGGCCGTGGCGCCCACGAGGCCGCCGTCCGGATTGCCGAAATCTTTGCCGCCGGAGCCGAAGCCATAGCCGCCGTTCACGCCGATGTAGAAGCCCGTCCAACTGAACGCCTGGGGAGCGTAGGCGGGCACGGGCGGTGGGGGGGCCTTGTGGCTGGGCAAGTCGGCGGCCAAGGCGCTCGTCGCAACGCCCGCCAGCAGCGCGGCCAACAGAAATTTCTTCATCGCAATCTCCTCGTTAGAAACCTTAACGGAGGGAATTCCAACCACCCCGCCGGCATGGAATCCATATAGAGGAAATTTCGTCAAAAGTCTGTTGCCGTCGGATCACAATTCAGCCCGCCAATGTGGCGAGAACCGGGCAATAATTGGCGAGTAATTTGATTACAAATCGAACGAAGTTACGATCGTAGTGCAGTGCAATAACGTTGCTATATTCGCGTACGAAGATCACAATAGCCAAGACGAAACGAACTTTAGATTGGTAAACGATTTATTTACATCGCGCTCTATCCTAAGGACGGCCACATTTTCGCAATCGATTGGACCAGGAATCCGTCGCGCCGCCACATTGACGACCACAAAGGGAGGGAGACGGCGGCGTCGCCGGTCGGCGCGCGGCGAGGAAAAATGCGTCGCGACGAGCGACGCGGGCGAGGTTCGCCGCGCTCAGTCCGCCGTCGGCAATCTTCGCATGACGAATTCGATCCGGCCGTCCGCGCATTCGCGCCAGAACTCGATTTCCGTCATGTAGGCGGCCTTGGGATACCGCTCGAACCATTCGCGCGCCTTGGCGCGCGCTTGCGGACGCGGTAGGCAGAAGGACGCGCGCCGCCACATATCCGCGTCCGGATTGCGTTTCCGGCGCTCGGCGCGCCGCGCGGCGACGCGCTCGACCAGGTCGATGGGGCTGTTGCGGTCGATCGCCATTCCCGCCTCCTCGTTCCGATCCTAGCGCGGTCGGGCGCGCATGGGGAGTCAGAGGCTCGGCGGCGCGAAGATGGTCGATCGAGGCGGTCAACGGCGGACGAGCGCCGCCAGCGCTCGCGGCGCCCGCCCGTCGATGAAGGCGAGGCCGACGGCGATGAGCGCGAGGCCGACGAAATGGCGCGCCGCCAGCCGCTCGCCGAGGATCGCCGCCCCGAGCAGGATCGAGGTCGCCGGCGCCAGCAGCGTCACCAGCACGACGTTGGTCGCGCCCGCGCCGGCCAGAATGCGGAAATAGACGATATAGGCCAAGGCCATCGAAAGCGAAGCGATGGCGATCACCGCCGCGATCGCCGCGAGACTCGGCGTCGGCAGATCCCAGGGTCGGTCGACGGCGAGGGCGAGGGGAACGAGCATGAGGCTCGATGCCGAGACCTGCCCTGCTGCGACTTCGATCGGCGCGAAGCCGAAGCCTTGAAACCGTCGCGCGAAAATGCTCGCCAGAGCATAAGACAGGGCGGCCCCGAGCACGGCGAGTTCGGCGGCGAAATCGGCCGCGACGCCGCGCGCGAGGTCCGGCCCGATCATCCACGCCGCGCCGACAAAGCCGCACAGGGCACCGGCGAAGCGGCGCGGGTTCAGCTTTTCGTTGGCGGTGAGAAAATGCGCGGCGACGACGGTAATGACCGGCGTCGTCGCGTTGAGGATCGAGGCGAGCCCGCTCGCCAGATGCGTCTGTCCCCACACGATCAGCGTGAAGGGAATGGCGTTGTTGGCGAGACCGAGGACTGCGAGCGCGGGGGCGTTGGCGCGAATGGGCGCCGCCGACAAGCCGGTCAGCGGCGCCGTCAGCCAAAGCAGCGCGGCGGCGAGCGAAACCCGCGCCGCCACGATGGTCAGCGGCGGCAGCTCCTTAACCGCGACGCCGACGAAAAAGAACGAGCCGCCCCAGAGCAGCGACAATAGCAGCATCAATCCCCACTCGGCGGGGGTCATCGCGCGTTGGGGCCGGGCGGCCATCGCGTTGTCCTCTGAATGGATCCGACGCTCGACATAGACGCCCGCGCGCGCGGCGTCCGCCCGATTCCGACGATCGATCGCAAGGGCGAAGGATTCGAACGCGCCCCCGGCGCGCCGAGCTACTTCCGTTTTTTCGCGGCCTTGTCTTTGGCGGCCTTGTCTTTTCCGGTCTTGGCGGCTGTTGGGGCGCGCTCGCCCGCCGGAAAGCGCAGATGCGTCCATTCGGCTTGGACGGCGGTCGCGAGGCGCGTGTCATAGACGCCTTCGGGCCACAGAAGCCGCAAGGTTCCGTCCTGGCCCTTCGCCTGCGCGCTGACCAAGCCAGCGGCGCGCGCGTCGCGATCGGCGATATCCGGCCGCAGCAGGAAATCCAGCAACGCATAGGCCTCGTCCGGATGGGGCGCGTCGCGCGGAATCGCGAAGGCGTCGATCGACATCGCGGCGCCCTCTCTGGGCAGAGCGAAGCGAATATCCAAGGGGGCGTCGCCTTCGCGGCTGCGCGCGCTAGCGGCTTCCGCTTCGCCGGCGTCGCCGACGGAAAGGCACGCCGCGCCGCTCGCCAGCGCGCCGACGACGTCGCGCGCCGGGAAGGCGCGCGCGACGAGTCGCGCGCGGGCGAGAAAAACGCCGGCGTTCGTGACGTCGGCCGCGCTCGCTCGGGTCGGGATGACGCCGAGCGTCCGCCAAGCCGCGACGAACAGCGCGTCGCGCGCGTCGGGCAGGACGATGCCGCAACTGGCCATTTTGCGCGTCTCGCTGGGCCCGAACAGGCTCGCCCACGAGACCGGCGGTCCGCCGAGGCGTTTGGCGGCCTTCTCCGCGTCATAGAGGAGGCCGGTCGCGAACCAGCCGACGGGGACCGCGTAAGCGCCGCCGGGGTCATAGGCGGCGAGTTTTTGGGCGACGAGCGGCTGGATGGCGCTCGCGTTGGCAAGCCGCGTCCTATCGAGCTTGCCCAAGGCGCCGATGCCGATCTCGCGGGCGAGCGCCGGCCCGGAGAGGACGACGAGATCGTAAGGCCCCTCGCGCCATTTGCCGTCGACGCCCGCCGATCCGTCATAGGCGTCGTAGGCGACCTGGTAGCCGCTCGCGCGTTCGAATTCCTCCAGCGCCTGCGTGTCGAAATAGTCGGCGAGCGCGAGCAGCCGTACGATCTTCGGCTTGGGCGCGGCGGGAGGAATGAACGGGGAAACGCTCTGAGCAAGCGCGCCATGAGCGAACGCCATCGCCGCCGCCAGGATCAGCGGCCGGATCATGACGCGTGCGCCGGCACGGCGGCCGTGCTCGGACGATCGGGCGCGAGCCCCTGCAAGCGCGGCCCCGGCGGCTTTGGCGCGCACGTCCGGAAAGCCCTGGCCGAAATCGACCGCCTCGCGCTCGCGCGTCGGACGCGACATCGCCTCGAAAACGCCGGCGCCGCGTTCGGAAAAAAACGAATTCATCAGGGCCCTTCGTCCATCGAGCGCCGCTTCGTTCTAAGGCGAGGACCGACACGCTCGCAACCAAATTCGAATCGATGCGCGCTCGATGAAGGCCCGATCATCGGCCGCGGGTTCGTCATATCGGGTCGCGCTGCGCCGGTCTTGCTCGACCTCGTCGCGGAGAGCAGAATCGCGCGCGCAGAGGTTCTCACCCGATTTGGGCTTCGATGAGCGTTGGACCCCTCTCGGCGACGCCGCTCGGCCGGACGTTCCGGGAATGGCAGGGCCGGGTCAATCGGGAGCTGGCGGGCGGCGGCGACGTCGTGGTCTGGGTCGCCGCCGGCCTTGCCGATATTGCTCAAAGCGGCGTCGCGCCCGAATGTGCGGCGGCGCCAGCCGACGAAAGCTCACGAAGGCTCTGGCGACTCAACGTCGGCCTGCGCTAACATTCCCGCTATGCTGCGCCTGTTTGAACGCCGAACGCCGGCCGAACCCGTCGCGCTGATCGAAGTTGCGCACGCGGGGGAGGTGTTTTGCGTCGCTTTGAGGCGCCTGTCGACTTCGCGGCGGTTCACCTTGCGCGTGCGCGCCGCCAGCCGCGACGTGCTGCTGACGATGCCCTCGCGCAGTTCACTCCGCTCGGCGCGCGAATTCGCCGAGCGCCACGCGGCCTGGATCGGCGCGCGTCTGGCGCGCCTGCCGCGGCCCATCGCCTTCGAGCCCTCGGCGGCGACGCCGCTGCGCGGCGTCAATCACACCATCGTCCATCGTCCCGACGAGCGCGGCGTCGTGTGGACGGAAGCGAGCGCGGGCGGGCCGCTGATCTGCGTGACCGGCGAGAGGCCGCACATCGCGCGGCGCGTCGCCGATTTCCTCAAACGCGAGGCGCGCAAGGACATCGAGGCGGCGGTCGCGCGTCACGCCGAGCGGCTCGGCCTCGCCCCACCCCGCATTACGTTACGCGACACGGCGAGCCGCTGGGGCTCGTGCTCCTCGACCGGCAGGCTGAATTTCTCTTGGCGGTTGGTTCTCGCGCCGCCGGAAATTCTCGACTACCTGACCGCGCACGAAGTCGCGCATATCCTCCACATGAACCACTCGCCGGCGTTCTGGAAATTGACGCGTCGTCTCTTCCCTGAGACCGAACGCGCCGAGGCGTGGCTGAGAAGGCACGGGCCCGGTCTGCATCGCTTCGGCGCGAGCGCGGGCTGAGGCCGCCTTATCCGACGCCGTCGACCGCTTCGAGCATCAGGGCGAGGTCCTGCGGTCGCGACAGCCGATGGTCGCCGTCCTTGATCAAGGTCAGCGTCACCGGATCGGCCGCCATATGCTCGACGAGCCTTAGGGCGTGACGATAGGGAACGTCCTCGTCGCGCATGCCTTGCAGAATCCGGACGGGACAAAAGCTGCGCACGGTCTGCCCGAGCAGTAAGTGGCGGCGGCCGTCTTCGATGAGATCGCGGGTGATGCGGTACGGCTCATCGGAATAGGCCGAAGCGAGCTCGCAGAACCCCCTTTCGACGACCGCGCGGCGCTCGGCTTGGCTCGCACGCGCCCACATCAGCGCCTCGGTGAAATCGACCGCCGGCGCCAGGAGAACCATGCCGGCCAGGCGCGTCGTCTCGCCGGCGGCCGCGAGCGCGCGCGCGGCGAGAAGCGCGAGATAGCCGCCCATCGACGATCCCGCCAGGATTTGCGGCCCGCTCGTCTCGGCGCGGATCGCCGCGAGGCTCTCCTCGAGCCAGCGCGAAATGGCGCCGTCCTCGAACCGGCCGCCCGACGCGCCGTGGCCAGAATAGTCGAAACGCAGCAGCGCTTGGCCGCGCCGGGCGCAATGCTCGTCGAGCGCGGACGCCTTCGCGGAGGCCATGTCGGACTTGAATCCGGCGAGCCAGACGATTCCGGGCAGGCCGCTGCGCACTGGCGCGCGGCGGCGAAAGGCGATAGGGCGCCGGAGCGGCCCGGCGCCGACTTCGAGAAATTGCGGTTCGTCTTGGTTCACGCTTCAATCGTCCCCATGATTCGTTCGCGCCTTTTCGCCGCAGCGGGAAGCTCGGTCGCGCCTTCGGGCGCGGGGGGCTTGGCCGAGCGCGCCGCGCTCGTCAATCCCCCCGCGTCGGCTTCCGCCGCGGCGGACCGACTCCCACGACGGCGGAGGAGCGCGTGAGCGCGGAGGACCTCGCCCCGTTCGGCCGCGCCGAGCGCGCCTCGCTCGCGGGCCGCACGATCCTGCAGATCATTCCGCGGCTCGACGCGGGCGGCGCCGAACGCACGACCATCGACGTCGCCGCCGCTCTGGCGCTGGCCGGCGCGCGCGCGCTGGTGGCCTCGGAAGGCGGTCGCCTGGCGAGCGAGCTGCAGGCGGTCGGCGGCGTGCTGACCCCGTTTCCGGCCGCGACCAAGAACCCGCTGGCGATGGCGCTGAACGTGCGCCGCCTGGCCCGACTCATCGTCGAAGAGCGGGTCGATCTCGTTCACGCCCGTTCGCGCGCGCCGGCCTGGGTCGCGCTCGGCGCCTGCCGCGCGACCGGTCGACCCTTCTTCACCACCTATCACGGCGCCTATAGCGGACGCTCCGCGCTCAAGCTGCGCTACAATTCGGTGATGGCGCTGGGCGATGTCGTGATCGCCAATTCCCAGTTCACCGCCGACGAGATCGCGCGGCTCTATCCGATCGCGCGTGGCCGCTTGCGCGTCATTCCGCGCGGCGCGGACTTGCGGCGTTTCGCGCCGGGCGCGGTCGAACGGGCGCGGGTGGCCGGCCTGCGCGAAGCCTGGGGCGTCGCGCCGCACGAGCGCGTCGTGCTGGTCGCCGCGCGGCTCGCCGCATGGAAGGGCCAGAAGGTTGTCATCGAGGCGGCGCGCCTGCTCAAGGCGCGCGGGCTCGAGGAGGTTCGTTATGTCCTGGCCGGCGACGCGCAAGGGCGGGAGGGCTACGCGCGCGAACTCGACGCGCTGATCGCCGACGCCGGGCTGACGGGGATCGTGTCGAGGGTCGGCCATTGCGCCGACATGCCCGCGGCGCTCGTCGCCGCGAGCGTGGTCGCCGTGCCCTCGACGGCGCCCGAAGCGTTCGGGCGCAGCGCGGTCGAAGCGCAGGCGATGGGCGCGATTGTCGTCGTTTCCGATTCCGGCGCGGCGCCGGAAACGGTCCTCGCGCCGCCGCAGACGCCGGAATGCGCGCGCACCGGCTGGCGCGTCCCGCCCGGCGACGCGGCGGCGCTCGCCGATGCGCTGATGAGCGCGCTGAGCCTCGGCGCCACCGCGCGCGAAGCCCTCGCCCAACGCGCGCGCGCCCATGTCGAGCGCCATTTCTCGCTGGAGAAAATGACCGGCGACACGCTGGCGGCGTATCTCGCCGCGCTCGGCGGGTAGAGCGCCTGCGCTTCGCTCTTAAGTGATGAACGAGCCGTCGCGCAGGTCGGTCAGCGCCTGGCGGATTTCGGCCTGGGTGTTCATGACGATCGGGCCGTGCCAGGCGATCGGCTCGCGCAAAGGGCGGCCGGAGACGAGGAGAAAGCGGATTCCCTCCTCGCCCGCCTGAACGCTCACTTCGTCGCCCGAGTCGAACGCCACCAGCGAGCGATTGCCGACGCGATCGCGCACGATGACCTCTTCGCCGTCAACCAGGTTCTCGCGCAACGCGCCGAAAGGCGCCGAGGCGCCGCCGAACACGCCCGAACCCTCGAAGATATAGGCGAAGGCCTGACGGTAGGTCTCCACCGGCAGGGTCTTGCGCTTGCCCGCGGGCACGAAGACGTCGAGATAGCGCGGATCGGCGGCGACCTCGTCGACCGGGCCCTTCTTGCCCCAGAACTCGCCGCAGATCACCCGCACGCGCACGCCGTCGTCGTCGACGATCTCGGGGATGGCGAGGCCCGGCACGTCCTGATAGCGCGGCGCCGTCATTTTCAGGCTCGAGGGCAGGTTGGCCCACAGCTGGAATCCGTGCATGCGGCCGAGGTTGTCGCCCTTCGGCATTTCCTGATGCAGGATGCCGCGGCCCGCGGTCATCCATTGCACGTCGCCGGCGCCGAGCACGCCGGCGTTGCCGAGGCTGTCGCCATGCGCGACGGAGCCGGCGAGCACGTAGGTGATGGTCTCGATGCCGCGATGGGGATGCCAGGGAAAGCCGGCGATGTAGTCGCTGGGCTGGTCGCCGCGAAAATCGTCCATCAACAGGAACGGATCGAAATCGGAGGTGTCGCCGAAGCCGAAGGCGCGCCGCAGCCGGACGCCGGCGCCTTCCAGGGTGGGCTTCGATTGGCTGACGCTCTTGACGGGGCGGATGGACATGGCGGCGAACCCTCTGGGAAAGAGGCCGTATCTGGGGGCGAAGGCGCCAAAGGTCCAGGGCGCCGGCTTGCAATTGCGCAATCTTGCCGGCGCATCCGCGCTCACCGGCGCACGGGGGCGCGCGAGCCTTCGCCGCGCCGAAGATTTCCAAATTTCTTCAAGCCTTTTCCAAACCTTTCCAAGGAAATCCCAAGGAAATTCCTTGGATTTCCAAACTTTTTCAAACTTTTTCGTTGGCGGTTTCGTTTGATATCAGGGGGTTGCAGGCGGAAGGCCCAGATTCGTAACTCCCAAGGTACCCCCGTTTTTGAACGACGAAATTGGCCCCTGACCCAGTGAGCGCCGCCGTCGATTCGGCTTCGTTCGCTATCCGATTCACTTTCGTTCCCGCGCCAACACCATCCAATAATAGCCGGGGTTCAAAAAGAGGGGGTACCTTGGGAGTTACCCAGATTCGCGTTTTTCCTTTTCGCTCCCCCCTGTCTGCCGGTCTGTCCTCGCGCGATCGACGCCATTCGAAATTCCAGTCAGCAGAATAGCACAATTTCCGATTTTCTGGAAGGAAACGCTGCGCGACGCGTTTCGCCTAGCACGGAGGCGCGACTCCAGCCGCACTGGCGTGGCGACGTGTCGTGCGAAAGAACTTCGCGCGCCGAAGCGGAAACGCCTTGTCCGCCGCGTGGGATCGGGGCACTTTGTCGGCGGCGATCGATCGGGTTGGAGAAGGCGACTCGCGCCGCAGCGTCGATTGGGCGCCGAGGGGCTCAGGTCGGGGGCATGGCCGAGGTCTTCATCTCTTACAGCCAGAAGGATCGCGCGCTGATCGCGCCGATCGTCGCTGCGCTGAAGGAGCTGGGGGTCGACGTCTGGTACGACCCCGAGATTTTGCCGGGCCAGAGCTTCGGCGCCGTCATTCTCGCGCGCCTGAAAGAGGCCAAGGCGGTCCTCGTCTGCTGGACACCCGAGGCGACGGCCTCCGACTGGGTCAAAGGCGAGGCCGACTACGCGCGCAAACTCGGCGCTTACGTCCCTGTCTTCATCGCCCCCTGCGAGCTAGAGCCGCCGTTCAACCGCATCCACACCGCCGATCTCTCGCAATGGAAGGGCGCGCGCGACGATCCCGCCTGGCTCAAGCTGGTCAGCCGTCTCGCGCAACTGATCGGGCGGGAAGGCGTCGCGGCGAGAGCGCGAGCGCTCGCCAGCGGCGACGAAGCGGCGACGGCGCCGACCGAGCCCGCGCCGGGCCGTCCGTCGCGCAGGGCGCTGCTAATCGTCGGGATCGTCGCGCTGGTCGGCGTCGTCGCGGCGAGCGTCGGGCTGATCGCAATGCGGGAACCATCCGGCCTCGCGCCTTCGCCGACGCAGACCCCGATGGCCGTCGCTTCGGCGTCACCCGCGCCAACTCCGGCGCCCGCGATGTCGGCCGCGCCTTCGCCAACCCCAACGACCGTGGCGCCGGCCTCGCCATCTCCGATCCCGATAGCAACGCCGACCCCGACCCCAACATCCGCCGCGTCGCCAGCCAAGCCGGGTGCTTGCGACGGCTCGGGCGCTCCCTTGGCGTCGTTGTCGGCGCGATCACCGGGCGCGCTGTCGGCGGCGGAGGAATGCGCGCTGAAGCCGAAAGACGCCTTCCGGGAATGCGCGCATTGTCCCGTGATGGTCGTGCTTCCGCCGGGCTCGTTCACCATGGGATCGCCCGCGAGCGAGCCCGGCCGCGACGTCGGCGAGGGTCCGCAGCATGATGTGAGGATCGCGAAGTTGTTCGCGGTCGGCGAGTTTCAGGTGACGGTCGACGAGTTCAAGGCATTCGTGACGGCGACGGGCTACGACGCGGGTTCGACCTGCTATGCCTGGAACGGCAAGTCCTGGGAATTGCAATCCGGTCGATCCTGGCGCGATCCGGGATTCGCGCAAACGGGGTCGCATCCCGTGGCCTGCGTGAATTGGAACGACGCGCAAGCCTATGCCAAATGGCTGTCGGGAAAGACAGGCAAGAGCTATCGATTGCCGAGCGAGGCGGAATGGGAATATGCCGCGCGCGGCCGAACCGCGCCGGGGAGCTATCCGCGCTATTTCTTCGGGGATTCTGAGGCCGATTTCTGCAAATACGGCAATGGCGCGGATCAGACCGCGCAGAAGCAAATTCCCGGTGCCGAGGACTGGAAGGTTTTGCCGTGCAGCGATGGCTACGCCTACACCTCTCCGGTGGGGTCGTTCCGCCCGAACGACTTTGGCCTCTTCGATATGCATGGCAATGTGTGGCAATGGGTAGTGGATTGCTATCACGAGAATTACACAGGCGCGCCAAAGGATGGCAGTGCTTGGACGGGTGGAGTGTGTGAAACTCGGATCCTTCGCGGCAGCTCTTGGGACGACGATCTGAGGTACCTCCGCGCCGCGAACCGCGGCAGCCTCAGTCCAGACAAGCGGGGCAGCAGTCTCGGCTTTCGGCTTGCCAGAACGTTAAGTCCTTGAATTCCAGTTCTTGACGTCCTGACAAACGCGGCCGAGGAAACTGGTCTTGCGCCGCCGCCCCGCCGGCGCGCTCAGCCCGGCAGCCGCGCCAGTTCGACCGCGACTTGCGCCGCGAGGACGGCGTTGTTCTCGACCAGCGCCATGTTGGCCGCCAGACTCTGCCCGCCGGTCAATTCGGCGACCCGAGCGAGCAGGAACGGGGTGACGTCCTTCTTGGCGATTCCTTGCGCCTTGGCTTCGCTGACCGCCTGGGCGATGTGCGCCTCGATCGTCTCAGCGTCGAGCGCCTTGTCCTCGGGGATCGGGTTGGCTATCAACAGGCCGCCGGGGCCGATGTCCCGCTGCAGGCGGATCATGCGCGCGAGGTCGTGCAGGCCGTCGCAACGGTGATCGAGCTTGACGCCGCTCGAGCGGGCGTAAAAGGCGGGGAATTCGTCGCAGCCATAGCCGCAGACCGCCACGCCGTGCGATTCGAGATATTCCAGCGTCTTGTCGATATCGAGGATCGATTTCGCGCCGGCGCAGACGACGGCGACCTTGGTGCGCGCGAGTTCGACCAGATCGGCCGAAACATCGAAAGTCTCCGCCGCGCCGCGATGCACGCCGCCGATGCCGCCGGTGGCGAAGATCTCGATGCCCGCGAGTTCGGCGATGTACATCGTCGCCGCCACCGTGGTTCCCGCCGCGCCGTGGCGCGCGACGACGGCGCTTAAG
>Ga0326728_10013080_pt1 | contig 18160 bp, 15 predicted proteins | sample MB3enrmetagenome_FD_207602 | JGI IMG/M metagenome (GOLD analysis project Ga0326728, IMG submission 207602) | Lab enriched peat soil microbial communities from McLean, Ithaca, NY, United States - MB31MN | ecosystem: Environmental > Terrestrial > Soil > Wetlands > Peat | place: USA: New York... | reverse complement strand
CTGATCCAGAGTTATTATCTACTTTCCCGGACGTACGCTAATTGCGGTATATAGCCGGCCGAACATAAGACAGGGTATGCTTCAATCCTGTAAGGCTTTCCGAATGCCCGACGCAAAAATAGCCCCCGGGGCACAGGAAGCCCGCCATTCTGTTGACCAGTTCCTCCTGGGTTTTCTTGTCGAAATAGATCATCACGTTTCTGCAGAAAATAAAATCAAACAGTCCTTTGAAGGGATAACGTTCTTTAAGATTAAGCCTGTGAAAAGTGATGATCTGTTTAACATTGGGAGCTATACGGAATTCCGGCCTCCCATTTGCGCTGCTGATTTTTTGAAAATAGGTCTGCCGAAATGCAGGCGGAACTTTTTGTACCTTTTCTTCCGTGTAAATCCCACGGCTTGCCGTCTCAAGCACTCGAGTGGATATGTCGGTCGCCAGTATGCGCAAATCCCATCTCGTAAGATCCGGCAAGTTAGACAGCACACACATGGCCAAACTGTATGGTTCTTCTCCGGTCGAGCACCCCGCGCTCCATATTCTGATCCTGGAATCACCGTCTTTTCGCTTTTTCGCAATCAGTTCAGGCAGAGCGACCTTATCTAGAAAATCAAAATGTTGGGACTCTCGAAAAAAATATGTAAGGTTTGTCGAGATGGAATCGAGAAAATGGACGAATTCGCCTTGATCGGTCCCCGAGGTAATGCATTTGAAATATTCCTCGTATGAACCGATGCCGGTCAGTCGTAGCCGCTTGTTGAGCCTTGCCTGCAGAAGCGCTTTTTTGCCTTCGTGCAGATTTATACCGCATAGCTCGTAAACAAGCCGGCTGAATTGCTGAAACAGACGATCCGGCATGTCATTTTCCATTCCGCTGCTCTCTGTTCATCAGGCCACTTTATCAAGGAGACAAATTTCGCTGTTGCTCAGAACACGGTCGATATCGAGCAGTATTTTTACACCACCGCCTGTTTTGGCCATCCCGAGGACATAATCGGTCTTCAAACTGGTCCCGAAGCTCGGAGTGTCTTCGATATCGGCGCCCTTAATATTGAGCACCTCAGAAACCGAATCTACCACCACGCCTATGTGCAGTTTTGCGTCAGTACCGTCGATTTCGACCACTACGATGCACGTGCGTTCGGTATAGCTGCTCTCTTCCATTCCGAACCTTAGCCTCAGGTCAATGACCGGGATTACCTTGCCCCTGAGATTGATCACCCCTTTGACGAAATCAGGCGTCTGCGGCACCGGCGTAGTACGCATCATCCCTATTATTTCTTTTACCTTTAGTATGCCGATTCCGTATTCTTCATCCCCCAGAGAAAAGGTGAGATACTTTCCTTCCCTGTCCAACCCCGAACTTAATGTCTGATCTTTCATAAGAATCCCTTCCTTGTCACCTTCGCGTCTAATATGCATTCTTCTACTGAGGTCGTTCCTTGGGTATAAATCGGCAGAAGAATTTTTTTTCTTCAGTGCTACTCGCAAAAATATGCAAAAATTGACTGCAAAAGCACATTCGTCGACCCGGACGCAATTTATCGAGAAGTACATCTTGGTTTTCCACCGCTTGATTTTTTTTGCGCAACTCCGCACGTGTGGCGAAATCGCACTTGACTTTCACCATTTATTCACCTAATTTTACTTAAACCTTCGAAAGGAGTTCACCGTGACAGGGCTCACTCCGGCGCAGGAAAAAGTTTTCCGGTTCGTTCGGGAATATATTACCCGGCACAGTTATTCTCCATCTTACGAGGAAGTGCGGCATCATCTGGGATTCAAGTCTCTCAACTCGGTTTACAAGCACCTTAAGCAACTTGAAGAACGAGGCTATCTGAAGACCCCGTGGAACAACAAAAAACGCGCTCTCGACCTGACCCCGCTGCACTCCTCCTCAAGAGCCGGGACCACAAACATTCCCTTCCTGGGGACGGTTGCCGCCGGAATACCGATTGAGCCGGTCCAGACGGCGGAAGCGATAGAAGTTCCGGAAAATTTCCTCGGTAATGGAAGCAATTTCGCCCTGCGGGTTCGAGGCGATTCAATGATCGAGGACGGCATCAGGGACGGAGATATTTTGATCATTACCCAGCAACCCCAGGCTGAAAACGGACAAACTGTTGTGGCCCTGGTAGCCGGGGAAGCGACCGTCAAGAAATTTTACCGCAGAGAGAACAAAATCGAATTGAGACCGGCCAATTCCCGAATGAAACCGATTGTGGCAAACGCAGAAGAGATCGAGGTGGTGGGTGTTGTAATGGGCCTGTTGCGTAATTACCGGGTGAACAGGCGGCTGCATCCCACCAGAAAGACAGTGTAGTGAATAGGGATATTGTTCATCTGGGGATTCCCGATTTTTATACGGCAATCGAAGAACTGAGGCGGCCCGAATTGAAGAGGCGGCCGCTCGCCCTGGCCGATGCAGGGGACAGGTCGGTTATCCAGGGCGTAAACAGTCATGCGAGAAAAGAGGGCATCCGTGAGGGTATGCCGCTTTGCCGGGCGCGCCGCCTATGCCGGCGGCTTTATGTAATGCCGTCTGATTTTTATCATTACCGGGAAAAACACCAGGAGATTGTTCGGGAATTCGGGTTCTTTTCACCGCTTGTCGAGGGGGGCTTTCCAGGAAGTTATTTCATAGATATCAGCGGGACTCGCCGCCTCTGGGGGCCTGGACCGGATCTGGCCTGCCGGATAGAAAAGGACCTGTACATAAAAATGGGGATTCGGGCACGGATCGGGCTTGCTTCAAACAAACTGGTAAGCCAGGTTGCCTCAACTTGCATTGATCTGGGAGACCTGAGTTTTATATTCCCGGGCAATGAAGAATCGTTTCTTTCACCTCTTCCCGTGGATTTTCTTCCCGGCGTAGGCGGGGTTACCACATCCAGGCTGGCTGGTTTCAACATCCTGAGAATCGGCCAACTGGCTTCCTTTCCCCTCGACATGCTTGCGGCGGTTTTTGGCAGCAGTGCTGAACGTCTCCTGAAAATCGCAAAGGGGATGGACCCCGCCCCCGTACTTCCCTCTCAACGGGTCCCACGGGTATCCGTTACGAAAATCCTGGACCGTGATGAAATCGATCCGGAGCATCTGGAATCCATTTTATTCCGGCAGGTTGAAGAAGGAGGCTGGAACCTGCGCGGCCATAATCGCTGTCCCGGGAGCTTCAGACTGGAGATTCAATATGCTGACGGCAAGTCGGTCGACGCCAGGAAGCGGATTTTACCAGGTTCGGTGCAGGCTGACCGCCTCCTTTTTCGATCGGTTCTCCCCGTCTTTAACAAGCTTTTCAGCAGGCGCGTGGCCGTGCGAAGGCTGGTGCTGGAGTTTTCGGACCTCGTGATGCCCTGTGCCCAGCTTCCGCTTTTCACGTGGGAAAATATGAGATCGTCAAAAGAGCGCGACATTCAGAAGGTGCTGGATTCGATCCGTGTGAAATTTGGAAAGGGAACAATTGCATGGGCGTTGAGCTGTGAGCAGTGAACAGAAAGAACTCAAGACCGGTAAACAACCGATGAATGGGGCGCAACAGCCGATAACAGACCACCCGTTTACTGCTCGCTGTTCACCGTCCACCGGTTTTGTCCACCTCCATGTCCATTCCTTCTATTCCATGATGCAGGGAGTAAGCTCGCCCGAAGTCCTGTGCAGGGAGGCTAAAAAGGCTGGTTTTACCCACCTTGCTCTGACTGATACAAACGGCTTTTACGGTCTTATCAATTTCCTGGAGGCAGCACGCGCAGCCGGGATAGAACCTATAGTCGGGGCCGAGATAAAAACCACGCAAACGAGTGCGGTGTTTCTTGCACGAACCGCCGCGGGATACGAAATCCTCTCGGAGCTCATCACCCGCCGCCATATTGAAAATGACTTCTCATTTATCCGGAGCTTTCCGGAAAAAAATTCCGACCTCGTACTGCTCAGCTCCGATCCGGAATTGCTAAAAGTATTCCGAAGGCGGTTGGAATGCTTTTTTGAAATAGTGCCGGGCCCATCCGACCGAAAGCTTCTCCATACGGCAAAGGAGATTGGCATTGCGCCTGTGGCCACAAACGCGGTCTATTTTGCCGGAGAAAAGGACCACCCTCTTCACCGGCTCGTTCGGGCAATAGATCTGAACAAAACCATGGGATCTCTTATGCCGGGGGAGATCGCAGCTCCGAGCCGAAGGTTGAAATCAGCCCTCGAGATGTCGGTACACTTTCCCAATTGCCCGGAGGCGCTGGCCAACTCGGTAAAGATTGCCCAAGCCTGTTATACCGCCTGGGACATTTTCCAGACCGTTTTTCCTCATTATCTCGACAAAAACGAGGACCACTTCACCCTCCTTGTCTCCGAGTGCCGCAGGGGGATTGAACGGCGCTACGGAAAAACCTGCAAAGCGATTGAAGATCGCCTCGCTGAAGAACTCGATCTTATTCGCGCCAAAGGGTTTGTGGATTATTTCCTGGTAGTTGCCGATATAGTGCGCCGCCGCCCGATCCACTGCGGCCGGGGCAGCGGTGCTGCAAGCCTGGTCAGTTATCTTTTGGGGATAACGCACGTCGATCCCATCCGGCACAATCTCCTGTTCGGCCGATTTTTAAATCCCGAACGCAAAGACCTTCCGGACATTGACGTTGATTTTCCGTGGGACGAACGCGCTGGGCTTTTTGACGAAATAACGGCTCATTACGGAAGCCACAGGCTGGCCTTGGTAAGCAACCACGTTGGGTTCCGGGCCAGGGCCTCGGTTCGGGAGGTGGCGAAAGTATACGGCGTTCCCGCTTCCGAAATAAAGGCGGTAACCCGCCGGATGAACTATTGGAGCTCACATGGGATATGGGAACATGTAAAATCACACCCCAAATTCCGCAATTTTCCCCTTGATCCGCCCTGGCCGGAAATCATCGCCCTCGCTTCGCGCCTGGAGTCATTACCCCGCGTTATCGGGACCCATTGCGGCGGGGTGGTGCTGGTTCCGGACCGGGTTTCGAGGTATGTTCCGGTCCAGATAAGCGCCAAAGGGGTACGGATCATCCAATGGGAGAAAGACCAGGCCGAAAAGGCGGGCCTCGTCAAAATTGACCTTCTCGGCAATCGCTCGCTTGCCGTGATCCGCGACACCATCGAGTCGGTCCGGGAAAATACGGCGAAGACAATCGATTATGCGACCTTCAATCCGATTGACGACCCGCAGACAAGGGAAATCATCAGCCGGGGAAATACAATGGGCGTCTTCTACCTTGAATCTCCGGCCATGCGGCTCCTCCAGGCAAAGGCAGGAACCGGTGATTTCGAGCATGTAGTGATCCATTCGTCTATTATACGCCCGGCCGCAAACCGATTTATTCGACAATATCTTGGGCGCCTTCATGGAGAACCATACGAGCCACTCCATCCAAACCTCAAAGATATCCTTGCCGAAAATTACGGGATACTGGTCTATCAGGAAGATGTCGTGCAGGTGGCAATGGCGCTGGCCGGGTTTTCATGGGGCGAGGCGGACAGCCTGAGAAAAGTGATAAGCAAGAAAAGCCGGGAGCAGCTCTCAGACTACAGGGCGCGCTTTGAGCAGGGATGCGCCCGAAACGGGATTTCCCCCGAAGTAGTGGAAAACGTATGGGACATGTTCACCTCTTTTTCCGGCTATTCTTTCTGCAAGCCGCATTCGGCCTCATATGCCCTGGTGAGCTTCAAGTCTGCGTATCTTAAAGCGCATCATCCAGCGGAATTCATGGCGGCGGTCATCTCCAATGGAGGAGGCTACTACAGCACTTTCGCCTATATTTCTGAAGCCCGGCGCCTGGGGATCGAGGTGCTGGGGCCGGATATAAACGAAAGCCGTTTACCCTACACCGGCATGGGAAAAACGATACGAACAGGTTTCCAACAGCTTCAAGGAATAAGGAAGAGCGCCACCGAAGCCATTATCAGAGAAAGGAGCCGGGGCGGACCTTTTTTATCGATCGAGGACTTTCTCAATCGGTTGAAAGGGCAAGGCGGCATATATGCCCAGGACGCCGCCATACTTGCAAAAAGCGGCGCCTTTGACTCCATTTCGGAGGTCTTTAACCGCCCTCAAATCCTCTGGTTCATCGAAGCATGGTTTTTGAAATACGGTGCTCAGTGGTCAGTGGCCAGTAGTCAGGCAAAAGCTTTTTCCGACCACTATAGTACGGCCGCCACCGGCAACCGGTTCCTCTGTTTTCAGTCCTCCGTCAAGGTCCCTTCCCTTCCGGATTTTTCCGACCATAAGAAATGGGCGCATGAATCGGAAACCCTGGGATTTCCCCTTTCGGTCCATCCCCTTGACCTGGCAGAGTCTTTTTTCCGTTCTCTGCGGCAATCAGTAGTTCCGGCATCCGATCTGGCCGCACACGTGGGGAAAAAAATCCACATGAAGGGATGGCCCATTACTCGGAAAGAAGTCTTAACCAGAGAGGGGGAAGAAATGGAGTTTTTCACTTTCGAAGATGCAACGGGAATTTTCGAGACGGTCTTTTTCCCGAAACCGTTCAGACGATTTTGCCAGGACCTTGACATGAGCCATGCATATCTGCTGCACGGCCTGGTGGAAAGCGAATTCGACGTGGTTTCGCTCAATGTTGATTATGCTTATCGGGTGACAAATGGCAGTGACCGATGATTTGCTGCCGCAACGATTCTATATTGAGAATCGTGAACGGAACCGTAAGCGAAATAAAAATCCCCCAGGGCCGAGACTTCCGTCAGCCCTGGGGGATTCTCACATGTGTGCTCCAAAATCCAGGAGAACACAGAATTATCTAAACTCCTCCGTAATCCCAAATCCCCCAATCTTACAGGTCGAAATAGAGCTTGAATTCCATGGGATGCGGCCGCATGCGTACAACGTCCACTTCGTTCAAGGTCTTGTATTCGATCCACATGTCGATGACGTCCTGCGTGAAAACGTCGCCCTTGAGTAGAAACTCATGATCTTTTTCAAGGTTCTTGAGGGCTTCGTCGAGTGCTCCGGGGGTAGAGGGAACCTTTGCCAACTCTTCCGGACTCAATCCGTAGATGTCCTCATCGAGAGGCTCGCCTGGATCGATCCGGTTTTCGATACCGTCAAGGGCGGCCATAAGCAGGGCGCTGAAAGCCAGATAACCGTTGCAGGACGGGTCGGGGAAGCGCACTTCGAGACGTTTGAGCTTTGGAGACGGCGAGTACATAGGGATACGAATGCCCGCGCTGCGGTTACGGCTCGAGTAAGCCAGGTTCACAGGGGCCTCATATCCGGGGACCAGCCTTTTGTAGGAATTAGTGGTCGGGTTGGTAATGGCGCACAGCGCCGGGGCGTGTTTCAGAATACCACCTGCCGCCCAAAGGGCCATCTGGCTCAGTCCGCCGTATTTATCGCCGGAAAACAGAGGATTGCCATCTTTCCAGAGGCTGAAATGGGTGTGCATTCCTGTACCATTGTCGCCGTAAAGAGGCTTCGGCATAAGAGTCACAGTCTTACCATGTTTTTTGGCCACGTTTTTTAGAACATATTTGTACCACGCCAGGTTATCGGCCATTTTGACCAAAGGGGCGGCTTTCATGTCTATCTCCGCCTGACCGGCAGTTGCGACCTCGTGGTGCTGGCATTCCGTGCGGACACCGACCTGCTCGAGCGTCAGGATCATTTCCGAACGGATGTCCTGCTGCGTGTCCATCGGGGGCACGGGGAAATAGCCTTCTTTGTACCGGGGCTTGTATCCAAGGTTCGGGTTCTCAATCCTTCCGGAGTTCCACTGACCCTCGACGGAATCGATATAGTAGAAGCTGTAATTGTAGGAACTGTCGAACCTGATATCGTCAAAGATGAAGAATTCAGCCTCAGGGCCGAACCAGGCCATATCTCCGATACCCGTGAACTTCAAGTACGCTTCAGCCTTCTGAGCGATATTCCTGGGATCGCGAGTATATTTTTCCTTCGTCACGGGATCGACGATATTACACAGCATCGTAAGAGTTGGATCGGCGGTGAAGGGGTCCATCACCGCAGTATCCGGGTCTGGAACAATGAGCATGTCGCTGGCGTGTATCGGCTGCCAGCCCCGGATGCTGGATCCGTCGAAGCCATAACCATTTTCGAAGTCGCTCTCACCCAACTCTGCGATCGGAACTGAAAAATGCTGCCATAGACCGATAAAGTCCATGAACTTGAAATCCACTATCTTGGCGCCATTTTCCTTGGCAAAAGCCACTACTTCTTTTGGGGTCATATTCTCCTCCTGTGAGTTTTCGAAACTGGGATTGGACACCTTAGTCCGTGATGTCTAGGCAATTTGCTTGCCAACGTCAACATTTTTCTTTCTACGCTTCCATTCGCATGCGCTCGAAAGCATTTTATGGAGCGCCCTACCCTGTATTCCTGGTGTTTCGAGGAAAAATTGCACCATGGAAAAAACATTTTTGTTACGCGCTGGGCAGCGAAGGTAAGAAATGTCACATCCAAAATGATAACCTAAACGATAACTATTCGGAAATACGGTTGAATTTGTTCTCCAGAAGGCCTGATCGGTCTTGAACAAAATTGTACCCCCTGCGGTCCGAACAATTCTGCAAAACCAGCCCAAGCTATTAGCAGCCAATAGAAAGACAGTCGAGAAGCTTCGTTTTCACCTCTTCATGCCTACGGTTGTTCGCCAGCTTCTCGCCGCTCAAATCGGTGACGTAAAAGATATCGACAACCTGCGCTCCTGGTGTGGATATCTTTGCGAGTTGGATACTGATATCGAGTTCGAACAGGACGTTGGTAATCTTGTGCAGAACGCCCGGCCGGTCCCAGGTATATACTTCGATCAGGGTATAAAAGTCCGAGGCCTCCTCATCGATGATAACCTTGTCCTCTTTTCGCGGATGACACCTTGCCTCCAATACGGAGGGCCTGCGCCTGTTTATCAGTAGCTCATCCAAGTATGAGGAATCGGCGAGGGCCCGGACCAGGTCGTTTTCCACCTTTGACCACAGTTCATCAGGATGCAGGGGGTCGGGAATTCGCTCGACGCGCAGGATATCGCAAACTACACCGGGTTCGCGGGTGAAGATATCCGCTGAGAGGATATTCAACCCTCTTGCCCACAAAACACCGGTAATGAGAGCAAACAATCCAGGCCGGTCACGCGTTACTACCGTGGTCTGCCACATCCCGCCTTCAACCGGTTCTGCCTCGAAGCTAACCGAGCGGCTGGTCAGATCCTTTTCCATGCTGTAGTGCTTTAGAATTTCGCGTGGTTGCTGAGAGAGCAAATACCTGAAAGAAAGTTTGTCCATCCACTCGGTCAGCCTTTCACTTTCAGCGGGGTCGGGCCAAAGCGCCAAGACTTTTTCCTGCGTTTCCGCAGTGCGCGCCTCAATATCTTCCGGTTCGAGGTCTGCCCGCTGCAGCGCCTTGTCAACCTTGAAGAAGAGTTCCCTCAATAGAGAAGCTTTCCACGTGTTCCACGCCTGGGTGCCGGTCGCCCGGCTGTCGGCCACGGTAAGCATATAGAGCAGGAGCAGGCGCTGGCGGTCCTTTATAGTTACCGCACAGTTCGCCACGGGTTTTTCTTCCATCAAGTCACGTTTGAGAGCAGTTTCTGCAAGAATAAGATGATGTTCGATCAAAAAACAGAGCAGATTTCTCTGCCAGTCACTCAAACCCATCCTGACCGCGATTTCCTCTGCCATTGCCGCGCCGCTCACCGAATGGTTTTTTCCCCGCCCTTTCCCGATATCGTGCAGAAGCGCGGCAAGGAAGAGTATACGTCGCTCCTCCGGGCTTATAAGCTTTGCGGCGCTTTTGAGCGGCTCTTCCCCGTCGGCTTCACCAGCCTCTATCTGATGAAGTTCATGGACTGTGCGCAGTAGATGCTCGTCAACCGTATAGACGTGATAGACGTCATTCTGGACCCGATACCGAACTGAGGAGAATTCCGGGATGAATACCTGCAAAAAGGCCGTTTCCAACATGGTATTCAGGACTTCAAACGAGAATTGCGGTTCAAGCAGAATGTCAAAGAATTGATTTATGACCTCGGGATTTCTCCTTTCACGCTCTCCAAAGCTGCGAAGGTTTTCCCGGATTATTCTTCCCGTGTTGTGATGGAAGTGAGCTTTAGAACGAGCCGCCTGCCAAAAGAATCGCATCAGCAGGAGCGGATTTTTTTTCAGCCATTCCGGTTCCATAATGTGAAGGTGCTTGCCTTCCAGCAAAAATGGCCCCGGCAGGATTTTCCTGCGCAGGTGAAAGCCGCGAAACCTTTTCTGGGACTCTTGAACTCTTTCCAAAAAAAAGGAGGTCGTTCTGCGCACACGTGAAGTGTTTCGATAATACAGGCGCATGAAACCCTCAACGGCGGAGGAGCCTTCCATACCCGCCATGCAGCCCATATGCCCGGCAATCTGTTCCTGGTCGGGAAAAAGCAGCCGGTCCTGCCTTCTTCCATTGGACCGGTGAAGTTGAAGCCTTACCCGCCAAAGGAAATCGTAAGACTTGTCAAGCCATAGCTTTTCGGCCTCCGTAAGCCACTGATTCTTGAGCATTTCATCCAAAGAAGGGTCGTTCAGGTAAATGATTCCAGCCCACCTGATCGTATGCAGGTCACGAAGAGCACCCACTCCATCTTTGACGTTAGGCTCCAGCAGATAGGGGCTTTCACCATACTGTCGCAGCCTTGCTTCTCTGTACGCGATCAGGTTCTGAAGAAACCGCTTTCTGGAAGAATTGCCGAATAACTTGAGAAATGACCTTTTCCATTCGCCGAAAAACTCAGCATCGCCTGCAACCAGGCTGGCTTCCAGGTAGCTGGTCAGAATGGAGAAATCGTTCTGAACCATGTTGCGGACCATGGAAACGGAAGCGATGGAATGTCCCACCTCGAATGCGTTGTCCCACAAACCGTATACGAGATCATGGACCAGTTCGGACAGGAAGGAAGGAAGCCGCTTTTTGTAAAGGAAGAGAAGGTCGATGTCGGAGGCGAAACTAAGTTCACCGCGGCCTAAGCCGCCTACAGCGACAAGAGCCCAGCCTTCCCCGGACGCCGAATGTTCTTTGATCGCGTTGGCAAGCGCTTCCTGTAAACTGGAAGAATAGGTGCGGGCAGCCAGTAGTCCGGGAATATCCGCGCGGCATTGTTGAATGAAATGGTCCCGGAGATCTTTGAGTTTTTGAGTGAAATTTGAACGTATGACCATATTTCGATCTCGAAATCCCCTGGTGGGAAATTCAATTTTGCTACTCACACGCGAAGGAATCCCGGTACGGACACAGGCTTAAAGGGCGTCTTCCCCGGTCTCTCCGGTCCGGATACGGATACATTCTTCCACAGGCATAACAAAAATCTTGCCATCTCCGATTTTGCCCGTTTTTGCCGACTCACGAATTGCGGCTACTATTTCTGCCAGCTGCCAATCAGGGACTGTCACCTCTATTTTGATTTTAGGCAGAAAATCAACTACGTACTCAGCTCCCCTGTAAACTTCGGTGTGTCCTTTCTGCCGCCCGAAGCCTTTAACCTCGGAAACCGTCATCCCTTTGATTCCAAGGTTTGTCAGCTTCTCTTTCACATCGTCGAGTCTAAATGGTTTGATAATCGCTTCGATTTTTTTCATCGTTGTTCCCCTCCTTAGGAAGTCTGCATGACTTTAGACAAAGTTCTCAAGAAGAAAACAACAAAAATGTAACTTCAACTCTCCACATAACCCTGCGCAATCGGATTTCGCCTGCCGATCCCGAAGGCTTTTGTGGTAACCCGCAATATCGGGGGGGCCTGCCAGCGCTTGTACTCATTGAGTTCGATCCGCCTCGCCACCCATCTGACTATTTCCGGATCGAATCCTCTGGCTATTATTTGTTTTACCGGCAGGCGCCGCTCGACATATTCGGCCAGAATAGCGTCCAAAATCTCGTAGGGCGGAAGGGTATCCTGGTCGGTCTGATTAGGCCGCAATTCCGCTGAGGGAGCACGCGTCAGGATACGCTCCGGGATCCACCCATGCTCATCGTTTAGTCTGTGGGCCAGGTCATAGACCATGGTTTTGGGGACATCGCCCAGAACCGCCAGACCTCCGTTCATATCTCCATAAAGCGTGCAGTATCCTACGGCAATTTCCGATTTGTTGCCTGTACTGAGAAGCAACCTGCCGAATTTGTTGGAAATGGACATGAGCACCATGCCCCTGAGACGTGCCTGGAGATTTTCTTCAGTGAAATCGTGTGGCAAACCGTCAAAAAGCGGCTTCAAGGATTGAAGCGCCGTCGAAAAAAGATCTTCAATGGAGATCACCTCAAAACCGATGCCGAGCCGGGAAGCTAATTCACGTGCATCGGCAAGGCTCTCCGGGGCGTTAAAAGGCCCGGGCATTGCTACCCCGAGAACGTTTTCGGCGCCCAAGGCTTTTACCGCCAGGCAGGCGGTTAGAGCGGAATCCACTCCTCCGCTCAATCCTACCACGGCCTGTTTGAAAGAGCACTTGCGGGCGTAGTCTCGCAACCCGAGTGTGAGTGCCCCGATCACCTCTGAGATGTGGTCGTTCCCGCCCGCATGCAGTTCACAGGCGCCGCCGTCAATATCACAAACTATCAGGTCTTCGGCGAAATCGGCGCCCGTAGCCCGAAGTTGGCCCTTCTCATCCCAGATCATGCTATGCCCCTGGAAAATCAATTCGTCATTACCTGCAACCTGGTTCACATAAACCAGTGGAGCGCGGGCTGAAGCAGCCTGTTTTTTTAAGAGTTCGCCGACCCAGTGGACTTTGCCCACATGATAGGGAGAAGAGGAAATATTTACGATCAGATCGACCCGGGCTTCGGCCAACTCGCGAACCGGATCGGCATTGTAGAGAGGACCGGGAAGATAATCCGGAACGTTCCATGCGTCTTCGCAGATAGTAATGCCAATCCGCCTGTCTCTGAAATCAACCCATGTGGCAGCTTTGCCGGGTTCGAAGAATCTCTCCTCATCGAAGACATCATAGGAAGGCAGCAGCATCTTATGGGCTACAGCACGGAGCCTGCCGTCCTCATAAAACACGGCGGAATTGTGGTAGGGCTTTCCACACCCTTCGTTGACGGACACCGCGCCAAAAATGACCCCGATACCGCTGCACGCGTTCGCTATACGCTCCCAGTAGCTTATACTGTCGGCAACGAAGCCGCGTTTATCGAGCAGGTCACGCGGAGGATATCCAAGTATGGACAATTCAGGGAAAACAACCAGTTCGGCGCCGGCCCTCCTTGCTTTTTCGATAAATTCGCACATCTTGGCCGTATTGCCCTCGAGATCGCCAACAAAAGTATCGATCTGCCCCATCGCGATACGCATCATCGGTTCCTTTTCGTCACCTGTCGGCTGAAAATCGAAATCAATCGGTATAAGAGCATATCCTATCTTCCACATTAAGTAATCCCATTTTCCGGATCCGTATGTTATAAAAACAGCCTGGTCTTTGCTGAAACGGAATGTGCCGGCATAGTCTTTGTTGGCGGGAGAATCGTAATCCATGAGTCAATGGAGGGCGCGAGTTCAAGATAGAAGACGCAGCCCGGTTGAGATACTGCGCGAAGTACTTCACGACGGAAACAGGCTTTATATAGGCTCCGGCTGCGGGGAACCTCAACATCTGGTTCGTTCTTTAATCGAGTTTTTACCTGGACATCGCGATATAGAAATAATCCAGAATTTTTCCATGGGGTCCCTTCCGGAAGACTGGAAGCGCTTCGAGGAAAATGCGCGGCTCAAAACATTTTTTGTCGGTCCGAGGTTGAGGCGTGCGGTAAACGATGGACTGGCTGACTACATTCCGGCTTATTTTTCATCCATACCCAGCCTTTTCCGGGAAAAACCTCTTTGGAAGATCGACATTGCGATGGTTCAGGTCTCACCACCCGACGAGCACGGTTTCTGTTCGATGGGAATATCGGTGGGTACCGACAAGAGCGCAGTAGAATCTGCAAACACAGTCATTGCCCAGATAAATCCTCAAATGCCACGGACACTGGGAGACAGCTTCCTTCATCTATCTCAGATTCACTATCCTGTGGAATATGACGAGCCGCTGCTGGAGATGGTTTTTCGAGAGCGCAGCGCGGTTGCCGAGCGGATAGCCAAATACATTTCCCCACTGATCGAAGACTGTTCCACGATTGAGACCGGATTCGGGAGGATCCCCAATTTGGTCCTGAGATACCTTGAACCGAAGAAAGACCTCGGGATCCATACCGAGGTTCTTACCGACGCGCACCTGTATCTTATTCGTTCAGGGGCCGTAAACGGTCTCGGTAAAACCATAAATCCCGGGAAAATCGTGGCCAGCTTCTGCATGGGAAGCAGGGAAATCTACGACTTTGTGAATAACAACCCCGAGGTGGAGATCTACCCCACGGAATATGTCGACAACAGAAAGCTTATAAGCCGGCATGATCGGATGGTCGCCATCAATTCAGCGTTGGAAATAGACCTGAGCGGACAGATATGCGCCGAATCCATAGGGCACAAGGTTTACAGTGGAATCGGCGGCTACGTGGATTTCATGCATGGGGCATCGAGCGCGAACGGCGGCAAAACTGTAATTGCCCTGCCGTCCACAAGTACTGACGGGCGCAAGTCGAGAATTGTGAGCCATCTGACAAACGGAGCCGGTGTAATCAGTCCGCGCAGCACGGTCCATTATGTGGTGACGGAGTTCGGAACCGCCTACCTGCATGGCAAGACCATCCGCGAACGTGCGCTGGCCCTTATCGGTATCGCCCATCCCCGGTTTCGAGAGCAATTGCTCGCAGAGGCCAAAAGCATCCATTACGTTTACGAAGATCAGATTCTTACTCCCATTTATGAACCTCTCTATCCGGGACAATGGGAGACGCACCAGGTTTTTCCTCCAAACGAGACTCTTTTTTTCCGTCCTATCAAGCCAACCGACGAGCGGGCGCTTCAAGAGTTTTTCTATTCACTGCCGTTTGAAGACATTTATTTCCGCTTCCTTTCCGCGATGAAGGCATTCCCGCACAGAAATATTCAAGCCATGTGCAATATCGATTACGAGCACGTAATGGTGATTGTGGCGGTTACCGGAGAAATTGGCGCCGAGAAGATCGTTGGAATTGGCAGGTACATTTTGGACCAGAAGACGAATTTTGCAGAAGTGGATTTTGCTGTTGCAGCGGATTGGCAGCGCAAGGGAATCGGGACCTTCGTGCTCCATTATGTGGGTGAAATTGCAAAGTCCAAGGGCATTACCGGATTTTTGGCTTACGTGCTTGCCGCCAACAGGACCATGATCTCAGTGTTAAACAATGCTGGTTACGCTGTGCATTCCAGATTGGATGAGGGCGTGTATGAGATCTCGTTCCGCTTCGATGAACCCGCTTTGTCATGCCGTGTGGAAGAATACAAATGAGGGCACGGCGCTCCCGCCCGATCGATCCTCGCCTGCTCGCCTTCGATATAGACGGCGTGGTGGCCGATACGATGGAAGTATTTGTCAGGCTCGCCCACGAAAGGTACGGGCTCACTCATATTTCCAAGCAGGACATGCTTTCCTACAACCTGTTTGAATGCCTCGGCCTGGAAAAGCAAGTTATGGATGACCTCATCCGCCTCACGCTCGATGAGGAACACACCATGCAGATCCCTCCTGTTCCGGGCGCTCCGGAAGTACTCACGGAACTCGCCGCAACGGCGCCGCTCCGGTTCGTCACGGCTCGAATCAGCTCAGAGTTGATCACGCAATGGCTTTTTACCATTTTACCCGATGTGCCCAATGAAAAAATAAAGGTGATGGCCTCCGGCTCGCCGGAGGCTAAGCTTGACATCCTCAAAGGACTTGAAATTCGCTACTTTGTCGAAGACAGGATAGAGACCTGCCGGCACTTGAAGGAGGCTGGAATCGAGCCTCTCCTTTTCGATCAGCCTTGGAACCGCAAGGATTCGGCAGACGATTTAATTCGCATCCGGAATTGGATGCAATTGAAAGAATGGGTATTGCCCTCCGATATAATCTTGGGGTAAAGTGCGCTCACTTGAAGGGGACCATCTTCGAAAAACCGTCTTGAATCAACTGCGCATATTACACATCGCCCGGATTCTACTGCCTTTTCGGCATTTAGAGTTCAAAAGGCGCATATCATGTCATCAGCCAAAGTGCCGCCCATACAAATAAAAGCCGACCGAAACGGCTTTACCCTGGTCCCTGATCCGGCCGCACCTTTGAATGCCATCCTGGCTTTCATGGATAGACGGCTGGAGCAGTCGCATGATTTTTTTCAGGAAACGGGGATGGTTCTCGATCTGAGGACAAGGCCGATGCGGACGGACGAGATTTCTGCGCTTCATGAGAAGCTGCACGAAAAATCCAACGCCAGGATCATAGAAGTCAGGCTCAGCGACGATCTTTCTTTGTCGTTGGTGGGAGAGAGTCGAAGAACCCCTGCCGCATCGAAACAAGCCTGCCTTGAGCCCGGAAACCATGCTCCTGTCATTGTTCGCAATACGTGCCGCTCGGGCGTGCGGGTCGTCTCTCCAGCAGATTGCGTCGTCCTGGGAGATGTAAATCCAGGCGCCGAGATTATTGCCGAGGGTGACGTGGTCGTATTCGGTCAGCTGCGTGGTCTCGCTCATGCCGGCGCATCCGGCGAGAGATCCTCCAGAATTTGGGCATTGAGCATCGTGCCCAATCAGATCAGGATCGCTGACCTGGTTGCAGTCCCTCCAAAGGGAATAAAGCCTGCGCCGAACAGATTCGAGGTCGCTGAAATTCAAAACGGTGTTATCCAGGTTATCAGTCTGTGAAAATATAGTATTTGAGGTCGGGGGAAGAGGGTATTGGACGGAAACCGGTTTTTACAAGATTACAGGTGATCTATGGCTGGCAAAACAATCGTGGTGACTTCCGGCAAAGGAGGGGTCGGCAAGACTACTACCGTGGCCAACCTGGGAACAACACTGGCCAAGAAGAAATACAGTGTTGTGATGGTCGACACGGACATAGGCTTGCGCAATTTAGACGTTGTCATGGGGTTGGAAAACCGAATCGTTTTCAACCTGGTTGACATCATCGAAGGTAAGTGCCGTAAAGAACAGGCGATGATCCGGGACAGGAAGATTCAAAACCTTTTCATGATCCCGGCGGCTCAGACTCGTGAAAAGACTTCGATAACGCCGGAGCAGATGAAAGGACTCTGCTCCAACCTGGCTGACGAATTTGACTACGTGTTGATCGATTGCCCAGCGGGGATAGAACAGGGGTTCAAAAACGCGATCGCCGGAGCGGATACGGCACTGGTCGTTACCACGCCGGAAGTCTCCGCCATCAGGGATGCCGACCGCGTAATCGGGCTTCTCGAAGCCGCAATGATCAGTCATATCAGCCTCATTATCAACAGACTCAATTTAAAAATGGTCAAGAGGGGAGATATGCTGTCCACCGAGGATATCATTTCCCTGCTTTCCGTTCCGCTCCTTGGGGTTGTCCCGGAAAGCGAGGAGGTAGTGGTATCTACCAATCGCGGAGTCCCGCTGGTTCACGACAGGAGTAGCAAGGCCGGAGCGGCATTCAGAAACATAGCCGCTCGTCTCAACGGCGAGGGTCTTCCTCCGGACGGGGATGGGTCCAACGGGTTTTTCGGCCGCATGAAACGGCTGATCTGGAACTGAAAGGAGACAGGCCAATGCTGGGTATTTTGCGGCGCTTTTGGGGAAACGGACCGAGCGGACAGATCGCCCGTAAAAGGATGCAGTTCGTACTGATGCACGACAGGGTGGATATTACGCCCGACATGATGGAAGCAGTCAAGAATGACATAATAAAAGTGCTTTCACGGTACATGGAAATAGACAACAGATCCATCAAGGTCGATATCGAACAGGGTAAAGACTTCATGGCCCTGATATCCAATGTTCAGGTAAAGCGTGTTTACAGGCATGCGTTGTCAAATTGATGGACAGGCATGGTAAGGATGGAGATCGTATAATATTTGGTTGTGATATATGAGCACTACCGATGATCGAGCTGCGAAACGGCTTCCAGCCTGATGCTCGCGGCTGATCTCGGACCCCGCTGCAACGGCGGGACTGGCGGCTGAGATATACTCCGGCCGGAAACAAGCGTATTCTCTGTTTTCTGCCATTGGAGGAGGCCCGCGCAAAAGGCGCAAGCAAAAACCAGCCTTCCGGCAGCCCTCGC
>Ga0326728_10013079_pt1 | contig 18161 bp, 12 predicted proteins | sample MB3enrmetagenome_FD_207602 | JGI IMG/M metagenome (GOLD analysis project Ga0326728, IMG submission 207602) | Lab enriched peat soil microbial communities from McLean, Ithaca, NY, United States - MB31MN | ecosystem: Environmental > Terrestrial > Soil > Wetlands > Peat | place: USA: New York... | reverse complement strand
GTTCGCAGAACAGCTCGAATTCCAATCGTTTGGTGGAACTGGCGCAGCGCTTGGATATAAAGGCGCAGCTAATTGATGCGGCCGCGGACATTGACCCGAAGTGGCTCGAAGGCATTCGCCGGGTGGGATTAACGGCAGGAGCTTCCGCGCCCGAGGTATTGGTCGAGCAGGTGAGCGAGCGGCTGGCGCAGTTCGGATTCACCGACCAGCGCGACCTGGACCTGATCCGCGAAGACGTGCGCTTCACGCTGCCCGCGGAGCTTGCGACCATCGCGCCCGCGCCTCGCCGCTAGTTGGCGCGCGTTTTTTTGCGCACACGTTTTATTACGTCCCCGGGCAGGGGCAGTTGCTGGAATGCTTTTCCGGCGCCCGGAGCAGCCACAGGAGCAAGAAGAAAAAAAAGAAAAGGAGCGTACCTTGGCGGTCAAAATAGTCCGTCAACCCAGCAAAATTGCCTTGATTAGCGCGCCCTCCAGCGCAGCCGGCTTCGCTCCCGGCACCGAAAAGGCGCCCGCCGCACTTCGCGCTGCAGGCCTCATCGAAAAACTCCAATCCATCGGCTATGAAGTCACCGACTTCGGCGAATGCGCGCCGCGTCTCTTCGCCGATGACGACGATCACAAGCGCGCCCGCAACATCCCCGAAATCGTCGCCGCTCTCAACGACCTCAAGCCTCGCGCCGAGCTGGCCGCCAGGTCCGGCGGCTTGATTTTGGTCCTCGGAGGCGACTGTGTCCAGGCCGTCGCACTTCTCGCCGGTGCGCGCCGCTACTATAAGCACCTCAGCCTCCTATGGTTCGACCGCGACGCTGACCTCAACACGCCCGCCTCGACGCCCTCCGGCCGTCTCGACGGCATGGCCCTGGCCGGCATCATTGGTAAAGGCTCGCCGGAACTGGTGCGTTTTTGGGGCGAACCACCGCTGGTGCGCGAGCCAGACACGCTCATTTTCGGTTTGGTGCGCTTGGATCCCCCGGAGCAGGAATTTCTGGCGCGCTCGCCCATGCGCCATGTGTTCGCTGCCGATATTCAGGCCAAGGGTCTCCCGCAGGCGGCAGACGATGCACTCGCCCAGTTGCACGCCGATACGCGCGAATTCATGCTGCACCTCGATTTGGATGTCATCTCCCAGGAAGAGTTTTCCGCGACAAACGTGCCCGGCAGTGGCGGACTGACTTTCGGCGAAGTGCAAACCTCGCTGGAGGAATTTGCCAAGCACAAGAACCTGCTCGGCCTGGATGTAGCGCAGTACAACCCCGACCGCGATCCGGATGGCGCCGGAGCACGAAAGATTGTGGACATGCTTGCCAGCGTGCTCTCCGCGCGCCTGGCGGCGTTGACCCAGACCGCGCCCGTGGCAGCGGAAGAAACGCCTTCAGCGACGGCTTGAGTCCCTGAAAATCTAGAATGTAAAGGGCAGAGAGTATTGGGTCAGTTTGGAAGGCCAATACTGGATCATTTCCGGTTTGCCGGAGGCCCGGAGGTATTATAGGTCAAGGAGTAGGGAGCCGTGACCACGCGTCAACACAAGGTTCACACTCAACTCGGCCGAGCCGCAGTCCGGATCTTTGCCGCCAATGATCGTATGAACCAGGTTCTTATCGAACATCTTGACCCTACCGCCTGGAGAGCCAGACCGCCCGGCAAGGCCCGCACCATTGCGGCGATCTTCACGCACATGCACAATGTCCGCTCCAAGTGGGTCAGGCTTACAGCTCCGCACCTGAAGGTTCCACCACAGCTCAACCGCGCGCACTGCACGCCGCAGCAGGCCCGCGCGGGATTGGCCGAGAGCGCTGCTCGCTGCGCGGAGATGCTCGCTGAAGCGCTCGGCGGTGGGGGCCGCGTCGAGAAATTTCTTAGAGACGGCTGGGCCAAGCCTTGGCCGGTTGGCGTGGAAATGCTGTGCTACATGCTTTCTCACGAAGCCCACCATCGCGGGCAGGTGTGTATGCTCGCGCAACAACTCGGATTCCCGTTGCCGACAGAGGTGGCGTCCGGGATCTGGAATTGGGAAAAGGTCTGGAAAGAGTGCGGGTCGTCTGGCGGCCCCGGCTACGATTCTTAAGGAATCGCTCAAGGGCACAGGCCGCCCGGGGATGGCGCTCTGCGCAGGCGGAGTTGCGCGCGCTCTCGCCGGCCATATGCGATGAAATGGGCGTAATTGATAGGAACCCACAGCCGCTGTCGCACCGCATTTCGTGCCAGAATGAAGAAAATCAGCGCCCAGTCCCAGGCGTCTGCCTCAGTTTCCCAGCCCCGATGTAGTCGCCAAATGATTTGATTGCCTACGGGACCCCGTGGGAAGAGAATCAAGGGTTCCCCAGCTCAAGGGATTTCCTAGTCGGAGGTGTGTGATGGCCGATTTCTGGCAGCGGTGCGAAGGGCGAGTGATTGAGCAAAAATACCCGCTAAAACAATATCTGGGCGGGACGCCGAGTAGCGGGGTTTTCTTGACAGGCCGCAGCAGTGCGCCAGCGGAAAAAGCAGTGATCAAGTTTATTCTGGCGCATCCGGGCACGGCGAAATTGCACCTCTCGCGATGGGCACGCGCCGCGCGGCTTTCTCACCCCAATTTGCTGCAACTCCTGGACTCCGGGCGCTGCGGGCTGGATGGACGCGATCTGCTCTACGTCGTGGTCGAATACGCGGAGGAGAATCTCTCGCAAATTCTGCCGGAGCGAGCGCTGACGGCGGAAGAAACCCGCGAGATGGTGGTCCCCGTCGCGGAGGCTTTGATCTATCTGCACGGACAAGGTCTGGCGCATGGGCACCTTAAACCCTCGAATGTGCATGCGATTGGCGAGCAGATCAAACTTTCGGTCGATTCGGTGACGCGGCTGGGGGAATTGCATCTCGGGCGGGGCGCGGATTCCTACGGTGCTCCGGAGTTGATCTCATCTCCTGTCACGGGGGCGAGTGACGTCTGGTCGCTCGGAATCACGCTGGTGGAGGCGCTGACGCAGCACGCGCCGGACGTGCAAGCAGTGCGACACGGTGATCCCGAAGTTCCGGCAACCCTTCCCCAACCGTTTCTGGATATTGCGCGGCATGCCTTGAAACGCGATCCGGCGCTGCGATGGACCGCTGGCGACATCGCGGCACATCTGAAACCTGGACACGTCGTGAAAACGGAAGCGCCCCCCGTCCCGGCGGTGAGCGCCGCGCCCGCGAAACTTTCTCCGCTGGACGTTCCGCTCTCGCCGGAGCGCGGGATTCCCGTGGCCAAGTTAGCGGCAGTGCCTCCCAGAGCGACGCCGCCACAGCAAAAGCCAGGTGCGCCGGGAAAGAAAACGTTTGTCCTTCCCAATTACGCGATTCCGGTGGTCGCGGGGATCTTGGTTGTCGCGGCCCTTGTCATGTTGCCAAGATTCCTGCGGCGTCAGCATGAAACTCCCCCGTCAGCAGGCACCTCATCGGCTCAGGTGCAGTCCGAAGCAAAACCCATGGACCACGCTGGGAATCAGGCACGGCCTGCGCCGCAGCCAACCGTGAAGGATTCCGCAAGGGCGTCGGTTGAGAAGGCCCCTCCCGTATCCGCCGCGCCCGCGAAATTGCGGACGGAGGTCGCTCCCGCGACGAATGCCGCAAGGCTTGCCGGTGATTCGACGGCGCGAGGAGAAGTTTTGGAGCGGGTCTTGCCCCAGGCTCCCGATAAGGCGCTCAACACAATCCATGGTGTTGTGCGCGTAAGTGTGCGCGTGCATGTGGATGCCGCCGGGAATGTTTCGCAGGCTGAACTCGAAGCTCCTGGTCCCAGCCGGTATTTTGCGGATCTGGCATTGAAGGCGGCGGAGAAGTGGGTCTTTGGATCGCCGGTGTTGGATGGCAAGAGCGTGCCGAGCGAATGGCTGATCCGATTCGAATACACCCAATCGGGCGTCGTGGCGTTGCCGCAGCAAACGGCGCCGTAAGGCCTTCCTTGCCCGCCTGGAACTCGAGAAACGCTTAAATCGCGAAAGAATCTTCCTTGTGAGAGGTCAGCGCTCGCCGAGTCACCCCGCGCTGCTTGGAGGCACTTTAAGTAGAAGCGGCGGCACGCTTACGGTGGTAACGTGCGAGGCCCAGCCAGGAAAGATGCAGCGCGCCGTTGAACAGGTAGTGATCCACTTCCTCCTGGGAAAGAGACTGCCTGGCCTCGGCAGCGATCGCATTGATGAAAGCCTCGCTGGCTTGGGAGTCGTCCGCTCCCTCGGAAAGAATGTTGGTCACGAGCTCGCTCCAGCGAAGGAGGCGCTCGCGGTAGCTGGCGAGATGCCGCGCGGGATGATCGCAGAAGCTGAAGTGGGTGAGAAAAAGACGTTTGGGGCCGAGCGCGGCGATGGCGTCCAATGAGGTGTTCCACAGTTCGAGGTCGATGTCCGGCGGAGGAGTGGCGGGCAGGATGAAGGGATGCCCTTCGATGGCGATGCCCGCGGTATCGCCAACAAAAGCAACCCCCTCCAAGGCATCGAAATAAGTGACGTGATGCGACGCGTGGCCCGGAGTATAAACAACCACAAGCTGCCGGGATGCAAAGGAGAGCGTTTCGCCACCCTCCAGGATGCATAGGTTGGCCTGAGGCACGGCAAGTAATTCGCCGTAAAGTCGTTGCATCGTGTCGCCATAAAGGCGCCGGGCGCTATCGAGGAGTTTGCAAGGATCGGCCATGTGCGGAGCGCCCCGCGAGTGCACATAAACTCGCAGCCGCGGATTTTCACGGACGAGAGAGCCGGAAGCGCCTGCGTGATCCAGATGAATGTGGGTCAGAAAGAGAGCGTCGAGATCGCTGATGCGCAGGCCGTGAACGGCCAGTTGTTCGCGGAGTTGGGGGATCGTGGACGATGGCCCGGGATCAACTAATGCGACAGCATCGCCGCAACGAAGTAAGGCTGAGGCAATGGAGCAGGGATGGCCGGCCCAGTGCAAATCAAGAGGGATCGTTGGTGTCATCAAGAGAATAGTTTAGCGCAAACGGGCGGGGCAAAATCGTTGTGATGCTTGCCGTTTCTGACCATTCCGAGAGCGTCCGGGGGACTTATTGAGGCATGAGGAAGTACTTGCAGGATGACTTAGTTGTGGACTATTCTTTTCGGGCAGCAGCTTCTTTTATCGCTTGTGATGACGAATGAGTTAGCATTGTTTCCGTCTCAATGTAAAGAGACGAGCGCTGAACTGCCTCTTGTCCTGCGCCCTGCGCAGTCGACGCGCTTAAAGGAAAATGCATGGACCACACGGGATTCTCATGTGCAAATTCAGGGAGGAACACAATGTTGAAATGGGCTGTAGCGGTGGCCTTGGGCGTGCTTCTCGCCCTGCCACTCTGTGCGCAAGAGAAGAATGCAATCACCGCATATAACTGGAACGCAACGCCGGACAATAGCGCAGCGGCCACCAGCACGGGGCGCGATTTCAGCATCGCTCCGGCATCGCCGCGCTTATTTGCCATGCCAGCAGCCGCGGCGGGCAAGCCAGCGGATATTTTTTCGGACTGGGCAAACAACCCGTGGAACCGTGGAGCTTGGGGTCGGCTGACGCCAAGATTTGAGGTTGCGGGACTCTTCAGCTATATCAACTTCAGCCCCGGTTCGCAGCCCAATTTCAACAACTACGGCGCAACGGGTTCATTTGCTTACAATGCCAACAAGTGGCTCGGGTTGGTTGGGGAAATCGGCGGTTACACCTTCTCGCGGAACATCAATCTGCTTCCTCCAGGGGCAACCCAAGAGATACAGAACACCATTAAGGGCGATCAGTGGACCTACCTGTTCGGGCCGCGCTTGAATTTCCGGCATTTTGATCATTTCGTTCCCTTCGTGGAAGTCCTGTTCGGCGACGCGCGTGGCCACCCTAACCTCACGGGCAACGCGACGGCGCAGAGTACCTTTGGCTTGGCGCTTGGCGGTGGTGTGGATGTGGTCTTAGCGAGGAATATCGCCTGGCGCTTTATCGAAGCCGACTATTTCATGACCAACTATTCCGGTCCAGATTTGGCCGCGAGCTCCAGGCAGAACAATTTCCGCATTGGCAGCGGTATCGTGCTCCGCTGGGACTACCCGCCTGCTCCGCCGAAGCCCAATCATCCGCCAGTAGCGGCTTGCTCGGCGGCCGTGCCTTCGGTTTACCAGGGCTCGACGGATCCCGTGGCGATCCACGTGACCGCGAGCGATCCGGATAATGACCCGCTTACCTACAGCTATACGGCGACGGGCGGCACGGTCGACGGTACGGGCCCGGATGTGCGTTGGAACCCCACCGGCTTGGCCCTGGGTTCTTATACCATCAGTGCCAAGGTCGACGATGGCCGCGGCGGCACGGCTACTTGCGCCGCGGACGTTGCGGTTATCCAGCGGCCGAATTCTCCACCGATTATCTCTTGCGCGCCGGAACGCAATCCGATTATCTCCGGCGAACGCGTGGCGATCATTTCGCGCGCATCCGATCCGGATGGCGATCCTTTGACCTTCAGCTACGCGGCGACCGGCGGCCAGATTTCCGGCACCACGGCGACCGCGCAGTTTGATTCCACCGGGTTGGCTGCGGGCAGCTATACCATAACGTGTACGGCCGATGATGGCCGCGGCGGCCGGACCAGCGCCACGACCCACGTCGACGTGCAGGCTCCCGCACCCCCGCCGCAGGCGAGCAAGGTGGGCGATTGCGGCTACACCAAGGTCGCCGCGTCGCGCTTTGACAATGCTTGCAAGCGCGTGGGCGACGATGTGGCCCTGCGTTTGAAGAATGAACCGAACTCCAAGCTGGTGATTGTCGGCTTCGCGGATCCCAAGGAGCCCAAGGCCGCGAAACTGGCGGAAACCCGTGCGGAACTCGCCAAGAAGTATTTGGGCGAGAAGGGCATTGATGCCTCGCGCATCAGCACCCGTGCCGGCACGGCGTCTACCGAAAAGGGTATGGAGAAGGACAATCGTCGCGTGGACTTCGTCTTCGTACCGGAAGGCGCGACGTACTAAGAACTCATGCCCGGCTGGAGTGGTGCTCCACTCAAGCCGGGACTTGAGAACATGACGCGAACCCGGGCTCTCCGAAGACCACTTTGGAGAGCCCGGTTTGTTTTGGAACGAGGCTCATGGTGCGGTGCAGGGAAAGGACGCAGCGATTGCTGCTGAGGATCTGGATTGCGGTTCTCATCACGTTGAGTGCAGCCGCGGGCGCCGGTGCGCAGAGTTGGCAGCGACTCGGGCCGGAGGGCGGCATGGTGGTGTCCCTTGCCGCGGCCACCGGCGAACGTTTATATCTCGGCACGGCCGACGGGCATGTGTTCGTCAGCGAGGATGGGGCGGAGAAATGGGAATTGCGCGGCCGCGTGGGCAGCCGCACGGACGCCGTGATTTCCCGGCTGGTGGCCGACCCACTGAAATCGGATCGTGTGTACGCAGCAGTCTGGTACCAGCAACCCGGGAAAGGCGGCGGTGTTTTCCGGAGCGAGGATTCCGGGCGAACGTGGAGTCAACTCGGATTGGCGGAAGAAGAGGTGCGGGCGTTGGAGCTCGCCTCCGGGCAGCCGGATCTTTTGGTCGCGGGAACCCGCAGTGGAGTATTTCGCTCGCGGGACGCCGGGAGGAGTTGGGAGCGCATCTCTCCAGCAGGGGATGCAGAACTGAAAAATGTCGATTCGATCGCCGTGGATCCCGGCGACGCCAACATCATCTACGTCGGCACCTTCCATTTACCCTGGAAAACCACGGATGGAGGTGGGACCTGGAACTCCGTTGCCACTGGGCTGATTGATGATTCGGACATCATGAGTTTGCGAGTCGACGCCACGAATCCCTCGCGCGTCTATTTGAGCGCCTGCTCGGGTATTTATCGCAGCGAGAACCAGGGCGGCGTTTGGACCAAGCTCCAGGGTATTCCTTACGCCGCGCGGAGAACGCACCAGATTATTCAGGACACTCGCCATCCGGAAACTCTGTATGCCGCGACCACCGAAGGCCTGTGGGTCACCCGCGATGCCGGCGAGAACTGGAAGAGAACGACCCCGAAAGATTGGGTGGTTACAGGTGTGGTGGTCTTGCCTGGGGTGGGGAGCGCGTCCGGAAGAATCGTATTGGGGACAGAGGGGCAGGGAGTTCTAGTCAGCCAGGACGCGGGAGAGAACTTTGGAGTGGCGAACGCCGGATTTCGCCATCTGGTTGTCAAGCAACTCGTGGGAGATAGCTGGCAAGACCCACGGCACCTTCTTCTTGTGACGGAGCAAGGCGGCGAACACATTTGGGAAAGCCGGGATGCGGGAAAGAACTGGACACCGACGGAGTTTGCGGCAGAAGGCGCTGGGAAAGATCTAACTCTGCATCCTGAAATGATCCAGAAAATCCACGCGAGTCCTTGGGGATGGCTGGTGCAGTTGAGTAATGGGCAAATCTGGTTGTGGGATGCCGCCAAGGGGAAATGGAAGGAGTGGAAATTCGTCCTGGCTTCGCGAAGCACGGACCCCGCGCGGGGAACGCCCAAAAGGAACCGATCGGCGCCGAGGATAGCCGTGAAGCTAGCGGGTAGTGCCATCGCGCTTTCGCGGGACACCCTCTACTTCGCGGCCCGCGAAGGGGTGATGCGTTGCTCGCGCGGGGCGGCTTGTGCGCGAATGAGAGCGTTCGGGCGGAGCGGTTTCGTGGATGCTATCTGGGCATCCGGCGACAACCGGCTCCTGGGTGTGGTGGCCGGTGGAAAACTGGGAATTTCCGTGAATGCAGGGGCGGATGAAGTCTGGCGCGACTTGCCTGCGGGTATAACCGAGGTGACCTGGCTGGACGGATGGTTGCGTGCCGGAAGGTTGACTCTATTCTTGGGAACGCCCCAAGGACTGTTTGAATCCTTGGACGGGGGAATGCGCTGGATACGACGCGAGAATGGATTGCCAGCGGGTCCGGTCGACAGGTGGCTCCGCGGCAACGGCATTCTGATCGCTTCGTTGCGGCAAGGTGGGATCTACCTCTCCCGAGATGAGGGTATGAATTGGACGAGGGTCGATGAGAACGCGGAAACGGGGAGGACCACCGGACTGGTGCAGACCGGACCGGAAACTGTGATTGTAGGGTCGCAAGGGGAAGGCGTGCTCCAATTGGAACTGGGGCCGGGGAAGTAGTGGGCTCAAGCGAACACACAATGGGCAAAACGGAGCAAGTACGGGCAGGAACGCCAGAATCAAACGGAAACTGTTCCATTCCAGTACACTACGCCAAATAGTCCTGTTTTGGTAATTAACGCATTGACAATAATACGAATCTGTCATAGAAGAGAGGTATGTAAGAGCTTTCCCGGAATGGAATGCGCCCCCTTCCCCATCCGATATCTACCCCTGGAGCCCTGTCGAAGATCGCATGTGAGGTGGAGCGACTATGGCGAACCCACAAGGATTTCGGCCAGAGAATTCAGCTTACGGCGCAGGGATAGAGAAAATGCCCTTCAAGGGCATAGCGCGCAACGACCGCGCTGCGCCGCCGATGCACCTGCTGCTGGTTGACGATGACGATCATATCCGTGAAGTTTGCCGCAGTGTCGCGGAAGACTGCGGCATGAAGGTGACGGATGTCAGCACCGCCGAAGAGGCGCTCGAAGTGATGGAGATGTCCTCGGTGGATATCTTGCTGACCGACCTGCGCCTGCCTGGAACGAGCGGCCTGGAGCTGTTGCGCCGGGTGACGCAAACCTATCCGGACATTGCCGTGGTCATGCTCACGCAGTACGGCACGATCGATTCCGCGGTCGAGGCTACGCGCATGGGCGCGGCCGACTATGTCACCAAGCCGTTTCGCGTGGAGGAACTGCGCGCGCGGCTTGAGCAGGTAGTCCATTCCGTGGAGCTGAAGCGCGAGAATCGCTTGCTCCGGGAGCAGTTGCGGGCGCGGCCGGGTTTTGGCGGGCTCATCGGGATGTCGCCGCGCATGGAGCGAGTCTACAAGTTGATCGAAAAGGTGAGCCAGCGCACGCATCCCGTGCTGATTCTCGGGGAGAGCGGAACGGGAAAAGAACTGGTGGCGCGAAGCGTTCATTTTCTGGGACCCCGGAAGGATCGGCCGTTTGTACCCGTGGAGTGTTCAGCGCTGGTGCCAACCCTGGTGGAATCCGAGTTGTTCGGATACACCAAGGGAGCATTTACCGGCGCCATGCAGGCCAAGCAGGGCCTGATGGAATCGGCCAATGGCGGCACCTTGTTCCTGGATGAGATTGGGGAGATGTCGCTGGAGATGCAAGCGAAACTCCTGCGCGCGCTCCAACAGAGAGAGATCAAGCCGGTGGGCTCCACGGAGCGCAGAACGATTGATGTGCGCATTGTTGCCGCCACCAACCGGGACTTGGAATTGGCGATTAAGAGCGGGAACTTCCGCCAGGACCTCTATTTCCGCTTGAATGTGGTGCAGATCAAGCTGCCGCCGCTGCGGGACAGAAAAGGCGATATCCCCATGTTGGTGACCGCATTTCTGGAGAAATTCGCCGACCCCGACGACTCCCATCGTGAGCTGACCGAAGACGCCATGCGGCGATTGATGGCCTACGATTGGCCGGGCAACGTTCGGGAGTTGGAGAACACCATTGAACGCGCGGTGGCTTTGAGTACTGGTCCTCTCGTGAGCGTCCATGACCTGCCGACGAATCTGCAATATCCGACCACGGAGCGCGCGCCGGAAAAAGAGGAACTGCTGCCGCTGGACGAACTGGAACGCCGTGCAATTCTGAGCACCTTGCGGCAGACCGGCGGCGACAAACAAGCGGCAGCTCGCATGCTGGGAATTGGCAAGACCACCCTGTATCGAAAACTGAAGCAGTACCAGATCGAGCGCGCTGACGCTTAGTCGGCTGCTACCGTGCACTCCGGTTCACTTCGGGAATGGATTTCCGCAAGTATCGAGTTGGCAACCCCCTGCCGTTCAAATTCCCTGTTCTTTCAATAAGATCCCGTCCCTACAAGTTTGGTCCAGCCAATGCATAGCTGAGCCCTGAGCAGGCACCAGGGGGCCCGGCATGTTCTCGCAAAGCCGCGCAAAAAAGACGCCGCAGGAAGTGACCGCTGGCGGCGTGCTGCGTGCGGCCAGAGCCGGAGCCGGCCATGAAGAGTGGATCCGCATCGCCGTTGATGAATTGGCGATGGAACAATCCATCGAGCGTATCGGAATCTGGCTCGAACCGGCAGCAGAGGAGAGAGACAAAGGTATGGTTGTCTTCACCGGCACGGTTTGGGAACGCAACGCGGGTAACTTGCCGCAGGAGTGGCGAAAAATCTCAGCGGAAGCGCCTCTGCCCCGCGAAGTCTTACGCGGTACAAGTAGTGTGGAATACGAACTGGCGAGCACTTCGAATGCACCCATGCTCGGGCCGCTTATGGAACTCCAGCGCGCCCTCTGGGTGCCCATCATCGGGCACCGCATCCTCGGTGGCCTGATCCTTGCCGGAGCACGGGAAAAACAGACCCTCCTGCCCCGCGCCAAGGTAGAACGCATCGCGGAAGAGCTCGGCCTTCTGCTGGAAATGGAGGAAGAGCGCCGCTTAGCCCGCGAGCGCCAGGAGGATTTGACGCTCTGGCGTCGCATACAGGATCTCCTGCAGGATCCCGGAGACTCAAAGGATTTATTGCGCGAGTTGGTGGAAAGCTGCACCGGGGAAAAGGGGAAGGGCGGGGCCGGCGCCGTGTTTGCCTTGATTGGCGAGCGAAGGAACGGTTTGCCGGTGAACACCCCCGCGGCCACGGGCGAAGTGGATTGCCTGGTTGTCTGCGGACAGAGCGGAGAGCCCGAGTGGGCGCATAGCCTGGATCAAGGGCCACTGGAAAATCTTTGGCGCCAAGCGATGGAAACCCGGCGAGTCTGCGGAGCGGAGGCCGAACGCCTCCCACTGGCACGAAAAATCTCCAGAATCGTGGCCATCCCGATGGAATTCGATGGAGAGGTGAACGCGGTGCTGCTGGCCGGGCTTCCCTGGCGCAGAAGTTCTCTCGACACGCTGGAGCGATTGGAGTTGCGCGCGCTTCTGGCGGCTCAGGTACTGGAGCGTCGAAACCGCATCGCACGTGAACTATACGAAAAGTCCCAACAAAGCGTCCTGTTGGGATCGCACGAAGAGCCAGTGGTGTCCGTGGACCGCCAGGGATTCATCGGAATGGGGCGCGCGCGGGAGGTCCAGGAAGTGGAGCCGGAACTTCAGCAGGTACTGGAGTGGCTGGATGAAGGGGTTGTTGTCTTCGATGAAAACGATCGAATTCGGGCGAAAAATACGCGATTTCTTCAGATCCTGGGTCTTAGCGCGGACGACGGCGCTTCCTTGCAGAGTCTCGAGGACCTGCTACGCTTCACGACGAAGAATGCCAGGGAGCCCGAAAAGTTCGCCGCACGGTGGAAAGCCTTTGCGGAAGGCGCCGGAGAGGGGATGCGCGAGGAATTGGCCATGGAACGGCCTCTTCCTCGGGTGATTGAGCGGTCCACACGCGCAATAGTCGGGGAAAACGGACGAAAACTCGGGCGCGTGGAAGTGTACCGGGAGACGAGCGCACAGCGCATGTTCCAGTCCCGCATGATGCAGACGGAGAAGTTGGCGGCCATCGGGCAGCGCGTCACCGGGATCGTCCATGAACTGAGTAACCCGCTGACAACCATACTGGTGAACGCGCAGCGCCTGGTGGCACAGGATGGCGATGCGATGCGCGCCGCGCTGTCGCGGACCATCCTGGAAGAGTCCGAACGCGCCACGACCATACTCCGGCAGTTGCTCGTATTGTCGCGGGAATCGTTGCCGGAGCGGCGGCGTGTTTCCTTGAATGAATTGGTCGATCGCACCATGGAACTCCAGAAGCTGGCGCTTTCCGGAAGCCACATTTGCCTGATCGTCCAAAAGCAGGAGGGGCTGCCGCTCATTGAAGGGGACTACGGCCAACTGCAACAGGTATTGATGAACTTGCTCCAGAATGCCCAGCAAGCCATCGAATACAGCGGAACGGGCAGCACCATCGGCGTGCGCACGGGATTCGCCGGCGGCAGCCGCGTCACCCTGGAAGTCTGGGACGACGGCCCCGGAATTCCTGATGTGATCCAGGCGCGCATTTTCGATCCCTTTTTTACCACCAAGCCGCCAGGTGTGGGCACCGGTTTAGGACTGGCGATTGTGCTGGGCTTCGTGCGCCAGCACGGTGGCTCGGTCGTGCTGATGAATTCGCCGCACGGGGGCGCGCGCTTCGTGGTGGAATTGCCGGTTGCTCCTGCAGCCGGGATGGAGGAAGACGGGAAAAGTGCCGGATTGGCGGCAGGAGAACTCCCGCCAACGGAAGAAAACGTCCTGCTCGAAAGTATGCCGGCGGGGAAAGTGCCACGAATCCTGGTGGTGGAGGACGAACCAACGGTCGCCAACCTGATTGCGGATGTTTTGGGCGACCAAGGCATGCGCGTGGACGTCCTGCTGGACAGCCGCCAGGCCGTGCAGCAGGCGGAACGCGAATCCTATGACTTGGCCGTCTGTGACCTGAAAATGCCTGGCATGGATGGCCAGATGTTCTATCTGACGCTGCTGCAGCGGCAGAATCCGCTTCACCAGCATGTGCTGTTTGTCACCGGCGACATGGTTGCGCCGCGCACGCAGGAGTTTCTGGATCGGCATCACCTGGCTCATGTGGCCAAACCATTCCGCATGGAAGAACTGAGCGGCGCGGTGCGGGCGATGTTGGGAAAGAAAAAGGAGATGGCTGCCGTCCGGGCAAGTGCCAAGGCCAAGGAAGCCTAGGAAGATGGGTACCACCATGGGAAAACTAGATCACGGCGAACGGGAAGAGTTCGTGATGGTGTGCGGAGAGCGGGAATTCAGCGAAGAAGTGAAGGAGGAATGGGGGCAGCGTCACAATCCGGCGCGCTTGGAGTGCGTAAGCGGGTGGCAATCGGCGCACAAGATTCTGGAAGCACGCATCCCGGCGGTGATTCTGGTCGCGGAGCAAACCGCGCAGCCGGATGGCAGAACGGAGCGCGCGAAACCACCGGCGCTGAAGGCGGTGGTCACCCTGTTTGCGGGTTACGCGCCGACGGTGGTCGTGGGAAACCCGGAGCAGCAGGCGGGTCTGCAGACGCTGCTGGCGGGCGGAACAGTGGATTTTGTGACGCGCGCCGCGGGTTGCCTGCCGGTGGCCATGGGCTTGGTGGAGCGGCGTCTGCGCCGGCGCGGCGCGAGGACAACCCGGCCGTTGGAAACGGAGAATCATCCCGAAGAATTGGAGGCCAGAGATTTCGGGGAGATTCTGCGCCACGAATTGAACAACCCCCTGACCGGGATACTCGGCAATGCCGAACTCTTGCTGGTGGAACTTCACAGGAAAAAGGTGCCGCTGCCGCAGCTGGCGGAGCACCGCCTGGAAACCATCGCCACGCTCGCCGTGCGCATGCGGGAAACCGTGCGGCGGCTGAGCGACGAATGGGAGGCACAGTCCGAAGCCATGACGCGCGAGTTGCTCCAACCCCCGAGCTAAACGTTGGCGCAAGTCACGGCGTCGTCGCCGGGTCCGCGAAGAAGTGCAGGACGCGGCGGCGAAATTCCTGCGGCTGGTAACCCAGCGCCGCCGTGTGAAACGCGCGCGGAACCACCCAAAGCGATTTTGGCCCTCGGGCAGCCTTGTAAATCCTTTCGGCGTGGCGGCAGGGAAGCGTCGTATCCGCGGTATCGCAGATTAAGAGAACAGGAAAAGCGCGCGTCGCCACCGCGAGTTCCGGAGAGACATTCGCGGCTGGGAACCCTGCCAAAGATTGCCCGCGGTGCAGCATCATCCACGCGCCGGGCGCAAAAATCGTTTTTCCCAGCAGCGGATAATTTTGCAGCCCGGCATAGTCGTACGAAGCTTCGCGCAAACTGGCAAAGGGCGCTTCCGCCACCACAGCTTCGATGCGTGAATCGCCTCCCGCTGCTTGCAGGGCGATACCCGCACCCATCGACTCTCCGAATGCATAAATGTGCCGCGGATGCTCCGTTGCAATCAGTGCATCCACGACCGCGCGGCTGTCGTTGCGTTCCAGCCAGCCGTAGGTGGCCACGGGGCCTTCGCTTTCGCCGTGGGCTCGCGCATCCATCATCGTCACGCCATAACCCGCGCGGAGAAGAATCAGCGCCTGCTCCAGAACGCCCATGCGGTTATCCGCAACGCCGTGAAACACCAAGATCCAGGCGCCATTGGGTTTTGCGGGACGCACCTTCCAGCCGCGCAGCAGCACGCCGTCGGGTGCCCGCGCGTCGAACTCTTCGCGAAGGGCGCCGATCTCGGCAAATGAAACGTCGGCTCCCACCACGAGATCGGGCGTCAGCGGGCGGCGAATCGGGTGCAGAAATGCCGGTGCCGCCAGCCAGCCGGCCACCGCCGCGAAAGCGGGCGGAAACAAAACCAGGATTAAAAGGATGCGGAGAAGTCTCCGTCGCAGTCGCATATTAATGTAGACGCAAGAGATGTGCAGAAAGTTCGCGGCCGCGGAAACATGACTTAATCCTGATCCACCTGCCGCACCGGTTTGCTAAGTAGGGGTCCAGCATGGCTGGACCCCATGTCCGCAAGATCAAAATCAGGACCGGAACAGCACATCTTCGCGCTGAAACATTTTGACCGCCAGGAAGAGCGCCGCGGCAGCATACACGCACGTGGAAAAGAAAATGATGGCGATGAAATTCCAGTGATACGTCCCGGTGACCAGTTCCTTGCAGAGCAGGCTGGCATTGAGAATCGGCACCAAGGCAAGTTTGGCGGTGAGGTCAATCGGAAGCATGGCGGCGACGGCAGGAATAATGACGATGATCATGAGGGGGCTGACGTAGCTCTGGGCTTCCTTATAGCTCTTGGCAAACAGGGACACGGTCATGAGACCAGCGGAGAAAAGGACGGCAACCGGCAGCACCATGATGAAGATGGAGAGGACCGTGTAAATGCCGATGTGCAGTTGGAGTTGGGCGGCATCGGCGCCAGCCGTGTCAAAAGCGTGCAGGTGCCCGAGGACCGCGAAGGAAACGCCCATGGACGTGACGGAGAGTGCGGCGGTGACGAGCGCGGTGGTAAGCACGAGAAAGAACTTGCCGAAGACAAGGTCGACACGAGCAATCGGGCTGGAGAGTATGGTTTCCATCGTGCCGCGTTCTTTTTCGCCCGCGGTCAGGTCCATGGCGGGATACATGCTCCCGGTGAGGCAGAGAAGGATGACCATGTAGCCAATTACGCCGCCGAAGGCCGCGCCGCCGACCTTTTCGGGCGGGGCGACGTTATGCTCCTTGATCTCGAACGGTTTGAAGGCCGTTTCGGGAAGATTCTTGGCGGCGAGATTACCGTGAACGATGCGGTCACGGTATTCTTCAAGGCTCTTCTGGACGTTGCCGGTGGCGATGGCGGACTTCATATCGCCTTCGTAGTTGTGGATGAAAAGCGTGGCGAATTTTTGGTGGACGACATCGTCCTGGAAGCCCGGGGGAATTTCGATAGCGGCGCGAATCTCCTTGTTAATGACCTCATCCTTCCAGTTCTTCGTGGTGGGAACAACTTTGATTTTGTCGGAGCCGCGCAATTCCGCCAGAATTCCAGGGGAATCTTCCCCACCGAGAATCATGACGGCGGGAACTTCCTTCTTGGCCTCGCCGAGGAGGGCGGAAATCGCGGCGCCGATACCCGCGGTGAGAAGGGGGAAGAGGAGAAGCGGCACCAGGAGCGAGGAAATCAGGGTGCGGCGGTCACGGAGAGCTTCTCGTAGTTCCTTGCGATAGACGATGCCGATGTTGCGGAGATTCATGTCAGTTGGCCTCCTGCCCGGCGTACAGCGGAGCGACGATCTTCACGAAGATTTCTTCCAGGTCGTTTTCGCCGTAGCGCGAGCGAAGTGCGCCAAGGGAGCCCTCGGTGAGCAGCTTGCCGGAATGAATGATGCCGATGACGTCGCACAATTTCTCCACCTCGCTCATCACGTGGGTGGAGAAAATGACGGTTTTGCCGCGCTGGCGGCATTCGCGAATGAAGTCGATGATCGTGCGCGCGGTCATGATGTCCAGGCCAAGCGTGGGCTCGTCAAAGATCATGACCTGGGGGTCGTGGACGAGGGTGCGGGCGATGGAGGTCTTCTGCTTCATCCCGGTGGAGAGCTTGTCACAGCGGCGGTCGCGAAAAGAGTTCATGTCCAGGCGAGTGAAGATGTCATCCACGCGTTTCTTCAGAGTGGGTTCATCGAGACCATTCAGCCGCCCGAAGTATTCGACCATCTCCTGGGAGGTGAGACGGGGATAGAGAGCCGTGGCGGTGGAGAGGAAGCCGACATTGGCGCGCACCTTTTCCGGCTCTTCAATGACGTCGTGGCCGCAGACAATGGCCGTGCCGTCCGTCGGCTCCAGAATTGTCGCCAACATGCGTAACGTGGTGGTTTTGCCTGCGCCGTTCGCGCCCAGCAGGCCGTATATCTCACCGGGCTTGCAGACGAAGCTGACGTTATCAACGGCGCGAATTTCACCGCGTTTCTTGTCCTTGAACGTTTTCACCAGACCACGAGTTTCGATCATGGCAGTAACCTCACAGAATTCGTCCGGGTGCAGGGCAGACCGCGTCCATTGCATACTACGCAAGAGATGCAAAAAAGATTACCGAAGCCCATTGGAGCGCTAAAGCCAGGTTGTAAAGCGATGGGTGGCAGCAAGTTATGGCTACCCTTTGTGACAGTTGGGGCACTGTTTCGCATCAAACTTTTCAGGAGGTACGCGGAAGACGTTGTTGCACTGGATGCACACCCGGTGGAGTACCTTGGCAGGGGCAGGAGGGCCCGGCTTGTCGGCCATAGGAGCGGTCGGCGCTTCGCTGTTGCTCATTGTTGGATTCTAGCATGGCGGGGGGCGCATGACAGGTGGCCACATCCCGAAACTGGCTCCCGGCGTCTCATTGCACAAGACGGGACAGGAACGGAAGTGTGTGGAGAAATGGCCAACCGTCCTGATAGACTCTACCGCAGGGATAGACCGCCCAGGCAATCGGCCAGAAAGCCCCGCAAAAGAATCGCTTGAACCCAGCGAGGAGTGCTCGCGGGTGTGGCCTGCATGAGCGCTTATCGCTTATGGCTGGTGGTGGCGCGATTTCAGGAACTTATGGATAAGAAGCTGCGAAACAGGGTTTTGGTGTTCCTGCTCCTGGCGGGAATCGTGGCGTATCTGCTGGTGCGGATTAGCGGGCGGCAGCCGGTGGCAAAAATATCG
>Ga0326728_10013078_pt1 | contig 18166 bp, 19 predicted proteins | sample MB3enrmetagenome_FD_207602 | JGI IMG/M metagenome (GOLD analysis project Ga0326728, IMG submission 207602) | Lab enriched peat soil microbial communities from McLean, Ithaca, NY, United States - MB31MN | ecosystem: Environmental > Terrestrial > Soil > Wetlands > Peat | place: USA: New York... | reverse complement strand
CGCTACGAGCTGAACCGCCTGTACGGCAAGGTCAAGGAAAGGGGCTATACCCTGATCCCCCTCTCCATGTACTTCAACGACAAAAACAGGGTGAAGCTGGAGATAGGGCTGGCGAAAGGAAAGACTAACGTCGATAAAAGGCACGACATAAAGGCGAAAGACGAGAAACGCATCAACGAGCGAGAAGGACGCCTAAGATAACGGGGGCGAATGGTCTCGACAGGGAAAGAAGGGTCAAGGAGGCATGCCGGGGTTCTATCTGCCCGTAATCAGGTGGAAACTAAACACAAACGCAGAAACAGACTACGCACTGGCCGCATAAGGCGGCCACATCCGCTGGACTTTCCTCCCGCTTCAAGTCCAAACGGGTGTAATGCAAGTGGGATAGCCTTTCTCGACGCCTGTGAAGAAGGGCGAAACATTGCAGGCTGGGATGACAGGAAGCCGGTCGGCGGGCGTCCTCGACTCCGAGACCCAATACACCGACTAAGCATGTAGGCTCCTTAGGCTCTTGTTCTCTGGACGCGGGTTCGATTCCCGCCGCCTCCACCAATAATAGGGTATGCGATTAAATCGCTTTTGTGAGGGGGGAGGCTCTGCGAGCCGGGGCACCCGCGCACAGAGGGGCGCGGGTCGCGTGGAGGGGGCGCGGAAGCCCCAATGGCTGCATCCCGCCGCCCCACCAATAGACAGATTAAGCAATTTCATCGAATAATCTTCCCTTGCCTGATGGGACATTTTTGTGGCATGATTGCGGGAAGAGGCCGAGTGTCTCTTTATCTGACTCGAAAGGAGTGCATATGCTGGGTCCCGTTCTATCCGTCACGAACCACAAGGGCGGCGTAGGGAAGACCACAACAGCGGTGAACCTTGCCGATGCCTTCGCGCAAGGAGGGAAGGAAGTGCTCCTCATCGATCTCGACCCGCAGGGGAGCGCCACCGCCCATCTCGGGATCCAGGACAACGGGAGCAGGCTTCTTTATGCCATGCAAAACGCCGTGGCCCTGCCCGTGCTTACTACGGGAGTGGAGAGGCTTGCCCTTGTGCCTTCGGGTCCCGACTTTGCCGAGGCGCGGCAGAGGTTCAGCGGCGTACTCGCAACGGAGCTCCTCTCCCGTTCCTTTTCGAGGACCGAAGGGCCGTGGGACCTCGTCGTTGTCGATTGCCCGCCCAGTCTGGACATGCTCACGTTGAATGCGCTGCGGGTGAGCAGACACGTGATAATCCCCGTAGAAGCCAACCGTCTGGCCCTCCGGAGCGTGCAACAAACCATCGAGACCATCGCGGCAGCCAGAAAAGACAACCGCGCCCTGGAAATGACGGCCGTCATCGTCTGCCGTTCCCATCCCAGGCGCTGCATACACAGGGAGGTCATGGGCGAGCTTGAGAAGATGTTCCCCGGCAAGGTGGCGCCGGTCGTACGGGAGAATGTGGCCCTCGCCGAGGCGCCGGGTTTTGGCAAGCCCGTTGCGGCGTATGCGCCCGATTCGTCAGGTGCGGCCGACTACCGGGAGGTGGCTCAATGGCTGTCGGCCAGACTTTTCTGATGGCCGACTTTTAAGCGCGGCGGATCTACCGAGACCCTTATAACGTATCATGCTAACGCCGCTTCTGAACGGCATCGGCGCGACGTAAATATGGCGCAGGTAATCCCCGTCCCGATTGCGATGAAAAAAATCAAAAGATTCTCATCCCCGGTTAATGCGGTTTTAATTTTTACGGATTAAATTATTGTTGTAAGGGAGCGGCTCTGCCGAAGGGGCGCTCCAAGGCGCGCAAGCAGAAAAGTTGTCGTGAACGGGCGCAAAAGGTCCGGGACCGGCAGGAAGGATAGGTAACATTATGGGAAGGAAGCTGAATACGGCCAAGGGCCGCGAAGAAGAGGAGTGGGCATTCGAAGAGGCGGATGCCGCGGATGCGCAATATCAGGACAGGACCCTCGTGCTGGCGAAGGACCCTTTGCCCAGGAAGGTGCAGTTGATGGCCGCCGGGGTAAAGGAAATAAGGTGTATACACTGCAACAGGGTCAAGCCGATAGCCGGCGCAGAAGAGCTTGGCGATGGATGGATATGCGAAGACTGCCTGTCCGATGCGGCGGACGGCGATACGGAGGACAAAGCGGCAATAAGGCGATAGCGCCAGGTTAAGCCTGCTGCACCGTTTTTCGACAAGAATCGGCTGCCAAGATGCCCTGAACTTCATCTCCGGACTGATGGCGTGCTTCTTGAGCAGTTTCCAGAGGGTGACGCGGCTTATACCGAGAAGCTCCGCCGCCGTTTACATCGTTACTATGATGATTGCCCGGAAAGGGCACGCGATGGCGCACTCGCCGCAGCCCTTGCATGGAGAAGGGTTCGACATGGGCGTCTCGTAGGGCGCCTCCTGCTTGAGCAGCTTGTGGGCGCAGGCCGCCGCAGCCGTGCAGACCCCCTTGTCGCATTTTTCCGGGCGGCATTTGTTGAAATCGACGAGCGCTACTTTTGACGGCATACGGTCTTCCCCTTCCGCTCCCTTTGTTGGACCCTTGGCAGGCAGGATAGGCGGCTTTCCCCACAAAAGTATAGCAAAATATATGCCGGGAGTGCAGGTTGCCTTGTCGCGGCTATGGTTATGATATACACTTGAGTCATGCTCCATCGGATCCTCGTAGTCGAGGATGACCCGAAAATAGGCCGCATCGTTAAGGCGTACCTCGAAGGCGCAGGCTACGGCGTCATCCTTGCCGGCAACGGCAAGGACGCCCTGGAAGCGGCGCAGAAAGAAAACCCCCTTCTCGTCATACTCGACCTCATGCTCCCCGATTTGGCCGGCGAGGAGCTTTGCCTCAAGCTGAAAGAGCTTGCCGACACGCCTGTAATCATGCTCACTGCAAAGGCATCGGAGGAAGAAAGGGTCGCGGGCTTTGCCCTCGGGGCAGACGATTACGTGGTCAAGCCCTTCAGCCCCAGAGAGCTGGTCCTCCGCGTAAAGGCGGTCCTGAAGCGCTCCGAGAAGAGGGACCTTGGCGGAGAAAAGCCCGTCAGCTTCAACGGCGGCGGCCTCGTCATCGACGGCCGTAATTACACGGTAATCCGCGCGGGCAAGGAGATAGCCCTTACATCGACCGAATTCAAAGTGCTCCTCACCCTTTCGGCTGCGCCCCACAGGGTCTTTACAAGGAGCGAGCTGGTGGAAAAGGCGCTCGGCTACCAGTTCGAGGGATACGAAAGGAGCGTAGACGCCCACATCAAGAACATCCGCCGCAAGCTGGGGGACGATCCTCAGAACCCGACGTTCATACATACTATTTACGGCGTAGGCTACCGTTTTTCGGGGAACAGGGATGCCTAGACGCCTCTTCTTCAAGTTCCTCGTTCTCCTGCTGGCGGTCGCCGCCGTCGCCCTGTCCGGCGCGGTCATTTTAAGGGGGTTGATGCTCCGGGATTTCGGGGCGTATCTCGAAGGCGAGGAGGAGGACAGGGTGTACGGGATCACGGCGGACCTGGAGGGCGCCTACGACCGGGGAGGCGGCTGGGACCCCGCTGCCCAGGCCCAAAACGCCGTCTCCGCCCTGGTGCTCGGCTTCGAGATGAGACTTCTCGACAACGAGGGCAGGATGGTCATCGACACGAGAAGCGCATTGGAGAAGGCGTCCCCGCTGATCAGAAGGCGTCTCGAAGCACTCTCGCAATCGTGGGGGGACGCCGGGGCGCGCAAATTCGTCCCCTACGACCTGTTTCTGGCAGGCAGACAGATCGGCACCGTCGAGCTTAAGGCGCTGCGGCCGGCCAGGGAAGCCCTCTTCGTGCGGAGGGCCGACCGTTTCCTGCTGGCGTCGATCATCGTCATAGGGGGACTTGCCGTCCTTCTTTCGGTGATCTTCTCCCGCCGCCTGACCCGTCCCATCGGGGAGCTTTCCGCTGCCGCCTCCGAGATCAGCCGCGGCCGCCTGGGGATGCGCGTCAGCGCCGCGAGGCGCGACGAGCTGGGCAGGCTGGCTGAGGCGTTCAACCGCATGGCGAAGGACCTGGAAACGCAGGAGACACTCCGGCGCAAGCTAACGGCCGATGTCGCCCACGAGCTTAGAACGCCCCTCGGCGTCATGCGGGGAGAGCTGGAGGGTATGCTGGACGGCGTTATCCCCCTGGACGAAAAGCGGCTCCAATCGCTTTACGAGGAGACCGGACGGCTTACAACCATGGTGGAAGGGATCGAGGCCCTGAACCGGGCCGAGGCTGGAGCGCTCTCTCTGCACAGGCAAGAAGTGCGGCTCGACACGTTCCTGGGGAATATCGTCGAGCGGTTCAGGCCGGCCTTCGAGGAGAAGGGGGTAGGGCTGGAGCTGCGGTGTCCAGGCGGGGGGCCGAGAGTATCGGCCGACCCCGAGCGCCTGAGCCAGGTCGTTCTGAACCTCCTGTCGAACGCCTTGAAGGCGACGGGCAGCGGGGGCCGGGTCGTCGTTTCAGCGGCCGAGGGAAGCGGGGAGGTGAAGATAGTCGTGGAGGACAACGGGGTCGGGATAAGGGAAGAGGACCTGCCGTTCATCTTCGAGAGGTTCTACAGGGGACCGGGCGGCGGGCTCGGCATCGGTCTGACGATAGCAAAGGAACTGGTGGAGGCCCACGGCGGCCGGATAGAGGCGAAGGGGGCGCAAGGCAAAGGCGCCGCATTCGTAGTCTCGCTGCCCGCTGCCGGCGTTCACAATTCTTCATAATCCATTCGAAGGCTTATCACATTCCTCCTTTATAGTTATGGAAAATACTTGAAGGAGGTACGAGGCATGAAGAAGGCAGTGATAGCGGTTGTGGTAATGGCGTTTGTGGCAGCGTGCGGCCTGGCGTACGCGGCTACGACCGCGCCTGGCGCACAAGGCCGGGGCGACGCGGCAGCCTTTAGGCAATTCCAGAAGGAGACCCTGCCCCTGCGCGACGAGATGCAGGCAAAGCGTTTCGAGCTAAGGGAGGAGTACGCAAAGCAGACCCCGGACGAGAACCGGGTAGCCCGGCTCCAGAAGGAAATGATAGACCTTCGGGCGAAAATTCGGACTGCGGCTGAGAAGTACGGCGTGCAGGACCTGAGTTATGGTTACGGGCGCGGTTATGGCAGGATGGGCTACGGCTATGGCTGCGGATACGGCGGATGGGGCCGTGGCCACGGTCCCGGCATGATGGGCTATGGCGGCGGATGCGGTTACTGCGGCGGACCCGGCTACGGAAGAGGCCCGGCCTGGTAAGATCGGGCTTAGGATAAGGACGGGCCTTCCCCACGAAGGCCCGTCCTTACAGGGGAGCAGATGCGTCACGTCCTGATTCTTACGGTTTTCCTTTCCCTCCTGGCTGCGCCCCTTGTTGCGGCGGCCCAGCCTATGGGGAGGGGTATGGGCATGGGAGGGGGAGGGCCTTACGGCAACTACTGCCCCGGACCACGCTGGGGCGGACCCTATGGGGCTAGAACGCCCGTGCGGACGGCGGACGAGGCGAAACAGGTGATCGAGACCTTTTTTTCCGGCCGTGGGCAGAAGATCACGGTAGGGAAGATGGAAGAGCGGAGGCGGTTCTTCCTGGCGGAAGTGCTCGACCCGGAGGGCAAGCAGATCGACCTAGTGGTCGTCGATAAGAGGAACGGAAGATTGAGGTCGATCTATTAATGGGGCTCAGCGCCCCCTCGACGAGCAAAGCTCGTCGAGCCTCCCCCCTCAGCGCTGCGCATACGCTTGCTTTATTACTAAAGCCCAGCGCCTTCTCCACGCCAACCGCCTGTTTTAGCCGGGTACCCGCGTGCTCCCACCCGATGCCCTGCTGCTTGCAGCGGGGTCAATGCCCCGCCGGAAACAGAGTGTAGCTGATCCAGACGAGCAGCCCCAGGCAGACGATGCCAATGATGAGGCTCCACAGGATCAGCTTCTTCTCCACGGGCAGCAGCGGCTCCCGTGCCATCCCCTTTATTTCTTCGGCGATCTTACTCTGTTCTGCCATTGTGATCCTCCCTTTTTCTTCCGCACCTCTTTTCTTTAAGCTCGCTGCATCCGGTCATTGCCTGCCCCCTAAACGAGCGGTGGGTGCACCCCGTGGAAGAATATCCAGGATATAATCAGGCCGACCCAGATGATGAAACCGAAAAGGGCCACGACGTAGACAAGCGCAAGCTTTCCTATCCCTTCCTCCCAGAGCTTCCTGAAGTTCGTGGCAAGGCCTATGGCGAAGAAGCAAAGGGCGAAGAAGAGAGACCTGAGGACATCCGCGTTTCCGGCGCCGAAGGTTGCCTTAGCGATGATCTCTTTCGGCGCCCCCCAGCAGACCCACAGCATGACGAGGAAAGTCAGGGCGTAGCCGATAATAAACTTGGGGAACCTGTCCCATATCTCGACCGCCCTCACTTTCTCGCCGGGCTTGCACTCGATGACCGAGCACCAGATGACGGCCAGAATGAAGGCCCACACGCCGATGAAGATGTCGATAAACACTTTTACGGTGGTTGTCGTCGAGAGCATCCAGCCTGGCTGGTAATTCAAGCCCTGGACGGTCAGGGCCTTAGCCCGGATCAGTGAATCGACGATCTGGCCGCTCGCGACCGCTGCGCCGTCCGTCTTCACCGCGAGGCCCATCCATGCGGCCGCGACGAGAGGCTGTGTGTAGAGAAAGAGCTGCGCCAGAAGGGGCAGGATGATGAGCTCGACGACCGCAAAGATCACCACAAGAGAGGAAACCATCACCGGGATGATGGGACGCGCGCGGATGGCGGCGCCTGTGGCGATCGCCGCGGAAACGCCGCAGATAGAGATCCCCGAGGCAAGGGGAGCGGACCATTCCCTGCTGAAGCCGAACCACTTACGGGACATCCAGTAGACAACGGCCCAGTAGATCAGGTAAGCCTCAATGATCGCGCAGAGGCCCCGGAACATGACGGCCGAGGCGAGACCCATTGCGGCCACCGCTTTAACGCCCAACCCGGCGCCGAGTATAACGATCGCAGTCTTGATGTACCACTCAGGCCGCGTGGCCTCCTTCAGAGAATTGGCGAATCTGGGCAGAAGGTTGCTTATGAAAAGACCGACTAGAAGGGCGATGATCAGCCCGGATTCGGCCGTCAGCCTCAAGGACCAGGAGAGACCGAATTTCTTGATGTCTGCAGGGGCGTTTGCCGCAATGTTCGCATAGTTGCCTGCGATGACACAGCAGTAAGTAACCCAGAAGATTACCGTGAAGCCATAGACGAACTTCCCTATTTTCCAGCCCATGGCCCCGGCGCCGATAGTGAACAGAACGAGGAGGACAATGTAGGTTACGACAAGGGAGAGAAATCCGCCCATAGCCGCGTACGCTTTCGATGCCGGGGCGAGGGACTTGCCGAGGTCTACAAACATGGATGGCTTGACCACCCATCCAAGCAGGTCCATGCCGACAAGCGCCCCGAGGCCCAGAACAAATATCAGAAGCCCGAGATAAACCGCCCACCAGTCTTCCGTCATGAACTGGTTCTTTTGACCGGTCATAGACAACCTCCCTACGTATATTTGGCGAAAAACGGTAATGTGCCTCAAAGACGATTATACGTTACGATGATAGCATGTCAAGACAATTCCTCCCGGCAACGGGGGAAAAACAGCTCACTATATCTCAGGATGTTTCGTCTTCGGCGTAAAGCGCCATCTTCCGCAAAATCTTCGGATGCCGTGCCTCCCTATTCAAACAAACCGTGCTGAAAAAAAGCTAAACGCTTTCCCTCACTTTCACAACTACCCTGTACATTGCCGTAACGATCAACCCGCCTAACGCCCAAACCCCCGCCGTGATAAGGACTTCTGGGAGTGTAGGCGCGTAATCGACGACCTCCCCAAGGGGGGAAGGGATAAAGCCGGGCACGACGAGGCCGAGGCCCTTGTCTATCCAGACGCCCGTAAAGATCGCAAGACACATAAGGGCGAGCGCCCCTTCGCTTTCGCGCAGCCTCTTGAAGAGGAGGCCCAGGGCGGAAAGGACCATGAGCGCCATCGATGCCCACATCCAGGGGACTAGGACGTGATGGCCGCCGATGCCCAGGAAAAGGTATCTCAAGGACTCCATGTCCTCGGGCACTGCCCCGTAAAGCATTGTGAAAAGCTCAACGAGGAACAGGAAGATATTGACCAGGAGCGCATAAGTGGCTATAGTCGTCGCCTTGCGGACGGCCTCCGTTCCCACGTCGAACCGGACGGCCCTCTTCAGGAAAAGGGCCATCAGTATGAGCAGCGAGGGGCCGGAGGCGAAGGCCGAGGCAAGGAATCGCGGCGCCCACAGGGGCGTATGCCAGAGCGGGCGCGCGACAAGCCCCTGGTAGATGAAGGCCGTCACCGTATGGATGCTGACCGCCCACGGTATGGAGATGATAATAAGGACGCGCACCCAGGGAAGCGGCCTCTCCCCCTTGGCCTCCGCGTCGAGGGTAGACCAGCCGATCACGAGGTTGAGGAAGAGATACCCGTTGAGGACGATCATGTCCCAGAAAAGGAGCGAGCCGGCCGTAGGGTGCAATATCATGTTGAAGGCGCGGTCGGGACGGCCCAGATCGACGATGATGAAGAGGAGCGACATGACCACCGAGGAGACAGCCAGGAACTCGCCCAGGATGACGATGCGCTTGAACTCCTTCACGTTGTGCAGGTAGTAAGGGAGGACTACCGTCACGGCGGAGGCGGCGACGCCCACGAAGAACGTGAAGTTGGCGATATATAGACCCCAGGAGACGGTGCGCCCCATGCCCGTAACGGACAGGCCGTAAGTCCACTGGTAGAGCCAGGCGATGAAGCCCGCCGCGATGACCGCGCAAAGGAACGAGAGCCACGCCCGGTATGTGCCGCCGCCTTTAAGCGCCTTCTCGATCATGGTCTGCCGCTCCCCGTTCCGCTCATACCAGGTAAAATACCTTCGGTCTCGTCCCCAGGTAAGCCTTGCGCCTTATCGCGTGCCTCGACAAGAGCAGCCGCCTCACCTGGGAGCCCTCGTCGGATAGGTCTCCGAAGGCAAGCCCCTTCTTGCACGCCTCGACGCAGGCGGGCATAAGCCCCTTTGCAAGGCGCTCCTCGCAGAAGTCGCACTTCTCCACCACCCCTTTGGTGCGTGTCGGGTATCCGGGGTCGATCTTTCCGATAAAGGGCCTCGGGTCCTGCCAGTTGAAGCTGCGCGCCCCGTAGGGGCAGGCGGCCATGCAGTACCGGCAGCCGATGCACCTGTGGTAATCCATCATGACGATCCCGTCTTTCCGCCTGAAGGTGGCCTGGACAGGGCAGACGGACACGCAGGGAGGCTCCTCGCAGTGGTTGCAGAGGGCGAGGACCGGGCCGCCGGCGCGATAGTCGGGCGCGTCCGGGAAGAGGTCATGAAAGGAAGAGGTCCATATCCACCGGATGCGTCTTGCAGGATTTGGGATGTCCGGCACGTTGTGGATGCGGTGGCACGCGGAGATGCAATCGTCGCATCCGTCGGAGCAGGCGGATAGATCGATGGTCATCGCCCATCGTGCACCCGGCGCCTTCGCAGCGGCCTTCAATATATCGGCGGGAGTGACGACGGCAAAACCCGCAAGGGCGAGGGCGCGGAGGAACTCCCTTCTCGTCATCGGCGTCCCCCCTTTTCCGGCGCTACGTGGCAGTCGAAGCAATTGGGCTCCACGCGCAGGTAGTTGTGGCAGCGGTCGCAGAAGTCCGCCTTGTTTGAATGGCAGCCCAGACACGTGGACGTAAAGCCTATCGTATAGGATTTGCCCGTCGAGGAGATGTAAGTCGTGCCGCCTTCCCGGACGCGTCCGTCCCTCCATTCCTTCAGTATGTCAACGTGGTGTTTCCGCATGTACTCCACAGACTCTACGCACTCCTTCTCGCCTCCCGGCGGGGGGGCGAGGACGGGGGCTGCCCCCCTGCTTATCCTCCCGTAGACGAATGGCAGGGCAAGGATAAGGAGGACGATCACGATAATGATGACCGCCGGTCTCATAGCGGCTCGCCCCGCAGGTTTGAAGTGCGCGTCTCACCTTTCATCACGAGGGCGTTGCCCACCAATTCGTGGACCCCGCAGACCTCCACTCCTGGGACCCAGTATTCGAACAGGGGGGGAAGCGATGCCTTGTCGATGGCGCACATGCAGGCAACCATGTTCACACTGTGACGCTCCTGCACATATTTGACCGCGTTTGCCCTCGGAAGGCCGCCCCTGAGCCTCATCTCCATGTTCTCGTCGGACCCCAGGCCCGCCCCGCTGCCGCAGCAGAAGGTCTTTTCCCTTATGGTGTTCTCCGGCATCTCGTAGAAATGATTGGCAACGTTCCTTATGACGAAGCGCGGCTCTTCGAGAAGCCCCATCGCCCGGGCAGGGTTGCAGGAGTCGTGGAAGGTAATGCGGTACTTGTCGTTCCGGGAAGGGTCGAGGGTGAGTTTGCCGTTCTTTATCAGGTCTGCGGAGAACTCCGATATATGGACCATCTTCGTTGAGCAGGCGTTGTCGAAGGGTGTGCCCGTAACGGGCGAGACGGGCTTTTCCAGGAAGTCTGCGGGGCCGTTCATGGTGTCCATGTACTGGTGGAGGACGCGCCACATGTGGCCGCACTCTCCCCCGAGTATCCACTTGACGCCCAGCCTTTTCGCCTCAGCATAAATCTTCGCGTTGAGGCGCTTTGCCAGCTCGGAAGAATGGAAAAGCCCGAAGTTGCCCCCTTCGGACGCATAGGTGCTCCACGTGTAATCGAGGCCTATTTCATGGAAGAGGGCGAGATAACCCAGGAGCGTATACCAGTGGGGAGTTGCGAAGAAATCGGCGGAAGGGGCCACAAAGAGAATCTCCGCGCCTTTTCTGTTTATGGAAAGGTCCGCCTTGATGCCCGTTACGCCTTCCAGCTCGTCTACGGCGAACTCCAGGGTCTCCTTCATGGCGTGGGGAGGAATCCCCAGGTGGTTGCCCGTCCTGAAGCAGTTGGAGGCAGGCTCGACCACCCACTGGATGTTGATGCCCAGGAGGTTCAGAAGCTCCCTGCCCATCATGGTGATCTCGCAGGTGTCGATGCCGTAGGGGCAGAAGACGGAGCAGCGGCGGCACTCGGAGCACTGGTAGAAATAGTAGAACCACTCCTTGACGACGTCCTCGGTAAGGTCGCGGGCGCCGGCGAGGCGGCCGAAGAGACGGCCCGCAGTCGTGAAGTAGCGGCGGTAGACGGAGCGCAGGAGCTCCGCCCTGAGGACGGGCATGTTCTTCGGGTCGCCCGAGCCGATGTAGTAGTGGCACTTGTCGGCGCACGCGCCGCAGCGCACGCAGATATCGAGGTAGAGCCTGAACGAGCGGTGGCGGGCAAGGAGCCTCTTCATCCCGGAAAGGACGATCTCCTTCCAGTTCTCCGGGAGCTTCCAGTCCGCGTCCGTCGGCTGCCACTCCCTTATGTTGGGGAGTCCGAGGTACTTCTGGTGCTTCACCGGCGCGCCGTAAGAGTAAGTCCCCTTGCGGAAGGCGGCGGAAGGGGGCATCCAATCCGCCCCTTTGGGCGCGTAGTCGATGGTTTGCAGCATTTCCTGGGGTTTAGGCTCGGCCATCGACCTTCACCTCTTTTTCGACGGGGAGGCCGGCCGCCTCCATCGCGGAACCGAACTCCTCCTCATACTCTGCGTAGGTATGGACCTTGACGGGGTAGGACCAGGGATTGACGTGCCTTTTTGCGCGGCTGTCGTTCCGGAGGTTTCGCGTGGGGCTTAAAAAGACGCCCGGCGCGTGCATCAGCTTGCTAAAAGGGAACCAGGCAAAGAGCACGCATACGAGGAAGAGGTGGGTATAGAAGGGAGCGCCCAGGCCGGGAGGCACTGCAGGTCTCAAGGAGACGATCGAGATGCAAAGCTCTTTTACCCTTTCCACGTCCGTCTTGAAGATATGGCGCATGAGCACGCCGGATAGGACGACGGCGACGAGAAGGAATAGGGCGAAATAGTCCTGGGGAAGAGATATCATCCGTACCCTGGGGATAAACCTCCTTCCTAAGAGGAAGGCAAGACCCAGGATGATGAAGAGGTCGCTCATATAAAAGACGGGGTCGCCGAACCTGAAGAATCCGTCCAGGTCCTGAAGGGCTGCGATGCCCGGCAGCGCAGGCTGCGTGAAGAGGCGCAGGTGGCGGAAGAGTATTATGAGGAGCGACCAGTGGAACAGGAGGCCGAAGAGCCAGAGATAACGGTTCGAGCCGTAGATCAGCTTCTCGTGCCTTTTAAGCTCCATCCTGTCGTTCTGCCACAGGGAGCGGAAGAATAACACCTCCAGGGCCATGCGCACAAAAACGCCCGTCCGGGTGGAGGGGCTGTCGATGGGCGACGACTTTATCCACGGAAGGGAGCGCTCCTGGCCGCAGACAGTGGGAATGTGGAAAGGCACGGGGGAAGACCCCCAGGCGACAAGACGGTAGATAAAACCGGCTGCGAAAATAATAAGCGCAGCGTAAGGCACGGCGACACCCGTGAGAACGGGGAGATGCGCACCCGCCCAGCCAACGGCTATGAGGGCGAGGACCGAGAGGAGGGCGAGGGTCATGGGGGGTCCCAAAGCCTCTGGCCAGCCCAGCTCACAGACTCACCACGCCGTATTTTTGAAACAGGTCAAGGATTTCGTCCATCGTTCCTACCCTGCCTACAGCAAGCTTCGGGATCCCCAGCTCGCTGAGGCAAAGCTTACCCGCAACCAGGGCAACGCCTTTCTTCTCCAGCGCCTTGAGCTGCTTCAACACAGGCGAGGCGGCGGTCAGGAGGCGCACTGCCGTATTCCAGAAGACGATGGCGGCGGGAAGCTCCTCCCGACCGGCGAGGCTTTCCATCATCGCCATGAATATCTCAAAGCCCAGCGTCTCGTCCTCGCCGCTTACCCCTTCCCGGCAAAAGAGGAACACCTTTTGCTCAGCCATGATACCCACTCCCTTTTTCTAGTGCCACTCCCAATCGATGTACGGTTTTTTCATGTCCGCCATCGCGTTGACGACAAGCTCTACCAGGCCTCCGTAGTATATGCCGCTTTTTTCCCACGCCCTGTGGTAGACGATCAGGTCCCTGAGCAGTCCCTTGCAGTTTGAGCAGGGGGCGCAGACGTACTTTTTCACGCCGGGGTCGGGCGTGTCCGCAAATGCCTCTATGATCTGCTTCATCTTCATCCTTCCCGATACCGCGTTGCGCCAGTCGGGGAAGTTCATCGACTGCATAATCGCAAAGCCGCTGCCCCCTCCGCAGCAGTAATTCTCGACTCCGTGGGGGGTCATCTCCCGGAAGTCCGGGCAGACGGCCCGGAGTATCTTCCTCTGCGGCTCGACCACGCCCATGAGGCGGACCATGTTGCACGGGTCGTGGAGAGTTACCGGGAAGTTGTTTCTCGACGGGTCGAGCTTTGCCTTTCCGCTCGTGACGAACTGCTCCATCATAGGAAGGAAGCTCTCCCTCGGTATGTTAAGGTCGCCCGTCAATATCCTGTCCGCGATGACGAGGAGCGCCTTGTGGGCATGGCCGCACTCGCCCACGTAGATCTTCTTCACCTTCAGCCGCCTGGCCGCCTCCGCGTGGCGCACGGCAACCCGCGCAGCCTGAACATCATCGTACCATATGCCATAGTTGACGGCATCGTAGCCCACGAGGTCGCTTGAAAGCGTCCAGTCTATGCCCATCGCGTCGAAGAGGATAGCAAAGGCCTCCGGGTTCTCCGGCCAGGCGAGGAACTCGCCCGCGTTGTGCACGAGAAGGGCGTCGGCCCCTTCCTTGTCCACAGGTATCTTTATCCGCCTGCCCGTTTTCTCCTCTATGTCATCCTCCATGAAGGCGATGATATTGGCCAGGGCCTTCGGGGTGATGCCCGTGCTTGAGCCTACCTTGAGCTGCTGCATGGTGCCCAGCTCGTGCAGCTCCCTGGCTGCTATGCCCATCTCCTGGCTGAAGAGCTTCCTGATCTCGCGGGAGATCAGCGCGTTATCGACGCCGAGCGGACAGACCTGGGCGCAGCGACGGCACAGGGTGCACCGGTGGGCAAGCTCTTCCAGTCTGGCCAGAAGGGTGAAATTGAGCTCGATATCGCTTCCCGTCAGCTTGCGGAGCAGCCCACCTTCCTTCTTGAGGTACTTGTTGATGATGCGGCGAAGGACCTCCGGCCGGAAGGTAGGCCGGTAAATCTCCTTTTTTCCGCTCGCCAGATACGCGGGGCAGGAGTCGCTGCAAAGCTGGCACTTCACGCAGTAGTCGAGCGAATGCATCAGGGGTTGGAGAAACGTCCAGTTGTTCTCTTTTGTCAGCAGCTTTTTCAAGCCGGACAGGAAGCTGCGGCAGAAGGCCTCTTCTTCGGCGGGGCTTTGCGGCTTCCGCACCCCGACGGCGACGACACCGTCCAGGGAGGTCTCGTACCGCGCCTTTTGCTCGTCCGAAAGCTCGCCGATGGGCCGGGGTTCGTCGTAAGGGGGCGGCAGCGGCATGAGCTCTGACGGCTCCAGCGTTGCAAGCTGCCGGTCCGGCTTCGCCATGTTTTTAACGCTTATTCTCGTCTTCATGGAGCGCCCCCGTTTTGCTCCGCCACCTGGTCTGCCCATGTCCCGCCGGACTTTATGTGGGCAGCCCCCCAGGTCACCTTTTGGCCGAGTTGGCTCATCAGCCGGGATTCCAGGCGGCTTCCCCTCAAGTTCGGCTCATCGTCCCACCTTATGAACAGGAACGCGAAGATGCGCGTGATATAGTGCATCGAACGGGTAAATGGGAGGTAGATCAGAAAGAGGTCGAACAGCACTATATGGAGGGTCGCGGCGGGAGCAACCATGATCGGTTTCCATGTGATAAGCCCGACCCAGAACTGCCTGTACTCGGAGAAGGTGGGATCGACGAAATACCAGGCGTAGAACCCGCTTAGGAAAACCGCAAGACAGAAGGCATAGGTAAAGTAATTCTGAGGGGTCGCGTAATCCCTGAGGTCGCTGGCTGTCAGCCGCTTGACCGCCACCCCTATGCTGCCTACGATGCCGCTTGCGAAGCTGACGACGCCCATGAAAAGGACGACGTAGTAGAATATTCTCCCGGCTGCAAAGGGAGAGCCGGCCGACACGGGAACGCCGGCGAGCATGACGACAGCCGCGAAGAACGTAAAGATATGGAAGGCGATGATCAGCATGAAGCCCACGTGCCAGGGATAGAGGGCGAGCCAGTACGTCTTTCGCCGCTTGAAATACTCCCCCATGGTCACGTATTCCTTCAAAAGGAAAAGTATGCCCCGGAGCCTGTGTTTCTTCCGCGCACCGGCCGCCCCGCCGATGTCCTCGTAATAGGACCCGCCGTACCGGTACCTCTCCTCGTGCATGACGGGGTAGAGGTCCCAACGGAGGTGACGCGGCCGCCTCAGATATTTTACGGCCTTGACCGTATACATGGTCACTACGAAGACGTACCCGAAATAAGTCAATATCGCCAGAAAGATGCTCACTCTAAAGTGCGCCTCCTATACGCAGCCGGTCGGCTTGGGAAGGCCCGCTACCTTGCACGCCCCCTTCGCCGGTCCGCCGGGGAATAGCTCGTATATCTTCTTGAGGTCCAACCCGGTCTGCTTCACGAGCATCCGCACGGGAGGGGCGATCTCGTACTTGAGATAATAGTCTCTCAGGTAATTGACGAGCTTCCAGTGGTCCTCCCCCATAGGAGAGGCCTCTTCAGCCACCGCCAGGTCCTCGGCCACCTCTTTGTTCCATTTCTCCGGCTCCTGGATGAAGCCGTCCTCGTCGATCTCGATCTCCTGTCCACCCAAATTGGCCTTGGGCATGGATTGACCTCCTGCGTCTTCTACCACTTAAACTGTGTAGTAGTCCTGTATGTCTCCACCGCATGGGTGAAGTCATCTATATGCTGGGCCGTGAAGGGTATCTCCGTTCTTTTGAAGAAGGCCTCCCAGCCTATGCGCTCTATCCACTCACCCAGGCGCTCGGTGGGCTTGGCGGAGGATGCATAGACATCGACTATCTTCTTGAGGACATCTACCACCTCCGGCCACCTGGGAGGGTTATTGGGGAGATAGGGGACCACCATACGGGAGAACATGGGGGGCTTACGCGCATTGGGCACCTTGCCCCCTGCGTAGATGGCGACCCCGTCCGTATCGGCGTTTGCCAACGGCAGGGCAGGGCAGACGGTGAAGCAGTTGGCGCAGTACATGCAGAGGTCCTCACGGACGACGACGCTCTTCACGTTGGGGTCCGGATGTCTGCGGATGGCCCCTGTAGGACAGGACTGTATGGTAGTGGGTATCTCGCACTGGGCGAGGACCTTCTCGTGGTCAGGGCGGGGGGGTCTTGTATGGACGCCCACTATGGCAAGGTCGGAGCAGTGGACCGCCCCGCACATGTTGATGCAGCAGGCAAGGGAGATGCGCAGGTGGTTGGGGAGCTTCATCTGGGTGAACTGGTCATAAAAGGCGTCCATGACGGCCTTGACTATGCCTGAGGCATCGGTGGCTGCGCTGTGGCAGTGGATCCACCCCTGGGTGTGGACTATGTTTGAGATGCACTTGCCCGTGCCGCCTATGGGGAGACCCAGCTTGGTAAGGTCTGAGATAATAGGGCCTACCTTCGATTTGTCCGGGGTCATGAGCTCTATGTTGTGGCGGCTGGTGAAGCGAAGATGGCCGTTGCAGTGCTTATCGGCTATATCGCAGAGGTCACGGATGAAGTCTATGCTGACGAGCCTGGGGGAGCCTGCGCGGATGGAGTAGACCTCCTCGCCCGATTCGGAGACATGGCGGAGGACGCCTGGTCTTACGATCTCATGGTACTTCCACCTGCCGTAGTTGTTCTTGATTACATCGGGGAGCATCGTCTTATAGTCCGGGGGTCCTATATCGGTTCTGCGCATGGCTTATCTCCTCTTAGAAGAAGACATAGGGATTCGATCTTGGTTTATTCACCATCTGGGGCACGGGGGGAAGATCGACCGCCTTCAAGAACTCCTTCAAGCCGATCCTCTCTATGGTCTCGGCTACCCTCTCACGAGTCCTTCCGTGCTCGTCCCACCAGTCCCATATCTTTGCAAGGAGGTCCTTTACCTCCGTATAGGGGGACTTTATCTCCATGAAGGGGACGAGGACCCAAGAGAGGTTGGCCCCTTTAAGGATGGGGGCCTTGCCGCCGATCAGGATGGTTGCCCCTTTGACGAGGCCGGGCCTTAAGGCTTTAGGCATGGTGTTGATGCAGTGCATGCACCTGACGCAGTCCTCAGGGGTAAGACGGAGGGTAGAGCCGTCCCAGGCAAGGGCCTCGGTGGGGCACTTGCGGACTACGAGGGATTCTATGTCGAGACCGCTCTTTGCATAGGTGCGTACTTCGTCCTGGTCTATGCGGAGGGCGTCATGCCACGCGCCTATGATCGTGAAGTCTGCCCTGGCTATGGCGGCTACACAGTCGTTGGGGCAGCCCGAGGCCTTGATCTTGAACTTATAGGGCCAGCGGGGGCGGTGTATCTCGTCCTGGTAGGTCATGGTGAGGTCGTGGATGAGGTCCAGGGTGTCGATGTTGGCATACTCGCATCTGGCCTGGCCTATGCAGCCTGCGGGGGTGCGCAAGGCGGAGCCGGAGCCTCCAAGGTCGAAGCCTGCCTCGGTAAGCTCGTCGAAGCAGGGCTGGAGGTGCTCCGTGGTGGTGCCCAAGAGAATAACATCTCCCGTAGAGCCGTGGAAGTTCGTCATGCCGCTTCCGTGCTTCTCCCAGATGTCGCAGAGCTTGCGTAAGGCAGAGGTAGTGTAGAACCAGCCTGCGGGCTGGTTGATGCGCATGGTGTGGAAGGCGGCTGCATGGGGGAAGTCCTCGGGGGAGTCGCAGTACCTGCCTATGACGCCTCCCCCGTAGCCTGTGACGCCTACTATGCCTCCATGCTTCCAGTGGGTCACCCTGTCATGGTAGGAGCGCTCCTGGATCCGTAAGAGGTCTCTGGCTGCGGGGTTCTTCTTTGCAGCCCGCTTTATCTCCTTGACGTAGCTCGGCCATGGGCCCTTCTCAAGCTCGTCGAGAAGGGGGGTGTCGTCGGTCATGGGGGCCTCCTTGGTAGGTCTTTGCGTTCCATCTCCGATCGTCATTTCTCATGATTGCCTTTTCTATATTGGGTGTGCGGCTCTCATAAGTCAATTCATTAATTTTTATAATATCGATAAGCATTGCTTCGATTTCTGGATTACGACGGCGTACGAGCATC
>Ga0326728_10013077_pt1 | contig 18166 bp, 16 predicted proteins | sample MB3enrmetagenome_FD_207602 | JGI IMG/M metagenome (GOLD analysis project Ga0326728, IMG submission 207602) | Lab enriched peat soil microbial communities from McLean, Ithaca, NY, United States - MB31MN | ecosystem: Environmental > Terrestrial > Soil > Wetlands > Peat | place: USA: New York... | reverse complement strand
TCCGGGACGGATACTTCCGCCGCATTGCAGTTCGATGGGGAAGTCCATCACGGCGTTCCAGTCCCCCGAACGCATCAACCTGATACTGGAAGGGTACGGATTGGTCCGCCGTACGCCCAAGACCATCACCGACCGGGCCGCGCTGTTCGCGGAGTACGAATCCATTCGCGAGCGGGGATACGCATTCGACCGCCAGGAATCCATCGAAGGAGGGTTCTGTATCAGCGCGCCCATTGTGCTTCCAGGCAAGCCGGTGGTCTCGGCCGTCAGCCTGTCGATGCCGGTGGTCCGCGAGAGGCCGGATCAGGAGCCGGTTTTGATTTCCGGAGTGCTCGACACGGCGCGAGGGATTGCGTCGGTTTTGGAACAGTAGCGGCCGGACGCGGGGAACCCCGCCGAGTTCGCGAGGAGGAGTCGGCCATGGCACGAAGAATGTCGCGAAGAGCCTTTGGATTGACGGCGGGGGCTGGCTGGTCCGCTGTGGCATGGGGCGCGGCTGCGGACGCGCCGGGCGCAATCTACAGCGTGAACTCGAAACAGCGTCGCGCACGTGCTACCGAGGTTTCCGACATCGGCGGCTTTCTGGGACGGCGGCTGAACGCGAACGCCGCATATCTTGAAAAGTTCGACGTCGGCCAGTTCGTCGAGATGCTGGAGCGTAAGAATTACCGGGATTGGTTTTGGCTGGGCGAACAGCCCGGGAAATGGCTGGAAGCGGCGGTTCATGCGAGCGCATCCTGCGGCAACGCCGCGCTGGCCGACAAAGCCAGACGCGTCGCGGGAAGGATGTTGGCGGCGCAGGAGGACGGCGGATATCTGGGCGTCACCGACCCGGCCATACGCACCCGGCGCCATCCCATGCGTGGAATGGACCCCTACGAACTGTACTTTACGCTCCACGCGCTCCTCAGCTTTGCCGACCAGTGGGAGGACGCGCCGGCCCGCCAGGCGGCCATGCGGCTGGGCGATTTTTTCCTGGCGAAGGTGAAGCCGGACGCAGCCGAGTTCTGGCCCTTGCCCAAACCCATCACCATCGCCGGCCATGAAGTTCACTACGGGCTGGAAGGGACCTTGCTGCTCGATCCGATGATGCGGCTCTACGAGGTCACGGGGGAAAGGCGCTATCTGGATTGGTGCCGCTGGGTGATGGGAAACATCGATAAGTGGACCGTGGTGGAGACCTTTTCGAATCTTGGCAAGGTGGCCGCGGGGACCATGCAACTGCAAGAAATCCAGCCCAAGGTGCACGCCCATACCTTGAACATGAATATGCTGGGATTTCTGCGGCTGTACGAAACCACCGGAGATACCGAGTTGCTGCGGAGGGTGCTCGGCGCCTGGCGCTCTGTCATGGACAACCAGCGGTATATCACCGGCGGAGTCAGCGTGGGAGAGAGTTACCGGGAACCGCACTTGTTGTACAACACGGGCCAGGGAGTGGAAACCTGTTCCAGTATGTCGTGGCTGCTGCTGAATCAGCACCTATTGGAACTGACGGGGAATCTGGAACATGCCGATGCGATGGAGATCCTCATTTGGAACCACCTGTTAGCCGCGCAGACCTGGGACGCCGACGGCTACCGCTACTTCTGCCCGTTGAACGGGTGGAAGCCGGCAGGATATTACACCGGCCCGAACTGCTGCAGCTCTAGCGGGCCGCGCATTATGGCTTTTTTGCCGGGGTTCTTCTACGGCGCTTCCGCCGATTCCCTGTTCGTCAATCAGTACGTTCCTTCCCGGGTGTCGCTGCGCATGAGCGGACACAGCATCGGCCTGCGCGTCTCGGGCGACTATCCAACCGGACCCGATGTGGTGGTGGAGATCGCCAGCCTGGAATCGCCCCAAACCTTTGCGCTGAACCTGAGAATTCCCGCGTGGTGTGCGAATCCAGCCTTAAGAGTCAACGGCACGCCGCATGATGCGACACCAGGCACCATGGTGGGGCTGCGTCGAGAATGGAAACGGGGCGACCGGGTGGAGATCTCTCTTCCCATGGAAACCAAGTGGGTGGAGGGGAACTACACCAACCAGGGTCTGGCTGCGCTCACCCGCGGTCCGCTGGTTTGCGCGCTGGATACGGTGTGGACGCAGCCGAAGGGCCTGGCCGCCGGAGCCGACTCGATGCGGCAGGTGCTCACCTATATGAAAGATGGCGCGCGGGCCACGGAAGCCGATCCGTTTATGGGCGTCTCGCGGACTGTGCGGCCGGCTGAAACCCCGCAAGGCGCGGTGGGCCCTGCCTACGCTGCCGAAGTGACGCTTCTCTCCGGCCAACGCATGGACGCCCTGATGCTGCCGTTTGCCAACCTGGGGCGGTGGTACGGTTCGGAAGCGGAGAAGCAGGCGCTGATTCCTTCGGTCGGAACCTCACGGGAGACGTCCGGGACGGGCAATTCCGGAGACACCGGGGGTTACCGGCAAGGCTCCGAACTGGGGTTGAAGATCCATCCGTACGCCGTCTGGGTGAAACCGGTGTAGGGAGCAAACAGCCATCAGCCATCAGCCTTCAGCCCTCAGCTAAACCGGTAGACCGGTCAGATTCGGTTGGGCTGCGCCAGCGGCTTGGCAACAGTAGGCAGGTCGCGTTCATCGCGCTGTAACACGGGCGGGTTTAGCTGATGGCTGAAGGCTGATGGCTGTTGGCTCTTCTTTTTCGAACTTTTCTTCGGCGGTTGCGTACGGCATAATGAGTAGCGAACGCTCATGACAGCCACAACCAGCCCTCGACTGGGCCAGATCCATGCGCTTCTGGCGGAGAGAGGGTACGAAGTCTCCGAACCAGCTCCCGATACATTGCGCATTCAAGACACACACAGCGGGATCAGCCTCCAGGCGGTCCTTCAAGGCGACGTGCTGTTTTTGTCGCTCACCTGCACGGTGGTCGCGCGCACGGCGCTGACTCTCGACATCGCGGCCCGAATGCTGGCGGCCGATAACGGCATTTCCACTTCGCACTTCCAGCTCTACGACGCGGGTCAGGACCGCGTCGCGGTGACCCTGGCCAACTTCTGCAAACTGCAGGACCTGGGGCCGGACAACCAGGACGAAATCCTGTCCTGCGTCCACTTTCTGCTGGTGGACGTGATCGCCGCCCGCGGTCTGCTTTCGGAGTTTAGCGCGTAACGGAGGAACACACCTATGGCATTCTTATCCGACATCTTCAGCCGCGTAGGCCGGGTGGCGCGCGGCCAGGCCAACGCCGGCGTAGACACCCTGGAAGACGCCACCTTCGAAGCCACGGTGAACCAGACCGTGGCGGACATGAAGAACGAGTTGAACAACGTGGTGCGGGCTTCCGCGGTGGCGATGAGCAACTACAATCGCCTGGACGCCGAGTACCAGAAATACGTGCGCCAGGCGCAGGAGTGGAAAGACCGCGCCGGGCAGGCGCTGGACGCCGGCAACGAGGACCTGGCGCGCAAAGCGCTGGCCAAGAAAGCCGAGTGCGACAAGCAAGTGGCGTCCATGCAGCCGGCGATGGATTCCGCCCAGCAGGCCAGCGACAAGCTGAAGCAGCAGGTCACCGAGCTGAAGGGCAAGATCGAAGAAGGCGAGCGCACCGCGACCACGCTGGTGGCGCGCAAGAACGCCGCCATGGCGCAGCGCAAGGTGGCCGAAGCCATGTCGGGCGTGGGCCACGCCGACAACGCGTTTGCCGCGCTGGGCCGCTTCGAGGAATCGGTCTCGCGCGAAGAGGCCACCGCCAAGGCCTTCGATCAACTGGCGTCCACGGGCAAGGACGACGATCTGGAGAAGCAGTTCGCGCAATTGGGCGATCACAGCGTGGACAAGGAACTGGAAGCCCTCAAGCTGGAGCGCAAAAAGCCGGCGCCGCCTGAGATTCCGAAAGAGCTGCCCAGCCCCAAATGATCACCATTACGGTAGTCGCCATCCTGGGCGCGCTGCTGGCGTTGGTTCTGATGGAACTTTTCAAGAAGCCGAAAGCCCCGGCGGCCCCGGTGGAAGACCTGGCCAACCTCAAGGCCTCCGACGCGCGCATCGGAGACTCCATCTCCATCTCCGGCGTGGGCGACAACATGACCGACCTGGATTTCACGGCGGAAAGCTGCACGTGGATCGAAACCGGATCGCGCCGCTGGTTCGAGCTGACCGGCCCGTACAAGGAGCGGCGCGTGACGCTTCGGGTGGACGCTTCCGGCGATGATCTGGAGGTCTCGGTACACGTGGACCCGCGCAAGCTCACCATCGAAGACCTGGGCCTTTCCGAAGACGACCTGGGTCAAATGGACGAGCGCCAGAACACCGGCGATTCGTTCGAATTCGACGGCAAAGTGTGGCTGTACAGGCTGAGCCGCGAAGCCCACGCCACGCGCAACAATCTCCCGCAACTCCGCGGTTTCTATTACTGGGAGTTTCGGGAAGAGAACGGCCCCGGCCTGCTGGAGGTGCGCAAGGAGCAGAACGAGCCGTTCGCGGTGACTTATTACCAGGGGATCGCTCCGGGCGATGTAACCGTGTACCGGGGCAGAGGGTAGGCCGGCCATGAGCCGATCCGGATTGAAGTTTCTCGCCGTCCTTCTGAGCGTTCTGATTGTCGCCGTGCTGTTCGCCGGGCTGGACAATCTGCCGCGTAGCGTGCGCGCGCAGATCGATTCGGAACGCGCCACACTGACCTCCGCCGAGAAGCAACTGGACGCCACCGAAGCGGAGGTCACGCGCGACCTGCAACAAGAGCCCGACCTGTTCCGCTCGGTTCGGGCCAGCGCGCAGTGGGCCGCCACGCTCGGGCAGCAGAAGGCCGCGCTGCAATCCGCCGCGCAGGACGTGGCGGAGCTGACGCTCCTCGAAAAGGCCAACCGCCGCACCGATCGCCAGCGCGCCGAGCAATTGCTGGCGCAAGAGCGCGACCTACGGTCGGGAGCGGTGTCGGGAGCCGCGGCGGTCGAAAAGGATGCCGCTCACTGGATCGACGTCAAGAAGCATCTGCCCGACGAAGTGCAGCAAATGGAGCGCGATTACCGCGCCAGCCATGGCTTCGATACGGCCCCGCTGGTGGCCGTGGTGCAGAAGGCGGAAACCGACTGGCCGCAGAAGAAAGCCGATCTGGACGCGCGCGTGGCCGGCCTGAAGGACAGCATCGCGCAATCGGAAACGGTGTGGCAGAAGAGCGCGGATGTGCGCCGCGCGGCCGCGGCCAACGATCTCGCGCACCTGGATTTCACTGCGTTCGTTGCGGCTGAGGACTCGCTGCACTCGACCGCCGAATCGCTGCTGCGCACAGCGGATGAAATCAAGGCGCTCACCGGGCAACTGTACAACTCGTGGGACAAGCTGCTGGTGGACATGCGCTCCCATGGGGGCACGTACGAGCAAGAAATCCGCACCGTGACCACGCACTATCCGGACTCTTCGGCCAAGACCGGAGAGAGCGCGTCGGACGAGCGGTGGGTGACGGTGGGGCAGCCCACCTACCGGGCCATGCAGAACGACCTGGGCATGGCGGTGGAGCACAAGAACGCCGGCCAGTACGATTCCGAAGCCGAACGGGTGGCGCAGCCGGCCGGGTTCGCCTACATGGCGCCTCCCGGCCAGACCAACCAATACGGGTATTGGGACCATCACGACGGGCGCGATTTCTGGGTGTTCTACGGGCAATACGCGCTGATGCGCGACCTGCTGTTCAACCACTCGTATCGGCCGCTGGAGCGTTACGACTGGGACGGCTACTACGAGTCGCGGCGGATCGGGCGGACCTACTACGGCCACGACTCGGCCACGGGCGCGCCGCGCTACGGATCGCAGGGCACGGCCACGCGGGAACGCTACGCGGGCAGCACGTTCGCCAGGAGCGGCGGTTTCAAAAGCTCGCAGTACGCCAGCAAGCCGGGCGGGTATCGGAACTCGCCGTACGCGTCGCCGGGCGGCGGCAGTAGCCCGCAGCGATTCGGCAGCGGATCGAAGCCGGGTGAGCCGCATGCCGCGCCGGCGCCGTCGCGCGGGTTCCGGCCGGCTCCATCGCACTCCGCGCCGAGGTTCCATCCTAGCGCGCCGAGACGGTTTGGAAGGCATTGAGGGAGCTGTCACGGGACAGCGTGCCGCGAAATCATAGCACTCGCGCCTCTTCCCGATGTATAATTACGTCTGTAATAAACTGTCATGACGATTGTCTTCGACGCATCGACGTTGATCCTGTTGGCCAAGTCGGAGTTGCTGGGACAATTCCTGGGGGCGTTGAAGATGGAGGCCGTCGTTCCGGCGGCGGTCGCAAGAGAGTGTATGGGAAAGCGCTCGTTCGACGCATTGGCGATCGGCCGGCTGATCGGCGAGCGAAAAATCAAAGTCGTGGCGGCAGCAGACCGGAGGTTGTTCGAGAGAATGCGGCGGGATCTCGGACTTGGCGCCGGCGAAGCGGATGCCATTGCGTTGGCCGTCGCGACGGAAGCGCAACTTGTGGCCACGGACGACAAGAGCGCCATCAACGCGTGCAAGCTGGCGAAAGTTCCGTTCACAACGGCGGCGGCTATTCTCACGATGATGTACGAGAGAGGCGCGATTGACCGAGACGAGGCCATGAGAAAGCTCGCGATTCTTGAGCGAGAGGGCCGTTACAAGAAGAGCATGATATCGGCGGCGAGAGCGCGCCTGGAGGCAACCTGAATGGCTAAGACGATGAGTATCCGCATGGATGACGAGAGCTACCGGTTCTTGAGCAAGTTCGCAAAAGATGAGCGAGCCGACCTGTCGAAGGCAGTTCGAGACGTGGTGTGCCGGGGCCGAATCATGCTGGCGATCGAACGCTACAAGAAGGGCACGAGTTCGCTTGGGAGGGCCGCTGAAATGGCCGGGGTGACGGTCGCAGAGATGCTCGCGTTGCTCGCCGAGTATGGGGTCAAGAGCCGTCTGGAGAAGGAAGATTACATCGAGGGCCTGGGCAACCTCGCGAAAGTCTGGTGAGCGGCGGCGCGGGCAAGTCCGCCCCACTTGTCGTACCCTAGAAGGACAAGATCGCAAATCATATGGCTGAATCTCCTATCACGCCGCGCGGCCAGGACTTTGCCGCGTGGTATCAAGATGTCGTCCTTTCGGGGGACATGGCGGAACCCGCCGAAATCGTCAAGGGTTGCATGGTCATCAAGGCCAACGGCTATGCCGTGTGGGAAGGATTGCAGCGCGAGTTCGACGCGCGCTTCAAGGCCACCAACCATCAGAACGTCTACTTTCCGCTGCTCATTCCGCAGAGTTTTCTGCACAAGGAAGCGGAGCACGTGGAGGGCTTCTCGCCGGAACTGGCGGTGGTGACCATCGCCGGCGGCAAGGAACTGGAAGAGCCGTACGTGATTCGTCCCACCTCGGAGACCATCATCGGACACTTCTTCGCCAAGTGGATCCAAAGCTGGCGCGACCTGCCCATGCTGCTCAACCAGTGGGCCAACGTGGTGCGCTGGGAATTGCGCACGCGGCTGTTCCTGCGCACCACCGAGTTCCTGTGGCAGGAAGGCCATACGGCGCATTCGAACCACGAGGAATCGCTGGAGGAAGTGCTGCGAATCCTGGACATCTACGCCGACGTGGCCGAGAACGTCATGGCCATGCCGGTGGTCAAGGGGGTGAAGACCCAGGCCGAGAAATTCGCGGGCGCGCTGAAGAGCTACTCCATCGAAGCCATGATGCAGAACGGCCTGGCGTTGCAAGCTGGCACCAGCCACGACCTGGGGCAGAATTTCGGCAAAGCCTTCGACGTGAAGTTCCAGAGCAAGGAAGGCCAGCTCGACTACGTGTGGCAGACGAGCTGGGGCGTGAGCACGCGGCTGATCGGCGGCCTGATCATGACCCACTCCGACGACAAGGGGCTGGTGCTGCCGCCCAAGCTGGCGCCGGTTGCTAGCGTGCTGGTGCCGATCTATCGCAAGGACGCCGAGCGCGCGCAGGTGCTGGAAGCGGCCCACCGGATCGCCGCCGAAGTGGGCGCCAAGGTGGACGATCGCGAAGCCGCCAGCCCGGGCGCGAAGTTCTTCCATTGGGAGCGGCAAGGCGTGCCGGTGGTGCTGGAGCTGGGTCCGCGCGACCTGGCGGCGGGCAAGATCGTGATCAAGCGCCGCGACACGGGTGTCAAGGAACCCATCGGCCAGCAGGAGTTGGCGGCGCGGCTTCCGGCCACTCTGGACGCCATGCAGACCGACCTGCTCCTGGCCGCCAGGCAACGGCTGAAGGACAACACGGTTCTGGCGAATTCCATCGAGGAAGTGGAATCCATCCTGGGCGAGGTGAGCGCGGAGAAAGGCGGCGGACGTTTCGTGATGGCGCACATCAAGGACGATCCGCGATGCGACGCGCGCATCAAGGAGTTCAAAGCCTCGGTGCGCAACATTCCGCTGGTGGACGAATTCGACGGCCCGGGCAAGTGCATCGTGACCAGCGAACCGGTGGACCGGCGCGCGGTGATCGCGAAGGCGTATTAGCCATCAGCCATCAGCCATCAGCCTTCAGCTTGTCCGGCTGACCGGGCGGCCGACGGCTACAAGCTGGCGGGTGCATCGTTCATGTCCCAGGTGTCGACGATCCGGCCGGCTTCGAGGCGGACGAATACGACTCCACGAAACTGGACGGGCGCACCGTTGTGCGTGCCCTGGATGGCGATGCGCGCGGCGACCTTGTCGGCTTCGGCGACCATGTCTTCGACCGTGACGCGCAGGTCCGGCAGCAGGGAGCGAAGGCGCTGGTCGGCGCCGGCGCCGAACTCCGTCGCGGCGTCCTCGCGGCCCGCATTCCATACCTCCTCAAACCAGTGGCGGACGATGGCCTTGTTGGCCTCGGTGATCATGGGCGCGAGAAGCTCGCGGGCCTGTTCGATGCGGGAAGCGGGAACCAGGAGCCGCCGGCCGCCGAGGGGAACGGCCAAGGCCGGATCGACGTCCAGGGTACGCCGGTCGGGCTGGAAGCAGGGGATCTCCGCCGATTCGAGCACGCTCTGCGCGATGTTGGCGTCTTGAGCGTACAGGAAGACGCCCACCGGGACCAGCTCATCCACCGGCCCGGATGGGGCGGCGGGTTCGGCGGGTTCCGGTTGTGGGGGAGTCAGCGAGCGGCTGGCCAGTTCCTCGTCGTAACATTGGCGGGCGGATTCGATCAAATCGCCCCGGTCGACTTCAAGCAGCGCGTCGTCCGTCAACTCGCGGAATTTCCGCTTGAACTCTTCGGTATTGCCGTGCATGAAGATCGCCTCCCGGCATCGACCAATCTAGCAGGATGCGGATATGGCGTAAAGGCCGCGGATGCCGCGCCAGGCTACTTCTTCTTTCCGGAGGGCTTGTCGGGCTGCACTTTGGGAACTCCGAAATGGCCGCCCAATTGGGACAGCGCGTCCAGGTCGACGGGGCCGGCGATGTTGACCACGGTGAACGCCTTGGGCTCGGTGGCCAGAATCGCCAGGCCGGTCATCTTCGAGCCTTCCAGGCGCAGGAAGACTTCGGCGGTTTCTCCCTCTTCGGCGCTATTCCAGCCCACGATGCGCTGCCACTCGGGCGCTTTGAGCTGGCTGCGGACGCCATCAAGGTCGCTCTTCGTCCAAGCGCCATCCTGCTTGAACTCGAAGTGGCGGACGTAAATCCCTTCGATGCCGGCGATCATCTTCTTGACCTTGGCCTCGTCGGGATCGCTGCTGTCGAGGAACCGGGCGCCCAGTTGCAGCAGCGGTCCGCTGAGCGAGACGTCCACCGTGTTGGAGGCCTTGGCGGCCAAGCGGTCGAGATCGAACTTGAACTGTTGGGCGAACAGGGCTGCGCTGGCTCCGACGGCCAGCGCCAGCGCGCGGGCGGGCTTCATTGCGACACCTCTTTCAAGTGCGCGTGAAGGTGGTTCAACTGGCCGCCGGCGATCAGGAACGCTTGCATCACCTGCCGCTTGGCCACGATTCCGCGATGCCAGCGATATCCCACGCCGCCGCCGATCATGAGGATGACCGCGGCGGCCGCCGCGGCCAGCCAGCGCTGCGCCACCCGCGAGGGCCAGGCGATGACACGGCGCGAGGCTATCGGCCCGGCTTTTGACGCGGCTCCGGGCGACGCCCGGTCAATCGCCTCGCCGACTCTTTCCGCAAACCCCGGCGGCGGATCTTTCCGCGCCAGGGCCGATTTGAGTTCCTGTTCCAACCAATCCATTAGCGTTCTCCCAAGCCCCGCCGCGCCAGCTTTTCCCGTAACAAAGCCAGCGAGCGTTGCAAATGACTCTTCACCGTTGCCAGCGGGATTCCCAATAGTTCGGAAATCTCCATGGGGTCCAGGTCTTCCTGGTACCGGAGGATCATGACCATGCGCGGCGCGTCCGCCAGCGTCGCTATCAACTTGCGGAGGATTTCCCCGAGCAGCGGATCGCCCGGAGCGGCCGCGACGGCCGGCTCCGCTACATCTTCCAATGCCACCTGGGGACGGCGCATGCGCCGCCGCCCTTCGTCGATGGACCGCTGCACCGCCACCTTGCGCAACCAGAAGGCCGCGTGGGCCGGCGATTGAATGCCGGCCAGGTTGCGGTGCAGGCCCAGGAAGACTTCCTGCGCCACCTCCTGGGCCAGGTCGCGGTTGTGCAGATAGTGATAGGCGACACTAAAGACCATCGCCTGGTGCTGATGCATCAGTCCGGCGAAATCCAATGCGGTCTTTGCAGGCGGCTCCAAAACAGTCGCAGTCACCGGTTTCCGTCGTCCGAGTATAAGATCTTGCTGTTCACGTCCTGCTTGCGGAAATCGCCGTTCACCAGCGAAACCGACATAATGCGCTTATAGAAAAACAGGCCGCGCACGCTGAATTCTCCGCCATAGCTGACCGGAAACCATACCCCATCATCGAACTTTTCGTACGAAACGGCATAGCCCAGTCCCGCGATATTGGTCCCCAGCAGGATGCGCACGCCCATGGGAATCTTGAAGGCCAGGGAGGTGTGGATGGACACGGGCTGAAATTCGGCGGCATCGATGAGGGCCTCGCCCTTCCAGATGCCGGCGCCCTCGTCGGCGTCCAGCAGGTGTTCCTTGGGTCGCGGCTCGAAGCTCACGCGGTAGACCGGATGGCCGCGGAAGGTATCAGAGCCCTTGAGGTGAAACTGGTAGTGCGCCTGTTGCTTTTCGGTGAGCGGGAACAGGTTGGCGGCCAGGCCGTCGCGCGCGTCCTTGTCGTTGGTCAGGTCCTCCGACAGGCTGTTGATAAGGTCGCCATCGATGTCCATGCCCTTGTAGTGGTAGTCCGGCTGGTCGTAGGTGAAGTACCGGCCCTGGCTCTCGTACCTGCCGTCGAAGTGGGCGAGACGCTTGGCGGTGCGTTCGAGGTGGGGCGTCACGACGTATTCGCGGTGCTCTTCGCGCGCCACCTTGCCGTTGCCGCGGAGCAAGCGCAGGGTCTGCTTCTGGGTGTAGACGTACTCTTTGCGTTTGGCCTCGTCCCGGGTCTGGTGGGCGCCAACCTTGGCCATAATCTCGGCGACATCGGGGGGCTGCGCCAAGGCGGCGCCCACGCCCCATGCCAGCAGCCATGCCAGGATCTTCATTCGGGTCACGCCTCTATGGATGGATACGACGGGGGGGGTGGGGCGGATGCAATTCGCGGTCCGCACATGGTCAGATGCGTGAAACGATCAGAATCGGCCAGAGTCCGGATGTCCGATTTGATATCGTTCGCAGTCTTTCCCCGGTTCCTGTATGTTCCGAACCGAACCTGCTTGCCACGCCGCGAAACGCCTTTGAAGCACCAATGCTAGGGCACCACGCAAACGGGCCGCCCCGCCATCCCGCACACAGTTTATGTGTGGAATTTGCTCGTTGGCGAATGGATGCGCGGTCAATCCCGCCATCAACGCCGGACTCAGCCGTTCCCAGGAGCGCGTCAAATCTCCAACGACCGAAATACAATCGGGAGCGAGACCAGCGATGATCATTCGAAACCCGCGGCCGAGCCAGTAAGCCATAGTTTCCAGAGCTTTAGCGGCTGAAGTGTCGCCTCGGTCCGCGAGATTGAGCAAATCGAGGAATCCCAAGTCAGATTGTGCGCCCGGGCCCGAGTAGTACCGTAGCGCAGCGCGATTGGAGGCGAAGACTGCCCAGCACCCACGTCCCCCACACTCGCAGCCGGGGCCATCTGGATCGAGTTGGACATGTCCAAAATCGCCGGCCATACCGTTGCGTCCATGGACGAGTTCTCCGTTGGCGATGATGCCGGCGTCGATGCCCTCCGAAACGCTCACAACCACGCTGCCGCGCCAGTCCTCCGCGGTGTCGAACCACGCTGTTGCGAGTGCGCAGGCATTGGCGGCGGTATCCACATCCACCGCCAGGCCGGTAGCCTCCGCGATGCAGGCCGGGACGTCCGGACCCGGCCAGTTCGAATTTGGTTCGCACGATGTACGACTAGACGCGGCGCAGCGATGGTCCTGCAAGCAGATTCCTATCCCCTCAATCGTTTTGCCTGTAGCGGCCCTCACGATCCTCCCGATTCCGGCGATCAATTGTGCGGTCGCCGCCGTTCGATCGAACGACATCGTCATCGCTTCCCGAGTACAAAAGTGCCCGGTCAAATCGGAAAGTGCGACGGTCGCCTCCCGCTGCGTCAGGTCCACCCCGACAATCATCCGTTGGTCGTTCAATTTCAAGAATCTCGGGCGTCTGCCCAGCGGCAACCGACCGGTCGGCCCTTCGGTCACCCAGCCCTCGGCGATGAGTTGCTGAATTATCGTAGACACCGTAGCTCGAGCCAATCCACTGACTCGAGCCAAGTCGGCCCTCGAGAGCGGTTGGCGCGTACGGATGAGGTTCAGCAGGAGGCGCCGGTTGATGTCCCGGGAGAATTCGGGGCGCGCTGCATGGACGTGTTTGAGATCGAAGTTTCCCATGCCGACCAGCACTGAAGCCCGCACGACGGTCTGCGGGGCCTATGACCCTTGTGGCCGTTAGCGCGAGCGGCGCAAAACCATCAGCCTGCGTTATGGGTCAGCGATACCGGTATACAATTACCCGCAGTACACCGGCGCCGGCGCCGCCGCGCAGCGACACGCTATTTCCCTGGCCGGTATCGTCACCCGCCAGCGTACGCCCCCGAATCCACCGGCCATCGACGAAGCGGCCCTCTTCAACTGTCGCGAGTCCGACAATGGGCGGTCCCGGCGTGTTCGCCGAAAACGTAATGGCCAAGCCGCTGCCAGCGATGTAGAACTCGTCCGGTCCAGTGGAAATGAAAACCCCGTGCGGAGTCTGAGCCCGAGGCAGTTCGGATGAAATGGGCTCGCCGGGGAAGATCCGCCGAGGACCGCCTCCGGACACGTTCAGGGTGTAGTCTCCAAGGCGCACCCTCTGTGTGGGAGTAAGCTCGTCAAGCAGGACCCCGGCAACACGGCCCTTGGGCTGATTCTCCAGAATAAGCGGCGCAAGTTGCGACAGGACTTCATAACTTCGGGCTAGCTCCTTGCCTCCCTCACCGGAACTCCCCGTTCCATCGATAGCAAACGGCGAAAAACCGAATGCCCGGTGGTGCCCGACAGCGTAGAAAACGTTGGCGGCCCCTTGAATGTCGCCGTCCGCCTCGGGTATGAACAACGGATTATCGGAACGGTCGTACTTGGCGCACCAATTCTTGAACTCGAAGTAAATGTCCGGCGCCACGAAGTCCAGTTGCGGCCCGCCGGCCTTCCAGATGTCCATGGAGTGGGGCAAGGGACCGCCGCTATTGTATTGCCCGGGAGCGTAGTTTGGGCGAATGAGCGCGGCGTTGGCATACATGGGGAGGGCATACTCGGCCTTGCCGGATTCCGCGACCGTACCGATATAGCGTGCGTAATGCCACGCCATAAACAGATCCTCGGTCTCCAGCCCAGAGCCGAACACCGCCTCCCAGTTGCCGGACGTTTTGAAACCCGCGCCCTGCCACTTGGCGCGCAGGCCGGGATCCAGCGAATCCTTGTGCCGCTGCAGGTACGCCATCAACTCCGTGGGGACGGGCCGATCGTAAGCGGCGTTCGCCGCCGGGGAGTGGTCCCTGGCATCCGGTACAACGCCGACTTCGTTTTCCACCTGGATCATGATCACCGTGTGTGCGTCGGAGTCTACTTCCTTTATCCGCCGCATCAACGCGGCAAAAGCGCGCGCGTCCGCATTTCGATTCGCTTCGCAAAAAGGCGAGAGTCTCTCCGTCCCGGAACCATTTTGCAGTGGCGCGCGCGAGAACCGCTCAAAGTCGCGCTTCACCCAGTCGGGCGCATAGCTCGACCAGGTGTTCTTCCAGCTACCGAACCAAAGGAGAACGAGGCGCAGGTTTTGAGCCCGTGCGTCTCGAACGAGACCGTCCACAAGCGAGTAGTCGAATTTCCCCTCCGATGGCTCAAGCAGTGCCCAGGAAACGGGCACCAGGACGGTATTCAGGTTCATCGCCGCCAGCCGGGGCCACACCGGTTTCATGTATTCCAAACTGGTTGCGGAGTTGTTGTGCAACTCGCCAGCCAAGGCCAGAAAGGGTCTGCCGTCCACGATAAGCTGGGTCGTGTCACCGCGTCTTTCCAAGTGTGGAATGGCCGGTACGGGCTGCGATTGGGAGTAAACGGGGAGCGCAGCGAGCAAATCAAGCACAACACTGCATACCCACGGTCGGCGCGGCATGTTCGATTCACCTCTTTGGTGGCCAGTGGGGAGCATCCAGCCGGATTCATTTTAGCCGAATGCTCCCTCGTGTCGAGAAGGCCGTCGGACCTGGCTAAAACCGCAGGTATCCGGCCACCACCAGGTACCGCGGCGTGGATTGCGTGCCGCTGATTAGGCCGAAACCGTTGTAGTTGGTAGTGCCGTTACTGGTTGTCCAGCAGCAGCTTCCGCCGGGATTGGAAAAGACCACCGTGTTGGTCAGGTTGTACGCCTCGCCCTGCAACTGGAACTTGACTCTCTCGCCAAACTGGAAAATCCGCGAGATATTCATGTTCATCTGGAAGAAACCGGGGCCGAATAGCAGGTAATGGTCGGTGCTCCCGAGTACGTTGTTGGGTGGGTTGGCGAAGGCCGTTCCGTCGAAGTACGGATAGCTTGAATTGTGGCCCCCCAGAATGGTTACACTCGGGCTGATCTGGTTGGCGCTGGTGCCCTGTCCGCCGGCGTTAATGCTGGAAGTGGTGCCGATGCCGAACGGCAGTCCGGTCATCCTGCCGATAGTGCCGCTGATCTGCCAGTTGCCGACAACCCAAGACGCCAACCCATGGCTCAGCATGGTGTGCCCCTTGCCGAACGGCAACGCGTACACCCAATAAAACTGCAGGTTCTGCGCGCGGTCGATTCCGGAGATCTGCTTATCGAGTGCGAACGATACGGGGTACGCCCGCCATAGTGATCCGTCCCCGTTATCGCCGTTGGTATTATCGATCGCCTTCGAAAACGTGTAACTAAGGCCGATGATCGACGAGCCTATGCGTTTTCTCAGCGTAGCCTGTAGCCCGTTGTACGTCATGTCGCCGAAGGGTTCGATCATATTCAGGTCGCTGGTGATATACGGATACAGTTGGCGTCCGGCGGTGCCTGTGCCGGGCGCCGAACCATTGATATTCACGTTCATGTCCACGTGCACGCCGTGCGTGCCCACATATCCTACTTGCGCCATCAGGGTCGGAGAAATCTCGCGCTGGACAAAGACGTTCCAACTCTCGTAATATCCGCGATTGAAATTCGCCGGGAATGTTACGGTGCTGGTGCTCGGCAAATAAGTGGAAAGAGACGCCGTCGGGGACGGCTTGATGATGCCGACCGCGATGTTGGGAAAGCTCGGAAGCGGAACGCCGTCCGAGAGCATGACTTGGGTCGCCCCGTCGGAATTCGCCACACCGGCATAGCTGATGAATTGGTACGTATTCAGCGGCTGGTACACCTGGTTAACGATCGACGGATACTGGTTGCGCTGGTTGCGCATGTTATCGGGATCGACGCTGATGCCGTATCCGCCGCGCACAACTGTCTTCGAGTCGAGGCGGTAGGCCGCCCCCAGGCGCGGAGCGAAGTCCTTCTTGGTGGCCGTCGACCCCGCATCCCACGGAACGCCGCCTTCTCCACCCACATAGATATTGTACGTTGCCGGATCGAAACGGGTCGCGCCGTAATAGTCATGCGAATAAATCGGATAGTATTCCCAACGCAGACCGTAGTCGATCGTGAGTTTCGGCGACGCTTGCCAGGAATCGCGCGCATACAGCGACCAGGTGGCAAACCGCAGCGAGTTGGGATTGTTAAATTGCGTCACCTTGCCGGTCTCGGAAGGGTAGCCGAGCAGGAACTGTGCCCAGGAGTTGGACGGTGCGCCGGGCAGCGTGCTGCCAGGCTGTGGTTGATTGATCGCTACGCCGCCCTTGAGAGCGGTCAGCGAGCCGTCGAAGCCGAACGTACCGCGAGCCGTACCGAAAGTTCCGCCCTGCGGCTGGAAATGGTTCAGCGCAAACTTGTCGTATTCGAATCCAGCGCGGATGTTGTGCGTTCCCTTAATCTTGGTCACGTTGATGTTGGTGGTGTACTGGTTGTCGCGGAACTGGAACGGACTGCCGGTATTGGTATTTCCAATATTGGCAGTGCTGGCGACTTGGAAGCCTGGAATGCCCTCATAATTCGGACCTACGCCGTTAGTTCCAGGTATGTGCAATACGGCCGTTCCATAATCGCCATCCTGCGGATCGCCATTGGCGCCGATATTCTGCCGCGTGTAGCCGACGTTGCCGTCCATTAGCAGCGTGGGAGCAAAGGTGTAGGTGAAACCTGCCGCCGTGCTTTGCACACGTCCGCCGGCATGTCCTGGATTGCCGCCGTTAAAGGCATCGCCGCCCGCGGGGCCAAGAACCAGCGGGGCGTAGATGTCCATGGGCGAAATACTGTAACGGCCCCAGATGGCAGATTTCTGAGTGGGATTGTAGTTGACCTTCCAATCGTACCGGTTAACGGTATATGAAGTGGCGCCGTAGGCGTCGTAGTTGCTGTAGAAGGTGGTGGGCCTGGTTAGGGCGGGCAGCAACGCCGTCAGCGTGGCCGCCTGCGGAGAAATTCGGTTGGTGGGGATTATGTTGCCCGCAAACGGCGTGCGGCCAGTGCCGTCCGCATTGCCCGTTAATGGATCGTAGATGGTGACGCCGGTGGCGCTGAAATCGCCGGTGCGCATGGCTGCCGTCGGCAGAGTCAGATTCGGATCGGCGGCGAACTGCACTTGACGCGTGCTTTCATAGCTCATAAACCAGAAAAACTTGTTCTTGCCATGAATCACCTTGGGGATCCAAACGGGACCACCGGCCGCAAATCCGAACTGGTTCTGGACGTTTTTCGCCAGGCGCCCGGGACGGGTGAATGCGTTGTTGACTGCGTCAAAATCGTTGTTGGTGTTGCGCTCGAACAACACCCCGTGCAGATCGTTCGTGCCCGATTTGATGACCACGTTGACGGCCGCACCGCCCGCGGCGCCCTGCTCGGCGTCGAATGCGTTGGAGCTGATGCTGACGGTCTGAATGGCCTCCGGGGACGGCACGTAACTGACGTTGGTGGGAAGCCACGGATATGCGTCGAGGGCGCCATCCAGCCTGGTGTTGTTGGCCTCCGCAGAAACGCCATTCTGGAATACCGTAATGGCGCGCTGCGGGTTGCCGGCTGCCGAATTGGCTTCGCCGGTGCCGGCGGTAGTCATCGTGCCTGGCTGCAACAACAGTAAGGCCTGGAAGTTCTTGCCTTCCGTACCGTTGTACGGCAGTTGCTCGACTTCCTGGGAAGTCACTTCCGATCGTACGTCGGCCTTGTCGGTTTGCAGCACCACCGCATCGGCCGAAACCTCAACCGACTCGCTGGCTGGCGCAATCTGTAGCTGAACGTCCACGCGCCGGACTTCGTTAACCTGCACCTGCACATTGGTCTCGATAATGGTCCGGAACGATTTTGCGGTCAACGTGACCTTGTAAAGGCCGGCCTGCAGATCCGTGAAGAGATAAACGCCGCGAGCGTTGGTAGTAGTTGCGCTCTTGACGTTGGTACCTAAATTGACGGCATCAACGTGTGCGAGAGGGACGCTGGCGCCCGCCGGATCGGTCACGTTGCCGGTGAGCGACCCGTACAGGACTTGAGAATACCCAAGACGGGGACTTGCGATGGCCAGTAGCACCGCGACAATGCACGCCACTCGATTCATCGACATAGATGCGAATCCTTTCTTTAGGCTCCCTGACGGCCGGT
>Ga0326728_10013076_pt1 | contig 18167 bp, 13 predicted proteins | sample MB3enrmetagenome_FD_207602 | JGI IMG/M metagenome (GOLD analysis project Ga0326728, IMG submission 207602) | Lab enriched peat soil microbial communities from McLean, Ithaca, NY, United States - MB31MN | ecosystem: Environmental > Terrestrial > Soil > Wetlands > Peat | place: USA: New York... | reverse complement strand
TGCGCCCGGTCGCCGGGCTTGAGAGAGCTCACGCCCATCGCGGCGCAACGTTGGTAGCGCTGCGCGGCAAGCAGCAGGTTTTCGAGCTTGCCGCGATCCTCTTCGAGCAGCGTTTCGTCATGGCGCTGTTTCCGCAACTCGTCGATCGCCGTAATCCGCTTCTGAATTTCGTCCGGCGCCGGGATTCCGCGCACCGTCACTTTGCCGGTCTCGATTTTTTCGATTTCCAGGTCGAGCTTGGCGTCGCTCGCCTGGTCGATCCTGCTCTTGCCGCGCTCGCCCCTGGCGAGGCGCTGGATCATCTCCGGATCGGTCGCGAAGGAAAGCCCAGCCGCTGCCGACTGCCCCTCACCGTGGATCGCTCCCACCTCGATGTCTTCCGCGGTGACCTTGCCGGCAACGCCCGAAACCTTCACGCCGCCGATGTCGACAAACGCCCCGCCGACCAGGTCTTTCTGCAACGCATCCAGCTCTTTCCGGTCGTCATCCGTGAAATGCGCTTCGTCGTGCATCGCCTTGCGCTGCAATTCGAGAAAGCGTTTCTCGGAAGGCACAAGCAGATCGAGGTCCTTGGACGCCTGGCCGCGCTCTTGCGTCAGTCTGGCGATGGTGTCCGCGGCGCCGCCTTCCGTCTTGAGCCGCTGGATTCGTTGATCCAGCGAGCCGATCCTGGCGCGAAGATAGGCCGTCTTGTTGAGGCCGATGCGCAGCGCAAAATCGCGGACCTGGACGCTCGCCACATACTGACCGCCGCTGGTGGTGACGCCGCTGACTTCCAGCGAATCAAACCCCAGTTCGGCGGCGCGCAGTTGTTCGGCGCCGTGTCCCAGGTCCCGCTTTAGGGCGCCAAACACCAACGCCGAAATGGTCGTCAGGAAGGGGAACGCGAGATACCCGCCGCTTCTCGGTTTGGCGCGGTTGTCCTTGCCGGCCTCGCTGGTGCCCGCCACGGCGCGCACTCCGGCCAGCAGAATGCGCTTGATCGCGGTCATTGAACCGCGCGAAATCAAAAGCAGATCGTTTAATTCCAGGCGTTCCGCCGTCACCCGGCCCTGGGTCGGCTGCAGCAGTTCGTCGGTGTCGTAAGACGCCCGCAATCGCAGGTTCTTGAGCGTAATATTGCCGGCCTGGAACGTGCCGCCGGCGGACTGGTAATTGACCGACGCGATCGCCAGTTCCGGCAGGCTCGCCTCCGCCACGTGCGCGCCGAGGTCCACCAGCAACGTTACCTTGTTGGCGTTCTCGCTGACCGGGGTCTTCTGCTTCTTGTCTTTCGAAGGGCCGCGCTGGGCCAGTTGCACGCCGGCCAAATCGCCGCCGAGGAAGTCCTGCAATTCGTTCAAGTCGAGCTGGTGCACGCCCACAGAGCGCTGGAACAGCAGGAAGTCGTTGTGCCAGAGAAACGCTATCCCTTTGATGAGGCTGCGGGCTTCGGCGAAAATGCCTTCCTCGTACCACTTGGTGCGCTCGATTTCCCTGGCGTTGTATTCGAGGCGCGGAACCTTCGGATCGTAGAGCCGGTAGTCGCCGACCAATGGCGCCAGCCTGGCGTTGCCGGCGGCTCGGAACGCCTTCGATTGCTCGAAGACGAACTTATACTCCGTCATGGCGATGGCCATGCGGATCAGGCCTTCCAGCCGGTTGACGTTGTCTCCGCTCCAGGTTTCCGCGAGCGTGAGCTGGCCCAGCACCGAAGCGCGGTCCAAACCGCCCTTGCCGCCCACGTACATGTTGAGGTCGCTCGAGGCGCGCATGCCTTTGGACATTTCGCTCTGGATGCGATCCCAGACCTCGTGCTCGTCCTTGATGAAGGCCTCGCGCTCGGCGTCCGGGAGGGCCCGAACCAGTTGAAACGCCAGCCAGGCTTCCCGGTCGTTGACCATGCCGAGTCCCAGGAACCCCCGGCTGACCAGCTCGCGCGCGTGCTGCTGAACCCGTACGGGATCGCGCGACACCATGATCCGCAGCGTCGTCGGGCGGTTGTCTTCGGCGAACAGAAACTTGTCGCTCAACGCGCCGAAGAGCTTGTCGACCGCTCCTGCGCGGTCCAATTCCCTGACGATCGCCTCCATGCGGCGCATCTCCGCGCCGGGCTTGGCGTCCTTCGGGTCGCCGCCGGGCGCCGCCAGCGCGGCGATGTCCCGGTGAAGCGCCGCCGCGCTGGTTTCGTCGAGTTTGTCCTGGAAACGTTTCTTCAGGCTGTCGAGCGCTTGGGCGAAGCCGTCCCGCCGAGCCTCCTGCGCGTAGACTTGCGCCACGTCGAGCAGGCCATCCTCACTCCGGGCGGCGAATCCCTGGTCCTGGAGCTGTTTCAACTCGTCGGCGCTGGTCTCGCGCACCTCGATCCCTTCGTAGGCTTTGTCGCCTTCGAACTTCGAGAACGTTTTCTTGTTGATATGTTCTTCGATCCGCAGCAGCCATTTGCCGTTGTCACGGCGGCGGAAGCGCTGCTGCAGGCTGAGCGGGAGGAACTTGATGAGCCGGTAAGCGAACTCGGCTTCGTCGTCGCTGATGCGCCAGTCGAAGAGTCCGTACGACAGCAGGTTTTCCGCGAACGCGGCGTTTTTGTCCGGAAGCCTGGTCGCGAGCAGCGCCAGGAGCGTGTCGCGGTGTTCCGGCGTGTCGAAGCGCTGCTTCGCCGGAAGCTTGTCCAGCAGCCGCTCGATCAGGCCCTCGTCCTCCATCAGCTCGCCGATCAATTGAAGCTGCTGCCGGTTCGCGCGCCAAGGAGCGAGATCATCCAACGCATCCGCCGCGTGGCCGTGCGGGCGCTCCAGCTTCTCATTGCCCTGGGGTTTGACGCCCAGCGCGCTTCGGATCTCGTCCATCAGCCGGGCGTTGTCCGAGTCTTCGTAATCCTTGCGGGCGGTCGTCCGCGTCTCGGCGGCCTGGGATTCCTCTTCCGCGGCGCGCCGCTGCCCGGCTCTCAGTTTCTCCCGGGCTTTGTCGTCGGGCGCCGGAGCGTTGATGACCCCTTCCACTCCGAGGCGGTTGCCGGACTTGAGGAGCTCGGCGACGCTCGTCCGGGGCAGGTGGCTCAGCGCGTAGAACGCCGCTTCCTGCTCCTGGTCGTCGAGCCCCATGAGATCCATCTTTTTGAACAGATCTTCGTCGAACTTCTGAAACTTCTCCGGTTCGAGCGCGAAATAGCACTCCAACACCTGGCGCCGGTGCTTCTGGAAATGCGGTGGATTGATGTTGTTCACCAGGTCGTAGCGCTCGCCCGGTTCCAACGCCTGAACCACTGCCACGCCCACGTCGAACGACATGGTCTCCAGGATTTCGAGGACACCGAAGACGTCGCCGTCGGAAACCCACCATCCGGCCAGCAGGCGTTTGATCGCGCCGATCTCACGGAAGCGGCTCTCCTTGACGGAGTCGGAAAGGGCCGGCGGAGCCGGAAGCGCGGAAGGCGCGTCTTTGTCCGCCGCAGCCGCCAGTTGCGGCAACCCCGCCTCCGGCGCTCGCGTGTGCGCCCGGCTCGCAAACTCCTCGCCGATTCGATGCGCCTCCGCCTCGGCGCGCGCCGCCTTGGCCACTGGGCCGCGCAGCGATTGCTGCGCCACGTGCGCGGTCTCGTGAGCCAGCAGGTAGCGGCCCCGCGGAGTCCGCGGATCGTAGCGGTCCGGGTGCAGAAAAACGTGTCCGCTCTCCATCAGCCCGGTTGCGCCGCGCGCGTTGACGCGTGCCTCCGCCGCTCCGTCGACGTGGATCTCCACGCGCGATGGATCGAGACCCAGCAACGGCGCCAGCTCATCCACCAGCCAGCGCGTGACGAAAGCGCGCGCCTCATCGTCGTCGAGAACCAACGCCTGCCGCCGGCCGGGCCGGACCATCGCCGGATTTCCGCGCACCTGGCAACTCTCGCCGGGCTCGATCTCGACCGATTCCTCGCACACCGCCGCGTGCCGCGACAAGCTCGCATGGGCCGCTTTCCTGGCGGCCTTCGCCGGCGCTGCCTCGGTGGTGAGCGAGCGGGTGCTCATCGTGCCTGCCCTCTGGCTGCCAAACCGATGGCGTCGAAGAAGCTGCGCGCGGCCTGCGCGCCCAACGACGCCGGCTGCGGACCGGCCGGCGCCGGCGGCATGGGCGCCGCCAGAGTGCGACACGCCGCATCGCCGGCCGGACGCGGGGGACGATCGCGCAGCAGGCGGATCAACTCGCGCTCGAATGCCCAGCGGAACTGAGACGTTTCGCGCCGGTTGAAGCGCGGCCCGGGCACCGTCAGCCGGCCGACACGAATGTTCACCGCCCGCGCGTTCATCGGAATTCGGCCTCGTTGAAGGGTTTGGCGAGCTTGCGCAGCTCCGTGCGCGCGGCCGAGAGGATTGCCGGCATGGTTACCGGATGGCCGCTTTGGGCGGCCGCGAAGGCCGCGTTGAGAGCGATGCTGCTGATGTTACCGCCGGTCACCGTCAGGCGCGCCAGGCGGTCGAAATCCAGAGCCCCCGCCGGAACCTGCGCCGGCAGGGCTCGCTGCCAGATGCGCTTGCGTTCCGCCTGCGCGGGAAATGGAAAGTCCACCACAAACCGCAAGCGCCGCAGGAACGCCTGGTCCAGCGCGCTCTTCATGTTGGTGGCGAGAATGGCCAGGCCGGAGAACGATTCCATGCGTTGCAGCAGGTAGTTGATCTCGATGTTGGCATATCGGTCGTGGCTGTCCTTCACTTCGCTGCGCTTGCCGAACAGCGCGTCGGCTTCGTCGAAGAACAGGATCGCCCCTCCCTGCTCCGCCGCGTCGAACAGTTTTCGCAGGTTCTTTTCGGTCTCGCCGATATACTTGCTGACCACCGCCGAGAGATCGATGCGGTAAAGGTTTAAGCCCAGGTCGTTGGCGATCACCTCGGCCGCCATGGTCTTGCCGGTTCCGCTCTCTCCCGCGAACAGTGCGCTGATGCCCAAGCCGCGATTCATGCGCAAAGAAAAGCCCCACTGCTCGTACACCTTGTGCCGCTCGCGAACCTGCGAGGCGATCTGCCGCATCAGCCCGGTCTGTTCCGCGGGCAACACCAGGTCGTCCCACGCGGCCTTGGGCTCCAGGCGTTGGGCCAGCGAATCGAGGCGCGGACGAGTGAGGTCCCGGCACGCCGACCACAGTTTGCTTTGCATGGCTTCCGGCGCCAGGCCCGGTTGCAGCGCGGAGGAAGCCATCGAGTGGATCTCGCCGATATTGAGATGGAACTGCCCGGCCAGCATCTCGGCGGCCGGACCGGTCCGGGCGCCGGCCTGGCGCGCGTTCAATAGGGACACCCATTCCTCGTACTGTTCGACGGGCAGGGGCTTATGAAGGTCCGCGCCGACGGTCGCGGTGGGAAGGCGCAACGGAGTCTCGCGCACTCCCACAAGAACCAGCCCGGCGCCGTGGGCCAGGAAGCGGCTGAGCGCCGCGGCCGCTTCAGCGCCCCGGTCGGCCGGCTCGCCCGCCTCGATATACAGTGCAATCGGCAGCAACACGCTCTCGCGCTGCCACAGCCGCGCCAGGGTCTCAACCTCCGCCGGCTGGACCGGCAGCGCTTCATACCCGAGGCGATACAAGCGCCGCTTCAACTGGTCGCATACGCGCCACGCGGCGGCCCAGCGGCTGCCTTCGTCCGCGCCCGCCAGTTGCACCACCGGCAGCATCCCCTGCGAGGCGGCGGCTCGGAAGCGATCGAGCAACTCGCCGACCTTGGCCTCCTGCGATTTGGAAAGCGCGGCCACCTCTCCACTGTCCGGCGCCGTCACCAGGCCGGCCAGCCGGTCGTCGAGCATGTTGAGGCCCTTCAAGTAATTGACGATCCGCTCATCGGCCCGCAGCGGACTCGCGGTGAGCGGTACCGCCGCCGGCTGGTTGATCTCGATCAGCCGGGCGTAGCGCAACGGGCGGTGCGGCGCGAGCGCATCCCAGCTTGGCTCCGCAAAAGCCGAGAGCGCGATGGCGAAGGTGGGGTAATTGCGCCCGCCCCCTTGGGCCTGTCCGCACAACCCCGCCATGCTCGGGTCGAACTCCAAGGCCGCGCAGAGCAGCAGCGTGTCGCGCTCGAACGCCGTGAGCCCCAACCTTTGCGCCAGCAGCAGCAGGGCTGGAGGCGGGTCGGTGTTGGCGGCGGCGTTCCGCGCGTCGGCGGCTTTCTTCAGGTCGGCCGCGCCGGCTTCCGGCCCCGCGGGTTCCGGCAATAGCCTGGCGCCCTCTGGCGGCGCTTCCCTTCTTCCGCCGAACCAGCGCGCCAGCGGCCCGGGTTGTGACGGGGCGCGTCCCGGGTCCGGCGCGGCCGCCGCGAAGGCGATGGGACGCTCCAGGTACTCGGGATTCAGGCGGCGGAGCACAATCCGCAGCCACTCCAGCGAGGCGGCGAGATACGCGTTGTTGCTGTCGGCCCACGAAGCGGAACTCATGCCACCACCACCTTTTGGTTGGGATCGAAGCTGAACTTCGAGTTCTGGATGGTCAGCGGCAGGCTGTCGATGCCCTCCACCCGCAGCCGCACCACGTACGTGCCCGCCGCGACCGAGGAGATCGTAAACGTCAGCGTGGTGGGCTGCGTCGGGTCGGCCGGTGTGTCGATGGATGCCGGGTCGACGGTCTGCGAACCGAATACCAACTGGGTGTGCGGCTCCTGGTCCGGAAGCAGCCGCGGCGTGCAGGTCACCGTCAGGTTGATGGCGCCCGGCGCGGCGTTGAGCGGCGACACCGTGATCAGCGGAGAAAGCGAGATCGGCACGGTGTTGGTCGACCAGGGCGAGGAACTCGGAGTGGTCACGGTGAGGGACACCGAGTACGTGCCGATGGCCCACTGGTTCATCGCGTTGGCGTTTTCCGCGATGCTCGGCACGTGCGCGCTCAGTTGCGTGTCGGAGATCACCGCCGGCGGCGCCGCCGGACTGGCGATCTGTTCCACGGCGTTCTCGAAGTTCACGGCCAGCGAGGCGGCGCCCTTGAAATGCGCGCCGGTCAAGACTAGGTCGTCGCCCAGGCGCATGGCCGGAAGCATGTCCGATATGGCGGGCCGCACCGCCGTGAGGTACGGAGGAGCGGCTGGCGAAGCCGTGGGCCCGGTGTCGCCCGCGCCGCGTTGGAGCACTGGCGGCGCAACCTTGGTGGGCGTGTCGCCCTGGATCAGCACCACCGAAATGAGGTACGCCATGGTCGGCCGGTAGCGCGCCTGCATGGCCGTCCAGATCTTCGAGAGTTCTTCGGTGCTCAAATAGACGGGCGAGATTTTGAGGATTTCCACCTGGTCCGCCAGGTCGATCGAGGGCAGATTCTGAAACGCCGGCGGCAGAATGGACCCATCCACCGGCGAAGGTGAAGCCAGAACCGTCTGTAACTGCGCGCGCGTCAAAACCGGCGTTTCATGCAGGACGAACATGGCATAACCCAGCAGAATCTCGGCATATAGGTCCTGCGATCCGTAGGCCGTGAGCAGGTAGTGAAGATCCAGCGCCAGCGGCGGATTCGACAGACGCACACCCGAAGCGTCGCGGCCCGGCAAATCCTGATTTCTCCATCCCTGGTTCGGCGTCACCTGGTACAGAAAGAGATTGAGCTGGTTAGGTTCGTTTTGACCCGTCTCCACGCGGTCGGGAGGCATGGCCGTCACCGAGAAACTGCCCATCGGCGAAAGATCGTGCTGGAACAGACCGTTGTTCAGCAGGTCCTTCAACATCGCGGTGACGCCTGCGATCGCCAGCGGGCTGCTCATCGGCTGCCTCCATGGCGCGCCGCCAGGTAATCGTCGAGGTTCAACTTGGGACCGGCCGGCCGCGTTTTCGGCTGTACCGCGGCCGGCGGCTGAGCAGTCCGGATTTCAATGCTGCCGATGGTGACGCTCACCGGCGCGTCTGCTGCGGGACGGGCCTGCGCGATTTGCGGCGCTCGCGCGGCCCTCCTGGCCGGAGCGACCTCGGCCGCCGCCGGGCGGATCGGCGGTACGGGCGCTTTGGGAACCAGCGCGGGTGCGGTCAACTGAAGCGCCGGGCGCAACCGGCGCGCGGGCGCCGGAGCAGGCGCGGGAGCGGCGCTCACTTTCGAAGCGGACGGCGCCGACGCGAGCGCTTCGGCAGCCCGCGTGCCGCGCGGAGCTGCGGCCGCTTCCGCCCGCAACGGCTGCGTCTTGCGCTCTTCGCCGCGCGCCGCGGGGGCTGCCATTTGGCGGATGGTCTCGCGTGTGTGAATCGTGGTTTCGAGCACGCCCGGATGGATGGACCCAGGGGTGGAGTTGGCGGCATGCTCCCGCTCCCGGGCTGGCGGGCGGCTCTCGCTTGCTGCCGGCTCCTCGTGGGCCGACCGGCTCTCGGGGCGTGTTACCGGCACGCGCCAGGCCGGCGCATCCCGCCGCGGAACGGCCGGCCAACGCGGCAGCTCAACCGGCCGCGGCTGCCCGGAATCCAGTTGCCCGGTATGCGGCGCCTGGCGGACGTCGCGCGCGGGCCGTTCTACCAGCGACTCCTCCTCGCCGAAGCCCTGGTCGGTCCGGCTCTCGGGAACGCGAGACGGCCCGATCGGCTCGAACACCGAGGGACGGCGCCGCTGTAACGTGGGCGCGCGGCCCAGCGCACGATCCAACAGGCTCGCAAGGAAACCGTTCACCGCCAATACCGCCTCATCCCGTGGCCAGCTCGACGTACAGTTGCCGCCGGCCCGGACTGAGCGAGAGGATTTCACGCTCACTCCAGCCGTATGCCGATGCCAGCGCGTGGACATCGCGCAGCGTGCGCTGCGCCCAATCCTCCAACTCGCTCCATAAATAACTCACGATGTCGAAAAGCACGGTCCACTGATGCCCGCAGCGCGCGCACTCCAGCGCCACCTGGCATTCCGCGCTCGGATCCAGCGCCGGCATTTCGCTCTCCACCGCCTGCCGGATCTGATCGGGAAGCGCGGCGGCGGCGATTTCCGCGCCGTTCTGACGCGCCCGTACGATGCAGCGGTCGAACAGCAGGTTCGCGGCGTGTTCCGCGTCGTTGGCCACGGCGAGGAGATCTTCGCTGGCCGGCAAACGGTACTCGATTTCATAACCGTCGCGCGCCAGATGGCCGAGGCTTTCCGGCGCCTGCGCTCGCGCCCTCACGTCGCCGGTTTGAAAATTGAGTTCCAGCATTTCTCCGCACCTCGGACACGGCGCGAGCATCTCCAGGCGCGAGCCGAAGAGACACTCCCGCAGGTCCAGCAGCCGCGAGTCGCGCTCTCCGATGGGCGCACGGGCCCACTCCGCCATGCTCCGTTCCGGGTAGGCCGCCGGCAACAGCGATAGCGCCCGGCCGAGGAGAAGCTCCCCCGCGCCGGCCTCCCAGAGAGAAAGCAGCGTGGATGCATCCAGGGTTGGCACGGAAACCGATCGTCCCCTCTACGACGGTTCGGTGAACGAGGGCTCACTGGGCTCCGGAGTATTGGTGTCCTGCTCCCAGCCTTCGTTCTCCAGCTTAATGTGCTGGATCGCAACCGCGTTGGCATTGGCATCGCCATCGGGAAAAGCCTGATACTCGCTCACCCAGCAGCGATAGATTTTGTATGCCAGCGCCAGTTGCCCGGCTTCGTTGTAGACCTCCAGAGTAATGTCCTTGCGGAAATCCTTCAGCGAGACTTCCGACCCGAGGCCGGAGCCATAGTTCCACACTTTGTTGGCCCACTGTTCGAAGTCCACGTCGTTGGTGACGCCCCGCTCGCACGTGATCGCCTCGTACTCCGTGCGGCCCGGCGACTTGCGGCTGCTGCTGGGATCGCCGCCCTCGCGGTGTTTGATCACCTCGGTGGTGCGCTTGAGCGCGCTCACTTTGCTGACGCCCGCGATGTAGTGGTTGTCCCACTTCAGACGGAACTTGAAATTCTTGTAAGGGTCGAAACGTTGGGCATTGACCGTAAACTGTGCCATGTCTGTGTCTTCTCCGCTTGCGTATTAAGATGCGCCTTGACCAGTGATTTGCTGGATCTGGATGACCACGAACTCCGCCGGCTTCAAAGGAGCGAAGCCGACCACCACCGTGACAATTCCGAGGTCAATCTGACTTTGCGGATTGGTTGAGCTGTCGCACCTGACGAAATAAGCGTCCTGAGGCGTCGTCCCCTGGAACGCACCCTGGCGGAACAGGGTCTGCATGAATGACCCCACGTTGAGGCGGATCTCGGCCCACAATGGATCGGCGTTCGGTTCGAAGACCGCCCACTTGAGGCCTTCGTACAGGCTCTCCTCGATAAACAGAGCGGTACGCCTCACGGGGATGTACTTGTACTCGTCCGCGAACTGGTCCCCGCCGCGCAGTGTCCGCGCGCCCCAGACCACCGGACCAACCCCCGGGAATGAGCGCAGGCAATTGATGCCCAATGGGTTCAGCGAACCGTTTTCCGCGTCGGTCAGCGGCACCGACAGGCCGGAAATGCCGTTGAACAGCGCGCTTAGGCCGGCAGGCGCTTTCCACACGCCGCGTTGCGCATCGGTTTGGGCGTACAGACCGGCCACCGCGCCCCCCGCCCCGAAAGTCTGAATCTGGTAGTTCTGGAGCGGGTTCGCTTCGTTCAACCGCGGGAAATAGAAAGCTGCGTTGCGGCTCCGCGTGCCCACGTAGTCGGTGTTGGGATCGGTGAATTTAGATACCGCGGTGCTGGTGCTGGTCCAATCCAGCGGTGCGTCCACCAACAGCATCGCGCGCCGCTGTTCGCAGTACGTGGCGGCGGCCGAAATCAGGATCGTGTCCCAATCCAGAGGGTCGGTGGGATTGTGGTACGGCGGGAGGTAGAGCAGATTAAACAGATCCACCTGTTCCAGCGCGTAGATGCCTTGTTTGTTGGTGAGGCCGTTCACCGGAAGAAAGTCCGCGGGGGTGAGCCACAGGCCGTCGGAGACCGCGGCGTTGGCGTTGGTATACCCCGTCTGCAAAGCCGTATACGCCGTCTGCACGGCGGCTTTCTGGGTGCTCACATTGGCCGACGGATTGGCCGCCAGGGCGGCATTCAGCGCCTGCACCGCCGCGGCATACGCCGCTTCCAAAGTGCCCAGCGCATCGGTGCCCACCTGGATCGCCTTCGTCGGGTCGGGTGTGCCGTTGTACAGCACCAGGTTCGAGCTGTTCGCCAGTACGTTGTCGACCCGATACGGACTGTTCTTCACCGTGAGGTTGGCGTACTTTTCCGTGGCGCCGCCGGGACTCGTATCCACCACCGTGAGATTGAACAAGTCTGCGGTTGTCAGCCCCAGCGACGCGGCAATATCCGCGGGGATGTTGTTCTGGTCGACGGTCACTCGCAGGTTCACGCCCCATGTCCCCGGGCTGATGGCAATGAACTGGAGTGGTCCGACGGCCAGCGTTTGGGTGGTCGCGGGCGGCGGCGCCGGCGGGGTGCCGGGGTCGGCGTGGAACAGCCGCACCACCACGGCTTGCGTTCCGCCGTTCGCGAAGAAATCGTTCACCGCGAAGCCCAGATTGCTGTTGCTCCATAGCCCGCCGAAATTGGTCTGGAAATCGGCGAAGCTGTAACACGTGACCGCCTCGTTCACCGGACCGCGCGCGGCCCGGCCCACGAATGCGGCAATCGAGGTCGCCACGCCGGTGATCGTGTGGACGCCGCTCGGAATCTCCTGTATGTAGACGCCCGGATAAGTTACTGCTGTCGCCATCTGGTCTTTGCCCTCCCTGCTGTTTGTGTCGCTTCTACTTTGAATCCTGCTTCATCGCCCCGTATTTCTCTTCGTACTCCTGCATGCACTTAGCGAGCGTGCCCATCAACTCCATGCAAAATAACGGCTGCAGGATGATTCGCGTGTGCAGCAGATTGGAACTCCCGGCATGACACTGGCCGAATTCGATCAGCACTTCCAGGGAGTTGAACCCCACGTGGAAACAGTTGGCATACCTGCCTTCCAGCGGTTTCTTCTGTTCCAGAACCCAGTCGTCTCCACTCGCGTGCATTCCTGGCGCGCCTCTAAGTGCAATCGGACAGCCATCCCGGCCTGCATTGAGAACAAATAGCTTTGAACCGCATTAGATCCCCGGTGTAACGCCCGCACCTGCGACAGCCGGGCTGGCGGCGCTCGATCAGGCCGCTGTACTGGAACGAGATAGCTGTGTCACATCGTCATAAGTGACACTTTGTAACGCCCTTGGGAATCAGGCCGTGAGGTGGTATTTCGCCAGCTTGCGATACAGCGTCATCCGCGACCAGTGCAGCTTTTCGGCGGCTTTGCTCTTGTTCCACTTGGTTTCGAGCAAGGTCGAGAGCAGCCGCTCGCGCTCCTCGTAGCTTCCATGCGCCGCATCTTCGAATGGGCGGCGGATGCGCTCCGGCAGATCCAGCAGCGAGACCTTCCGGTCCGGCAGATTGACGTAAATGCCCTCCAGCAGATTCCTGAGCTCGCGAATATTGCCGGGCCAATCGTACCGGGTCAGGCACTCGGCCGCTTCCTCCGTGAACCCTTGGGCATCCCGCTCGAACCGCGCGTTCATCTCCCGGACGTAATGCAGTAACAGCAGCGGAATGTCTTCCCGGCGTTCCCGCAGAGGCGGTACATGAATCCGCGCCACATCCAGACGAAAGTACAGATCCTCCCGGAAACGTCCCTCGCCCACCATCTGACGCAGCGGGCGGTTAGTGGCCGCGATGAAACGCACGTTGAGTTGCATGCTCCTGCCGCCGCCGAGAGGTTGCATCTGTTTGTTGTCGATCACGCGCAGCAGTTTGGCTTGCGCATATTGGCTGATGTCGCCAATTTCATCCAGGAATACGCTCCCGCCTTCGGCCAGTTTCAGTTGACCGTCGCGCGCGCTCACCGCTCCCGTGAACGCGCCGCGCTCGTAGCCGAATAACTCACTCTCCACCAGGCTGTCGGGAAGCGCGGCGCAGTTGACGCACACGAACGGCTTCGCTCGCCGGCGGCTGTTGGCGTGGACCAGCGCCGCCGCCAGTTCTTTCCCCGTTCCGGTTTCGCCCGTAATCAGGACGTTGCTGTCGCAGGCGGCGATGCGCGCGATGTTTTCGCGCAGATTCCGCATCAGCGCGCTCTCTCCCACCATCGGCACTTCGTGCGTGGCGGGCTCCGGCGCCGGCGGGCGCCGTTTCTCGCTCGTCCGCCACGCGGCCGCTCCGCACACCCTGGTCAACAGCTCGGGGCCCGATCTCCCGTCCGACGTCACCACCGGTAATTCGCGGTCGGCTGCCTGAATCTGCTTCAACCACGCCGGCGCACTATCGGCGCCTGGACCGGCTGAACGCACTACCGCAACCGAGACCTCGGAATTTCGGATGAACTCGACAGCAGCTTCGGCGAACGAAAAGCGCGCAACCCGAAATCCGGCACCGGACAGGGATTCACCCGCGCTATCGAGAAACCCCCCGTCCTCCGACAATACTAGAGCGATCGGCCTGCGATTGATCATAGGGAGTGCAGTCACCCCAGCTTCCCAAGGCACCCGATAAGTCGGTGTAAGTGTTATATCACAATCGTGAGGTCTCGCGGATAAAAACTTCAGTCCCTGCGCTGCGATCGGTACAAAAACGCACAGCCGTTCACCGGATCTCGATCGTGAGGCCATCACAGATCAGGCCGGGGTGCCCCGATCCAGCCGTCGAATGGAAGCCAACTGGAGATGAAATTGTCGCCGTTGGGAGCACCCAAGGCATGGCTCGGAGCCACTCGGCCCCACCCTTGATCGCTGCCCACCGCTTTTTCTGTGCGATTGCCATACAGCGGCGTGCGCCAGCGGAAACCTCGCGCTTCCTGGTGGGCGCTTCCGGCGTGGCGGCGGCGCTGGCGGCTCCAAGGGATGCGCTTCGGGCTAAAGTCGATGCGCGCCACACCAAGCTGGTCTTTCGCGCCGCCACCGATACAAAACTAGCCGCTGGGCGCTTCCCCAGGGCTGCCGCGAAATTTTGGGGCTTCCGACCAACAAAACATCCGCTGCCGGGAGATGACCGTCGCGCGGCGGTCAAGGCCCCGATCCAGGCGTTGAATGGAAACCGACTGTAGATAAAATTGTAGCTGTTGGAAGCACCCAAGGCCACCAGAATTCCACAGGCTGCTATAGGGCGCTGGTCCGGCCGGAATCGGCCATTGCAATGAAATGAGTTACTTACGGATGGTCGGGGCGGGGCGATTTGAACGCCCGACCCCCTGCGCCCAAGGCAAGACCGCAATAGCTAAGTAGTTGTGTTTTCTATGCGCAGGTGTGCGCGATTCGCGGAAATTTCGGCGCATTCGGCGCTATCTGCACACAAACTGCACACACGTCGCCGCGCGCCGGAGTTGGTGCTGCGGTAGCGCCCACCGCGCCGCCCTTCGCGCCTCCGCCGCCCACGTTGCGCCCGAACGGGCCGCCTGGCAGTACGTAGCCAACGCACGGGCCGTGATGCACGTTGCCCGCGATGGCGCCGGTGGTATGATGCCTCCGACCTTCCATCTGACCCGACTAGGGATGGCTCGGCGAATGTGCGATTCACGCTGTCTGGAATTGCGCCTCGTGGAGGAGCGGGCATCGTTGGCGGTTAACGAATTACGGTAGCGCGCTCGCGAGGCTGACGATGCCAAAGTAGACGGAAGCGCTCGGGGTCCACGTCGGCGAACACGTCCTGAAACGCCGCGACCGCCTTTTCGCCATCCCCGTACACCAGCTCAATTCCGGCCTGGTAGCCGACCTCGGGAGACAAGAAATATTCGAGTGTTTCGCGGTCCTTCCGTACTCCGGCGATGTCGGCGCTTATGGGTTTCACTTCAACGACTGCCAGGTTTTCCATCCGCCCCGGCTCGTGGAATACGAAGTCCGGCGCGCATTGCCGAATCACCCGGTGTCCCTGCTTGTCGGTCTCGCCGCTCAATAGGTAGCCCGCAAGCGCGCCGTCCTCTTTCAAGAGGATCCGAAGCTGGTGATATAGCTCGTAGCAATACACCCGCTCGCGGAGGATGGGGTCCTCCTTGCCAAAGACGGGAAGCTGGAAGTACTGCCACGCAATCCGGGCAGCGGCTTGGCAGAGATGCTCGATGAATAGTTCGGCGGCGGGAGGAAAGGGCATGTCAATAATGATGATAGCGGCCGAAGCCTGGGCGGACATCGAAAGCCGGGTAGATGTGCCTGAATGCATCGAGCATTCTCGCCCGCATCTTGTCCATTTCGCGGCTGGCCTGCCACGATGATGTGAACGTGATCGGACAATCTGGGTCGGCGCAACCGCACGGGCGAATCTGGCCGCTCTTTACGAACTCCTCGTAGCGGGCACGAAGCTCGGAGAGCATCCGCTCGATATCGGCAAGCGCCTTGCGAGTGGCCGGTGCTTTGATCTGGTGGCGGCTGGGAATGCGCCGGATCTCCGTTCCGTCGCGCAGGCGGTGAACGCCGGTATTGAGAGCCTCAATGGTGTCCGTGATTGCCTTCTTGAATGCAGGGACAGAACTCTCGCTGTGAAACGGAGTGTAGAAAGCCGGGCGGTCGAAAAGGCCGGCCATCAACCCGAGGATCTCTTCATCGCTCGTCGCCGATAATGACTGTACGAGGGAACCAATCTCCCCGGGGGCGTCCGGGAATGGAGCGCCTTCGACAAAGCGTTTCACCAACGATTCGGCGCCGGCGCGCAAGCGCTCTTCGAACTCCGGGCCCGACCACACTTCCGTTTTGCTGATCTTCCTCCCCGCAGCATGTTTCTTTGCCCTGTCCCGCAGATCCGCCGAAACCGTGCCGCCGGTGACGAGCAGGAATTCATCCGGAACGCCCTTCGGACCTGCAGCTACCTTATCAATGTCCCGCGATACTTTCGCGAACGGCACTCGGCGGTGGTTAGCGCACTGCACGCACACGGTGGGCTTCTCGCGCCCGTCCTGATCGCGGACACCCCAGATGTCTCGCCCCAAGTCGGCGCCCACCTGGCCATACCATTCGAGCGCCTGCCAGCGGTCAGCCCGCAGCAGATAGGCGAAAACAAGGCGCTCGAAGTCCCGCGGGTCGTGGTCCTCGAAATGGATCGGGTGGACAGTGGATGAGGGCATGCGCGTTGCCATCTGTTTACCGTAGCGCTGGGCCGGCGGACTCGCAAGAGAGAACCGTCGGCGAGACGCTTTGCTTTCCGGCAGCAGATCGGAACCGGCTACCTAGGCGGACGAAAGCAGTTCGCGACGGCAGATCAGGCTGATGGCCTCTAGCGGCGGTGGACAGCCCATGGCCGGCTTGCCAGGAGTCAAAATTATGGCGTCCCTAGGTGGACGCTCCATCGCGAGCGTCTTGGCGCGAGAATTCTCGCCACTACGCCTGTGCTTGTCATACGCTGTTAAATGTGAGGCGTAACCTTTGGGACGCATTCGCTGCGGATCGCATCGACCAGCGTGAGTTGCAGCATATCATTCAGCGGCACTTTCCCAGCGGCAGCCAACCCGCCAAGGGTGAGGTCGTTTACCCCGGTGACGGACCGCCTGCAATCACGCTTCGCTTCTCAAAGAACAACCGGCTGACGCACGTCGAGGCCGGACCTTCCCTGACACGCGAGTGCGAAGCCATGATCATCGACGTGATCAAGGACGCGCTCACCGCAACAACTCGGCGCGTTCTTCGCCAAGTGCTCTTTGCGGGGCACAAACTCACGGGCGCTTGGCGGTACAAAGACGAATTGCAAATCACGCCCGTACCGCCGGAGGCGCCACAGCTGACATGTCTGCTTGGCGATCACCCCTTTATCCTTGAAACCAAAATCACGTGCACCAATGACGGATTCACCACCCAACGACGAGCCGCACAAATGGCCCGTGAACACGAACTCCTGCTCGCCGGCATCGTCAATAGCAGTGTTCACCAACTTCCAGCGCGACCATTTCACGGCTACTGGGTCATGCTCCCCAACGAAGGGTACAAGACGGCATACTTGATGCCCGGTTACCACGCCAACATCCCGGAAGCCGCCGAGGACTTCACGCCTATTGAATCATCAGCACCAGTCCTCCCCCCAGCCCAGTTATTCGGACCATACAGTATGAGTGCGGGAACACCGTTCACGGTTCCCGACAACCTTACCGAAACGTTTGACGCGTATCACGCCCTCCAACCAGCGATTCGCCAAGGATTCCTGCGCTCCTGTCACTGGCTGCAATACGCTAATCACGCATTCCTGCACTCGTATTCGGCAGCATTCATGGCCATCGTCACCGCCGCAGAAGTCCTCTTCCCACAACAACCAAAACCAAAATGCCCATCCTGCGGCCAAGTACGCCATAGGCTGCGCAGCGCCTTCGCACAACTGCTGGAACGATCGTTGACCGTCCTTACCAGCCATCGGGTCGGAGAAGACCGGACGATTCAGGCACGGCTCAAGCACCTGTACGACACGCGTTCGAGCATCTCACATGGTGCCGACTTGCGCGGCTGGGATCTCCCGTCAGAATTCACCCCGCGCAGCAGCCAAGATGATGACGATCTACGCACGCTGTTGCGCATCACGCCTTACACCCTCGCCCAATGGCTCAGAGAAGAGGCAGGACGAACGGCTCAGTGGGGAATGGCGTCAAGCGGCGTGAAGAGAAGATCGAGAAGAAAGGCGACTACGTAATTGACGGAGTGAAAAGGGTTTTCGTGAGGCGTCCATATGAGCAAATTGAAGCTGCGGATCAAGAATACAGACTTGGATAACCTGGTTTCCAATCTCAGGGGCGAAGTCGGCGAAATCGTGACGACCTGGATTCTCCTGCGCCATTGGGTGGGCAAAGCGCAGGAGCTGACAACCGACGATATCGGAAAGGATATGGCAAACCCGGAGCTTGCTTTTGTGAGCATCCTCCGGACCAAGCTGGCGGATGAAATCGTGGCACGGCTGTCGGAGCTCGCCGAGCCGAAGATCGGCCGGCTAAGCTTCCATTTTGCGGAAGAAAAGCTCGGAAAACTGCACGGCGAGGTGGATGCTTTCAGGTCGTTTATTAAGCGGGAGAATTTTGAGCAGAAGCGGAACCAGGAGATCAGCCACAAAGAGTTGCCGGAACAGTGGGCTAAGCACGGACCGATCCATATTCCATACCAGACCTTGCTGCGGGGAGTCGGCCACGCGCTCCGGTTGATGAAGAAGATTGACCGGATTGTTTTGGGGCCATCCGCGAAATACGTCTGGCCTGAGGCGCGGAAGAAGCGATACCAGCTCATGGCACCCGCCAGCGCGGCGTACATGATGGTCCCATATATGAACCTTTCACCGGAGATTAGGCAAAAGGTAATCCTCGAAGAAATGGCAGAGG
>Ga0326728_10013075_pt1 | contig 18167 bp, 15 predicted proteins | sample MB3enrmetagenome_FD_207602 | JGI IMG/M metagenome (GOLD analysis project Ga0326728, IMG submission 207602) | Lab enriched peat soil microbial communities from McLean, Ithaca, NY, United States - MB31MN | ecosystem: Environmental > Terrestrial > Soil > Wetlands > Peat | place: USA: New York... | reverse complement strand
TCAATCCGTAATATCTTCTTCATCGTTGGCTCCTTTCTTGGTGGATTTTCTTTCTCTCGAGGATTAAGAATCTACCACCATTTTAGGAGCCACTTTTTAAATTTCAACTAAGAATAGCATACCCTCGTGCATAATTTAACACTTGATAATGTCTTATTTGGAAGATCATTTTTTGGACAGTCAAAAATTACCAGATTGAAATCTTCAAGGACTAACTTCTTAGTAAACGATTTCAAAGGCTCTAAAATAGAAGAGTCTATATTTGAAGAATCAAACCTTCTGAATTGTGACTTAGAAGGTTCGTTTCTCGGATTGTGCAATATTTTTTGGGGAGCGACCTTTTCAGGATGTAGATTAGTCAATACAGAATTCGATGGATCAGCCATTATTGATACCAATTTTGATCATTGCAAACTTAACAAAACTCGCTTTGGTGCTTGCATTATGCTAAATTGTAAGTTTGACGCTTCAAGTGTCAACGGAGCAGTTTTCGAAAAAACATTTATTGATGCACAAACACTCGAAAACCTGAATAAGGTAAAAGACTTCAACAGAAGCAAATATAAGATTGAAAATGTTGTCAAAAATGAGGATAGGTCCTCTTTGAGATTTTTCTTAGGTTTTTTTGAATCACCCTGCAAAATGGAAAATCAAGCCCTGATGGAACGGCTAAAAGGAATGCCTTTGTTCAGTATAAAAAGTATTTCTTCCCGTAATTCGCATTGACAGTTTTTCTGGAAGATAATAGATTTTAACCAAAAAATCTATAACCTGGTTATACCTATTATGTATACATATGGAGGTTTTTCTAAGGGGTGAGAATTGAGAGATTTCGAATAGAGAATTTTCGCAATCTTGGGCTCGCTGAATGCAACGAAGTTCCCGACTGCATAGTCATCTGCGAAGGTAATGGATGTGGTAAGAGTGCCCTGTTGGAGACCCTGCAAACCGAAATAAACAACCGGGCGAGAGGGAATCTCCCCGGATAATTCACCGTTAAATCAAACAAATTCTGTATAATTACTAAAACTTAACAAGGTCCCCTTTTACGTTTTTCTCAGTTACGTCGTCCCCCTGATACACTTCAACTATCCTCTCTTTGTTCATTTGGAGAAACAGTCAAATTGGAACCATGATTCGAAAACCTGTTATTATACAGACAAAGGCAGAGGACAAGGGCAATGAGAAAACCTCGCACAAAAAGAATAACCCCCGTCATAGAGCACCGGGCATTAGAGCCCTTCGAGCCTTTGCTTAAGGCAATTCTTGAGTGGGGATTCGATGGTGGAGTCAGGACTTTAGAAGCCGCGGGCTACAAGCTGGGAGATGATCTCGTAAACGACAAAGCTCATGAGTGTTTCACGAACGGACTTTTCCTCTCTTTTGCGCAAGTTCAGTCAGTGATTGGGGTGACTTGCACAGAGCTCATGAGGAAAGACAAACAATTGTCTGAAGAGATTAAGCGTTTCCGAAGGGAAAAGAGCGAGGCGCTCACTGATATCGAGGAGCAGGCTGAAGCCGTACAGAATAGATTGGCAATCTTGAGGCGCCTGATGGATGGAATCCTTTGGGTTTTGTTGCCCGGATCATGGATATTCCAGCATCTCGTCTTTCAGTCGCGTTCTGGCACGAGCGATCCAGACGAGTTGATGAAGCTTGTTTCTATCGCAACTAAGCAAAATCAGGAAAGCAAAAGAGAACTCCATATCGTTACAGATCTCACCAATCTTGTGCAACTGGGAGACATAATAAGAATTCGCTGGGACGATGACGGATTGTATTTACGAGTACAGGAAATCAAGACGGGCCAAGTAAACTATAAAATCGACGACTTGATTTTAACTCGAAAGGGGGATTTATCACCGACCGACTTGGATCAACTGGAAATCGAGCTTGGACCCAGCGCCAGGAAGCAGGCAACTAGAATCCTCAAACAAAGAGAAACGTTCAAACAGATCCAGAAAATAGACCAGCCCTACGTATTGCCAGAAAGCCATCGCGGGGACAAAGTCTTGCAGGCCTTTGCAGATGCGGGAAAGCCGCCCGGAATGGCAACTTACCTCTCACTGTTACCGCACCTCGTAGCTAATGCAAGAGAAGACGACATTTATGTTCTCGGTGTTGACGATTGCCTTTTTCTTGTGGGCGTCTCAGAGAAAGGGATGAAGATGGTAGGTGATCTGGAGCAATTACCTCACTGGGTATATCATATTAAACATTGCAATTTCGAGTGTAGAAGGGAAGAGATTGGGTCCTTAAAGAAAGAGTACCCATTAGTCAACCTCGCTGTCCACAATATGAATTATGTGATGAGTCGGTCCCCCCTCATATGGTACCCGAAGGATCTGGTACTGGACGTGGTAATGGGGAGAATACTCGTTTTTGCTCAATTTGATCTCGATGCCTTTTTTCAAACGGCTGCTGACGCCAACATTCAGCTATCTCTTTTCATTGGCAAAAAGACGGTGGAAGATAAACAGGGGAAACTGTTACACATGTTGAAAAACCCGAAAGCATACGGGGTAAAAGCCAGATTTTCGAACGGCAGAGAGTTGAAGCTTGCATCCTCTCTTTTGCTGTCTGTCTATTCACAACTTGTTGGTCCAGCGGCATTACTTGACTTCATAAAAACTTTAGATAAGATTCAACAAGGCGTTGAATAACGGATGAATAAACTGAGCTAAACTTTTTTCCGCCCGCTACTTCTTACCGAGCCTTCTTTCCTCAGGCGATCCACACGTTGTGAAGTGACACGCCTTTATCATCTACCATCAGTCTCGGGATGTCTTTTTGAAGGTCCCATGGGACAAAGAATGCAAGGTCGTCAATCTCTTCATGGAGGCTCGAATCACATACCTTTCGCAGCCATTCTTTGATCTCGTTGATCATCGTAACCACCATCCGGTCAATTCCCGCTTCACGATTCATCTCCTTCAAATACGGAGAGGTTCTCAGCTGATCCAGGCACTCCTCTAAGTGGATTCCCTCCACCTTCTTGCGGAGGATATATACATTTCCTCTATCCTGAAGGATGACCAGCGGCGGGTTGGTCTGAACGCTTCCATGGTGAAACCGCACCCCTGAGCCGTATTCTCCAATTTTCTCGAGGAATCTCTTTCTCTGTTCAACGGACGAAAGAGAACGAGGAGACGTCCTTTCGAAGATATACTCCACCCCCCCATAACGAAACTCCTTCAACTTGGTCGGGTCAAACCCCAATTCGAGGAAATCTGAAATTTTCACATGGGGAGATCGTCCATCTCCTTTTCTCTCGATCCACCCGGACAGGTAGGGTCGTTTGTAGAGGGGAAGATCCTCAATATAAAGGGTGGGGTTTTCTTTCAGCACTTGGGGCAGATGGCGAACGATTTCCTTCTCCCCCCATATTTCGGTCTTTTCCTCTTTTGCCCACCACAGGGAATAAGGTTGGATGGGTAGGTTCTTGATTTGATCTGAGATGGAGATCTGATCCAGGGACTCTCCACCGGTATAGCCGAGAAGGGAAGCAATTCGTCTTCGGAACCCGAGCACTTTCGTGACGAATTTGGTGAACATAAAATGCATAAAGGGGGTAGAAGTTCCGGCTGAGATTTCTATTTCAAAAAGATGCTCCAATGCCTCGTAGACGGAACGAAATTCCATAATGGCCCGTTTGACCATGGCCTCGTTATCATGCATGTCAATGACGGGTCTCTTCTTCTTCACCTTGAAGAGGAGCCTGATAAGCTTTCCCCTCAAATCAGGGACCTTTACAGAGGACGGGATGAAGGCCATGTAGTGACCTTCTCCATTGACGACAGGATCGCCGATCAGCTCTTCGATACGCCTCCAGCCGAGCTTGGTGTAGATATCGTAGGTCGGCTCATCGGGAGGGATGATGTTATCCAGAAGGCCGACAACCCCCTGAAGCTCTGCCAACTCCCGGAAGGTCTGAAGGATCTTTTGGCCCAGCCCTCTTCCACGAAAGGGAAGGAGAACCTCGACATAGACCAAGTAGTAACACGGGATAGGCTTTCTGAGGAAGATCATATTGAGGTATCCCAGAACCTCTCCTTCTTCTGTATGGATCTCAAAGGTGTGAAAGAGTTGATGACGCTCTTGTGGTCTAATACGCTCAATCTTCGTTCCATGGACAGTTCGGTTGACTAACTCATCGAGCCCTTCAAAAACGTCATATGGAAACAAGGAGGCGAGTTCCTTGGGATGATCCTCCAGGGTCATATCGATCACGGATAGGATGTTCTTGACACCTATGCGTGCCTTCTTAAACCTTCCACTGATTTTGACGACCTCGGATTTCATCCTCTTGACCTCGCTCACTTCTCCAGTGAGCGTTGGGGATACGAGCCCACGAGCTTAAAAAAAAGGGCGCTCCCCTCCAGCTCAGCCATGACCTCGCGAATCGGTGCGTCTACGGCATGGCCTTCGATATCTACAAAGAAAATATATTCCCATGGCTTTCCTTTCATGGGCCGAGACTCGATCTTTGTCAGGTTGATCCCCTTCTGGGAGAAGGGCTTCAGAGCCTGGTAGAGAGAGCCCGGCGCGTGGGAAATCGAAAAAAGGATGGAGGTCTTGTCTCTTCCCGTCCTTGGGTTGGTGTGAAGGCCGATGATCAGAAATCGCGTGTAGTTGCTGAGATAGTCCTCAATCCGCGACTCTACAATTTTCAGGCCATACAAATGGGCGGCCAAGGAACTGGCGATGGCCGCCGTTTTCGAATCCTCAGCGGCCATCTGTGCTGCCTTCGCCGTGCTCGCGGCTTCCGCCACTTCGACATCGGGAAAGTTCTTTCTCAGCCACTTTCGGCATTGCTCTAAGGCCGAAGGATGAGAAGTGATCTTCCGGATATCTTCTGGCCTTCCACTACGAGAAAGAAGATGATGCGAGACCTGAATCATCACTTCTCCACAGATCATTACTTCCGACTCGATCAGCCTGTCCAGGGTTTGATTCACCGATCCCTCTGTGGAATTCTCTATGGGCACGACGCCGTAATTTGCCTTCCTCTTCTCTACTGCCTCAAAGACCTCTTGAATACTTTCCTTGGGCTGTGTTTGAACGGAACTCCCAAAATATTCGAAGCAAGCTAAGTGGGTATGCGTAGCGGGTGGCCCGAGATAGGCCACGGTAATCTCGGTTTCCAGAGAGCGGCAGGCTGAGATAATCTCTCGGAAGACAGGCGCAATGGCCTGCTTGGGGAACGGACCATTGTTTTGTAAAACCAAGGCCCGGACAATCTCCTCTTCCCGTTGAGGGTCGTACGAATCCATCTTACCTTCTGATTTTTCCTTACCCACCTCCATGACGATCTCTGCCCGCTCGTTCAGAAGGCGGAGGATCTGCTTGTCCACTATCTCGATCCTCTGGCGAAGGGATTTGATCTTTTCTTCTATTTCCATTTTCATTGGTTCTTTAAAATCTACAGGTGTCAAGGACGGTCGGCAAGAACCATGACCATCACGCTCTCGAACCGGGTTGATTCTTGCAATGGCTCAAAGGCCGGAAGGAAGAAAGAGGTTTACCGCTTCCTCACCTTTCAACGATGGTCTCCTCCACCGAAACGCCAAAATGCCTTCCTGTTTTCTCACGATAGACGAGAACTTCGCTTCCCTCTTTGAGATCTACGAGCGAAACCGCTTTCCCGGAGGGGTCGGTAAGACAGATGGTTTCCGCATTCTGCAAGATGACCGAGACCGTCTCCCCGCTTTCCTCTGCCTCCACAATCGCCAGAGGGCGTTTTTCTATCTTCGCCCTTCCTACCACGGCAGGATAACTTTTGCCTTCGAAGTTCACGACCAGCACCTGATCGCCCGATTTCACCTCCGAGAGATATTTGGTCTGCCCGTTCGCCATGCGGATATAAGCGTACACAGGCCCTGCATTCACCCTGAAAGGCCTGGTGTTCACAAATGGGTTCTCCACACTCTCGGAGTGGATCAGAAAAAGGGCCTGGCTACTTGTGCCCACGAGCATGCCTTCGCCAAGGGCCATGGAGCTACAGGTGTCCACGCAGACCCGGTCCCCCATGCCGAGTGGCTCGATGCGCTTCACCTGGGCCGGCAAAAGTTCGAATGTCTCACTCCTGCTCTTGAGAAGCTGGACGATATGCCGCACGGCATCCGGGTCCGGGTTATTGATTACCACCCCATCCACTCCCTTTTCGAGGATGCCCAGTGCCGTCTGACCTTCTTTTAAATTATCCACCTCCACAAAGAGGTTATTCGTCCTGCTCAATAAATTCTCGAGAGGGATGATCGTCCAGTCGCTCCCCCTTACCACCACTTTGGCTAAGCGAGAAAGGTCGATGATCTCTTCTTCGTCTTTTTTCTCCCTGATCTCCTTTTCCACCACATCGCGACCCAATACGAAATCGCCGTCCTCGGCCACGGTTGGAATGATCCCAAGCTTTCTCACCTCTGATTTCATTCCGGCAGGGACCCAGAGGGCATCGGCCCCAGATTCCACGGCTGCCAGGGCAACCTCCTTGCTCCAAGGCACGGCTTTTACCCAAACCCCTTTCATGCCTTCACCTCTAATTTCCGCAGCTTCTCTTCAAACACGGCGGTGTTGTGAACAATTCTGCAGATTTTTTGAACCATCCTCTCCGGGTCCTTGTGCTGGAAAACGTTTCTGCCAATGGAGACGCCTGCTGCGCCCGCTACCATGGCGCCCTTGACCATCTCGATGATATCCTCGTCGTTACCCATCTTCTCGCCGCCGGCAATGACCACGGGGACAAAGCATCCCTCCACCACCTCCCGGAAGCTTTCCGCAGAGCCCGTATAGACCACCTTAATAATATCCGCCCCCAGCTCCGCTCCCACTCGGGCGGCATGCTTCACCAGCTTCACGTCGTACTCACTCTTTACCTTGGGCCCCCTGGTGTACATCATGGCTAAAAGCGGCATCCCCCATTCGCTGGCCACCTTGGCCACCCTTCCCAGGTCTTCTAACATGGATCTTTCATCTTCGGATCCGAGGTTCACATGGATCGAGACAGCATCTGCTCCTAACTTGATGGCCTCTTCCACCGTGCATACCATGGTCTTGGAGTTTGGATCAGGCGCCATCTGAGTGCTCGCAGAGAGGTGAATGATCAATCCCACGTCCCTTCCTTTTCTCCTGTGACCCGCCTCAATCAAGCCTTTGTGGAGAATAATGGCATTGGCTCCTCCAGTCGCTACCGCGTTGATCGTCTCTTGCATGTTGATCAACCCGGCCACTGGCCCGATCGTCACGCCATGATCCATGGGTACGATCACTGTCTTGCCCGAATTTCTATCCATGATGCGTTCCATGCGAATCTTTTTTCCGATCATGATTTTCTTCCTCCTTTGCCCAAAATTAAAAAAGCCGTGAGAGGAAATTCCCCACGGCTTAAACTAAAAAAGCCGCGAGTAGTTTCGATCTACCCACGGCCTTCACCAGCTAAATCCAATTCTTAACGATCAGCTAGCCGCAGCGGGTAGACTTGGGCATAATAAAACCAATAAAAATTAAACCCACTGCCAAAATTAAAGAAACGGAGCTGATTCATCTTCTACCTTTTATTCAGAATTTTCCTAACATAGCTCAAATGTTTTGTCAAGGAAAATCTTCAAAAAACCATTTCCCCACCTATGGGAAATGGAAAAAGTCCTCTCAGGTAATCGTCAAGATCAGCAGATCTGTCCCTTTATCCGCGTCCTGCCCCTCCCGCACCAGGATCTCTTTCACTTTTCCTCGAGTGGTTGAAGAGATGGGCATTTCCATCTTCATGGCCTCGATAATGACGAGCACCTGGTCCGCTTCCACTGCTTCTCCCTCCTTGACCAGAACCTTGATCACTTTACAGGTCAAGGGTGAGGTCAAGACCTCTTCCTCAGGCATAGCGACTGTTTCTTTTTCTTCTTCAGGGAGAAGCGCCATTCTACCCGGCCGAAGGATTTCCGCCGAGTAACTTCTCCCTTTAATGGAGGCCTCGTAGGTATCCCCTTCCTCCATAAGATCCACTTCATACGATTTCCCATCGCAGATCATGGAGTAAAGATTGTCCGAGACCTCCAGGACATTGACTAAGTGCGCTCGGTCCATGAAGGAAACCCGGTACAGGTGATCTCCCAAGGGCTCCACTTGAACGGAACAAATCCCATTTTCTATCTTAATTTTATACTCCATGATCGATCTCCTTCCGATCCTTTTCATAAGCCCGAATGGCCGTAGCAATGCAGACCAACTCCTGTAAGGAATCGCCGGGCTCCCTCTTCCTCTGGAAATACTCCTCCTCCAGGAAGTTGGTATCGAAATCTCCTTGAATGAACCGTTGATTGTTCACCAGCCAGCGGTGGAAAGGAATCGTAGTCTTAATTCCCTTGATGACTAACTCCTGCAGGGCTCGATCCATTCGCAAAATGGCCTCTTGGCGATTTCTTCCCCAAACAATGACCTTGGCAATGATGGGATCATAGAAGATAGGAACCGTGTACCCCTCATAGATTCCGAGGTCTACCCGTACTCCCGGCCCGCCGGGAATCTGGAGCCTCTCAATTCTGCCGGTGGAAGGCAAAAAGTTGCTCTCGGGATCCTCTGCATAGATTCGGCAAACCAGGGAGGCCCCGATGGGTTCCACATCCTTTTGGGTCAGAGGGAGCTTCTCACCCTCCGCAATACGGATTTGGGCCTTCACAATGTCGACCCCGGTCACCATTTCCGTCACCGGATGCTCCACCTGGAGTCGGGCGTTGAGCTCCAAGTAGTAAAAATTTTTCTCCCGGTCCACAAGGAATTCCACTGTGCCGGCCCCGCTGTACTTGATGGCAATGGCAGCGGAAAGGGCCACCCCCGCCATTCGAAGCCGCGTGGTATCATCCAGATAAGGAGAGGGACATTCTTCCAGGATCTTTTGGTACCTTCTCTGGATGGAACATTCCCGGTCGAAGAGGTGGATGATGTTGCCGTAGTGATCGGCCAGGATCTGAAACTCGATGTGGCGCGCATTCGGAATGTATTTTTCAAGGTAGAGGGCGTCGTTTCCAAAGGCAGCCTTGGCTTCTGTCCTGGCCACCTTCATGGCTTGAAAGAGCTGAGCACCCCGGTCCACCCGGCGAATCCCCTTGCCCCCGCCGCCTGCAACTGCTTTGAGCAGTACGGGATACCCTAAAGCATTTGCCGCCCTCAGAGCCTCTTCCTTATCGTCCATGGGACATTCGCTTCCCGGGATCACGGTAATCTGTGCCTGGGTCATATTGGATTTGGCCCTGATCTTCCTTCCCATGGTTTCCAGGGATTCTCCTGAAGGACCGATGAAGATAATCCCTTCCTTCTGACACGCCTGGGCGAATTCCCGGTTCTCTGCCAAAAATCCGTATCCCGGATGAATGGCGTCTGCTTTGGCCTCTTTGGCTATCCCTAAAATCTTATCTCGTGCGAGATACGTCTCATCGGAAGGCCCGGAGCCCAAGGAGTAAGCCTCGTCTGCATAACGGACATGTAGTGCCCCCCGGTCCGATTCGGAATAGACAGCCACGACCAAAATTCCCAGTTCATGACAGGCACGGAGGATGCGAACTGCGATCTCTCCCCGATTGGCAATGAGTATCTTCTTAAACACGACTGGCTCCTCCCTTCTGATTCTTACACAGACTTGCCTCTGCCCTCTTTAAATCTCTTAGCTTAGGGTTTTTCTTGTTTTCACAGCTGAGAAGGGTTCAAGGATTCAAGGATCCAAGGGTTCAAGTGAAGTATGCTTAATCACTCGAATCCTCGACCCCTTGAATCCTTATCACCCTTCAACTCAATTCATATCTTCAAACAATCCGCTATTTGCGAGGATACGGGCGGGCATCCCTGAATAAAGATACCTCGACTTTTCATCTTCGATGCGCAGTTTCCTATCAGAATCGTCCCCCTCGGACAAGCCTCCAGATGTTTTCCAATGCCAATATGAACGTTTTGATCCTCCAAGCGATAGTCCGTGAGTTTTGAATGGTAGTCTTGAAGAAAGACCAGCAGCGTTGAAAGGCAAGCACTGCACGATCCCTCGTCATGAACCATGACGTTCGGGAAAGGAATAGACAATCTAGAGGGAGGAGGCTCAAAAGGGACCACCCATTTCAAGTAATCTCTTGGAACGACTGAAATCCTTTGCGGGTCGATCTTTCCTAACCCCTTTTCCGCTGTCAGTCTGAGATGAGCGATGGCCTCCGGGCTTAAGCCCATGAGCCGGGCAGCCACCGCATCGGTCGAAAGGGCATTGTCCCCGACGAGAATCATCCCCATCTCCTTCCCCCGTCCGTAAGCGGGCCCCATTCCCTCCATCCCCACGGTGCCGTCAATGACGGCTAAATGAGGGAAGAGGACCGAAGCCATCTCCGAAATGGCAATGTCCAGCTCTTTATCACCCTTCGTGATTTTCTTATCGTAACGGAGTTGATGAAACCTCGCCTTTTCCCTGCGCCACAATAAACCCTTCATATTTTTGATGCTCAGCGTGACCTGGGTGTGCATGTGGGTCTTCATGACCGGGACGGAAATAATGAAATGGAACTTCTTTAGCACGGCAGGGACTTTAATTTTCCGGATGACCTCTCCTTTAGGGATCGCTATCTCCGTCGGATCCCCATGATCTAAATCGAGAAGCTCAACCTTTTTTTCTTCAGAGACCTCCTTCATGCCGGTGGCTCGGAATGCTTCCGCAGGATTCACGCCGAAGATACAACTCTCACCGATCACGATGCGGCGGGCCCCTTTCTCTTTCAGGTGATCGATGGCAGCAGCCACCACCCGGGGATGGGTCGTCACGCCGTCTCCTGGGGACGCCAATCGCGCGGCATTCGGTTTGATCAGGACACTCTTCCCCTCCAAATCGGCTAAGGGAAACCTTTGGAGTATCCGTTTGGTCGTGCGATAGGGGTCTTTCCCTTTGGACACAATGACCAGAGGACCCATGACATGTTCTCCATAAGCAGGAAAAAAATATAAAGACGTTCTCTACGACCCTAAAACGAAAGGGCCATGGATTTTAATCACCCATGGCCCTTTCGGTATTGGTAATAGACTATCGTCTACGCGCATAGGTGAATGGCTTGAAGGTAATAATAATCAAACATTCTTTTGGCACCTAATTTCATTTTTCCACTTTTTGGTCTTATAATTTATTAGAGAAAAATTGTCAAGAGTGAAAAAACCATGATCCCCAAAACCTCCAATGTTCATCTCCCAAAAGGCCGACCAATCCTTCCATCGTACCAAAATAGATGCATCGACCAATGCACTTATCAACACAGGCAAGTCTCTCTCCTCGGTCAATTCGGGGATAGCAGAGATGACATTTTTCTGCAACGCCCTTTTCAGAATCGAACTACATCACTCCAAATGGGCAGGCTTCAATACGAGCCTTGCATTTCGATATTTTGAATTAGTCAATCCTCCTGCTCTATAACCGTGCAGGACAATATAAGCACCTACGACTTTCTGATACCTTGACTTAAATTGATTATTCAGCGATTGCTTCAAAGGTTCACTATTTCTCAAATTTTTCTTTCCAACCCTTTCCAATACTTTTCCCGAAGCTCTCTCTTTAGAATCTTGCCTTGTGGATTCTTGGGCAAGGACTCAACAAATTCAACCGATTTGGGAGCTTTGTACCGGGCTAAGTGTCGCTTGCAAAATTCGATCATCTCATCCACCGTCGCGCATCGCCCTCCCCTTAAAACAATCAGAGCATGAACTCGTTCCACCCATACTTTATCAGGGATACCAATCACAGCGGCCTCAGCGACCGCAGGATGTCGGTAGAGAACCTCCTCGATCTCTCTGGGATAGATGTTCTCTCCTCCGGAGATGATCATATCCCTCTTCCTGTCAACAATATAGATAAAACCCCTTTCATCATAGAAACCCATATCTCCAGTGTGAAGCCAACCTTGCACGATACCGTTTTGAGTTTCGTCGGGCTTATGCCAGTATTCCACCATCACTGTTTTACTCTGCAGGACGATCTCTCCCACCCTATGAGGCTTCACATCATTATTATTCTCATCAACGATTCTGACATGCACCCCTAAGGAGGGTTGGCCGCATGAAGCCAGCACCTTCTGCTCCTCAAGAGGCTTTTCCAGGACTTGATGAGATTTTCTTGACATAAACGTTATTTCCGGCCCTGATTCCGACTGACCATAACCCTGCATGAAAATCGCTCCAAATTTCTCCATCCCTCTCCTCAACAATTCTGCGGGCATGGGAGAGGCAGCATACCAGATCCGTTTAAGACTGCTGAGATCGTATTGCTCAACATTGGGCAAGGCCAGCATGGTGACCAAATGCGTAGGGACAATATGAATATCTGTTGCCTTCTCCTCCTCGATGGACTGAAGGGTAGCTGCGGGATCGAAGGATCTCTGTTGCATAATGATATTGCACCCTCCTACATAGAAGAACGCCCAGAAGTGGCTATATCCACCGATATGGAAAAGAGGTAAAATCATAATATGCCTATCACCTGCTTCCAGACCTAACTCGATGGTTTTTGTCCGGGTATTTTCGATATTACGGCCTTCGGTATATAGGGCACCCCGGGGGGTGCCTGTAGTACCACTGGTATAGAAGATGAGGAATGGGTCTTCTTCTTTTATCTCAGTGTCAGGTTCCTCTTCTGAATGAGCCAATAGCAGGTCATGGCAAGAAATCATACCAGGAGAAGACGTCTCAAGTGAGATGTAGTTTTTGACCTTGGGAAAGCGGGGACGCAATCGGTTCACTATTTCTATTAACTCACGACCAACAAAAAGCGTATGGATCTCTGAATAGTTGATCAGATATTCCAGTTCACCAGCCTGCAACCGAGGATTCATTGGTGAGATGATTAAACCACCCTTCATGGCTGCTCCATACACATCCGAGTACTCGAGACAATTCCATGACAAAATGCCAATCCCGTCCCCCTTTTCCACTCTCATGGAATGAAGGGCATGGATCAATCTGTTCACCCTGCCATTAAATTGAGCGAATGTGATCCTTTCTTTACCATAGACGAACACTTCGTTTTCTGGATAAAGAAGGGCATTTCTATAAATGATGTCAGCCCAAGTTCCTATACCATACCGGCATAATTCTTTTAGTATAAGTTTTTCCTGCATTTTACCGCCCTCGCCTAAAACGATTTGAAGCTTGACTTTGAGCATTTCTAAAACAAGTTTTGGGGCCAAACCATGAGATGGCTTATATTAGATCCATTCTAAATTGTCAAATAAGAAACGGCTATCTCTCCAGATCTAAATTATTCCAAGTGTCCGCATTTTTTGATTCTGTTTACCGCTTCCTGTAGTGCATTTTTTGCAAGCACTTGAACCATCTCCCCGGAGCATCTAGGCAAAGAGTAGTATTGGCCGAATCAGGAGGCACTCGAACGTATGAAAAAAGGACTGCTATCTCTTGTGGTCATTTTTCTGGCTTTTTCCCTTGACACTCAACTCCGTTTCTCGTATTTTTAACTTGAAAGAGCTGCGGTCGTAATAGCAGCCCGTAATCTCTCCGAATCGGAAGCAAGGAGGACTATAGAAAATGGCTGAATCGAAATATGGGAAAAATCTTGTGACCAAACCCAAATACGAAGTGAGCGCCGGCAAAGTAAGAGGCCGGCAATATCCCACCATGACATTGATGAGCAATGAACTGGTGCCCGGAAGCAATCTGTATCTTGAAATCGGCTGGGTGTACGAAATGCCCGAGCCAAATCCTCATATTTTTGAGCACTCCCATGAGCGTCATAATGAGGTAGTTCTGCATATCGGGAGTGATCCCTACCATCCAGAAGACCTTGGTGGAGAGATCGAGTTTGTCGTTGGAGGAGAACCACTCATTTTTGACAAAACTTCCGCACTCTTTGTCCCTGCGGGTGTGAAACACGGTCCGGTTACCTGGAAGAAAGTCAGGAGACCGCATATTCAGATGGCGATGGTACTCGGTGCCGGCACCATGGCTGATGCCGCCCCCGGAGGACACGATAAACGTAAAGTCTAGAATTGCCTGGGGGGTGTCAGGTCATGGCCCGGGACAAGAGGCGGTGTACGTCTTAATCGGAGGGACCCTATTTCGCTCCTTCCGTTACTCCCCACTTCACACCCACACTACTGAGTGCTGCTCCTGAAACATCCACTACGGATGCGCCACCATCGAGCAAAAGAACGGATCCCGTCATAAACGATGAATCATCACCTGCCAGATAGGTGCAAATGCCCGAGACCTCATCTGGAGTCGCGACCCGGTGAAGCGGGACGTTCGACGAAATACGGGCAAACACGCCGTCAACGTCTGTACCGAGCGTTTCTGCAAGCGGACGGAGTGCGTCCTCCAGCATCGTCGTCCGGGTAGCGCCCGGGCAGACCGCATTACATCGGACCTTGAAAGGCCCGTAATCGAGCGCGGCCTGCTTGGTCAGCATGATGAGAGCGGCCTTCGATGCGCAATACGCCGGCATTCCTGGCAGGCAGCGTAATCCACCTAAAGAAGAGATATTTATAATGGAGCCTCCGCCGCCTTTGATTAGATGCGGTATGGATGCCTTCATAACCAGAAAAGAACCGGTCAGGTTTACTTCGATAACCCTCCGCCACACTTCAGGGTCAAGATCGGTCACCGTCCCGCCCGGGTCGATTCCCGCATTATTCACCACCGCATCGAGCCTGCCTCCAAATGTCAATGCCGTCTCTACCATTCGCTTGACATCCTCGTATTTTGTCACATCTCCCGAACACGTTGCTACCCTCTTTGGGGGCAATGCTTGAGCCACCTTGTCAAGCATTGCCTGGCGGCGGCCGGTGATACATATCTTCGCTCCCTCAGCAACAAACCGTTCTGCAATGGCAGTGCCTATACCCGTGCCTCCTCCTGTAATGAGTGCTACTTTTCCTCCCAGTTTCATGTCTTCGTCTCCTTGTCTCATATCCTTACTTCGTTGTCCATTTGACTGCTTTCCATCTCCTGATTTCATCCCCAAATCAGCCACATGTCAAACAATGTGAACAAGTGAAATCATAGTCCTAAATAGGCTTTCCTTACATAATCATTCTTAAGTAAATCTCCACCTTTTCCTTCTAACACGATTCGTCCATTTTCCAACACGTAGGCTCGATCGGCCATTTCCAGCGATTGTTTAACATTCTGCTCAACAACCAGGACAGTAATACCCTGCTCCCTTAGTGACTTTATAACTCTGAATATTTCTAAGACTAACAGTGGTGCCAGGCCGTACGATGGCTCATCAAAAATACACAACTTAGGCCTCGACATTAAGCCTCTTCCTATCGCAACCATCTGTTTTTCACCGCCGCTTAACGTCATGACAATTTGGTTCTCCCTCTCTTTCAAAATTGGGAATATTTGATAAGCCTGCCTCATGGTCTCTTCTTTATGTTTCCATGCATGAGATGGATAAGCACCCATCTCCAGATTTTCGCGCACCGACATATCCGGGAAAAGCCTTCCTCCCTCCGGAACCTGGGAGATGCCTTGTTCGACGATAGAGGCGGGTTCTTTGCCGTCCAGACGATTTCCAAGAAATCGGACACTGCCTGAGGTGGGATGAATTATGCCCGATATGGTGCCGAGTAAGGTTGTCTTTCCGGCGCCGTTCGCGCCAATGAGGGCGAGGATCTCCCCTTCGTTGACTTCAAAGCTCACATCCCAAAGAGCCTGAATCTTTCCGTAGAAAGCGCTTATGTTCTTGACCTCAAGCATATGGCTATTCCCCAAGGTAAACTTCAACCACCGTTCTATTCTTCGAGATATCCCCGGGGGTACCCTCAGCAATTTTTTCGCCGTGGTGAAGGACGATTATCCTGTCGCAGATGCTCATGATCGCTTTCATCACATGCTCGATCATCAGGATGGTTATTCCTCTCTCACGGATCCTTTTGACCAGCTCCATGGCTTGGGCGACTTCTGTAGGGTTCAATCCCGCCATCACTTCATCCAGGAGCAACAAGTCGGGCCCAGTGGCCAGTGCCCTGGCCACTTCAAGCCGTTTCTGGTTGGCGAGTATCAGATCCATCGCCCTCGAATCCCTCATCCCTGATAATTCCACAAACTCCAGAATCCCTTCCGTCTCCTCTTTCGCTCCCTTTTTATTCGAAGGTTTTGATTTCCCAAAATGATGTCCTAACAGAACATTTTCGAAGACGGACATTTTAGAAAAGATCTTGACCGATTGAAAGGTTCTTCCGATCCCCATCCGGGTGATTTCATGGGGCTTGAGGCCAGCGATATCGCATCCCTCGAAGGCGATGGCCCCCGAATCAGGCGATAACGCGCCGGAGACCAGGTTGAATATCGTCGTCTTCCCCGCGCCGTTGGGGCCAATGAGGCCAACTATCTCGCCCTGCTCGACATGGAAATCCACGTTCGTGCATGCGGCCAGCCCCCCAAAGTGCTTGTTCAGCTTGGCAACTTCAAGTAGTTTCACGGCTACTCCGCAGACCCGCTTTTATCTTTCCTCGCCACTTCTCAATGATCCCCTCCAATCCGTGGGGCATGAACAGGATAACGACCAGCATCGTGAGTCCGAAAAGAAGCATGTAGTAGTATGGAAATTTCGTTGTCAGGAGCTCCTCCAGCAGCGAGAAAAGGGTTGCCCCGGTAATGGGAGCGTAGAGATGCCCCATCCCGCCGAAGATCGCCATCAGGACGGGCATGAAAGAAAACTGGATGCTGAATGCCGACGTGGGGTCGATGTAGGTCCACCGCATGCTCATGGTCGCTCCTGTGGCCCCCATGAAGAAGGCGCTGATGGCGAATGCCGCGCACTTTACCCGGTTTACATTGACACCGCTGTGCGCCGCAGCCTCCTCGGATTCGCCGATGCTCCGCAAGGCCAAGCCGACCTTAGAGCGCCGGATGAGATAGGACGTAAACAGGACAGCCAGAAAAGTGGCGAGCATAGCGTAGAAGACGGTGGTGTTATCGGCCGCAATAATCAATCTCCCGACGGTACCGGTGATGTTGACCTCCCACCAATGCAGCAAATTCCGGATTAGCTCGACCAAGCCGAAGGTAAACATGGTGAAATACATGCCCCTCAACCTCAACGTCAAAGACCCGACGAGGTAGGCCAGAATGAAGCTGGCGGCACCGCCGATAGGAATGACAACCGGTAGGGGAAGGTCCGAACTGAGTATGGCCGAAGCATATACGCCCACCCCGAAAAATGCCGCAGGTGCGAGAGAGATGTAGCCGGTGGGACCAGAAAAGATCGCCCAGCTCAGCGTCAGCACCACGTACATCAGGATATTTGTAATAAGTATGACCGTGTAGTCGGACGGCACGTAGACTGGAAGTGCCATTAGCAACGCGAGCGGCACAATCAGGATGACGAGCGAGAACCATTTTCCCCTTGCTCTTTTCATGTAATCTACTTCCTCATTTCCCCAGAAGTCCCGCAGGTCTTACCAAGAGCAAGAACAAGAAGATCACGTAGTAGGCAACCATCGACAATCCCGGTTGTGAAGAACTGACGATGTAGCCGACAAGACCGAGTATGAAGCCTCCGATGAAGCTGCCCTTGATGTTGCCCAAGCCTCCAAGGACGACCACGATAATGGCGATAAGCGTATATTGCATGCCCATCACCGGTGAGAGCATGATGGAGGTCATGCTCAACAACAGTCCGCCCAATGCGGCCATCATGACGCCGAGGCCGAAACAGAGGGCCAGAACCCGGTTGATGCGCACCCCCATCAGTTTGGCTGCACCCGGATCCTGAGCAGCCGCCCGGATCGCCTTCCCCGTGCGCGTGCCTACCAGGAAAACATAGAAAGCCGAACCTAGAATGACCGAGGCGATCAGGGTAACGATACGATTCGCGGAGAAGACCGTCCCTGACAACTTGATGGGAAATGCCAGGTACGAATAACCCTTGACCGGACTGCCCCAAATGATCAAAGCGAGGTTTTGTACGACGAAGAGGAGACCAAATGACGCCAGCATAGAATTGCCTTCGAAGACCGCCGGTGATTCGGAAGAAGTCCTCAGGGGGGTATAGAATATTCTGTAGATGACAAACCCAATGGCAAAAAAGAAGGGGGCGCAAATAAGCATCGAAACCAGCGGGGTGACACCCGCACTGGTGAAAAGCGTCCAGGTGCAAAAAGCACCCAGCATGATAAACTCACCGTGGGCGATGTTCAAAACTC
>Ga0326728_10013074_pt1 | contig 18168 bp, 17 predicted proteins | sample MB3enrmetagenome_FD_207602 | JGI IMG/M metagenome (GOLD analysis project Ga0326728, IMG submission 207602) | Lab enriched peat soil microbial communities from McLean, Ithaca, NY, United States - MB31MN | ecosystem: Environmental > Terrestrial > Soil > Wetlands > Peat | place: USA: New York... | reverse complement strand
GTGGGGTTAGGGTTAACCGGACCATGCTATCGCTATGCGATACAGGCTGTCAGTGATGAGATGTTGCTCGATTTAGTGTTAATGGCGGGAAGCGATAATATTTCCGGGAATGGCATCGGGAAGTTACTGGAAAATCTTGTAGCACATACAGGAATATCTGCGCTGTCTACCCAAGAACTCACGCTAACAACATTAGTTAATAATTTTGTTCTTAATCGTGGAGAAAATTGGAGTGCAAATGCGGGGCGAGCCTCTAGTATGGCCCGAGCGTCCTATCGCGCACTCAACGGATCAATTCAGCTAACATCTCTTCAGACTACCGTACACGAGTTAAGTGAAACTAATGGAAGTCTTAATCTTGCAAGCCTTGCTTTTACAGCAAACACAAAACGTGCTCTAGCTAACGATATTACGGTATGCGGAGAAAATGAACCTGTTACATATGTGATAGAGTATTTCCAGGGTGACGGAGCTACGGCCGAATTCTATTTGTCTGACAATCCGTATTATTACCCAACATCGAAGGCAAAGATTATTAACGATCTGTTTAATGGGCCGAGCATTAACCAAACAGTATGGAGCGTAACCGGGGCTGGATATTTGGCAATTGGTTCGTCAGGTTTGACGATGAACGGTGGAAATGGCGTCGACGGGGAAACACAGCTTTCGTGGGCAGATCAGGTCGAATTAGGCGGGACGCTGTTATTTGAAACGGCTGGAGTAACGTTAGCATCAGGAAGCACGGGCATAGTTGCGGGTTTATTTACAGGATTGAAAAAAACTGCGAATTGTACAGCAGGACTTCAGGTTACCTCTGTTTCAGGTTCTAGTGCTGTTACGATCCAGCCGATTATCGATGGTAGTACAGCCGGCACAGCGTATAACCTGAACTCCTCCAGTCTGTACACGTTGCGCCTGCGTGTTCACTGTCTAGAGACGGAGCGCTCGCGATCGATTTATTATTCATTTGGTGACGAGGGCGAGATCTCTGTCGGCGGTGACTCGATTATGGCTCCTGGATTTATTCAAATAGAAGTTCAGGAGTATGTGAATGGAGTTGGCGCAACTCCCGTTACACTTTACGATGGCTCCGTTGCAAACCTCTCTGGCAGTTGCTGGGTCATTCCTGCAAGCAGCGTAAATCTGATTGGTACGATGCGCTCCGTGCATTTGACGAATCTTGGATCTGCATGGGTTACAAGTACGCCGGCGAGTGGCGGAACTTATACACGGCGTATCGGTAGCACATCCCAATCCGCAGAGTGCCACGTAGAAAATACTGGAAAGCTCGTGTTTTATACCGGCTATGTGCCAACGTCTGGCGAACTCATTGAAGTTTACTATCGTACGATAGGCCGTGCTGTCGGGCGCGCTGTAAATACAAATAGTCAACTGGCGCTGGCTAATGCTGGAGCGCCTGCGGTGTCTGCATGGGTAGGATCTGTTACACGTCCTGCAGCGCGAAGCTCTGCAGATTGCCGCTGTGCAGCCCAGGCCATGGTGCAGGCGGCGAGTAGCACTAGCGCTCTTTGGAGCGGGACATACAAAGGGTACAGTATTTGTTTTACAGAAGACGTATGGCCTGGCGATGAGTTGCATCTCACCTCACCTTCAACCAGTCTTGATGCTCATGTTGTTGTGCGCAGCGTTAAAATATCCTGTATTTCAAGTTGTCCTGAGTTGGTTGAATACGATATTGCATTTGCCAACGATTGGGCGGATGATCTGGCGATCAAGACCAGTACCACGGTGCCTGACAATACATGGCTTCCGGCAACAGCGAACCTAACTGTACTGCCGAATTTAACGAGTCTGACAGTAACGGCCTTGAATAGCAGTACAGTTACAGTAAATACTGGAATAACCCCACCAACAGGCGGTGGTTTTGAGGTTCGCACGCGCGATTTTGCATTTATGGCAGGAAGCGATCCGAGTCTAGTGTTGCGCGGCTCGGAGCAAAACTTGACCTTTGCGCGCCAGTCGGCAAACGATAAGTTTTACATCCGGATGTATGATGGTTCAGCGCCGCCGAACTATTCGGAGTTTTCAACAGCACTCTTCATCAACCTAGCGCTCGGTTAGATAAGCGCAAGCGAGTTTGGCAACGAATTGGTGAGTGGGGCATAGCGGATGCGTATGATCAATGAATTCGAGGCACAAGTGTTGAGCGATCTGAGCGTTCTGAAGTCGCAGATGTCGGGTCTGATGGGTGACGGCAATAGCGGCAGGCTGGCAGTCTTGGAGCGGCGCATGGACCGTCATGAGCAAAACTGGCAGCGTGCCAAAGGGTTTATGGCCGCGGTAAGCGTGCTGTTCGCAGTTATAGAAGTGGCTGTGGGGACTTGGTCCCGGCGTTGAGTTGTGATTTTTGAATTTGCCGACAATGCGCATATCGTTCCGAGAGGAATTCAATTCGATTTTCCCTTCCTCGTATAATCGCCTTATGAGCGAAAAACCATTAGTGGCTGTCATTATGGGCAGCAAGAGCGACTACGATGTTCTGCTGCCTGCAATCGAGATTTTGCGCGAGTTGGGGATTCCCTACGAAGCACGTGTGCTGAGCGCGCACCGTACCCCCGATCAACTCTTCGAATACGTTGAGAAAGCTACGGCTACAGGTGTGCGCACGATCATCGCCGGCGCAGGCGGCGCGGCGCACTTGGCTGGTGTGATCGCGGCCAAGACACTGGTGCCAGTGCTGGCCGTTCCTATTGCAGCAACTCCGCTCAATGGCCTGGATTCGCTACTGTCGATGGTGCAGATGCCCAAAGGCATACCCGTGGCGACGCTAGCCATTGGCAAGCCCGGCGCCGGTAACGCCGCTTTGTTCGCAGCCGAGATTCTGGCATTGAACGACGCAGCGCTTTATCAGCGGTTGGCCGCATGGCGGGCCAACCGAGCGCAGGAAGTGCTCGACGCCAAGCTGCCGGAGTAAGCCACTGGAATCGATCCCTTTTAAATCTTAAGTCGTCGCAAAAGAAAATCGGCGCCCGCAGAGGCGCCGATTTTCTTTTCGTACGGCAGGTTTTAACGGTACTATTCTTGCGCCTGTGCCGCCGCTTTTTCCCACGGCTTCGGCCGCCGGTTGGCTTGCAAAACCTTCTTGCGCAACCGCAGCGACTTCGGCGTTACCTCGACAAACTCATCGTCGGCGATGAACTCGATCGACTGCTCGAGGTTGAGCGTGGTGTAGGGGACCAGGCGAATGGCGTCGTCGGCCGTGGAGGCGCGCATGTTGGTCAGCTTTTTCTCGCGGACCACATTCACATCCAGATCGTTGTCACGCGAATGTTCGCCGACGATCATCCCCTCGTAAACCTCGATGCCCGGCCCGGCAAAGAGCCGTCCCCGCTCCTGTAAACCGTTCAGCGCATAAGATGTCGTAGTGCCCTGGCGGTCGGCGATCATGGCACCGGTGGGCCGCTGCGGAATCTCGCCCTGGTACGGAATGTAGCCGTCGAAGATCGAGTTCATCACGATTGTTCCGCGCGTTTCGGTAAGCATTTCGCTGCGCAGGCCGATGATGCCGCGGCTAGGAACGCGGAACTCCAGACGCACGCGGCCCGAGCCGTGATTGTGCATCTTGGTCATCTCGCCCTTGCGTGGTCCGAGCTTTTCGATCACCACGCCGGTGAATTGCTCGGGGACGTCAATGGTCAGATATTCGACCGGTTCCATGCGCACGCCGTCGACGACCTTGGTGACGATCTCCGGCCGTCCGGCCATCAACTCAAAGCCTTCGCGGCGCATCATCTCAATCAAAATCGCCAACTGCAGTTCGCCACGGCCCAGCACTTTGAAGGTATCGGCAGAGCCGGTATCTTCCACGCGGATCGAAACGTTGATGAGCAGTTCTTTTTCCAACCGCTCGCGCAGATTGCGGCTGGTAACGTACTGGCCCTCGCGGCCGGCGAAGGGCGAATTATTGACGCTGAATTGAATGGCGATCGTTGGCTCATCGATGATGATCAACGGCAACGGAGCGGGATTTTCCACGCTAGTGATGGTCTCGCCGATGGTAATGCCTTCGACGCCGGCCACGGCCACAATGTCGCCAATGGTAGTGGCCTCAATCTCGGTGCGCTTCAGGCCGCTAAAGGTAAACAGCTTGGTGATCTTGGTTTTTTCGAGCGAACCATCGCGCTTGGAGATGGAGACTTCGTTGCCTACGCGCAGCGTGCCTTGAAAGACGCGGCAAACGGCGATGCGGCCGAAGTAGTCGGAGTAGTCGAGATTGGTGACCAGAATCTGCAGCGCGGCCTCTGGATCGCCGGTAGCCTCGGGAATCGTTTCGACGATGGCGTCGAAGAGCGGCTTCAGATCGGTGCCCGGCTGCGCCAGATCGGTGGTCGCAGTTCCTTGCTTCGAGACCGCGTAAAGCACAGGGAAATCAAGCTGGCTTTCGTCGGCGTCGAGATCGATGAAAAGATCGTAAATTTCGTTCAGCACTTCCTGAGGACGCGCGTCGGGCCGGTCGATCTTGTTAATGACCACGATCGGTGGCAGTTTGGCTTCCAGCGCTTTCGACAGCACGTAGCGGGTTTGCGGCAGCGGCCCTTCGGCCGCGTCCACCAATAGCATCACGCCGTCGACCATCTTCAGCGCGCGCTCGACTTCGCCGCCAAAATCGGCGTGTCCGGGCGTGTCCACGATATTAATCTTGCCGCCGCCATAATGAATGGCGGTGTTTTTGGCCAGAATGGTGATGCCGCGTTCGCGCTCCAACTCATTGGAGTCCATGACCCGCTCGGCCACTTGCTCGTTGGCGCGGAAGGTGCCGGCCTGCCGGAGCAGGGCGTCGACTAGCGTGGTTTTGCCGTGGTCTACGTGGGCAATGATGGCGATATTGCGTATCGTCTGGCTCACAGTTGCAATGTTCCTCTTTTCGGATTCGGCCGCGCGGGCCCTCGGAGTGGTGAGGGGAATAAAAACGCCGCACAGCGCGGCTGCTTCTATTTTATCAGGAAGCGTGGATTGCTGGGCCCGCGTTTCGAGTGCTGGGATATTTTGGTTCCAATCGTAATGCGTAGCGGGTTACACTTCTCACGCACATGAATACGTTCACTTGCTATTTGCCCATCTCTCGTTTTCGCGGCTATTGGTGCGCCATCCTTGCCGCCGGCATCTGGCTTGCCTTTGCCGTGCCGCTGGCCTTGCATGCGCAAACCGGCCAACTGTTCGTCGAGTCCATCGACGTCGAAGGCGGCCAGGTCACGCTTATCGTTGCGCCCACGGGCGAGTCGCTGCTGGTTGACACCGGCTGGCCCGGCGATGGCGGCCGCAGCGTGGAGCGCATCATGGCCGCCATGCGCGATGCCAACATCAAGCGCATTGATCATGTGCTCATCACGCACTATCATCGCGATCACGTGGGCGGCGTGCCGCTGCTTATTCACCGCGTCCAGATCAGCGAGTTTCTCGATCACGGCCCCAATCGCGATCCTGGAGATGCCGATACACGCAGTGGCTATCAGGCGTACTTGGATGCGATTGTCGGTCACACCCGGCGCATCGTTCATCCCGGCGATACGATTCCTCTCGGCGGCGTCAGCGTGGTGGTTCTCACTGCCGACGGCGAACACATCTCCGCCGTGCCTGGCTTCGCGCCCGCGGCCAATCCATACTGCGCCAGCGAGCGTACGTGGCCGGCCGACCCCACGGAAAACGCGCGCTCGGTGGGCATTCTCATCACCTACGGCAAATTCAAATTGCTCGATCTCGGCGATCTCACCGGGCAAAAAGAAGTGGCTCTCGTCTGCCCGCGCAATCCCATCGGCACCGTCGATCTTTATCTCGTTACGCATCACGGCATGGATCTGTCGAATGCCCGCGCCATCGTCGATGCCGTCCATCCCCGAGTGGCCATCATGAACAACGGCGCGCACAAGGCCGGCAAGCCAGCGGCCTGGCAGACCGTTCACGACAGCCCGGGTCTTGAAGATCTCTGGCAACTGCACACGGCCGAGGACACCGACGCCGCGCACAACAGCCCCGAAGCCTTCATCGCCAATCCCAAAGGCGCGGCCGACGGCGCCAGTTTGCGCGTCTACGCCGCGCCCGATGGCAGCTTCTCCGTCACCAATGCGCGCACCGGATGGACCCGGCAATATCTGCGTAAGTGAAGCTACTATTCAATTTTCAGGAGTGGCAAATGAGCCAAACAGGATCACTAAAGCGAACCTACGAGGAGTCTTGCCAGTTTCTCCAGAAAAACGGCTGGCTGGATGCGGGCGTTCCATTTCCCGACCTTCCCTGTAAACGTCCCTTGTTTGATGACGAGTTACTCGGGGTATCGTTTTTCCGCACTAGGGTAATGGATGCGAAGTTCGAAAATCTGACGTTGCCACGAACCTTCTTCGGGCGTTCAGAAATACAAAATGTTTCATTCGCAGGTTCTGATCTTTCCGAATCCACTTTGTGCTGGAATGATTTTGTCGAGGTGGATTTTACGGGCTGCAATCTGTCTGGTTGTGACTTGCGGGCGGCGTTCTTCGACGGCGTCAAATTCACAGGAGCCGATCTCAGTGGCACGGACCTGCGTCTATCACAATACACGAATTGCGAATTTTCGAACGCGTGCCTGATGGGTGCGAAACTGACGAAAAAACAACGTCAAGCATTGCAGTTGTCTGCGCAACAGGAGCAGCAAGTTGATTGGCAGGATTCTGACGGCGAGGAACCAGGCGGGGGATGATCTTTAGGAAATGTGGGTAAAGGAACTTCCGGCTTTCTATATCGAGTTATTTAGCAAGAGTTGGCGATGCCGGTCACTGTCTGATCAAGTTGAACCAATACAAGGGTAGTAGAAAAGCTGGCTGCATCGACCCGCCGCCGGGCAGAGAGTCTATTTTCGAAAAAAATGGTTGCTGGTCCAGTAAAAATACTCAGTAAGCATGCATCCTTTTTATTGCGAAAATAAAAAACATTTGCAAATTCCTGAACGGAGCCGGTTTTCTGTTGCTACGCTCCGTGATGTCTTTCATCCTCTATTTACGAGAACAGCGCCTCGCGCCGATTAGCATCGTAGAGAGGCCTTTTGCCCGCGCGCGGTGGGTGGCGCGGGCGGACGGCGCAACGCGCAATGAGACTACTTCAGATAGGCGCGCACCAGATCGATCAGGTCTTCGGCCAGTTCGGGAGCAATCTGCTCTTTGGCGCCGTCGGCCAAGTGGAAGCGGATATGCGTCTCCAACACTTCGGCCATCAAACTGTTGACGCCGCCGCGCACCGCGGCCAGCAGCATCAATTGGTCTCCGCAATCGGCATCGGAGGAGAGCGACCGTTCGACGGCTTCCAGTTGGCCGCGGACTTTTTTCACGCGTTGCAGCAGCTTTACTTTTTCCCGATCCATTTGCAACATGACAAACCTTCCCTCTTGACAATACCTACCGGGGGTATAGTATTAACCCTGTAGGGGTATCCTACCCGATTCCATTCTATGCTGACTCGTCGCTCCATTTCGCCGCTTTCCCTGCTCGCCCTGGCTGCGATGCTTGCCGCCGCGCCCTCTTTCGCGCAAGCTCCTGCCGATTCCGCCAGCAGCCAAAGCGAATCCGCGCCGCAACTGACCATGGCGCCGCATTCCGACAGCGCCCGCTACTGGGTCTCCGGACAGGCCAACAGCATCTTCCAGGCGCATGGCCATTTCCATTCGCCCTACGAGGGCGCGAACAGCCTGCGCAACATTACGGAGACCAAGGCCAGCGAGGTGGCGACGCTTTATCTCGGCTATCAACTGCATCCCAACACCCGTTGGAACACCGATCTGATCGCCGATTTCGAAAATGCCGGCGGCCGCGGCATCTCGCAGGCCCTCGGTCTGGCTGGCGAAACCAATCTCGACGTGGTGCGCAACCCCACGCTCAGCTCCGATCCATATTTGGCTCGCGGCGAGATTCACCAGATCTTCGGGCTCACCGATGAGATGATCGATCAAGAGCGCGATCCGTTTTCGCTGGCGACCAAAGTGCCCATGCGCCGCTTCGAGATCCGCATTGGCAAGATGAGCATGCCCGATGTGCTCGACGCCAACTCCGTCGGCTCCGATAGCCACCTACAATTCACTAACTGGACCATCGACAACAACGGTGCCTGGGACTACGCGGCCGATACGCGTGGTTACACGGTGGCCGGCGTACTCGAATACGACGACCGAATCTGGTCGGCGCGCTACGCCTTTGCCGCCATGCCCACGGTGGCCAATGGCATGGATCTCGATTGGGCGCTGAGCCGCGCCAACGGGCAGAACTGGGAGTTCGAGCTGCGCAAAGGCCTGTTCGCGGCGCTGCTCAATCCCAAGCGCCAGGGTGCGGTGCGTGTGCTGAGTTTCGTCAATCACGCGCACATGGGGGACTACCGCCAATCGGTCGAGCAGTATCTCGCCGGCAAGGGTTCGGTGCCCGACATCATCGCTACTGAGCGCTTTGGCGCGGTCAAGTACGGTTTTGGCCTGAACACCGAGCAGGAAGTAACCGCGAGTCTGCGGCTCTTTGCGCGCTTCGGTTGGAACGAGGATCAGCACGAGTCGTTTGCTTATACCGAGGTCGGTCAGACAGTATCGTTCGGCGGCGACTACAACGGGCAAAACTGGCATCGGGCCAACGACAAAATCGGCGTGGCCTTTGTTTCGAACGCCATTAAGCGCGACCACCAGAACTATCTTCGCCTGGGCGGCCAGGGCTTTCTGCTGGGCGACGGCAACTTGAACTACGGCCGCGAAAACATCGCTGAGTGGTACTACAACGCCCACCTCTGGCGCGGACTCTTTGCCACCGTTGGTGGAACCGGTATCGGGAATCCTGGCTACAACCGCGACCGCGGCCCGGTCTATGTCTCCACGGTGCGTGCGCACATCGACTTCTAAAGAGCAGGGAACAAGGGACCGAGGGGAGCAAGGGAACCAGGCGCAGTGGCGCGTTGTGTCATGCGCATGGATTGGTTTCCCGTGAAGCAACGATATAAGTCGCCTAAAACATGATGTTTTGATAGGGCACGACTTCGCAGGCCGCGGAAAAACGCTGCCGGAGAGGCAAGAAGTGTCAGGGCACGACTTCAGTCGTGCCGCCCAGTCATTGAATTTCGATTTTTTCCACAGCTTCTTGAGCCGTGTGGCATGAAATCGCCACACTTCAACAGGTATCCAGTCCAGCGCTACGGGCTCTTGCCGCAATAGGCGTCGGCCATCCCATGCGGCCTGTTGCCTCAGCAAACGAAGACCGGGGAAATTCTTGATAGGCAAAGCTGACGGCTGAAAGCTACCAGCTTATTGATTCGTCTGTTGCGGCGTCTGCGGCTGCGCGGTCGAGTAGATAATCTTTTCGCCGGGCTTGGCGTAATGCAGTTTCTCGCGCGCCTCGCGTTCAATGGCCTTGGGGTCCGACTGCAAGCGCCCGATCTGCTCGCGCATGGCGTCGTTTTCATGCTGCAGGTCGTTGATCTGCTGTTGCAGAACGCGATCCTGAGCGCGCATCTGCCACCAGACGGAAACCCCGTGCCGTCCGTAGACCACATGCCAGGTGACCAGCAATGCTAGGCCCACGGCGATGGTTGTTCCCACCGGACGCCACCTGCGCCGTGCCCAGCCGAGCGCCCGCTGCTGCAGGTTCTCGGCCTCTACAGCTTCCGCCTTGGGGGCAGACATATCCTCGGGTTGCTCGTCTGGTTCCAGTTTGAATTCCATCGCCTATTCACTCAATACAAATTTTTCGGCCGCCGTGCGCAGCGCTTCCATATCGTGCTCGTTGCGTGCTTCGGTATAGGCCCGGACCACCGGCTCGGTGCCCGAAAGCCGGTAGCAAACCCATGAGCCATCCTCGAGAATGAGCTTCAGTCCGTCGGTGCGCACAATGCCCGTCACCTTGCGTCCGCTCAACTCGGTTGGATTGGCCTGCAACTTCTTAGTGAACGCGGATTTCTGCTCCGCGGTCAAGTGGAAGTTCTCGCGAACCGGATAGAAGGAACCAACCTTGGCAAACAGGTTCTTCAGTTGTTCGCCCAGGCTCTTGCCGCGCGTGGCCACCATCTCGGCCACCAGCAACCCGGCCAGCACGCCGTCCTTCTCCGGTACGTGGCCGCGAATCGTCAACCCGGCCGACTCCTCGCCGCCAATGGCGATTTTGTCTTCGCCGATCAGCGCGCCAATATATTTAAAGCCCACCGGCGTCTCGTAGAGCTGTACCTTGTGGAACTCGGCCAGCGCGTTGATCAGATTGGTTGTGGCTACGCTTTTGGCCACGCCGTTGCGCCAGCCGCGCGTCTCCACCAGATAGTCGAAGAGCAGCGCGATGATGTAATTCGGCTGGATAAAGGTGCCGTCGCCGTCGACCACGCCGAAGCGGTCGGCGTCGCCGTCGGTGGCGATGGCCAGCGCCGCGCCAGTCTCGCGCAGCTTCTTTTTCGCGTCGCCCAGCAGATGATCGTCCGGCTCTGGCGCGTGACCGCCGAAGAGCACGTCGCGATAGTCATGTACCGACTCGGCCACGACGCCGGCTTCGCGCAGCAGATCGGTCGGGTAGCCGCGTCCCGCGCCCCAGAAGGGATCGTAAACCACCTTGATTCCCGATTTGGCGATAGCCTTCAGATCCACCAACTCGGCGATCCGCTTGAGAAATGCAGGTTTCACATCGGCCGTAGCAAAACCTCCGGCGGGCGGCTCGGCCAGGGAAATCGCCGTGCCGGAGCTGGCGATCCGCTCGACCGCGGCCTCAATTTGCTGGGTCGCTTCGGGCAGCGCCGGCGCGCCGTCGGGCGTCGAATACTTGATGCCGTTGTACTCCGGTGGATTGTGCGAGGCGGTAAAGTTGATGGCCCCCGAGGTCTTCAGCGTGCGAACCGCGTAGGCGATGGCCGGCGTTGGCGCGGCCTCGGGAATCACGATGGGCGCGACTCCGGCTCCGGCCAGCACGCGCGCCGCCTCAGCCACAAAACTCTCGCCCAGAAACCGCGGATCGCGGCCGACGAGCACTTTGTGTTCGCCCGGCAGCGTCTTCACGTAGCTGGCGATTCCCGCTACTGCCAGCCGGATATTGGCCACCGTGAATCCATCGGCTACCACCGCCCGCCAACCCGAAGTGCCAAACTTGATCGCTGTCGTCATCGCTTATCCCGCTCCTGATCTTTGCGTTTGCCTGCAAAGTCCATACTGCAACACCGGGGCGGGATCGGCAAGCGGAAGCCGTGAAACAAATCTGTTTATTGGCGCAAAATTCTTCGAGCGGAACCGGCTGCCCGGCGTCTTTTCGTTAGAGTGGACCGCATTCCGGCTGCCCATCACTCTCCGGCGTTTCTACAAACGGCGATCGGCAGAGCTGCGGCCCGGAAAATGAAAAGAGAGGCGTTACCAATGAGAGTTTCTGCCCGAAATATCATTGTCTATGCGTTGGCCTTGGCATGTGTTGTCCCGGCCGCCGTTGCGCAAACCAAGCCCGAAGAGCCGGCCAAACCCAGCGAAACCAAGCCCGCCGCTCCGTCGCGCGGCCCCGAGATTGTGCAAACCATCTTCCTGGCCAATGCCGTGGAGCAGAACGATCTGATCGATATTCAAACCGCTTTGCGCAACGCGATGCCGACGCTAAGAGTCTACGGGGTTCAAGATCAAAGTGCGCTGGTGGTGAAGGGGACGGCTGAAGAAATCGTCGCCGCGCAAAAGCTCATCACGGAACTAGACCTGCCGCGGAAGCTCTACCGGCTTACCTACACCATCGCTGAAATCGACGGCGGCAAGCGCACTTCGGCCCGGCAATATGTATTGCTGGCCGTTGCCGGGCAAAAAACGGAATTTAAGCAAGGCAGCCGCATGCCCATCGAAGTCGGAACCTACGATGTCAATAAAGCCAGCCAGAATATCCAAATGCAATATACCGAAGTGGGGCTGAACATTGGGTGCCTGGTGACAGGCTCGCCGGAGAACCTCCATCTAAAGACCAAAGTTGAACAGTCGAGCCTGTCCGAGGCAAAGTCTGTAGCCGGAATCCAGGATCCGGTCATTCAACAGGCTGTCCTGGACGAATCCGCGGAGCTGACCCAGGGCAAGCCGCTCGTCATCGGCTCGCTCGATCTGCCCGGAACCTCGAAACACCAGGAGATCGAAGTCACGGCGGAGTTGGTGCGCTGAGTACGGAATCACCATGGATCAGCGTCTCGGAAATGTAAGCATTGCCATGTCCTTGCCCCGTCCTGGTTTCGGTATCTATCGAGGGCCGCGGACGGGTGAGGCTTGAATGGCGCGCGTCCCAAATCGAGAGACAAAATGCGCTATCATAAAGCACTGGGAGTTTTTCGTGGTGACCGCTTCTTACAAAACGGCTCTACAGATGGCAATTTCTCTAAGCCCGGGCGAAAGGTCGCGCCTGATTCAGGAACTTGCCGGCCGCGACCAGGCCTCTGATCCGCCGCATAGCATTTTGGAGCTTTGTGGCCTCGGCAAAGAGAGTTGGGAAGAAATCGACGCGCAGCAATACGTTCGCAATGAACGCCTATCATGGAATGGCTGACGCATCTTCGCGGAACGGTTGTTGGTCTGGATACTGCGCCGCTCATCTATCTCATCGAAAGACACCCCAAGTATCTTCCTCTAGTACAGCCTTTTTTTGAGGCCATGGCGCGCGGCGAATTCTTCGTTGTGACCTCGTCGTTGACGCTGACCGAAGTCTTGGTTCATCCTCTTCGCCGTGGTGATCACCTGCTGGCGAACAAGTATTCGAGTATTTTGCGGCACACATCGCATTTGGCAACGCTTCCCATCTCGCCGGAGATCGCCGAAGAGGCCGCGCAGATCCGTGCCGCGCATGGCGTGAAAACTCCTGACGCGATTCAGTTGGCCGCCGCGCGCTTCGGTGGCGCTAGCGCATTTTTGACCAACGATAGCGGCTTGGCGTCCATTCCAGTTCTGTCCATCATTGTTCTGGATCAATTGTTGGAAACTCCGTTACAGTAAAAGGCAAAAATGCTCGAACCCGCGCCGCAAGCCCGCATCGTATTGACCACTGCCGCCAACTCCGAGGAGGCGGCGCGGTTGGCCCGCATTCTGGTCGAAGAGCGGCTGGCCGCCTGCGTTACGATGGCCGTGGCGGCCCGCTCGGTCTACCGTTGGCAGGGCCAAATCGAATCCGCGGATGAATTTCTGCTGCTGATCAAGACCGAGGCCGGCTGCCTGGCTGCCCTCGAAGCCCGCCTCCATGAGCTGCACAGCTATCAAACGCCAGAGTTTCTCGTCCTCGCCGTCGAGGCCGGCAGCCAGGCCTATCTGCACTGGCTCTCCGCCTGTCTTTGCCCCGAGGCGTGAACTTGGGCCCGCGCTCTGATATCCTTGGACAGGTTCGTCTCATGCGCTGGCTCTTTATTGCATTTCTGGTTTCTCTGGCCGCGTTGCTAGCTGCGGCTGCCGGTGTAGCACGCCATATCTGGCTGCAGCGTACCCGGCCGCGTGGCGCCTCCGCGGATGTGCTTGAGCCGGCCGATGAACCCAATCCCGGGCCCGTAGCGCCCGGCGGCTACTCTCCCAACGGGCACTCATCGTAAAGACGAACGCCTAGGCCGGAACTGGTTGACGATTAACGCCACGGCCCAACACGATTGCAGTATTTGTTGAAAGGATTTTCCCCCATGAGCACACAAACTCCGGAAACCACGCGCCTGGACGCCAATGCCGCGCCCCTTGATATCTCCATTGCTCACAGCCCCGACTCCGACGATGCCTTCATGTTCTACGGGCTGGCGACCAACAAGATTCGCGTGCCCGGCTACCGCTTCACCCACACGCTTTGCGACATCGAGACCCTCAATCGCCGTGCTCGCGAGGAGGCCTTCTTCGATGTCACCGCCATCAGTTTCCATGCCTACCCCTACCTGCAGCAAAGTTACACGCTGATGGGCTGCGGCGGTAGCGTGGGCGAGGGCTACGGTCCCATGGTCGTCGCCAGCCGCGCCCTCGCGCCAGAAGACCTGCGCCGCATCAAAGTCGCCGTCCCTGGCACGCTGACCACCGCCTATCTGGCGTTGAAGATCTTCAATCCAGAGATCCAGACCGTCGTCGTTCCTTTTGACAAGATCATCCCCGAGATTCAGGCCGGCAACTACGAGGCGGGCCTCATCATTCACGAGGGCCAACTCACCTACGCCTCCAGCGGACTCAGCAAGGTCATCGATCTGGGCGTCTGGTGGCGCGAAACCACAGGCCTGGTCCTGCCTTTGGGCGGCAACGCCATTCGCCGTTCGCTCGGCGCCGAGCGCCACGCAACCATCTCCCGCGCTCTGCGCGATTCGATCCGCCATGCCCTCGACCATCGCGAGCAGGCCCTCGAATATGCCATGCAATTCGCCCGCGATCTCGATGCCCGCATGGCCAACCGCTTCGTTGGCATGTACGTCAACGAGCGGACCCTCGACTACGGTGCCGACGGCCGTGAGGCCATTCATAAGCTGCTGGAAATGGGCCACCAGCGCGGCATCATTCCCATCGCGCCGCAGGTGGACTTCGTGGACTGATGGCTGCGATGGATGAGGGCGGTAACCGGCAAAACCGTTACTTCAGGCATCTCCGGGCGGCAAAATAGTGATTGAAAAATATTTGGATATGCGCCAGCTATTTCTAAACATTTTTTAATCTTTGCCGATGCCTCCTAATACGGAGGCAATCCGGGATGTCCGCTCACTCACCAACCAACGTTCTTCTGGCCTCGCCCGACCCCGCGTTACTTGGCTCGTTGGAGCCGGTGCTTTCTACACAGTGCGCCCGCGTTGAAGTCGTTCTTTCCGCACAGGCCGCGCTTGCTGCGATCACTGGCGAGCATGCTCCCGGCTTGCTGTTGCTGGATATCGATCTGCCTGGCATGCCCGTGGTGCAACTGGTTGCCGCCGCGCGCGCGCAAACCGACCGGCCGCCGCTTCCCATTGTTTTGATTGCCGACACCGTGAATCAGGACTGGATCGACCGGCTCTCCGAGGGCGCCATCGACGACATCATTCTGCGCCAGGCGGAGCTGAACTATTGGCAACTGCGCATCGATCTGGTGATGCGCAATCAGCGCCTGTCGCAGGAACTGGAGAGCCTGCGCGAAACCGCGCTGCGCAACGCGCAACTCGACCGCCTCACCGGCGTTTATAACCGCGAAACCATGCTGACCATGCTCTTTCGCGAGACCGACCGTGCCCAGCGTTCCAACGGCGCCGTCTGTCTGGTGCTCTTCGACATAGACGATTTTGGCCACTGGAACTCGCGCCTGGGCGCGAGCGCCTGCGACGAACTGCTGTGCCAGGTGGCCAACCGCACCGGCGGACTGTTGCGCAGCTACGACATTTTGTCGCGGCCCGGCATGGACGAGTTTCTGGTGGCCTTGCCCGCCTGCAGCCCAGCCAATGCCATGACGCTGGCCGAGAGGATGCGCACCGAAGTCTTTGCCGAGCCCTTCCATGTGGCCGGCGAAGCGATCCGTCTCTCTGCCTGCTTTGGCATTGCATCCAGCCACGGCCGCTCGCCGGTCGTCGTGCTGCGCGAGGCCGAAAAGGCTCTGGAGTGGGCCAAAGCCGCCGGTCCTGAGACCATTCAGTGTTTCGGCAGCAATCCCCACCCCAACGTTTCGCCGGTCACGTTCCTCTCTTCCAACGGTGACGAATTGCTCGCCTGGTAGCCTGCGTTTCTCCGAGCCCATGCTTTTCGCCGGTTGTTTTCTGCGGCGGGCGAAAAGCGTGGGAATTTGTTTTGCATCACGTTTCGGGAGCCGCAAAAAATTTGCATTCGAAGGGTACGGGCTTCATCCCGTACATGAAAGCGCCAATAAAATCGCGCGAGTTAGAGAAAAATCCGAGTTGCAGCGTGTTATCCCAGGTTTTGTAACAGGGCCCGGCTTTAGTCGGGCCGAAAAAACGTCTCTCGTATCTGGGGCCTTAGCCCTGCCGGGATTCACCGGTGTTGGGACTGCGCGAGTCTTTGAGGGATGGAGCAGTTTTTCAGACCTTCATATTCTTTCGAGCGTATCTTGTGTTTCCGTCTCCACAAACTCCTGAAAGACCTCGTTGGACAGCAGACGACCGCGCCGGGTGAGTTGCACGCGGCCATTGTTGGCGATGAGCAAACCATTCTCGATGAGCTGCGCCACTTTGTTCATCGCCGCTGCAACCAGCGCGCTGCCAAACTCCCGTTCGAGTGCTGCCGTATCCACGCCGTCATTCATCCGCAGTCCCAGAAACCATGCTTCTTCGTGCTGCCGCGCTGCGGAAAGCCACTCCGTCTCCACGATTCCCGTTCCGCCAAGATACGCCTGCAAATCGCAACTTGTCGTCGCGCGCAATACCGGCCGTGGCCCGCTCCCGATGATTTGCGGCCCGGCCGCGCGCAATGCCGATGAGGCATCCAGTCCCACACCAAGATACGGCCGCCGTTGCCAGTAGCGCAGATTGTGCCGCGACGCGGATCCCGGCCGTGCGAAGTTCGAGATTTCGTATGGCTCGATTCCTGCTTGCGCGAGCCGCTCGATCGCCCGCTCGTACATGCGCACAATGACCTCATCATCGGGCACCTGGCCGGCGCCATAACGCGCGCCGCCTTGCAGAATTTCGCGTCCCAGCCGCGAGTCCTCGTCGACTTCGAGCATGTAAATGCTGGCATGCGGCGTGCCGGAGCCGATGAGCGCGCCGAGCGACTCTTCCCACGAACTATCGCTCTGCCCGGCCAATCCCGCGATCAGATCCACATTCAGGTTGGTGATTCCGGCCGCGCGCAGCCGCGCGAAATCCGCTTCGACCATGGCGCGGTTGTGCAGCCGCCCGCTCGACCGCGTTTCGCTGTCTACAAACGATTGCACGCCGAGGCTGGCGCGATTCACTCCCACCGCGGCCAGGGTTTCCACCGTCGCCTCGTTCCACTGTCCCGGCGCGCACTCGACGGTAATCTCGGCCTCCGCGTCAATATCGAAGCTTGCGCGCAGCGCGGAGAAGATCTGCTCGATCAATGCAGGAACCAGCAGCGTCGGCGTGCCTCCGCCCAGGTAAATCGTATCCACGCGACGCGGCAGTTCCACTTTCATGCTTCCTGCCCATGCCGGTGCGTTGCGCAATTCCGCGATCGCGCGTTCCACATAGCGCCCGTGTTCGGCGGCCGGAAAGACTCCCGAAGCAAAATTGCAGTAGGTGCACTTGGACCGGCAGAAGGGAATGGAAATATAAATTCCCAGAGCGGAATCGGGCGGGCCATTCATGAAACGATTGTTGCACGGCCGAGCGCGCGATATTTCCCATCCATGCAAGAATTGATGAGGAGCATTTTTGCGTTGAAAGCCTGGTCCGTTCTCGCCCTCGTATTGATCCAGGCTGTCCTTTTTGCCGGTCACGCCTTTGTCTTTCTTACCTGGACCGCATTTGCGCCGCCACTGGCGCCGGCTGCTTCGACCGCTTTGCACGTGGCCCTTCTCGTTCTTTCCTTTAGCTTTGTTGCCGCCGCGCTGCTCTCCTTCCGCTTTTCCAATCCTGCCGTCCGCCTTTTTTATGCGATCGCCGCCGTCTGGCTGGGCTTTTTGAATTTTTTCTTCTGGGCCTCGATTCTGATCCAGCTCGTCTGGCTGGCGCTGCGCCTGGTTCATCTCGTAGCTCATCCCGCCGCCACGCGCCCGCTGCTTGCCGCGCTCTTTTACATTCCCGCCGCCGCAGCGGGAATCTACGGCCTCATCAATGCGCGTCTGCTGCGCACCCGCCGCTTCAAGGTCCGGATGCCTGGCCTGCCCGAAAGCTGGCGTGGCCGCCGCGCCGTGATGATGAGCGATCTGCATCTGGGCGCCATCAACGGTCCGCGCTTTGCCCGCCGTTTGGCGATTCGCGCAGCCCGCCTGCGGCCCGACATTGTCTTTATTCCCGGCGATCTGTTCGACGGCGCGCACGCCGATCTGGACCGCTTGCTCGCGCCCTTCCACCGGCTCGCTCCGCCGCTCGGCATCTACTACTCGACCGGCAATCACGAAGAGTTCACCGATCCGGCGCACTATCTCGACGCCATCTCGCGCGCCGGCTTTCGCGTGCTCTCCAATCAGGCGGTGACCGTTGACGGCCTGGCCATTGCCGGCGTGCATTACCGCGACTCCTCTTCGCCGCTGCGCATCAAGGCTGTGCTTGATCACATGCAATGGGACCGCTCGCAGCCCGCGATTCTGCTCAACCACGTGCCCACGCGATTGCCCATCG